>Ga0079995_1048175_pt1 | contig 11522 bp, 7 predicted proteins | sample FaiFalFF_MnMetaG_2_FD_69198 | JGI IMG/M metagenome (GOLD analysis project Ga0079995, IMG submission 69198) | Freshwater microbial communities from Yellowstone National Park, Wyoming, USA - Fairy Falls C (FF_Mn_C) (SPADES assembly) (version 4) | ecosystem: Environmental > Aquatic > Freshwater >... | reverse complement strand
TTGTGTGGTCGCTAGTCGCTGAATGTCATGCGGCTTTCGAGTGCGTGCGGTTTTTCGGGGTGGGTTAGCGTTCGCAGCGTTCGCTCCAACAACAAAGTGATCTAGCGCAAGCCCCGACGCCGCGACCGCCAGACGAGTCAGATGTGGGTTAGCGTTCGCTCCAACAACAAAGTGATCTAGCGCAAGCCCCCATGCCGCGACCGCCAGACGAGTCAGATGTGGGTTAGCGTTCACTCCATCAACAAAATGATCTAGCGCAAGCCCCGACGCCGCGACCGCCAGACGGGTCAGATGTGGGTTAGCGTTCACTCCATCAACAAAGCGGTCTAGCTTTATTGATGATGACGGCACGATCGTCGGTCGCATTGAGGTTGGCGTTCACTCCGTCAACAAAGTGATCTAGCTCTCGTCGGCTTCCGAGTGTGGGCGCTTATTCGGGAAGGTTAGCGGCCTAGCTTTTACTGGCACAAAGTTTGATAACGAAGCGGTGCGGGCGCTTATCCGGAAAGGTTAGCGGCGGAGGTGTTCGAGGAGGCGTTCAAAATCGTCGTTGTTCTGGAAATGGAGAATAATTTGCCCTTTTTCCCTGCCGCGGAGACGGATTTCGACACGCGTCGCCAGTCGTTGTCGCAATTCTTCTTCGATGGCCTGAACATGCAGAGTCTTTTCTGCACTCGGGCGGGTGGTGTGCCCCTGAGCGTTGGGGTCGGAAGGATGGCTCTGGACTTCTTCCCGGACAAGCTGTTCGACCGCCCGCACGGATAAGCCGCGGGCAATGATTTCCTGGCAGACTTCTTCCTGGCGTTGCGGTGAGGGCAGGCTGAGCAAGGCACGGGCATGGCCGAAACTGATTTGTCCAGTACGGATGGCGTCCTGGACACTGGGTGGCAAATCGAGCAAGCGAATGAAGTTGGTAACCGTGGTGCGATCCACGCCAATTTTGCGGGCCAGTTCTTCATGACTAACGCCATAACGCTGGATATATTCGGCAAAGCCCTGGGCCTTTTCGATAGCGTTCAGGTCGCTGCGTTGGAGATTTTCGACGAGAGCGGCCTCGAAAACCTGCTGGTCGTTGAAATCCACAATGCGGACGGGAATCTCCTTCCAGCCCGCTTCCCGTGCGGCACGAAGGCGTCGTTCACCGACCACCACCTGGTAGCCACGCTCGGTAGGCCGAACCAGAATCGGTTGCAACAACCCATGCGTTTGCAGGCTCTGTTTCAGAGCTTCCAGCTCTTCCGGATCGAAATCGCGGCGGGGTTGCAGCGGATTGGCTTCGATCTGATCGAGGGGGACCTGCAGAATTGCCCCGGCTGGGTGTTCCGGGGAGTGTTTGTCGACAGCACCGAGCAGAGCTTCCAGCCCTTTTCCGAGCCGACGTTTTTCGGTCACGGCGTTCCTCCCGGCTTCCGACGGGTCGTGGGGAATGCTTGCGGCGATCAAAATGGCCTCGCGTCCGGCGCAGGTCGGCTTCCCGGCTGCGCACTTGCCGGCACCAACCGCTGAAAGGCTCAGCAGCAGGCCGGCCGCGACGAATGCGCTTCTTCCGCTACCGCCTTATACCACGTGCCGCCCAGCTATGGCAACGCGAATTTACCGTGTCGCCTGGCCAGACCATTAACGCCAGCGGCGCACCGCGTGCGTTTCCGCGAACGCCTGTTATTGGCACAGCAGCAATGTCGTCTAATCGGTTACCGATACAGCGTGCGGCAGGTGTTTTTGCCGGCCATCGGTTTGGGATACAATCGGAATAGACCGCGTGGTCGAGGGCAATCCTCAGCAAGCGGAGCGTGATTGGCGATGCGCATGCGGATTTTTGCGGGGCTGATGGTGGCGGTGTGGTGGTGGGTCGGGCCGATACAGGTGCTGGCAGGAGTGCATTGCTCTGCGGAGACCTATGCCGCTTTGCCATGCCAGTGGTCCGGCTTCCTGAACGACTGGCGCACGCTCCGCACTATCGCGGTGCCCGACAGAACCGCTGGTTTGGCGGGTAGCCCCGTCGGTAGCAGCGAAAGACGCCGGCTCTATCAGCAGCGCGTCGAACGCCTGGAAGATCGGCGAAAGCAAGGCCAACTGAGCGCGGATGAGTGGGCCGATCTGGGAGCGTATTATCTGCGGCTGGGCGAAGTGCATCGGGCGGCCGAAGTGCTTCAGCAGGCGTATCAACGCCACCCGCATCACTTTGCCGTCGTCGCCAACCTGGGCACTGCCTGGCAACGGTTGGGCAATCTGGAGCGCTCGGCGGCATTGCTGGAGCAAGCCGTCTCGCTGGCCCCGCCTCGCTGGCGCAGGTTTGAGGAATACCACTGGCGATTGGTGCAGCAGCGGTTGAAGAGCAACAATGCTGGCCAGCTGATGCTGGACGACCTGTTCGGTGTGCACTACGGTCAGCTCAACGGTTCGTATGAGCCGGGCCGATTGCCTCCCGAACAACGCCAACGCCTGCCGGAGGATGCTCTGGCTATTGTGCAGCAACTGGTGTTGTGGTTACCCGAAGATGTGGCTTTGGTGTGGCAACTGGCGGAACTGGCGGCTGTGTATGGCGACCTCAAGACGGCCGGGCTGCTGTTCGACTGGCTGGTAACTGCTGCTGCCGTGGCTTCGCCGGAAGTGCGAGCACGACGCCAGATCGTTCGGCAGCGGTTGCAGGAAATGGCCAATAAGCCGGGTTCGCCAGCGGGTCATGCGAATCACCCACCGATCGCGTTTCGCTCGCGGCGAGCCTTGCTCGGCAGTCAGTTCGATGCCAGTTCTCTGCCTCCGGTGCGAGGCGATGACGTCAACCCGTTGCCCTGGGGATTGCTGCTCGACACGCATCTGGATCAACGGTTACGCCCGACTTTTCCCCAACGGCTGCAAGATTTGAACGGCCACCTGGTGAGCATCACCGGCTTTTTGCAGCCGCTGGGCGAAGAAATCGAAGGCCGGCTCTTTATGCTCCTGGAATATCCTGTCAGTTGCTGGTATTGCGAAATGCCGGAGCCGACCGGGATTGTTCTGGTGGAAATAGCCGAGGGAAAAACTGCCGCATGGCAACCGCATCTGGTCAAGGTGGTTGGTCGGCTCCGTCTCAACGCCAGCGATCCGGAAGATTTCCTGTTCCAGATCAAAAACGCCACCATTACGGCGCCGGACTAATGCAGTCGGCGGCGGATTTCGTTTTCCAGCTGGGCTAACTGCGAGCTATCCAGCCCTTCCGTTCGCCACAGGATGTTCCCCTGTTCGTCGAGGAGAATGAGTGTGGGAAAGCTGTGCACTGCCAGGGCGTTTTTGACCGGGCAGTGGTCACCCTGGCCGAGCAAAACGCGGTAATTCAAACCCAAACGCTGGCGGACGAAATTGACCCGTTGCTGCTGCTCCGCAGGGGAACCGTCCTCGTAAGCAATGCCGATCACCTGCAAGCCACGCGGACCGTAACGCCGCTGCAAATCTACCAGATGCGGCAGGCTGTTCAGGCATGGACGGCACCAGGTGCCCCAGAAATCGAGCAACGTCAGTCGCGCCGGGGCTTCTCGCCAGTGAAACGCCTGCCCGGAAAGATCGAACAGGGCGAAATCTTCCAGCCGATTGGCAACGACGCGGCAGCCCGGCACCGACAATGGTTGCGGCGTGGCCGACCTCTGCGGCCCAGCAGCCGCGCCAGGCCACGGAACGGAATTGACCAGCGGCCCTGCGGGTACTTCCTTCAGCATCGGTGAGCCAGCCGGCGAGCCGATATTTGGAGCCAAACCGCGACCGGGAATCTCCAGGCGAGGCGAAACCGGTGGCGGACTCGGTTTCGGGCCCGGTGCACCGACAGGGATAGCGGGTGTGGCCGGGCCGTCTCCGTTGGATTGCCCTGCACCCTTGGCCGAACCCCAGCTGCCTGGGCTCCAGGGACTTCCATCCATGCGCTGAGTGTTGGCCGGACGCCAGCTCTGCGGACTGGCTGTAGGCGAACCACTTTCCTCCGGCTTACGGGCTGCGTTGTTGCCGGGGCCATGACCCGACTCGTTCTCGGACAAATCTTCGCGGACGATGATGTTGACCACGACATTCGGCGGAGTGGCATAAGTAACGCCGGTCAAGAGCTTCTCCCCCAGCCGGACTTTGGCGACGAGCTTGTAACGCTGTCCTGGTTTCAGCCCCTGGACGACGAAGTAACCCTGAGCATCGGTTTGCACCTCGCGGGGAGCCTCACCGCCATCCGCCAGGCTGACCTGAATGGTAGCGTAGGGCCGGCGTTGATGATACGCGTCAATCACCTGTCCCGCCAGAATTCCGCTCCCCTGACTGGACGTGGTGCGACCGGGCGGTGAGGGTGGCGGAGGTGACGTCGGGCTTTCGGGAACGAGAGTGGTATTTTGTTCCGGCGGTTTATTCCCCTTCTGGCCGGAGAAAACGGGCCAGTTTTTCGGGTTCAGGGCGGCACAACTGCACAGCCCGAAGCAAATCGCCAGTCCCAGAATCCCTAGCCGACGCACCTGGTGGCCCTCACAGGAAAGTTCCTCCTGGACCGCTGCTGCTTCAATCTTTCCCTCACCTTGGCCCAGGTGCAACCTCGCCGGTGCAAAACGGGAATATTTTGGCCGGGGCTTAGCAGCTAAGTCGGCTAAGCTCCGCGCAGTTGCTCTGCCCGCCCTCTTCTCTGCCATCGGAATTTCCATACAAGAGTCATCAAAGAGCCATGGCGTCCATCGCTGCCGCGACAAATTTCCCGGTGGGAATGCGAGCGTGGCAGCGACCCGCGCGAAGCGCACAAAACGAAGGGAGAATCCCAATGCAACGAGTCTATCGAATTTGCGGCGGGTGCGTGATGATTCTGGTCGTGGCGATGGTGTGGCTGAAGCAAACGGCTCCGCCCTCTGTCGGCCCTGCCGATGCAACCGCCGCGGATGCGAAGCCATCGGCACGCCTGCTGGCCCACAACGTTTATTTCGCCCTCAAAGACAACTCTCCCCAGGCGAAACAGGCACTGGTGGACGCGTGCAAAAAGTATCTCTCCGGGCACGAAGGAACGGTCTTTTTCGCCGCCGGTGTCCTGGCCGAGGATTTAAACCGCCCCGTCAACGACCGTGATTTTGACGTGGCCCTGCACATCATTTTCAAGGACAAGGCGGCCCATGACCGTTACCAGGACCATCCGCGACACAAACAGTTCATCGAAGAAAACCAGGCCAACTGGAAGAAAGTCCGCGTCTTCGACTCCTACGTCGAGGCAAGCCCGTAAAACGGACGGCGGGCAAAGGGTTTGCCTGTCGAGCACGCATCTCTTGTACACCGCACGAAAAATTTTACAGAGAGCGCTTGCATTACCAGCCGATGGGGATATAATGCAACATAGCAAGGCAGTCTGGGGGACTGCCCGGAAGAAGGGATGGGTGCCGGTGCTGTGGAACTGACCTGTCTGCCATTCGGTCTCACGGGGCTTGACCGCGAGCGTGCTGGGCTGGTCGGAACCAGGTTTCCGGGTCAGGGAGAAACGGTTGCCGCGGTAGCGTGAATCCAACGATTCAGTCGGGGAATCGCTGCGAGTTCTGCTTGCCGTGTCAGACGTTGCCCTGAATAACCCATACTCCTTCCGCAACCGGAGCACCGGTTGTCGAGTGTCCGTAGGGGATCAGCGCGGCTGATCCTTTGGTCTGTGTGCCCATCCAGTGGGCCTTTGAGGAAGGTACGGCAATGAAGAATCTGTATGTGGGCAATTTGCCCTTCAGCGCCACTGCGGATGACCTCCGGGAAGCCTTTTCGCGGTTTGGTACCGTGACCCGTGCTCAGATCATCGTGGATCGAGAGACCGGCCGGTCGCGGGGATTCGGATTCGTGGAAATGGCTGACGGTGCCGATGAAGCTATCGCCCAGATGAACGGCGCGGTCTTCCAGGGTCGGCAATTGACGGTGAACGAAGCCCGTCCACGCGAAGAACGTCCACGCGGTCGTGAACGTCGCGGCTACGGAAGACGCGGCTACTAATCCATCGCAGTTGCCCAACGCTCAGGTCCAAAATCCTGCTGCCCGGATGACCCGACCGTCCGGGCACGCTGGATTGGATATTTGCCTCAAGCCTGACTGCTTTTGCCGAAACCCAGCTGGGCAGCATCGAGCTGGTAGCAGGTTTGGTCGCCGTTGGCGGTAAAGACAAACCTACCGTCGCTGCTGAAGCAGGCGTCGTGCACGGCCACTTCCAGGTCGGTTGCACGCATCCATCGTCCTTCGGGCGACCAGAGCGTCAGCAGATGATCCTCGCTGGCTGTCAGTATTTCACCGGTTCGTGGATGAAACGCCAGTGCGAAAACCGGTTCGCTATGCCCGGCAAGTTCGGCCAGGATTTTCCCCGACGGTAGCTCCAGCAGCCAGGCGGTACCAGAAAGATCGGCGACAACGGCACGGCGACCGTCACCGCGAACGGCCAGGCGAGTTACTCCCTGACGCAGCACGATACGCTGTTGCCAGCGGTCACAGTCCCACCAGAACAGGCCGCCTTCGTTACCACTCTCGGCGAGCCAGTTGACCCCGCCCACCAGCAATGCGTGATAACCGGGCACGAACGCCACCGTTTCAGCCGAAAATCCCCCGGCTGCTTCGGGCAAGAGCAAGGTCGGTTGCGGTTGTTCCCAGGTCCAGAGATAGACGTAACCGTCGCTGCCTCCGGCGGATGCCAGCACGTCGCCGTTTTCGTGCCAGCTGAGTTCGCGTATCGCTGTGTGGTGTTCCTGCCAGGCGTTGTGCCAGCCGCCGTCACTGACACGCCAGATGTGAATACTGCCCACGCCGTCAGCCGTCAGCAAGAATTCGCCGCTTTTGTGAAAAGTCGCCACGCCCGCTCCGTGAGGGTGGTCCAGAGCAAAACACTTGCGGCCCTGCTGCCAGTCAAAGACATGAACCTGGCGACCGGTAACCAGAGCCAGATATCTGGAACTTGCTGCCAGCCGAACCATCAGGGCTGCTCCTCCACCGCAACCCAAACAGGGCTGGCCCGTAGCCACGTCCCAAACGATCAGTCGCCGGTCTTCACTGGCGCTGAGCAGCTGGCGACCGGCAGGGTCGAAGGCCAGTCCGACAATTTCGCCCCATCCGGCCGACATTTCGTGCAGCAGCTGCCGCCGATCGAAATCCCACAACCGCACCACTCCCGCATTGTCGCCCGTGGCCAGTAACTGTCCATCCGGAGCGAAAGTGAGGGCAGTTACGCATTCAGCGTGGGCATTGAACAGCGCGATCGGTTCGGGTTGTTGCAGGCTCCAAACATGGGCATGCGTGTCCCATCCTGCCGAGCAAATTAACGGCGCCTGCGGATGCCAGGCCAGCGCGGGAATTCTTCCGCCGGGCACAAGGAATGTCTTCAGGCGTGCCCCATCGAATCGTCGCCAGATCACCAGTTGCCGCGATTCATCCGCAGCAGCCAGATATTCGCCATCGCTACTGAAAGCCACGGCGCTGACGGCCTGGCGATCCTGCACCAGGGTGCGGCAATGGGTCAGCCCCGGAACGCTCCACAGTTCAATGGTGCCGTTTTCATGACCGGTAGCGAGCCAGCGACCGTCAGACGACCAGGCCAGCGAAGTTACCCAGCGATCGGGCTGCGTGCAGGCGAGTTCCTCTCCCGTGGCTGGTTCAAACAATGTCAATTGCTGACCGGCGGCGGCGAGAAATTTTCCGTCCCGACTGAACGCCCACAGCGGTTCCGCTTCACCCAAATACTGCCGCTGCACGACCCGACCGCTGATGAGCGACCATTGCCGCACAATCCCGTATTCTTCCACCGACCACACACCCCGTTCGTCGAGAAACACAGCGAGCAAATCCGACTCCACTGCCAGCCGGTTGTCACCGAAAACGCGCAGCACTCCCTTACCGCTGCGGCCAGGCTGCGAACCGTTTTTGCCATTGGTATGTACCATGAGCGGCTCGATTCGCCGGGGCGGGTAGCGACTGCTCATCGTCGCCAGGCTCCTGCTTTCCTGTCCGGTTCCATACAACGTTTCGCATGCCAACTATAGCACACAATTGCCTGGCCCAGGTGCTGACGGAAATTGTGTTGCCATGCTTGTCCCCAACTGCCACGCTCACCACGACCAGCTGACATAGGCCCATGACTGCTCGAAAACATCGGCCTCGATTGCCCCAGACCCGATCGCGCCCACGCTGGCACATCGAAATCGCCGACCGGCAGAACTTCGTTCGCATACCGAAAAAATTACTCCGCCGGCTCATCGTTACCGTGCTGGCTGGCGAAAATCGGCCTGGATGCCAGCTCAGTCTCGCCCTGGTGGACGACCAGGTCATAACCGACCTGCACCAGCGATTTCTGGGTCTGGCCACTCCGACCGATGTGCTGACCTTTCCACTGGACGATGACGTGGGGAACTCGCCGAACGATTCGATTACGTCGTCCAGGGATCACATGCAGGCAACGACGCAACCTGCCAGGAGCTCGCTGAACCAGGGGGATACGTCGTCCCGAATAGTATGCGGGGAGATCGTCATCAGCACGCAAACCGCGCTGCGTCAGGCCCGGCAACGCCGCCACGATCCCGCCACCGAGACCCTGCTTTACGTCATTCACGGCTTGCTGCACCTGTGCGGTTACTATGACACCACGCCCACCGCCCGCCGCATGATGCAACGCCGACAACTGCACTATCTCCGCCAACTCGGCCTACACCTGCGGCAACCCCCTTCCCACGGCAACTAACACCGGCGACCGTGGGCCCGCCGTGCCGCGTGTTGCCAACGGTGTGCAACAGCAATCCAGTCATGTTCGGGAACCATCGAACACGCACCAAGAGCGGTGGGCGTGAGCCCGCCGTGGATTGCTAACGCCGGTGCAATCGCGGACGTTTTCCACGGTCGGCTTACGCCGACCGCTCCTGGTGCACGACGTTCGTCTGCTGAACAAGGCGCCATCGGCAGTGCACCAACGCACGTGCCCAAGAGCGGCGGGCGTGAGCCCGCCGTGGTGTGCGGAAACGCGTCTGCAAGGGCGATACGGCGAGCATGCAGGAGACTGCCGCCGCTGGGCTGGGGCTGGCCGACGTTATTGCAATCGCGGTCACCGATGAAGCGTCGGTAGTGTTCCGAGTGACTGCGCGGTGGCATTGCGAACGCGCTTCGGCGTAACCACGGGGGCTTACGCCCCCGCTCTTGGTTGTCGGTCGCATGTCGCTGAACGGTGCTCGATTTTTCCAGCACGCCGCTCGTGTTACCTAACCACGGGGGGCTTACGCCCCCCGCTCTTGGTTGTGCATGCGTTTGTGCATCACGAAAGTCGTCATTTCACCGGCACACGTTCGCGCATTCAAACAGGAGCGGCGGGCGTGAGCCCGCCGTGGATTTGGGAAGTGCATCTGTGATGGCGACATCGCACACACGTTCGGCGACATACTCTCGCGCGGCAAAGGAGCGGCGGGCGTGCATGTTCCAGCTGCTACCCAATAAGCAGGCCATCCGACGTAATCGTTATCGTTCCCATGCCACACGTCCGGCGGAGCGTAGTTGTCTAGCTGAGCTGTCTTGTGCCAAACTGGATCATCCCTATGTCAGACGTTCGGCGGAGCCGTCGTCAAAACTGGCGATAGGTCAGATTGGCAAATGGTCTTTCTGCGGCACAGAGCTGGAGAACGCTTTGCGGCGATTGCCCAGGCTTTTCGTCTGCAGTGGTCAAATGGTCTTTCTGCGACACAGAGTCAGACAAGCGTCCGCCAACGGCAAAAACCAGTCAGCTGCCAAACGCAATCCACGTGTTTGCGAGCGATTGGCCGCTCCGAGAGTGCATCCCAGAGTAAATCACTGTTTGCGACGGACGGCGCGTTCGGGGTGCTGCCGAGCATCAGGATGAATAGCATGCCTGTCAGGGGTTGAGTGGGCCGAGGTATTCGATGACCACATGGGTGGGACCGGCACGACCACCGTTGAGGCGGATTTCCAATCGTCCTTCTCCTTCCTGAAACTGGCAGTTATCGAGCACCAACTGCTGCTTCTGACCATCGCCTTTGCCGTTTTGCAAAGACGGACGGGCGGGGGCAAATTCCATTTCCCAACTTTGAATGGGCATGCCGGCGTAGATGGTCAACCGGTAGCGACCAGGACGGGCAACACGTAATTCCCAGTGGCCGAGGCTGTCGGGATTCCAGCCGGCTCGCGCACCACGCCAATCCTGACGGCTCAGCCGAACCGAAGGAACCTGCGGACTGCCGATCACAATCCGCGGCGGATCGAAACCAGCCTGGGTTACATCCTCGAACCAGCGTTCATATTCGCGCTTCAGTTCCGCCACGATTTCGGGCTTGTCGGCGGCCAGATCGTGTTGTTCGTAAGGGTCTGCCAGCAAGTCGAACAATTCGTAGCGGGGCTGCCAATTGGAACCGGGAGCAGTACCGGCAGCCTGCACCAGTTTGTAACGCGGACCACGGACGGCGAATGCCCGGTATTTCTCCGGGCGATCTCCCCGATGCCACTGGAAGAACAGATAGCGGTCGGGCCAGGGACGTTTCGGGTCGCGCAGGTGGTCGGCGAAGCTCCGCCCATCGCAAACTCCTTTCCAGGGAATGCCGCACAACTGACACAAAGTCGGTGCCAGGTCAATATGAGCCAGGGGCATATCCAGCACTTGCCCGCCAGGCCAGCGTCCGGTCCAGCGGATGAAACAGGGAACGCGGATACCCCCTTCGTACACCGACCCTTTGCGGTCACGCAGACCGCCATTCCACCGTACCCCACCGGGGCCGTTGTCGGTCAGGAACACGACGACGGTTTGCTCGGCCAGTTTCAGTTCGTCGAGCGTCTGCAGAAGCCGGCCGATGTTGTAATCCAGGTTCTCGATCATGCCATAAGCCAGGGCGATCGCTTCCGTGTCCAGCTTCTTGGTGGTCGCCCAGGGCTGGCCGAAACGTGGGAAGGCCATTGGCGACAAGTCCATTTGACGATAACGTGCCGACCACCGTTCCGGCACCTGGAACGGAGCATGGGGAGCGTTGTACGCCACGTATGCAAAAAACGGTTTATCGCAGTGGCGGCGGATAAAGTCAATGGCCGCATCGGTAAATACATCCGTGCAGTAGCCGTGGGTCTTCACTTCCTGACCATTGCGTTGCAGAATCGGATCGAAGTAAGCCTTGCTCCGATCCGTGCCGGGTGGATCGCTCGGCTGGGCCAGACCACCTCCCAGATGCCAGAGGGTTTCATGAAAACCACGGTCTTCGGGACGCAACGGGTAATTGTCTCCGAGGTGCCATTTGCCGAACAAACCGGTACGGTACCCGGAAGCAGCGAAACGTTCAGCGAGCGTGGGGATTTCGGGGCGCATCAGCGACCGGCCCAGGTAAGTGTCCACGATACCGGTGCGAAAATGATACAATCCGGTCAGCAAACTGGCACGTGTCGGGGAGCACACCGGAGCGACATAAAAGTTTTTGAGCCGGGCGCTTTGCTGAGCGAAACGGTCAAGATGAGGCGTCCGCAAAACCGGATTACCGTGAAATCCCAGGTCGCCATAGCCCTGGTCGTCGGTGATAATCACCAGCACATTGGGCCCGGCTGCCTGC
>Ga0079995_1032153_pt1 | contig 11541 bp, 7 predicted proteins | sample FaiFalFF_MnMetaG_2_FD_69198 | JGI IMG/M metagenome (GOLD analysis project Ga0079995, IMG submission 69198) | Freshwater microbial communities from Yellowstone National Park, Wyoming, USA - Fairy Falls C (FF_Mn_C) (SPADES assembly) (version 4) | ecosystem: Environmental > Aquatic > Freshwater >... | reverse complement strand
CCGTGGGGCTCGCCCCCCCCCTTGGCATGGGCCCCCCGCCCGCCGAAGGCGGGCGGCGGGCCCACAAAACAGCACCGACTCGCACTCAGAAACTCTTTGCATCAAGTTGGTATTAGACGTACGCTCTGCGGATCCCGAGCGGACTAAACTCAGGAGCCCCTAGGGCATACGCTTAGCCGAATCGGAACCACCCTTCTCACCTTGCTTTGGACTTCTCCCATATCCTAACAGCCCTCCAACTGCCCAGCTTAGACTCCCTCAAGCTTTTCCTGAATCGCGTAGTATGGATCTCAGGCTTGATTTTAGCGGTGGTAGCCAGAGTAGAAACCCTTCTTGCCGCCGCCGTAGATACCATGCAAAATCACGCCCCCGCACTGACTACAATCGGGAACTGATTGGGCAAGGAACAGCCCAAATCTTAGCTGGCTTATTAAGCCTTTTGCCTGTCTCAGGGGTCATCGCCCGCTCTTCCGCCAATATTTTTACAGGAGCCCGCACACCTCTCTCCACTATCTTGCATGGAGTATGGGTTATCCTCTTCGTCGTGGCTTTCCCCAACCTTCTCAAGCTCATCCCACAACTCACTATCTCCGCAGTTCTGAGCTATATTGCTCTCTGCATCATCAAGTTTCGGTATTTCCGCCATCTGTGGCAGCGCCATCCCTACGAAGCCCTCACTTTCCCGGTAACTTTTGGGCTCACCGTGGCATTGACTTACTCGTGGGCTTTATTGGGGGCTCATAGCAAGTTTAGTGTTTTTACCCTATCGCACCTCTTGGCTGGAAGTGCGCGTACAATATGGAGGAAATCAGACGATTCGGCTTTATCTGGAAGGAGCGGCTACTTTTTACAGCTTCCCATGCTCACGACGTTATTCAGCCGCATTTCTCGCCGCTCTAAGCTGGAAGTAGATACTAAGAAGCTGGTGTATGTAGGCCACGCCTGCAACACCTCCTTAGAAAGTCTGCGCCAGGAATTTGAGGGGAGTGGAGGATCGCTAAAAATCATCTCTGCCCCTTCTCCCTAACCCCCCTCAAACGGCTATTGGCGCCGGAATCGCAGGATGATGTTGGTAACCTATGAGCTTGATGTCTTCGGGCACAAACTCATCTATTTCTCGCCGGTAGGGGTTAAGTTCTATACGGGGCAAGGGGTAGGGCTCTCGGGTAAGCTGTAAGCGGGCCTGGGCCTCATGATTTTTATACAGGTGGGTATCGCCCAGGGCAAAGATGAGCCGATGGGGTTTGTAGCCTACACACTGGGCTACCATGGAAAGCAAAAGCGCATAAGAGGCTACATTGAAGGGCAATCCCAGAAACACATCCGCACTACGTTGATAGACCTGTAAGGACAGCTCTAACCGCACCGGGTCCGCATAAAACTGAAACAGCACATGACAAGGGGGTAAGCGCATCTCCGAAAGTTGTCCAACATTCCAGGCCGAAACCACTAAGCGCCGACTATACGGGTTCGTGCGAATCGTATCAATAACGGCCTGAAGCTGGTCGTAATGCTCGCCCTTATACCCGGGCCACCGTCGCCATTGATACCCGTAGATGGGGCCTAAGTTGCCTTCTGGATCGGCCCACTCATCCCAGATCGTTACCTTGTGCTCATGCAAGTAACGTATGTTGGTATCCCCTCGCAAAAACCAGAAGAGCTCATACAAAATAGACTTGAAGTGCACTTTTTTCGTCGTAAGCAGGGGAAAGCCTTCTGATAAATCCACTTCCAAGTGGACCCCGAAGCGGCTTCGGGTGCCTACGCCGGTACGGTCGAAACGTTCGGGTGCCTCTAATAGCCCAGCTAAGAGATTGAGGTAATCCCGCTCGTATCGGCTTGCCATAGGTAAAGGTAAAACAAAAGTTGGGCCGACTTTTCCACAAGCTCTTAGAAGGTGCGTAGAAGCGGCGCGGGGTCTAAATGTTCTTGGAGCCAGGTGCGCACAGAGCTCAGAGGCACTCGCACTTGCTGTAGGGTATCCCGGTCCCGAATCGTAACCGTCTCATCTTCCAGCGTTTGCCCGTCAATCGTGATTGCATAGGGGGTTCCTTTGGCATCGTAGCGCCGATAACGCCGACCAATGGAGTCCTTTTCCTCGTAGGCGCACAGGAAGTAAAACTTGAGTTCATCGTAAAGGGCGCGAGCCTTGACTATCATTTCTTCCTTTCGCACTAAGGGGAAAATAGCCACGCTAATGGGGGCTAAAAGGGGATGGAGCTTGAGCACGATGCGGGTGTCTTGACCGCCCTCAGCTGTAGGGGCCAGCTCCTCCTCATAAGCTTGCGATAAGTGGGCTAAAACCAGCCGATCCAGCCCTACCGAAGTCTCTATCACATACGGGATATACGAACGTCCCAGCTCTTCGTCGTAATACTCCAGCTTTTTCCCGCTGTACTGGCTATGGCGAGAAAGGTCAAAATCTGTGCGCGAATGAATCCCTTCCAGTTCCCGAAACCCAAAGGGGAAATGAAACTCTATATCTACGGCGGCATTGGCATAGTGGGCAAGTTGGTCGTGGTCTTTGTAGCGGAGGTTTTCGGGGCGCAGGCCCAGCGCTTCATGCCAGCGCCGGCGCTTAGCTTTCCAGTACTCATACCACTCCAGCTCCGTCCCCGGCCGCACAAAAAACTGCATCTCCATCTGCTCAAACTCCCGCATCCGAAAAATAAACTGCCGAAACACGATCTCATTCCGAAAAGCCTTCCCCACCTGCGCAATCCCAAAGGGAATCTTCATCCGAGACGTACGCAGCACTAAGGGAAAATCTACAAATATGCCTTGGGCCGTCTCTGGCCGAAGGTATATCTCTTCCGCTTCGTCGGCCACAGCCCCCAGCCGAGTAGAAAACATCAGGTTGAATTGCCGCACAGGCGTCCATTCGGTGGAGCCGCTCTCGGGACAAGGCACCTCCGTAAGGAGCGTGGAAAGCGATTCCCAATCTTTTTTGGAGAGGGCTTCGGCGAGGCGGGCACGCAGGGTCTGCGCCTTCTGAAAGTCTTTATGGGCTTGTAGCTTTTCGGTGATGAGGTCGGGGCTCCAGCCTTGTTTGGCGGCGCGCTTTTCCACCTCTCGACGAGCCCGTTCCTCCAAACGTTGAGCGTACTCCTCAATAAGGGTATCTACCCGATAACGTTTTTTGGAGACTTTGTTATCTACAAGGGGATCGTGAAAAGCCTCTACATGTCCCGACGCTTCCCATACCCGTGGATGCATGAGGATGGCGCTGTCTAAGCCGACGATATTTTCGTGAAGCTGCACCATGGCTACCCACCAGTAGTGCGCCAAGCGCCGTTTGAGCTCCACCCCCAAAGGCCCATAATCATACACCCCCCCCAGCCCCTCATATATCTCACTACCCGGATAAATGAAGCCCTGCTCCTTAGCATACGCCGAAAGCCGCTGAATATCGCTGACCATACCCCTGCAAAGTAACAGCACGAAGACGGTGTAGCCCTTAGCCCATAGCAGTATCTCTCAAAAGCCAGATAGTACTACCGCCTGCCAAAAGGTGTATCTTTGCCTTAATGTCTGCCACACCGCCCAGACTGGAAGAAGTTATACAAGCTATACGGATACAGCTGGAAAAGGGCTTTCCCAATGAAGCAGCGGTATCTCAAGGGGCCGTACTCCCTATCCTGCAAGCCTGTGGCTGGGATACACGCAAAACAGACGAAGTCTGTCCAGAATACAGCACCCAAGATAACCAGCGGGTAGACTATGCCCTACTTAGAGGCGGTAAACCGCTCATCTTCATAGAAGTGAAGCATCGGCTGGATAACGATCGCAGTCTGGATAAGGGTACTGAGCAAGTGCTCAAATACGCTTATGACGAGGGGGTGCCCGTAGCGGTTTTGACCGATGGGGATGCGTGGCTTTTTTACTGGCCCGCTGCACCCGAACGGCGATACGCTGACCGACTGGCCCAGGCCATTCAACTTACCCGTACAGAGCTTACCGAGGCAGCTACCATCCTGCGGAAATACCTGCAAAAAAGCCCAGACATCTCCTCTACTCGCCTACGAAAAACCATAGAGGAAGACTTTCACCTCAACAAGCTTCACGCCCTGCTGGGGGAGATCTTTCAGAACCCTACCGATGAGCTGGTCGAGCTCATAGAGAGAATTGCAAAGCAGCGGGATATTGACGTTGGGAAAGAGCCAATTCGGGCATTTTTACCCCAGTGGCTCAAAAAGTACAAGCCCTCCGACTCCTCCCCCAGCTCCTCTGCTATGCCCTCTAATACCCCTTCCACCCCTTATGCTTCGGGAGCTCCCCCGCTCTCGTCGCCTTCTACGGGTTTGGGTTATTACTACAGGGGCACCTTCTACCCCGCATCTAGCAAGAAAGACATATATGTCGAGATTATAGGCAGGCTCATTCAGGACTATCCGCATTTTGCCGACCAGTTTTCTAAGGAGAGTGAGGGGAATACGCGCTCTTACCTATTCAAGAAAAGTGAAAAAGACCAGCTACCCGAGGAAATGCGGAACTATTATGAGCGACACTCAAAAGAGTATCGGGAGATAGAACAGGGAGAACAGGGCTGGCTCGTCTATGCTGATCTAAATGATGATGGCAAGCGTCGGAAGCTGAGACAGGCAGCGGAGATAGCAGGGCTTCCCTTTGACGATGAGAGGGGCATCAAGGTGATAGGATTTTAGAGAGGTTGGGGCTGAGGAGTAGGGGTGGGTTTTGGGGTTGGGTTTTTTGGGACTTGATGGGTATGTGGGGGTTAGGATGGTGGGGGTTTTGTACCTTTACGGCATGAGCCTTATAGTGCGGGTGCAGGAGGAACTAGCTCCCCAGCTGGTAGAGGTGAAGCAGTATGCGGGGGAGACGACATTTATAACGAGTCGGGAGCATTTTCTCCCCCTCATGGAGGCGCTGCGGCATAAGTATGGGTTTGACTACCTGGTGGATATTGGGGCGGTGGATCACTTTGAAGATGGGCTGCGGTTTGAAGTCGTGTATAACCTCATGCACTTAGAGGCTCGGGTGCGTTTGCGGGTGAAGGTGCGGGTGCCTGAGGAGGATCCTCGTTTGCCGACGGTATCGCATTTGTGGCCCTCGGCCAATTGGCATGAGCGAGAGGCCTGGGATATGATGGGCATTCGGTTTGAGGGTCATCCTGATTTGCGACGTATGTATCTACCCGAGGACTTTGGGTATCATCCTTTGCGGAAGGAGTTTCCGCTATTGGGGATTCCGGGGACTTTGCCTTTGCCCCCTAAGGATCCTCCTAAGCCGTACTTGTAAGGGGGGATAACCTGAGTCTTATACTATTACTATTTGCAATCAAAAACCTGCTAGATGGGGGGGAGATGTTTTGGCCGCTCCGCTCCTTTGGGGCAGAGCGGCTAGGGGCGGCGGCCCGCCGGGCGGGCCGCCGCCTGAGGACAGGAAAATACCACCGACTCGCATTCAGAAGCTCTCAGGCGGCGCCAGCCCCCGCTGAGGGCTGGCGCCGCCCCCTTAGTTACGTTTTCACGGGTCGGACGTGGAAGGGAGCTCCTTTGGGGGTAAGATCGCTTAGGAGGAGGTGGGGGATAGTGTGGGAGAGGGGAGGAGTTATTCTTGGGGCGGGAGTGGTTCTATGCTTTCTAAGACGCGGAATTCGGTTCGGCGGTTGAGGAAGCGGTTGTAGGGGGTGTCGTTGGGGCGCCAGGGTTTTCGTTCGCCGTAAGAGTAGGGGCGCAGGCGGTAAGGGGGGATGCCGCGTTCAATGAGGTAGTTTCGGGCGGCGTGAGCCCGGCGCAGGCCTAAGCCCATGTTGTAGGCGTCCGTGCCAATGCTGTCGGTATGGCCCTCTACGGCTACGATGATGGTGGGATACTGTTGGAGAATAGCGAGTACGGTATCTAGGCTTTTAGGCGCTTCTGTGCGGAGGTTATGCTTATCAAAGTCAAAGTGTATGCGGGGGAAGCGAATTTTACGCAGTTCTTCCAGGGGGATCATGACGATGTCTCGGGTGAAATCTGCGCTATCGGGGAGGGTGATAGGTTCTATGTAGGCGGCGTAGCCTGGGGCAGTGGCGATGAGGAAGTAGTTTCCGCCGGCGGGCTTGGTGGTGGAGAAGGTGCCTGTAGGTTCGGTTTGGGACTGCCAGGTAGGTGGGGCTTCGGGCTTGGAGGCTAAGCGGATAGTAGCTATGACGGGGGCTTGTGTGCGGAGGTCATAAGCGCGTCCTGAGAAGGTGTAGATGCGGGGCTGGGCAGGAGGGGGGGCCGGTTCAGGGCGCGGTTCCTTAACCGGTTTAGGGAGCGGTTCTTTAACAATGAGATAGATGTCCATTTTGCCGAGGCCATTCATGCGGTCGGAGGAGATGAAGGCTGAGTCGGGATTGAGCCAGAAGAGGTAGATGTCGTCGGCGGAGGTATTGAAGGGTTTGGGGAGTCTTTCGGGGGTGCTCCAGCGATTGCCCTGGCGGATGCTGCGGAAGAGATCATATCCGCCGAGGCTTTGGGGGCGATTACTGGCGAAGTAGAGGGTATCGCCGATGATGAGGGGGGCATCTTCGTCGTAGGGGGTATTGAGTTCGGTGAGAGGTTCGGGCTGACTCCAGCGGCCATCGGGGAGGCGACGAGTGCGCCAGAGGTCTTTTCCACCCTGGCTCCCCTTCCGATCAGAGGAAAAGATGATTTCCCCAGTTTTAGGGTCTTCACAGATGGCGTCTTCACTGGCTTTGCGGCTATTCGGGAAGGCTTTCCAAAATACGGGTTCAGACCATAGCTGGCCATCATAAGTGGAAATATAGAAGTCTCCTCGTCGGCGTGCAGAGCGATAGACAACCATGGTGTCTTTTCCTACGAAGCCCGCAATACCTTCATGAAACTTTCCGAAGAAGCCCATGCGCCTAACAGTGCTGTCTTTGAGGGACATTACATACAGGGCTTCGTAAGGGAGGAGGTCTTCGGGATCAAGGCCGCGTCCGGGGTCTCGTCGGCTAATGAAGTAGAGCTTATCTCCGTGACGGAAAACGCAATAGTCCATTTCGGGGGAGTTGAGCTTAGAGAAGTTGTAGGCTTTCCAGACAAAGTCTACGGGGGGAGGCTCTTTGTAAGCGAGCATTTGCTTAGTCCAGTCCAGGGCCTTTGAGAAAAATGTGATGGAGTCCACGTCCCTAAGTCGGGTGAGGGCAGTTTGGAGGTAGCGCTGAGCGGTGTTTAGGTCCTCTGCATGAAGACAAAGAAGTCCATATTCCGCTACAAAGCGGGTATCTACCTGATCAGGGTTACGCTCTAAGAAAGCCTCCCGATAAAGGGCGTACGCTCTGGCTTTATCCTGAAGGGCATAAAAACTGCTTGCTGCATAGAGCTTAGCCTCTGGCGAGAGTGGAGCCCCTTCTTTTTCTTTTGCTTCGTAGGCTTTGATGACACTTAAGTACTTGCCGCGATAGTAGGCTCGGATGGCAGTCTCAGGTAAGTTAGTTAGTTTGGTCGAGTTAGGGCTTTGAGCCTTTGCACCAGGGGTAAGGAAGATAGCTCCTAAGAGGATGGTTATGGAAGCCTTGAAGGATGTGAAGCTACCCCGTGCGTAGAATCTATCACCCTGCATACCTTCGCAAAGGTAAGCATAACTGCGCAAATAGGGATATGGCTATCGCACAAGCGGAGAAGGGCCGAATAAGAGAGTTTGGTTTGCGGCTAGGGTAGGGATATGAGAGAAATCCTGTCTTACCTTTGGGATATGCGGGTGGTGGGTGTGGGCTTATTGAATATTGGTGTATTGGTAGCGCAGGTGGAGGGGGTGGTTCGGATGGGTGGGCAGCCGGTGGTGGGAGTGCGGGTGTGGTGGAGCAGCGGGGCAGGGGGGGCTATCACGGATAGCTTAGGTGGTTTTGTTTTGCCAGAGCCGGGGCGATATCCGGCCTATTTACGGGTGGAGGGGGAAGTAGATAGTTTCCTAGTTAGCGAGAAGCCGACGAAGCCACTATTATGGGATTTGCCACCTCGGACGACTTTACCCACCCAGGCGATAGTAGGGGAACAGCCCAGCCGGTATCTTTCTTCACAAAGTGTGCAGAGTGTGGAGACATGGACACGAGCGGCGCTTACCTCGGCGCCTTGCTGTAATCTTTCAGAAGCTTTTCAGGGGTCAGCTTTGGTGGATGTTTCTTTGGAGGGTAGTGCGATGGGCTTGCGGCAGCTGCGGCTTTTGGGTTTTGAGCCGGCTCACAGTCCGCTTTTAGCGGAGAATAAACCTCTTAGTTGGAGTGTAGGGCGCGCTTGGAGTGCGACGCTGCTGCCCGCCCTGTGGATAGACCATTTAGCTTTAGCTAAGGGGATTGGTAGCGTACTCAATGGACATGATGGGTTAGCTGGGCAAATACAAGTTTTTTACCTACCTGAGATGGAGGAGGCTCCGTCCGCTGTGGAGTTTTTCACGCGCACGACGGGGGAGGTTTTGGGGGCTTTGCGCTTTCATGACACAGCGGGGAAATGGCGCACGCTCTGGCTTTTGCAGGGGGGCGGTACGCCATGGGAGAGTGCATTCCTACAGGACCATAATGGGGATGGATTTTTAGATGTGCCGCTGTATCGGCAGTTGCAAAGCTATCTTAAGCTTTATCGGCGTCCGCTGGAGGGCGGTCTGATAGAATGGGAGGCGGGTGGTATGTACGACTATCGGCGGTCGGGGCAGTTATTTATTTCTGAGCCGGGGCGGGTGGCTCGGATGGAGGGGTGGGGGGCTTTTCAGACGATTCGGCAGGTATATGTGGGGGGTCGGCGGGGTTGGGTAGGGCGGCGAGGGCGGGGTTGGAGTCTTTTATGGCAGGGGCGTTTGTGGGAGCAGCGGACCTATCCGGGCTTTGCGGAGTATGAGGCTTGGGTGCCCAGCGGCTGGGTGAATTTTCTTTATCGGCAGCCTATTGGTGATACGCGCTTTTTGTGGCATGTAGGGCTTTCTGGGTATTGGAATGGACTACAGGAGCGGCTGCGAGACCCGGGGCAGCTGGATAGTGCCTGGCGGCGAATGGAGTTAGTGCCGGGCTTAGTTTCGGAGCTGAGTTGGACGCCATCGGTGCGCTGGTCGGCGGTTTTAGGCTTTCGGGCGGATTGGCATTCGTATTATGGGTGGCAGGGGGTGCCGAGGTTGCATGTACGGTGGGCTTACTCTGCGCGAGGGGCTTTTCGGATTTCGGTAGGCCGGGCCTGGCGAGTTTCGGACCCCGTGGCTGAAAATCTCCCGTTTCTTTTTTCGGCTCGGGCCTGGCATGTGCAATGGCAAGGTTGGCCCCCCTTAGAAAGGGCTTGGAGCGGCGGTTTCTTTTGGACAGAGGGAGTTGCTTTTTTAGGGGGGACGCTCCGCTGGCAGGTAGATGGGCTTTGGGCTCGTATCGCTCAGTTAGCCGTTTTGGATGTAGAGGACCCTTGGCAGGTTCGGTTATACCGGGGGGAAAAACCCGCCCAGTATCAAACCTTTTTTGCGGAGCTGCGATATGAGTGGCAGGAGGAGGTGCGGCTTTCGGTGAGTTATAAGCATCAGGAGGTATGGTGGCCGCTCCGGGGGGCGTTTCGGATGCGGCCGCTTTTGCCTAAGGACCGCCTTACTTTTTGGTTTATGGCGCGTCCCCTTTCTCGGCGCTGGCAAGTGGATATTTTGGCGGCTTATACAGGTTGGATTCGCGTGCCTTCTACTGCCGCATGGCCTGAACCCTATCAGCGCAGCACCACGGGGGGATTTTTCTGGATTGTTACACCTCAGCTCACCTATCGCTTAGATCAGTGGGAAGCGCAAATAGCCGCAGAAAACCTCTTCAACTACCGTCAGCTCCGCCCTGTTATTGCCGCTGAGCAGCCCTTCGGCCCTTACTTTGATCATAGCCTCGTATGGGGGCCTATCATGGGACGGATGGTCTCTCTGACTTTGCGGTACAACTGGTAAAAAAGTATCGGTGAGATAGGGCATGTGGCACTTCTTGCGGGTAGTTCTGGCATTGTTGGCGGTTTTTTTGTTGTGCCGGTGATTTTGGGAACGGTTTGGCTTACGGTTATCTCTCAAACTCGTACCTTTGGGGCATGTGGCGCTTTTTGCGGTTAGTGCTGGCGTTTTTGGTGGCTTTTGTGATAGCGGTGATTCTGGGAACGGTTTTGCTCACGTTTAGTTTTACGGGGGCGGCAGTGGCTTTTGCCCGAAAGCAAAAGCCTACAAAGCCCATCCCCGATAGTAGCTGGCTGTATATTTCCCTCACGGGTGAGCTCAAAGAATATCAAAAAGACGACTTTGATGTGCCGTCATTTTCGCTTTTTTCATTGATTTTTGGGGAGCCTAAGGGGGGAGTGCCGACTTTGGAGGAACTTCGTCGGGCGATTGAGGTGGCAGCAGCCCATAAGAAAATCCGAGGGATTGTGCTGCAGGCGGGGAGTTTGGAAGCGTATCCGGCTCAAGTTCAGCAGATAGGACGATGGTTGCGGGAGTTTCAGCGCAAAACTCAGAAGCCCATTCATGTGTATGGGGATTACTACACGGAGAAAACCTATTATTTGGCGGCGCTGGCGGATAGTGTGTTTATGTATCCGGGGGCTGGTGGGGGGATTGAGTGGAATGGGGTGGTAGCAGAGGGGATTTTTTTCCGGAAGGCCTTTCAGCGGTGGGGGGTTCGGCCCATTTTAGTGCGGGTCGGACGCTACAAATCAGCTGCAGAAAGCCTTACGGAAGAGCAGTTTAGCGAAGCAAATCGCGAGCAGCTGCGGATTATTCTGGAGGATACTTGGAATGCCTGGATAGATAGTGTTTCCGCATGGCGGGGCATCCCATCAGAAAGTCTGCGGGTGTGGCCGGATACTCGGATATTCTTATCTCCAAAAGAGGCTAAAAATGTGGGCTTAGTAGATGCACTCTTATCTTGGGAGGATTGGCAAAGGCATTTTACGGGGGAGTTTTCCGAAAAAAATCCTCGGCTTATCTCTGTTTCGCGGCTTTTGCAGGAAGCGGAAGAAGAGAAAGAGAAGGGACCCAAAATAGCGCTTTTATATGCGGAGGGGGGCATAGGGCCTACGGAGGAATTGACGGCTGAGCGGATGGTTCCTGAGATAGAACGTCTTCGCAAGGATACTACAGTAAAAGCTGTGGTTTTGCGGGTCAATAGTCCGGGGGGGGCGGTTTTAGATTCGGATCGGATGGCGGCTGCCCTGAAAGCTTTGAAAGCGGAAAAGCCTTTGATTGTTTCTATGGGGGGTGTGGCGGCTTCTGGGGGGTATTACATTTCGGCCTTTGCGGATTCTATTTTTGCGGAGCGCACGACGATTACGGGTTCTATTGGGGTGATTGGGGTGCTCTTCAATGTGCGAGAACTTTTGGAGAAGCATTTAGATTTGCGTTCGGATCGGGTGCGGGTTGGGGGAAAGTATGCGGACTTTATGAGTCCGTATCGGGAGCCTGAGGCGGCAGAAATAGCTCGTTTGCAAAGCGCTATTGACGAGATATATCAGGAGTTTTTGGAGGTGGTGAGGGCGGGGCGGCGGTTTCCTTCGGTGGAGGCGGTAGATAGGATTGCGCAGGGGCGTGTGTGGTCGGGGGAGGATGCCCTGGAGGTGG
>Ga0079995_1087937_pt2 | contig 11553 bp, 10 predicted proteins | sample FaiFalFF_MnMetaG_2_FD_69198 | JGI IMG/M metagenome (GOLD analysis project Ga0079995, IMG submission 69198) | Freshwater microbial communities from Yellowstone National Park, Wyoming, USA - Fairy Falls C (FF_Mn_C) (SPADES assembly) (version 4) | ecosystem: Environmental > Aquatic > Freshwater >... | reverse complement strand
TTCCCAATAATTTTCCAAGAAAACCCTGAGCAAAACCTTGTAGTTGCCTATATCCCATTTTAAATATGAATTTTAGTATCACTAAAAATAGTATTAAAAATGTGCTGTATTTATATGGTCTCCCTCTTTTCTTCCCTTCGTTATCCTTCTCTTCTATCTTTGATATTAAGCTACTTTCAACCCAAATCTCTCCTCTCTTTATTAGAGAAGCATTATATAGTCTCCAATCCCTAACCATTCCAAAATTTTAAACCACAAATCCCCATACCCCGAACATGATTTATTGGACAAAGCATTAGTTTTGTGAGTTGTTTAATAATTCTGAAATTATTTATTTTTATATATTTTGCCCACCCACCCTTAAATTAAGCCTTCGGCTTATGAACTTCGCCCCCCTTAAATTCCCCACAAAAAAACAATAATTTCCTGAAATTTTTAAAAGTTCTTGGTAATCAACTACTTAACACCATTTATTGGACAAAGCATTGGTTTTGTGAGTTATTCACTAATTCTAAAATTATTTTATTTTTCTACATTTTCCCCACCCACTCCAAAAACAAGCTTTCTGCTTGAAAATTCACATCCCTTAAAACCTCCCATAAGTTCAATGGTTTAATAAAATCTTATATTTACCAAAAATTTTATAAGTTCTTAATTGTCAATCATTATTTGTTAGTCAAATTATAGGAGCAATAAAAACAATTCAAATTAGGGTATAGTCAATTAGAGCGTTTCAGTCTTCAACCCCTTATAGGGACGATAAAAAATGGATAAGGAAAGAGCGACTATCAAAGGTTAAAGAGCCTTCCATTCCTCATAGGGACGATAAAAACTTTGTAAAGCTTTATAGGAAAGTAAGGATAAAGAAACTTCCATCCCTCATAGGGACAATAAAAACAAATGAAATAGGTATTAAAAATAGACCAGAAGAAATTTGTTTCAACCCCTTATAGGGACGATAAAAACATAAATCTCATAAAGTCTTATGCCAAAAAGTCAAAATAGTTTCAACCCCTTATAGGGACGATAAAAACAGATTTGAGAAGCCATTCGACTTATATAATTTTGAAGGTTTCAACCCCTTATAGGGACGATAAAAACTTTGTACCTTTAATGATGATTTGGAATGAAAATAGAAGTTTCAACCCCTTATAGGGACGATAAAAACCTTTTCTTGTTTTTTTTCTCTTATTAAATCCGAAATAGTTTCAACCCCTTATAGGGACGATAAAAACTAAAAGCATATTTAAAAGGAACTGATTATGAAAATTCGTTTCAACCCCTTATAGGGGCGATAAAAACAAACGGGGGGGAATAAGTATGAAAAGGTTAAGAGCGTGTTTCAACCCCTTATAGGGACGATAAAAACTCAAAGAAACCGAGTGATTGTTTATCTATTTCATGTTCAGTTTCAACCCCTTATAGGGACGATAAAAACGGATAGAATTGAGTATGAAGACGGATACAAAGAAGACTTATGTTTCAACCCCTTATAGGGACGATAAAAACATTTGTAAAGGGCACAGCCTGGAGCTTATGACTCCCTAGTTTCAACCCCTTATAGGGACGATAAAAACAATCATTCATTATAAGGAATACCCAAAATTTATGGTAGTTTCAACCCCTTATAGGGACGATAAAAACGAGAATTAAACGCAGTTTTACTATGATACAAAAAATTTAGTTTCAACCCCTTATAGGGACGATAAAAACCCGTGCCTCGTCCCTTACCCCTTAACCACCTTACGATAATGTATATAACAAGTTGTCCAACGCCAAAATTTTAAAGCATAAATTTTTAATTTTTCAACCTTCTTGTTCGGAAAACTATATATCAATAAACAGCCAAATTATGTTTTACAAATTATTGATAATCAACAACTTATAAAAATAACTTAAAAACTTAAATTATTGATTTTCCGAACACTATCAAATGAAGCTCTGATATAGAAAAACTTTAATTCAAACAAATTAAAACTTAGTAAGTATTTATTAACTTTCATATAGGTTTAATAAATAGACAGATTATAAAAACTTAATTTTAAATATAGTTTTTTTAATTTTTAACAATTAAAAAACCTTCAAAAGAAGAAATTTTTAGGTTAAACGAAAATTTTATTAAAAATTTAAGTTATTGGAAATCAAGAGCTTATAAAAATTAAAATGACAGATTAAATTTTAAAAATTAGTAATTTTTGTTGAAAAAACGATAGAGGTAAAACTTTTTAAGTTTTAAGTTATTGAAAATGAATAATTTATTAAATTTAAATTGTCTAATTGAATCTAACAAATTAAGGAAAGTTTTTTGGATTATTTTTAGAACACTATACAAGGTCCTACACCTAAATCTTCATCAAATAATTTTATACTATCAACTTTTAAAAACGGTTTATAAATAATTAAATAGTTTGGATTGTAAGAAAATCCATTAGCAGTGATGTAAAATTTATCTTCAAATGAGCAAATAAAATTTATGCTATTTGAAATTTTTAAACTATCAAGTTTCACTAAATTATGATTTAAAACATAAATCCATCCATCCCAACTACCAAGAACTAAATAATCACTATTTAAAGCTAAGGAATATATATTTTTTGATATTGTTAAGCTATCTAACTTTTGAAAATTTTTATTGATTTTGTAAATTCTTGAAGGTGTTTGATTATAAATACCTGTTGAAACTATAAAAATTGTATCTTTATAAACACCAATATTTGAAGCTCCGGGAAATAACTTTAAACTATCTATTTTTTCAAGAGAATTTGTAGAAATTTTAAAAATTTTTGAAATTGTATCATAACTATAATCTGCTTTCATTCCATTTGTTGAAACAATAAGAAAACTATCTATCATTTGGATATCTATTGGTCTATTTGATGTTTTAATACTATCTAAAATTTGACCATCTTTGAATACTAAAACATTTTCAGAATAAAATTTTCCAAAATCCGTGATGAATAACTTTCCATCAGAATAAACTCCAAACATAGGATTGTAGTTATTATTTAAAGGATAAGTTATAACCTCACCATTTAAAAAATTAAATTTTTGGATTGAAGGTGAGCCAGAAAAACCACCTGAATTTATAAGATAAAATTCATTATCATTTATCTTAACAAAAGCATTTGGAACATCTCCACTATTAAATAAAAAAAATAATTTTTGGCTATCAACTAAAAAATAATGAACATTTTTTGAATTTTGAAAAGCTATTAAAATTTTTTCCCCTTGAATGATTTGTGGGCTTTGAATATCTTTCTTACAGGCAATAATACTAAGAGCCAAAATTAAGTACTTGAATTTCTTCATCTTTTATTATTCTTTTTACAAGACCTGATAAAACTTTTGAAGGTCCAATTTCTACAAATTTTCTAACTCCGTAATTATAAGCATTATTTACCATTTTTGTAAATAAAACTGAACTTCTTAATTGTTTTAGTAAAGCATTATAAACTTGATCTACATTATAAGCAATTTCTCCTGTTGAATTCATTATAATAGGAATTCTTGGTTCATTAAAATCATCTTTTTTTAGATATTTTGAAAATTCAATACTTGCTTCTTCCATAAGTGGAGAATGAAATGCACCTGAAACATTTAATTCAATAACTCTTCTTGCTAATCCTTTTAATTCTTCAATAGCTTTCTTTAATTCCTCTATATCACCAGATATTACAAGCTGTTCAGGTGAATTATAATTAGCAATAACCAAAGTTTTATATTTTTTTAAAACTTCATTTAATTTATCCTCACTTAATCCTATAACTGCTGCCATAGAGCCTTTACTTGCTTTTGACATTATTTCTCCTCTTATTCGTGTAATTTTAAGTCCATATTCAAAACTAAAAACATTAGCGCAGTATAAAGCGGTAAATTCACCAAGACTATGTCCAAAACAAATATCAACATTATATAAATTTTTTTCTTTTATTACTTCTAACGCTGCTACTGAAACTGAATAAATTGCTGGTTGAGCATTTTCCGTTTTCGTTAATTCCTCATTATTTCCATAAAAAATTAATTCTAAAAAATTATTTCCTAAAACTTTTTTTACTATATTGAAAACTTCTTTTGCTACTTCGTAATTATCATATAATTCTTTACCCATTCCTACATATTGTGAGCCTTGACCTGGAAACATAAAAGCAGTTTTCATAAGCTTAAAATTTTAAAGTGAAAGGCTTAGCCTCCTTTCTTTTTTAACTTTAAAATTTTAAAATTATGGACAAAATAAATGATTTAATTGCTGAAAATTGGAAGGAATACGAAAAGCAAAATTTACAATTTTGGACGGTTTGGGATTTTGAAGAGAGAGACCCTTACAATTGGACAAGAGAGACGATTAGAGGTAATTCTCCTGTAGAAGTTGTTAGGCAGTGTTTATTAAGATGGACAAAGGAAAATGATTTGGTTCTTGACCCTTTTGTGGGGAGTGGAACAACGCTCGTTGTGTGTGCCAAATTAAAGAGAAGAGGAATAGGATTTGAAATAAATCCAAAAATTTATAAATTAGCAAAAAGAAATATAGAAAATTTAAATTATGAGTTGTTTGAAGCAAATTACATTGAAGAATGGATTAAAAAGCAAATTCTTATAAATGATAGTGCTTTAAATATTTTAAATTATGTTGATAAAGAAAGTGTTGATTTCGTTTTTGCTCATCCACCCTATTGGAATTTAATAAAGTATAGTGAAATCTATGGAAATGTTGAAGGAGATTTATCTATGCTTACATTTGAAGAATTTTTAGAAAATATGAAAAAAGTTTTTGAAATAATTCATAAGGTTTTAAAGAATAATAGTTATCTTTCAGTTTTGATTGGTGAAGCTTTTTTAAAAGGGGGTAAAGTTATTCCCCTTGATTACTACATTACCGATATAGCTCTTAAAACAGGCTTTGAGTTTGTAGTTAAAATTATAAAAGTTACAAGAAATGCTACTTCAAGAAAAAATCAAATAAACATTATGAAATATCGCTCTGTAAAATATAATTTCTTTATTTGTAATCATGATTATTTAATCGTTTTTCAAAAAAGAAAATGACACACGACCAAGTTGTAGAAAAAGTTTTCAATTACTTTCGCTCATTAGAAAAATCTAAAATTGTAAGAAAAAACTTTGGAAGCTATCTTAAACCTGATGTTTATATAGTGGATAGAAATAAAAAAATTCATTCGGTTGAGTGTAAGGGTAGTAGTGATGATAAAAGGGAATACATTTTTATCATTTTCAAATTATTCTTATTTAGCAATCCCATATGAAAAGTTAAAAGAAGTGGAAAATTTTTTGACTATTAAGGATATTGGCTTGATAGTAATTAGTGATAGTGTAGAAATAAAGAGGAAACCAAAATTTAGAAATTTAAGCTCAAAATTAGAACATTTAGAAAGGGGATATGCTTATTATAGGGATATAAGACTGAACGAAATAAAAGAAATTTTAGAAATTATTAGAAGAAATTCTCACTTATCAAAGCAAGAATTAGAGAATAAAATTTGGAATTACTTACAAGAAGTAAGGAATATAAGAACTTCAAGAAAATCGTGGATACTTAACATCTCACTTCTTTTAAGGGATTTAAACATAGTTGATAGTAATTTCAAATTAACTAAGGAAGGTTATGATTTAAGTTTATATGATGATAATACCTTTAAGAATAAAATTAAATCATTATTTTTGAATGAAGGAAATTATAAATCCATAGTTTTAATTATTGATGAAGAAAGAAAAAAGTTAAAAAGGAATTTTAGAGTAAATGAGCTTAAAAATAGAGTTGCGATTAGGTTAGTTGATGAAAAGCTTTCAAGAACAAGAGAAAGTGCCAAAAGAGATTTAGAAGATATTTTTAGAATTTTAAGAGATTTAGAGATTTTAGATGATGATTATTTTGTAAATTGGAGAAATGTTATATTTTGAGTCTATGCTCCCTACAAAATTTTATATATTCTAAAAGCTCATTTAAACTTAATGTATTTATAATGTCATCTTTTGTTAATAATCCTTTTCTTGCCATTTTAACACCAAAAATCATCATATAAAATCCACTTCTGTTATGAGCATCAGTTCCAATTGAAAATTTAATTCCATATTGTTTTGCTTTTAATATATTTATATCATTTAAATCAAGTCTATTGTAATGGGCATTTATTTCTAAAATAATTTTTCTTTCAGAAGCTTTTTTAAATAACTCATCTAAATTTAATTTATATGGCTCTCTTGAAAGAACAAGCCTACCTGTTGGGTGAGCAATAATATCCACATAAGGATTATCCATAGCTTTTAAATATCTTTGTGTAATATCTTCATCCTTTTTTACATTGTGTATTGACGCAAGAACAATATCTAAATTCTTTAAAATTTCATCAGGATAATCTAAGCTTCCATCATTTAAAATTTCAACTTCTGCTGAAATTAATAACTTAACTCTTGAATTTCTATTAAATTTCTTTATTTCTTCATTTCTTTTAATTAAGTCTTCAATATCCATTCCACCTGCAACTTTTAAACTTCTTGAATGATCAGTAATAGCAACATATTCATAATTCATTTTTAAAGCTTCTGCCTCAATTTCCCAAAAATCCATAACTCCATCCGAATATCTGCTATGGACTTGTAAATCTCCCTTAATATCATTAAAATCTATAAGTTTTGGAATTTTAAATTGTTTGGCAAGCTCAATTTCTCCTCTTGCTTCTCTAATTTCAGGAGGAATATATTGAATTGAAAGTTTTTCAAAAACTTCTTCCTCACTTCTACCTGCAATGTACATTTCATCTTTAAACAATCCATATTCGTTTAATTTATAGCCTTTTTCAATTGCTAAATCTCGCATTTGTATATTATGCTCTTTTGAACCTGTAAAGTACATTAAAGCAGAACCCCAACTTTTTTCATCTACAATCCTAATATCAATTTGAATTAACTTATTATTTGAAAGCTCATACAAAAACGAAATTTTTGTTTCTCCTTTTGCTAAAACTTCTTTAATTCTTGGATGTTTTAATATATCATCTGAAACATCTCTTTTTGAAAGGATTAAAATATCAATATCTCCAACAGTTTCTTTAAATCTTCTAAATGAGCCTGCTATTTCAATTTTTTCAATACCTTCAATTGAGCTTAAATAATTTTTAAAATTCATTATATCATTATAAACTTCACCAATTGGAAATCTTTGAGATAATTTTTGATATAATTCTAATCCTTTTTTTATATTTTCAATTTTTTTTAATCCAAATCCTTTAATTTTAAGTAATGCTCCTGTTTCCAAAACATTTTTTAATTTTTCAATACTATCAACACCAAAATGCTCATATAATAATTTTGCTGTTTTTGGTCCAACATATGGAATATTCATTATTTCAAATATACCTTTTGGAATTTTGCTTAGAAGTTCTTCATGCTTTCTAATTTTTCCTGTTCTTAAAAATTCTATAATTTTTTCCTTCAAATCTTCACCAATACCATAAATTTTTTCATTCCTTTGAATATAAACACTTATATCTTCAACTAACCCTTCAATAACATTCGCTGCTGTTCTATATGCTCTTATTTTAAATGGATTATCTCCAAGAAATTCCAAGGCATCAGCTATTTCATTAAAAATTTTCGCAATAATTTGATTATTATTCATATTGCTCAAAATCAAATTTAAATTTTTTAATTCCAAGAAGATTTCTTATTCTTTGACTTATAAATTTTTCTGTATCTTTCAAGCCATAAGTAGAATTTGAGCTTATATATAAATCATGAATATATAGATATATTCCATCGCCTATTTTTATTGGTGTGCTTTCTCTTTCAAATTCAATTTCATAATCAGGTCTTTCAAAAAGTTTAACTAAAAATAAATCTTTATTTATTCCACCTCTTGGAACAAATCCTTTATAAATTCTTTGTAGCCAAAATATATTAGCAAATTTAATTAATGTTTTTATATTTTCGTTTTCTTTAATATGCTCATAAAATTTAAATGGGAGGCTTTCTTCAAGTAATGTTAAAAACATTTCAAAATTGAACATTTCAAATATATCATAATCAAATAAATTCCTTGAAAGCTTAAAAATATCTTCTCCTTTTCTTGATTTATAAAGGAAAAATAAATAGCCAAGCGTATAAGGGTCAGATAATGTTTTATAAAGTAAATCCAAAAGCTCTGCCAAATATATTAAATTACCATCTTCATATTCTTCCAATTGCTCTTTTGGAATATATGGAAATCTTGGTATGATGTTTGATGTTATAAATTCCTTAACATTTATATATTTAACTGCTTCAATATAAAGTGCTTTCTCCCAAAATGTTGCCCATCCTTCATGAATGTACTTTGTAATTGTAATTGGATAAGAGTACATTGCTCTGTGTCTAAAAATTGAAATGATGTCCCTTATTGGTTGGGCAATCCAAGGTATTGACATTAAAGCATATAAAATATCACCTTCATTTTCTGTTGGATATTCAGGCTCTTCAATAATAAATGTTTTCTTTTCAACATCAAACTTTTCCCTTGGTCTATATAAAATTGAAGAAGGTTGTATCTCATCAGTTCTAAATGAAGATGATATTTCACCTAAAATTTCTGCTATATCCTCAACACTTTCAACAAAATCAATTCCATACTTTTCTTCATAATTTTTCAAAATTTTTCTATATTTATTAACAGAAGATGTATAAGAAATAATTGAATTGTAGAATTTATTTTTTAATGAATGATTTTTAAATAAGTCCGCATGAGCATAAGCATGTAAAACAACTGCTATTTGATAAGCAATTGGCATATCACTTCTAATAAAACCAATTGCATAATCTCCCATATCATATATTACTTCAAGAACACCTATTACATAATTTTTTGTCCAATCTCTCTCTAATAAACTTTGTTGCCAATAAATATAACCATCTTCCCAAAATTCAATATCAGAAGGAATTCTACCCATTAAAGCATCAGATATTTCTTCATTATCAATTATTATCCATTCAACAGGAAGTGGGTCTAAATGATGTGCTTTAACAAGGGCTTCTAAATCCTCTATAACTTTTTTATCTATTTTGGGCATAGCTGAATTTCCCTATTTTTCCAAGATGTTTAAATATCCAATTTAAAACACTTACAGTATCAACATTACTTGAAACCGCTATTTCTCTTCCCATAAAAAGAATTGAGCTATTTGAAGGGATATAACTGAATGTGCTAAAAGCATTTTCACTATCATAAACGATAATCCCATAAAAGTGAAATGGGTCTCCTCTGAAAATTGTTTTTTCAAAAATTTCTAAATCATTTGAAAACACAGAAAAATCACCTGCATAAAATAAATATCTACTATAATTTTTATATTTATTTGCTATGTTTCTGACTTTCACTGAAAAATCATAAAGTGAAGTTCCTCCTCCTCCTTGAATTTTAGCAAATTCTCTAATTGGATTGGCTGATTCACTATCAAGAATGGCTAATGGATTTTCTGATTTTTGAATTTTTAAAGGACCAAAAATTTTTGCTGAAACTTCATGAGAAATTCCATAAAAATCTATTACTTCAAAGTTCGTTCCAAAAAATTGAATAAGTCCTATTAATAAAGATTTTGCTATAACCCTTTCAATATCACTAATTGAGCCAGATACATCAATACCAAGAATAACTAAACATTTCTTACTTAATGTTTCCTTTATACTAAATCTATTAAATACAAGGTCCTCATCAGAAAAAGGAGTATCAAATAATGAAGATGGGTCTAAATTACCTTCAATAGCAAGTCTTCTCATTTTTTGTTTAAGTGTTCTTTCTAAATCTAATTGACTTAATCTTCCAACTTTACTTTTACCTTCTTTTCTAACATCAAACTCATAACTTGTCTCTTCAATAATTATTGGAATTTGAAAGTCAGATAAAAAGTATTTTACAATTTCATCTCTTCCAACAGCACCTTCATCTTCACTTCCAGGACCACTACCTGTTGTTATTCCTAAATCAAATTCCCATATATATAATGGTCTTGGTAATGATAATCTTGGAATTTTAGTAGTTTTATCAAGAGATACATTTGGCTTTTCTTTAAGCAACCTTCTTAGATATTTCCACTTTGTATTCATAAAACTTCTTAAATTTTAAAGCATAAAATTAAACTTTAAAATTTCAAATATGAAGAAATGCCCAAATTGTAATGTGTTTATGAATGAAGTTATAAAAGTTGGAATTTTAATTGATGTCTGTCCTCAATGTGGAGGAATTTGGCTTGATAAGGGAGAGCTTGAAAAAATCATAAATAGAATTAAACAAATTGAATATGATTGGGAAGAGGATTACAGAAAATTTAGACATTATGACGATGAAGAGTACAAGAAAAAAAAGAAAAAGTGGTTTGACCTTTTTGATATATTTGACTAATGTTTAGAGCAATTGTAAAGGTTAAGTTTTCTGCTGCTCATTTTTTAAAAAGCTATAAAGGAAAACCTGAAGAAATTCATGGTCATAATTATTTGCTTGAAGTTTATATTAATTCAGATAAATTAAATGATGAAGAAATAACTTATGATTTTCTTGAAGTTGAAAGCTTCTTAAAAAGTTTAGTTCCTGATAGAAAATTTTTAAATGAACTTTATGATTTCAATCCAACTTGCGAAAATTTGGCAAAATTCTTCTATAAAAAAATTAAAGAAAAATATCCAAACTTAGAAAAAGTTATTCTTTGGGAGACAGAAAATTTTGGTATTGAATATAGTGAGTAAATTTTTTAATGGTGGGTAATTAAAATTGAAATTTAAATTTTCATGCTTTAAAATTTTCGCAAAGGAGGTTAAAGGTATGAAGTGGTTAAACCTTATAACCATAATGACCTTTTTATGTGTAGTACAAGCTTTTGCTAAAAGCTCAAACTATGACCCTCAAACAATGAAAGAATGGCTAACAGCTACTGAAAAATTCTATTACGGCTTTGCTGAAAATAGAGGACAATTGAGCAAAGAAGTTCTCTTATACTCCAAAAATTCCAATTTCAACATTTACTTAACAAAAGAAGGACTTTCATTTGTAATCTATGCTAATGAAAAAACTGAAAACCAAAAAGAGCCTAAAATTCTATATTCAAGAATAGACTATGAGCTAATAGGAGGAAATATCAAAAAGGAAAATATAACTTTTGAAAATGAAATATCAAACTACTATGAAAATTATTATACTCAATATGCTCCTGATGGAATTCTATTTGTAAGGCTATATAGGAAAGTCAGAATAAAGGAAGTCTATCCTGGCATTGATTGGATATTAAGGTATGATGAGAATGGGAACTTTCATCATGAATTTGAAGCAAGTCCAAACTCAAACATAGCCCAAATAAAAATCAAAGTAAAAAATGCCCAAATAGAATTAACAGATGAAGGAAGAAGTGTTTTATTAAAAACACCAATTGGGACAATAAAAGATGGCAATTTAATTGCTTATGAAGGCAAAAAAGAAATAACTGCCAAATACACAATAAAGGACAATTTATTAAGCTTTGAGATAAAGGATTATGAAGGTAAAGAAAAACTTTTAATTGACCCTCATGCTCTTGTTTG
>Ga0079995_1058894_pt1 | contig 11563 bp, 5 predicted proteins | sample FaiFalFF_MnMetaG_2_FD_69198 | JGI IMG/M metagenome (GOLD analysis project Ga0079995, IMG submission 69198) | Freshwater microbial communities from Yellowstone National Park, Wyoming, USA - Fairy Falls C (FF_Mn_C) (SPADES assembly) (version 4) | ecosystem: Environmental > Aquatic > Freshwater >... | reverse complement strand
GTATTTATAGGACTAGAGGTATCTAAAAATATGAAAGGGGAATGTAAAAATATGGATAATTTTGAATATGCTATGAATTACCCTGTTAATATTGATTTAGATAATAATAATTATATCAAAATTAATACTTTTGTTTTAAAAGATGATAAAGTAAATTCTGTAGATAATGTAGATGTTAAATTTATCTATAATAATAGGGAAATATTTAAAACTAAAACTAATAATGGGTATGCTTTGTTTAATTTAAATAAAGAAAATTTAAAATTAAATGAAAAAGAACTAAAAGATAATTACTTAGAATTAATTTGTAAAATAGGAGATAATGAAGAGAAACTAAGTTTTAATTTGGTAAAAGATTATAAAGTGTTAATTGTAACAGATAAACCGATTTATCAGCCTGGGCAAAAAATATTTATAAAATTAATCGCTTTAAAAAGTATTAAAAATAAGTACAAACCTATAAAAGATAATTTTATTTTAGAGATAACTGATCCTAAAGGAAATAAATTAGAATATAAAAGTATTCAAACAGATACTTATGGTACTTTCTTTTATGAATACAATTTATCTAATCTTATTAATTTAGGAGTATATAAAATAAAGTTAATAAAAGATGGGAAAGTTTTAAATACTATTAATTTTGAAGTTCAAAAATATACTTTACCAAAATTTAAGATTGAATTAAGAGATGCTCCAAATTATTTAGTAATTAATAAGCAATACGACTTAAGTTTAGAGTTATCTTATTTTTTTGGTAAAAAGATAAATGATGCTAAAGTAGATATTGATGTTTATTCATTTGATGCTGAATTTTATAAAATAAATTCATATTCAGGGAAAACCGATAAAAACGGCACTTTTAAATTTAAACTTAAATTACCTGATTATTTAACAGGAGTAGATAAAAATAAGGGATTAATTAAGATAACTATAAAGGCAGAAGATAATGCTAATCAAATTGAAACTAAAGACTTTATATTTAATGTCTATTCAAAAGAAGTATTATCTGATATAGTTCCTGTTAATCCTATTGTTAAAAATAAAGAAAATAAATTTTTATTAATTTGTTATAAACCAGAAGGTGAAGAATCAAAGGATTCTAATTATAAAGTCGTTTTTTATAAACCTTTTAACAAAACTTTTATTCTAAATAAAAACACCTTTAAATTTGATTATTTGGTTAATGATTATATTGAATTTAAATATGATGTAATTGATTTAAATAAAAATCTTAAAGAAAGTTTTTCTTATTCTTTTTATACTAATAAAAATATTAATGATTATATCTTTTTAGATTTAGAAAAAGTATTATACAAAGTTGGGGATAAAGTTAATTTAGATGTAATAACTAATGATAAAAAACAAGTTTATATAGAAACTTATTTAAAAACTAATAGTGGATTTATTTCATTATCAAGTGATACTATAGAAGTTAATAAAAAAACTAATTATAGTTTTACTTTAAAGGATAAAGGAAATATAATTATTAGAGCTTATTTTATAGACAATAAAGGAAATATAGTTGATAATATAAAGTCAATAATAGTTAATGAATCAGATAGCAATTATTTGATATTAGCAAACTTTGATAAAGATATTTATAAACCAAAGGATAAAATGAAATTAAAAATAAATACTGTTTTAAATGGAAAAGAAAAAGATAGTAAAGTTTTAGTGGATATAGTAGATGAAGCTGTTTTATATTTAGCTAATAAAACCCCTGAATTACTTAAATTATATTTATCTTTAGTAGATGAACTATTAACTCCTAAATATGAGGTTCATAATTATAAAGATTTAATTATAAAAAATCAAAATGATATTCTAAATTATGCATTACTTAAAGATTATAATAATTTAATTAGCGAAAATTTTGGATCTGAGAATAAAGTAGTTAATAGTATTGAAATTAAATATGAAAAGACTCTAAAAAATGCTCAGATAATTTATCAAAAGGCTTATAATTATTATACCCAATATAAAACTATTCCTAATATATTGGATTTAGATAAAAGTAATGCTTATGATGGATGGAATAGATTATTTAAATTAGTTTTAAAAAATGGGGTTATTAAAGTTATTAGTTCTGGACCTGATGGAAAATTTGATACTAAGGATGATATTATCTATCCTGATATGTATTATTATAAACAAAAACAAAGATTTTTTCTTGATGATGAGCAAGTTATTATGTTTAAATTAGAAGTACCTTTTTCTGGATCTTCTGTTAGTAATTTAAAACCAGAATTTAAAGGAAATAATTTAGAGAGTAATTTTTCTATAAGGGAATATTTCCCTGAAACTTTTTATTCAAATATTATTGATTCTAATAAAAATTTAGTTTTAACTTTACCTGATAGTATTACTAATTGGAAAGTTAGTTTATTAGCAGTTAATAAAGAAGGTAATATTGCTAATAAAGTTTTAGATCTTAAAGTTTTTCAAGAATTCTTTATTGATGTTAATTTACCATTGTTTTTGACTAAAAATGACGAAGTTTCTATTCCCGTCATTGTTTATAATTATACTAATAAACTACTTAAAGTTAATTTAAAAATAAAAAAAGAGGATTGGTTTGAATTATTGGATGATGATCAAAAGAGTATAGAGATAAATAAAAATGAAGTAAAGAAGGTTTATTTTAAGATAAAAGTTGTTAAAGTAGGAAAGAATTATATAACTATTTTTGCTTCTTCTGCTAATTTTAAAGATGCTATAAAGAAGGAGTGTAATATAGCACCTGAGGGTATATTTACTAAAGATTCAAAGAGTTTTAGTGGTAATAATTCTTTTAGTTTTAGTATAGAAGGTGAGGGTAAGGGGGCTTATGTAGTTGTTTATCCTGTTTTATTTAGTCAGGTTTTAAGTGGATTAGATAATTTATTACAGATGCCTTATGGTTGTTTTGAACAAACTAGTTCTGTTAATTATCCTAATGTTTTAATTTTAAAATATTTAAATATAAAAAATATAACAAACCCATCTATAAGAATGAAAGCTAATTATTATATATCAATTGGATATCAGAGGTTATTGACTTTTGAGGTAGAAGGTGGTGGGTTTTCTTGGTTTGGCGATAAACCTGCTAATAAGGTTTTAACTGCTTTTGGGCTAAAGGAATTTAAGGATATGAAAGATGTTATTTTTGTAGATAAAGATTTAATAGAAAGAACAAAAATGTTTTTATTAAATAATCAATTAGCTGATGGTTCTTGGGATCCTGATAAGAATTACTTGCATCAGGAAACATGGCAAAATATCCAACAGTCCAAATTAACTACTACTGCTTATATTCTTGATGCTCTATTAGAAAACGATAAAGATATCATTAATAATAAAAAAATCAATTTGGCCTTTAATTACCTAATTAAAAATACTCAAAATCTAAAGGATATAGATAATTATACTTTAAGCTTTATTTTTAGCTCGTTTGTTAATTATTTAAGTAATTTAAGTGATTATAGTAAAATAGAAAATAGTTTTATAGATAACTTTTTAAGGATTAAAAAAGAAATATTAAAAAGATTAAAGGGAAACGATGATGGATTATATTTAGAGGGGCCTAAAGTTAGTTTATTTTATGGGGATTATAACACTTCTTCTATAGAAACTACTGCTAATGTTTGTATCTCCTTTATTAAATTATCTAAAATTAATTTAGCGAAAGTCAGAGATAATAACGAAATAGAGGTGGCTTATAAGATGATAAAATATTTGATAAAGAATAAATCAGATAGTGGTTTATGGTATTCTACTCAACCTACGATTATGTCTTTAAAAGCTATATACTTATTTGATTTATTATCTACTATTTCTAATACTAATAAAAAAGCTACTTTAGTGATTAATGAAAAAGAAAAAATTAATATAGAATTTTCAAAGGATGACTTAGCTTATAAAATAATTGATATTACTGATTACCTTAAAGATGGGCAAAATACTATAAAAGTTAATGGGGATAATTTATTTTATGATTTAGTTTATTATCAATATATTAAAGAACCTGTTTTAGTATATAACAATCAAAAATTATTAGATATAAATGTAATTTACGATAGAACAAAAGTAAAGGAAAATGATAAAATAAAGGTTAATGTAAAAATAATTAATTTATCTAAGAGGGTATTAGATATGGTAGTAGTTGATTTAGGGATTCCCCCAGGATTTAGTGTTATTACTGATAACTTAGATAATCTTAAAAAATCTGGTTTTATAAAGAATTATGAATTAACTTATAACCAAATTATAGTTTATTTTGATAAAATAGAGAAGAATATAGAGTTTAGTTATGAAATAAGAGCTAATTATCCATTAAAGGTAAATACAGGAAACTATAAGGTCTATGAATACTATAATCCTTCTAATAAAATCCAAAAACAAGGAAATATTTTAATTGTTAATTGATTTTCATTAAAAATTCTTTAAATTAATAATTAAAATATAGGAAAATCATTACAAAAAATTTAATTAAAAAATAGAGAATAGTAGCTTAAAAATATTAAATAATACTTAAAAAAAGTGATGTTAAAATGAAAATGGATCAATTAATGGAAAAAATATTACAAGGGGTTAGAAATATAATTTTATCAGAAGTTAATACAAAAATAGATCAACTAAATGAAAATTTAACTCAAAAAATAGAACAACTAAATATAAATTTAAACCAAAAAATAGATGATGTATATCATAAACTAAATGTGAGGATAGATCAAACAAATCAAAGAATAGATTATCTACAAAATGAATTCAATAAATCTATTAATGAAACTCAAAAAGAATTAAAAGCAGATATCCAAAATACTAAAACAGAACTAAAAGGGGATATAGAGAGATTAGATAGTAAAGTAGAAGAAGTAAGAAAAGAGTTAAAAGGAGATATAGAGAGATTAGACAATAAGGTAGAAGAAGTAAAAAAGGAACTAAAGGGAGATATACAGAATGTAAGGGTGGAGTTAAAAGGAGATATAGAGAGATTAGATAATAAAGTAGAAGAAGTAAGAAAAGAGTTAAAAAGGGATATAGAAAGATTAGACAATAAAGTAGAGGAAGCAAGAAAAGAGCTGAAAAACGATATCCAAAAAATAGATATAAAAACCGATTATTGGATACCTAAAATAGAAGAAAGAATGGATAAATTATCTTTAAAAGTAGATCAAATGAATAAAAGAGTAGATGACTTGTTTTTTCAATATGAAGATAAAATGAGTAATATTCAAAGAGAATACAAAAACTTTGTAATAAAGGATATATTACCTATATTGTATGAAAATATACTATCTATAAATAAAGAACTAAATGAATATGTAAATAATAAATTACTTCAAGAGTTAAATAAGATTATGGAAAATGAAGAAAATGAAGAATATAAGAAAAATATTGAATTTCAATTAAAAATAATAGAAATAATAAGGCAAGCTACTAAAGAATATTACCAAAAAGCTTCTTAAAACTAAATGATTTTTTTATAATTACTATCAAAGTAGAGATATTATGGATTATAACGAATTAGCTATCTATTATAAGGAATTAAAGGAAAAAGCTAATATATATAAAACAATTTTTTATTTAACAGTTTTTATTTATATTTTAATTTTTATTTTTTTGAATCAATACTGTGTTTTATTTTGTTTCATTTTTCCTATATTTTATATATTATTATATGCTATATTACAAAATAATTTTTTTCCTTATTTAAAAAACGAGGTAGTAAACAATACTTTTAAGGAGCTAAAAAAAGAAGGTTATTTAAATAAAATTTTTGAAGATTTTAATACAGATAACCAAGAGTTTAATGTAAAATATTATCCTTACTTTTCTTATTATTCTGGTATTTTTAACTTAAATCGTCCTTATACTGATAGAGATTACATAATAAAGTATTTTGATGAAATTTTTCATGTTATAAATCAGGCTTATAATGTTATTTTGGAAAAAATTTATTACTATAAAATAAAAGATCAGATAGATAATGGATATAAACTATATAGTATAATAAAAAATACAAGTGATTTTATGATTCTGAAATTGAATAAAGAGGTGAAAATCTTAGATATTGAAATTCTTTTATATTATAGGAGTAATTTTAGGAAAGGCGAATCTCTTAGGACAAAAGTTTTTAATGGAATAATTTTAGAATTTGACTTAAGTGTTCAAAATAATTTAGATATTTTTGTATTTTATGATAAAGATATAGAAGCTAATAAGGATTTATATAAAGACAAAGGTTATCATTTTTATAATGATTTTATATTAATTTATCCTGAAAGCTATAAAAATGACAAAGTAATACAGAATGTGGTAAGTAATTTAATAAATAGTTATTATGAGCAGAAGAAATTTTTTAATTCATTTTTTGTTTTACAAGGTAATAAATTATATAATTTTTTATCCTATGATGACTTAGGTATAAATCCCGAGGAGTATAATTCTTTTAATCTTCCTGATTTTTTGGGAATTAATGAAAAAAAAATAAAAGAATTACATTTAAAATATAAAGAAAAAATTAAAAGAATATTGGATTTATTTAATTAGCTTTTTGAAAAGGTAAGTTTTTTTTGGAAAGGAAAAGTTTTTTAAAGAAACAAATCTCTATAAAGAAGTAAATCCTTAATTTAACTACTTTTTTTATGTTTATCTATACCTTAATTAATTTACAAATTGCTTTATTTGATCTATTACATTAATTAAATTTTTTTGTATTTAATTCTTCAAATTTTATTACTTGTAGTGAAAATCAATATAGGAAAAGCAGGAAAGAAAAAAAATATAGAATATTATACTATGATTGAGTTTATTTCTTTTAATCAAGTTTTTAATGAAATAAAAAATCTAAGAAGATATCATTTAAATTATATAAAAGACGAGTTTTTATCAAGACCAATTATTATTTTGGGTGTTCTTTTTTTAATTTTTTTATTCTGTTTTTTTTTACTATCTTTTCCTTCGATTGATCTTGAGGCTTTAAGAAATTTACTGATTATTTTTACATTTTTTTCATTATTATATTTGGGGGCTATTCCTATTGCCTTATTATATACTTTTCATGATTTTAGAGAAAAGTGGGAAATGGAATTTAAAAAGACATTACTTCGCTATATTTTTGAAGAAATGAAAAATGAAAAAAAGATAATTATTAGTTATTATTATGAAACTTATAGTTACAATCAGGATTTTTATAATGAAGTAATTAATATACTTTCCTTTGCAAAAGAAGCTATAATAAAGAGGATATTCATAGAAAAAATAAATGAATTGATTACTAGATCTTTATCAAAAGACGAGATTTGTCGGGTTTCAAGACTCTTAGTTTTTAATTTTAATAATAAAATGGTATATTGGGTTGAAGGAGCTACAATAGAACTTGTTTTTTATGACTTAGCTCCTGATGATTCAGTGGGTGTAGTTGGTGAAGTAGGAATTAGTGGTATATTAATAATATGTGATATTCATTTTAAATCCGAATTATTGGCTGTTTTTTATAATACTAACAATGAATTTTCTTATGATGATGATTATAAAGGGAAATATATTAAATATGATAAATACCCAAATGTAGAGATTTTTACTTTTAGTCCCAACTTCAAGTTTTTTAATAATAAAGTGGAAGTTTTAGTGGATAAATTAATTAAGAATTATTATTTTCAAAATAAATTTTATGGTTCGTTTTTTGTAATAAAAGATAATAAATTGATAAATTTTTTAAGTTATAAAGATTTAGCTTTGGTAGATATAGATGAACTATTTTTTGTTCCTTCTCTTTTGGCATCTGATAAGATTTTGAAGAAAGCAGTAATTCATACTTATGTCCAACTTAATAAAAGAATTAATTTTATCAATGAAATAATTAAAATAATTGGGGCTGGTTTAGAAGAGTAGACAAAGTAAATTGTTTTTAATCTGAATTTTTAAGAATACTTTTTAATCTTATTGTTTAAAAGTATTTATTCACTTAGAAAAGGAAAGATTTAATGGTGATATTTCTCATTTATTAATTAAATTATTAGCTATTAAATATTATGGATTTTAGAGGATTGGATTAAGAGTAATCTTTTGATTTGTTTTATCGCTTTATAGTGGTATTAAATTATAGGTTGCTAGATTGGATAGATTTGGATAAGGCTGTAAGAAAATGTTTATAGATATTAAAAAGAAGTATGGATTTAGCGTGCTAAAGTATCTAATGCTAAGTAGAGATAGAATTTTCTGAAATTAGTCTTTAAATCATACCATAATTGATAACTGTATTGGTATATTTAAAAAAACATCATACTTTCAAGTGGTAAGCTTAACTAATCTGTAGTGTTTTACTCAATTATTTTTCCAATTTCTAACTTATTTAATAAATTATTTTGAGTAATATAGTTATTGAATGTCTCAATGAGATAATTGAAATCATTAATTAAAGGGTGTAAATTAATATTTTGGGTTTTATTTATAATAGCTCCTATAATAGCTTCTAAGACATTAGCTCCAAAAGACCTATTATCTATATATATACTCAAAGTAATTATTTTTTTTACCTTTAATTCTTTTAGTTTTTTTATATCATTTTCAGTTAATGTATTTGTTATAATAATTTTCTCTTTAACTAAATCCCCTAATTTTTTTATATAATGAAAATCCCCACTTATTATATCTATTTTATCTATATATTTTGATATTATGTTATAGATAGTTTTATCTTTTTCTTCTTCTTGTTTTTTCCCAATTGGATAGAGTAAGTAAAATGGTAAATTAAGAACATCTTGTAATAAGATATTAGCAATATTTTTAAGCTCATTTAGATTTTGAATTATTTTATTAATTTTTAAGGCAAATACTAAATCCCCTATTAAAACTTTAAAGTTATTGTCTAAAAAAGTTTTTACAGCACTAAATCTATCTAAGGAACTAACTTGTAAAACTATTTGATTATTATTTATTATTTTTTGATCTATTAAATTTTGAATTATTTTTTTTTCAATAATATTTTTTATTATACTACCATCAAATATACTTTTTTTAGTTGATAGTTTAGCTAATTTAAAGGAATCTTTTATTATATATTTTTTATCTTCAATAAATAGAAATAAATCTGTACCACCTAAACCTATTGAATCTATATCACTATTTTGTAAATTTTTTATTAATTTTTTTAGAACATAATAATCTCCATCTACTCCAATTCTTGCTAAATATATGTCAAAATTATCAAATTTAAAACTACTGAATTTATTTCTTGTTGAACTACCTAAGCTTAAGCTAACTACTTTTAATTTTTCCATTAATTTTTATATTTTTTAAATCTATAATTTTTTTAGCTTAGTTTTTTTTCAATAAAATCTAGAATATTGTAAGCCATTTCAGAGATTATGTTATTTACAATATTTCTTGAAGTTTTATCTGAACCTGTAAAGTTTCCAAAATTAGTGAATATGCTTAATATATAGTAGTTTTTGTTTTTTAATTCTTTTTCTATATCTTTAGATTTAAAAATAATGGCACTATCTAAGGATATTCCTTTTATATCTCCTGTTTTATTTGCTATATAATAATTATCTAAATACATGGGAATTTTTTCGGTGTATTGTTGATTTAACATTATATCTATTAATTTTAGTGTATTTTCTTGATTTAGGAGTTCAAAATTTGATAGTTTATATAGTAAATAATTAATTTCAAAGGTAGTAGTGAAATTAACAGGAGGGGAAATCAAATCTACCATAAACTTCCTATTTATTGTAGTTTTTTCTAAATTTAAAGAATTTAGATAGGAATTTAGAATTTTAAAAGGATTTTCATTCTCAATTTGCTCTATTATATCTATTAAAATATTACTTGCCGTATTGTCTGAAATAATTATACTTAAGGTAATTAAATCAAGTATTTCTATTTTTGATAAATTTAGATTTTTTATTATTCCAGCCCCTCCTACTTTATTAATGTTTTTTAGTTCTATTTCTTTATATATATTTAGTTTGTTTTCTTGATGAAGTTTAAAAATGTATATAGCTAAGGGAATTTTTACTATGCTTGCTGCAGGAAAAGATTCATCTTCTTTTAGTCCTATATATTTTAATCCCCCGTTTTTAAAATAAAATAAACAATAACTAATTCTTATAGGTAGAGAATTAACTATTTTAGGAATGATTAAGTTTTTATTTATTTCTTCTTTATTTATTTCTATTTTTTTCATTTTTCTATCTTTTTATTTTTTTATCCTTATTATTTTATATATATTTTATTTTTTTATATATATTTTTTTGGTCCTTTCTAAAAGGAAATTAGTAAAAAATAATTGAAATTATATAATAGGGGGGATAAGGAGTGAAAATCCTATGATTTTATCATTTTTTTTATAATATAATCACTTTAATAAAGAATAATATAATCAAAGGAAAGGAGTGGAATCTATGGATCCGTTGATATTAGCACGTATTCACTTTGCTTTAGCTACTACATTTCATTTTATATTTCCTGCTGCTACTATCGGCTTAGCATTATTAATCTTATTGTTTCAAACTCTTTATTTATTTAAAAAAGACAAGATTTATGATGATATTTCTTATTTATTAACTAAATTATTAGCTGTAATTTTTGTAATAGGTGTAGTTACGGGATTTACTTTGTCTTTTGCTTTTGGAATGTATTGGTCAAAGTTTTCAAAGATAGTAGGGGATTTAATTGGTATTACTCTTACTGCTGAGGGAGTATTTGCTTTCTTCTTAGAAGGTGTTTTTATTGGATTATTATTATTTGGGAAAAATAAGATCCCTAAGTTTATGTATTGGTTTTCTTCGTTAATGGTATTTTTAGGAGCTCATTTATCAGCACTCTTTATATTAGCTACTAACAGTTGGATGCAAACACCTGCAGGGTATGAAATAATTAGAAATGCTACAGGAGAAATAGAAAAAATAGTAATAGTAGATTGGTTTAAAGCAGTGTTTAATCCATCTACATTAGCTAGGATGTTACATACAACAGTAGCTACTTGGATAACTGCTTCCTTATTTACCTCTTCTATTGCTGCTTACTACTTATTAAATAATAAAAATATTGAATTTGCTAAAAATATGTTAAGAATTAGTTTTTTAGTTTTTGCATTATCATCTTTAGCTCAATTTTTGACGGGACATCAGCAGGCTATGGTAGCATATCATTATCAGCCGGCTAAAGTTGCAGCTTTTGAAGCAATGTGGGATACCACAAAAAGACCAGGGATGTCTGTTATTGCTATAATTGATGAAAAAAATCAAAGAAATATCCTTGATATTGAAATACCATTGCTAAATGCTATATTGTTTGGGATAGAATTTTTCCCACCTAAATTTGATATTAATATAGAAATGAAGGGAATTAAAGAATTTGTTAGGAAATTAGATGATGGAACAGTTATTAAAGAACATCCACCTGTTGCCTGGGTATATTATACCTATAGAATAATGATATACTTAGGATCATTTTTTGGATTAATATCTTTAATTGGACTTTACTTATTATTTACAAATAAAATATTTAGTAATAATCTATTTTTAAGGGTTTTAATGTATAGCTGGCCATTACCATTTATAGCAAACACTGC
>Ga0079995_1028429_pt1 | contig 11573 bp, 17 predicted proteins | sample FaiFalFF_MnMetaG_2_FD_69198 | JGI IMG/M metagenome (GOLD analysis project Ga0079995, IMG submission 69198) | Freshwater microbial communities from Yellowstone National Park, Wyoming, USA - Fairy Falls C (FF_Mn_C) (SPADES assembly) (version 4) | ecosystem: Environmental > Aquatic > Freshwater >... | reverse complement strand
GTGATTAAGTTTTATGGAGAAAGTTTATGAAATTGCATTAGAGTTTGTTAGAGAAAGAGAAGAAACCTTCAGAAATGCTTGGGAAACAATAAAGAAGATCAAAGAAGCATCTATTGAAATTCTGAAAGAAGCGAGAGTTTACGTTTTTGGAAGTTTTGCAAAGGGCGATTATAATATTTATTTTAGTGATATCGATATTCTAATAGTTTCAGATAAAGTTAGCGGCAAAATGGAAGAAAGAGCTGGAATAATAGTTGAGATAAGGAAAAGAACAAACGCGAACTACATTTTTCAAATTCATTTAGTAAATAGTAAAGAGTTTGAGTTTTACAAAAAGTTTATTGATAAACTAATAGAAATTTAGCCTTAAGTTCAGTTTAAAAGATTTAATTATCCTCTGAATCTCTAATTAACTTTTATGTACTGTACAAATCTTTAATAATCTTATTAAAAGCAATTATACGTTAATTATTAATTATGAAAAAGAAATTTACCACAATTTCCATATCAGAAGAGACAAAGAAAAACTAGAAAGTGAAAAAGGAGATATGAGCTGGGATGATTTTTTACTTTTATTAATAAATGAGTATCATAAGAAAAAAGCTGAGAAAGGAATATCTGAGTTAAGGAATCTTCTTACAAGTGAAGATATCGAAAAAATAGAGAAAAGCCATAAGGAGATGCATGAAGTGCTTATATGACAAATTATTTCCCGAAAAATTAATATAAAAATCTTAAAGAGACCAGAGAAATAATATTAAATTAAAAAGAACCTAAACAATCATGACTAATCCTTTTGAAAATGTTAAGATTCCTTTGAACGTTGAAGAAACTATTAAAAAGATCTTAAAAGGTATTCCAAAAATATCAGTCAAAGATCCTAAAGAAAGATATTTAAGAAGGATAAAATTTGTTGAGGAGCAGGTTAAGAGATATGATGCTTTCCTTAAATCCTTTCCCTTTATAAACGAACTGCATCCCTTTTATAAAGAGGTGATCGAGATATTAGCAGGCGATATAGATAAATTCAAAATATGTCTGGCTTCGATTAAAGAAGCTGTATTTTTAACGAGAAAAATATCTAAGGATTACGCAAATCTGGTATCAAAAGAAAAAGATTTAAACAAATATCTAAGGGAATATGTCGGAAGGGTTGCATCGACATTGAGAAGAAGAAAAAGATGCATAAATTTCGTGATCGAAATTTCTAAGCAGTTAAAGGAACTGCATACAATTGACCCAAATTTACCAACTTTGATAATTGCAGGACCGCCAAATGCAGGTAAAAGTACATTGGTTAGAAGGATCTCTACAGGTAAACCAGAAGTGGCTGTTTATCCTTTCACAACAAAGGACATACATGTGGGTCATATCATTAATGAATTTCAAAGAATACAAATCATAGATACTCCTGGAATACTGGATAGGCCTATGTCAGAAAGGAATAAAATAGAATTGAAAGCTATAAATGCTATAAAGAATTTGAATGGTATAATAGTTTTTCTTTTTGACGCTTCAAATTTATCCACACTTTCTTACAAAGAGCAAATAAACTTGTACCATGAAGTCAAAGGAGTGGGTAAGATAGTGGTACCTGTAATAAATAAGATCGATGATATAAACAAAGGATTATATGATTCAATTAAAAGTGAACTTCAAAAGGAGAATTATTTCGAAATAAGTGCGGAAAAAGGTTATGGGGTGGATAATCTTTTAAATTATTTACTAGATGTATTATCTAAGCAGAAAATTAATTAATAAATTAAAATACTAATATGAAATTAATAATTTGTTATTATTTAGTTATATTGAATAATTTTTTTTATTATATCCTTAAAAAATTTTTAAAAAAGTTTGTTTTCTTAAAAGTAAAGACCAGATTCAAATCTTCATTTCTTTAAATACTCCTAAACCATCATATAATACTTTTTTATATTTTAACATCGTTTCTATTATCTTATTGTTAAGTTTATCTGGCGTTATTACAATAATATCTGCTGAGAATCCTCTCTTCATACTGTATAACTTAGAAGCCTCTTCAATTTCATCATCAACTTTCTCTAAGATTACAATGATATCATAATCACTCGATGGCCAAAAGTCTCCTCTAGCTCTTGAACCGAAGAGTACAATGCTCACTTTACCATGATAATAACTAATTATTTTGTTTATAAATTCCTCAAATTGCATATTTAAAAATCTTTTTAAGATTATAAAAATATGGTTGAGAAATTTTGGTTTGAAAAGGCTAAAGAGTTCTTAGAAATTGCTAGAAATAATAAGGAAAGTTATCCATGGTTATCTTGTTTTGCATCCCAGCAATGTATAGAATTAGCTCTTAAAGGAATATTAGTGAAGTATAAAGGCACATATCCTTTAACTCATGATTTAGGTGAGTTGCTGGATTTAATAGGAAAAGAATTCTCGTTAACAGTACCTCCTGATATAATGAAGGATTGCGACTTTTTGACACCTCATTATACACAATCTAGATACTCAATGATGTCAAGCTATAATTTAAGGAAGGCTGAAAGCTGTGTTAATTCTGCTGAGCGAATTCTTAATTGGCTAAGTAATTTTTTCAAAGAAATAAAGGAAATTATCTGAATATTTTCGTATAGAAAAACGTTTAATTTAATATATTTTCTTGCAATAACCAAGGAAATTTACATTTCAATCGAGTTAGTTTAATTTACATTTTGAATGAAGATATTTCGAGTAAACTTGTTCTGTCAATATTTTTTATTTAAAATAAACATTAAAATTTAAATACTTGTCAGTAAATTGACAAGATTAGTGAATAGCCTTGTCAATATCAAATCTAGTTGAGGAAAACTGGTGGTGGAAACCTGATTTTCTTGATTTTCTAAATGAACTAGTTAAAAAAAGCCAAGAAATAACTTCTGATGAATCTATAAACTATTTAAGAATTAAGCTAACAGAGGAAATGGAAAAAAGAGATCCTGAGTTTAGTGAGATCAAAAAGCCAGATACTATTTTAAGAATTGAAACAATTTGGATGCCTAGCATATTTTTTCTTTTAAGAAAAAACCTTTTGCAAGATACTATTGGAGATTATGTCATAATAAGCTTAAGAGGACCAAGGAGGATCGGAAAAACCACCCTAATTAAACTCTTGTTAAGAGAGATCTTTCTAGAAAGTATTTTTCGCAGGGATACAATTAATCCATTAAAAGTTGTTTATATTCGTTGTGATAGACCTGGAATGGGCGGAATAAAAGGTTTAGCAGATATTATTCGAGAATTTCTAATGAGAAGGGCTGATCAAGTAGGTGATGTTTATATTTTTCTTGATGAGGTAAGTAGTCTTAAAAATTGGCAAATTGCAGTTAAAGATCTATATGATGCAGGTCTTTTAACCAAGAATAAGGTTAAACTATTGATCAGCGGCAGTCATAGCTTAGATGTTAGAAGAGGTGTTGAGGTTTTAGGGTTAAGAAAAGGTGTAATGTTAGAAGGAGGTAATGACAAATCGTTATTACCAATGAAATTTTCAGAATATGTTTATTACAGAGAGCAATTACTCGGTAAACGTGAGCTGAGGGAATTCTTTACTAAAAATAAATTTTTAGAACATGAAAAAAGATTTCAATTATTAAAGCAGCTTATAGATCCCAGTAATAAAATATTTCCTGATTTAGAGAAAGTTCAGACTTATATAAATGAGCTTTATGCTTATTTTGAAGATTATTTACTAACAGGAGGCTTTCCGCTAGCTATTCGTCAATATCTTACTTTGGGAAGAATCCATCCAAGCGTTTATTTTGATTTTGTAGATCTTGCAGTTAAAGATGCAATTAAATGGAGATTAAATGAGGACACTTTATATAGCATTATTTGGCAAATGTTGGAAGCGCCAGGAGGGCCTTTCAGTGTAGTTCCAATAAAAGAAGTAAGTACTAATAGCTTAGCAGAAAAACTTGGGATCTCACATAACACTGTTAAAGAATATCTTGATTATCTAGTTGATGCATTTGTTTTACTCGAAGTAGCAAAGCTAAAGGATGTTGGTAAACGGACATCTCCACCCAAAAGTCCTAAAAAATACTATTTCTGGGATCCTTTAATGTTCTATGCTTTCAAAGCTATAAGTGCTGGATATAAGGATCCATTTTCCCTAACGCAGAATATGCTTAACAACTGGAAAGGACCTGTGGTAGAAATGATTGTAGCAATTAACATTGCTCATATGATACTCTCTTTAGAAATTATTCAAGATTTAAGACTTCTAAAAAGAAAAATGTTCTATTACAAACCTAAACCTGAAAAAGAAATCGATTTCATAATAGATATTAACGGTAAACTTATTCCTATAGAAGTTTATTCTGGAAATAAAATTAATAGTGAACATGTGAAGAAACTTGTAAATATAAGTAAACAATTAAAAATCAGAGGCCTTCTAATATATACAGGTAAAGAAGTGTATATTAATGAACAAACTATAGTAATTCCTGCACCTCTTTTTATGCTATTAGCGTAACATAAGAAAATTATATTAAATATTGGAGAGCTAAGAATCTTATAGAATTAAAAAATTTAAAAACCACAGAGTTTTATCATTAATAAGTTAGTAAAATCATATGGAAAATAAAACTTGTCAATTAACTGACAAGATTATTGAAGAAACTTGTCAATATTATTCTAGTTAAAATTCAATAAAAAGCAAATTCATTAAACTTTCAAGTATTTGCTAAAATATTTTTCTAATTTTACTAGTTTAGGATAAATTACAAACATACAGTATGGGTTGTATGGATTTCTATCATAGAAATCTATGTGATAATCTTCTGCTCTATAGAAAGACTTCAGTTCCTTTATTTCTGTAACTACTGGTTTCTTATACAATTTTTCAGCTTCTTTTATCTCTTCTTCTGCAATTTTCTTTTGTTCTTCATTCGTATAAAGAATAATTGAACGATATTGTGTGCCTATATCGTTTCCTTGCCTGTTTGGAGTTGTAGGATCATGCATTCTAAAGAATATTTTTAACAATTCTCTGTAAGATATCACATTCGGATCGAAAATTATTCTTACAACTTCTGCATGTCCTGTATCTCCTGTGCAAACTTCTTCATACGTAGGATTTTCTTTCCAGCCTCCAGCATAACCTGGCTCAACTTTGATAACTCCTTTAATTCTTTTAAATATAGCCTCTGTACACCAAAAGCAGCCTCCTCCTAGAACAGCAACTTCATATTTTTCATTTTGCATAGACAATATTTATTTTACAAAATTTATTTAGTTTTACGAATGAAAAATATTTTATTCATGTTAAGAATTCTTATAATCATAATTTCTTTGTTTATGCAATACAGCTTAAGTTCAGCAATTTAAGTATGATTTGGTAATTAATACCTCTAACAAGAATGCTTTTGATATAATTAAACTTATTAGACTTTCAGCTTTAATTTTTCTTTAACTAATTTAACTTGCATTCATAAAAAATATTTAAATTCTTTGAAAAATTTATTATTCATGTACTTTGTAACACTAGTAAGATTTAGAAGAAGACCAACAAAAGAAGATTTCAAAGCTTTCGATGAAGCAGAAAAAGAGTTTGAAAAAAGAGGCTTAAGAATTCTCAACGATTTCTATACATTGGGAAGATTTGATAATGTTTTAGTAATAGAAGCTCCAGATGAAAAAGTTCTAGTTGAATTTCTTGGAAGATTTTTCGACTTAGTAGCAACAGAAACACTTGTAGCAATACCTAGAGCTGAAGGGAGAAAATTGTTTCTTTAACATTATATAATTCTTATTTTTTTATTTTTCATATTTTTTACATCATAAACTTAAATAAGTCTTCTTATCGGTTTTTTGTAACTTAACTATTATTTCTTCTTTAAATTTTCCTAATTTATGAGCATTTAACACTTTTAAGAAATTTAATTTATTAATTTTAATTTGGAATTAAAATTATGAAACTTTTGAAATATTATACCATCAAAGACCTAAAACCTATTCCTAAAAAATACTTTTCACTTTTCAATCAACTTTATAAAAAGATAAATATCTTGCAAGGTTTTAGTTGGGATTCTGAAAAAGCTTTTAATTTAATAAAGCAGAATGACTATGAATTAAAGAGTATTTTCTTAGCCGTAGAAAGTTTAGATCCTATTTTATTTAGAAGAAAAAAATATATGAATATAAGCAGAAGAAAGGTTCCTTCTCTTTTAAAACAAAAAATGATAGAGCTTTCTTTTTATGACAGAAAATTTCCCTTTATTGTTGAAGAAAAGTGTAAGGGTTTAAAAGGTGAAGAACTTGATAAATGCATTGATAAGCTTTTGGAAGAGTTATATAAAAAAGAAGCTTATGAAAGATTGAAAGCTATGTATCAAGAAATTTATCCAAGATCTTGGAAAAAGAAATTGAAAGAAATTTATAAAGAAAGATGGAAATTCTTCTACGAGAGAAAATGTAAAATGAAACCGTTGTTTAAGCATTTTGATTGGAGAAATGGTTGGGTTCAGGTTTTTATAGTTAAGCATCCACAAGGTTTTCATTGGGATGTGGGTGGCTCTGCTTCCAGTGGTAAAAGGAGCACTCATGCATATTATGGAAGTCTATTTTGTAGAGTTCAAAAAGAAATTAAAGATATACCAACTATAGTTCTTTGGTACGATTCTAGAAACAATTTTAGATATGTTACTACGCTAAGAAAATTTGCTATTTGTCCAATAGAAATGTGGGGAAAAGAAAAGGATATGGAAGGTGTAAGAAAAATTGAATTTAAGGAAGATTACACTCATAAAAATTCAAAAATTGAAATTTATTTATAAACAAAAATCATACACTTAGTTTTTAAACAAATATCTTTTATAATTTTAATTATTTTTTATTATTATTGTATGGTAAGTAAAAAAGAGAATAATTTTAAATTTCAAAAAAGCTTTGAGTCTAAGGAAGTTCTAAATCTTGATGAGAGCATCAAAATTGAAATTCAAAATTTACCAAAAGAATTAAGAAGTAAGGAAATAGAGAAAAAACTAGCTGAGATTTGCCAAAAAAATGGAATTGTTTTTATGGCTATTTTTGGTTCCTTTGCAAGAGGAGAGCAAAAGAAAAAGAGTGATATAGATATAGCAATCGAATTTGAGAAAGGTAGTCAAAAAAGTCTTCTAGATTTGGTTAGAATAGAAAATGAATTAAGAAAAGTGTTTAAAAGAAAAGTTGATCTTGGAATATTTAGTAGTTTAAATCCATATATAATGGAAGATGTGAAAAAGGAAATGCGGATAATTTATGAAAAGAGATAAAATATATCTTAAACATATTTTAGAAGCAATATTCAATGTAGAAAAATTTATGGAAGGTTTAACTAAAGAAGAGTTCTTTAATAATGTAGAAAAACAGTACGCTGTCATACGAGGACTTGAAATAATTGGTGAAGCGGTAAAGAATTTGAGTAAAGAATTAAAGACAAAGTATCGTGATATCCCCTGGAAAGAAATTGCAGGCATGAGGAATAAGTTGATTCATGAATACTTTGGCGTGAGTTTAGAGCTGGTATGGGTAACAATCAAAATTGAACTTCCTGAACTTAAAAAGCAAATCCTTAAAATATTAAAAGAAATAGAAAAAGTTGAGAATAACATTTAGCGTAGGAAAGGACTGCTTAGTTTTTTTTATAGGTTTGATGCAAAAATCAATTAAAAGTATTTTCATAATTTAATAAGGCAACAAGCTTAGCTCTTCAATAAGCTAATACTTTTGGTCTCTCTTTTTTATGAGTAAAAATATTAAATGATTCCTAAGTATCCCACTTTTATCTTTATTTTAATTCAGAAATACTTCTAACAACATTTTTAATATAGTTAAAATAAAGTTATCTTGTGAATGAAGTATTAGATTATAAAAAGGATCCCAATTCTTATGTTTACATGAAAGTATTGGAAGGTTTAGTGGAGGGAAAATTAGCTTTGGAAATGCTTAAAAAAGGTTTCTTGACTAATGCTGCATCCAAAATATTCTTGGCTGTGAAAGCAATAATTAGTGCTTTAATAGTTAAGAACTTTGATAGGATTCTCCAAGATAAATCTGAAAAAGAGAAGGAATGGTATCAAAGAATAGGCTATTCTGCTCCTACTACTGGAATAATAGGTATATCATATGAGTTAGAGAAATTAGGTTATAATATATCATTAGCAGTTAAGACTGCATTGCTTTTACATTCCTTTTTTTACAATGGTTTCGATCCCAATTTGGTAAACTATAGAGATGAAGAAGAGATAAAGAAAGATATAATTTACATAATTGATTTCATTGGAAGTAATATTAAAAAATATTTTGAAGATATTATGGATGAAAAATTAGAGAATAATTTAAATGAACTTATAAAACTTAAAGAGTTATACTGATAATTTTTAAAATGCAAAGATAATATTTCTTGAATTATATAAATCTTATTGAATTAATATTATTAATAAAATTTTATAGTTTAAAAAATATAATGTTTATCAATAATAAATTTTTAAATAGTTAAGATTTTATATCTTAAGTATCATTTTTAAATAAATTGAAACGTTAAAATATCTGTTAATTATCATATTTTTAATTGTACCTATGTTTAAAATTCTTCGTATACATCAATAAACTTCTTATACCAATTTTCATATTCTTCATTTGTAATTATATGTAACTCAATAGGATCACTGAATCCTAACATTTCATGGATCTTTGCAGCTATAACAGCTTTATCCCATGCTGTTTTTGCTTTATCAGTTATTAATAGAACGTCAACATCGCTATCTACTTTATAATTCCCTCTAGCTATGGAGCCAAATAGAATTACTCTGCAATTTTGATCAATTTCCTTTATACAAAATTTCTTAATTTCTCTAACAAATTCTCTGGCATTGTTTAAAATTTCCTTGCGTTTTTGCCACCAATTATAATATTCCAACTTCATTTAATATATTCTTCACAACATTATATGCTTTTTCAACCGTTATCCTTTCGTAGCTGAAAGGCAAATATCTAGAAGCAATGTATGCCTGAGTTATAAGCTCCAAGACAGGGGTTTCTTCTCTTCTTATTCTTTGAAGATTTTCATTCTTTGTTAAGCTGATAACTTCATCCAATAATCTTAGAATATCATGAGTTTTTTCGAAGCTACCTTTAAAATTAAATAAAATGTATTTTAATGATAATTGAAGGGCTTGTTCCAAATGAAACATTGCTAAATTATATTTTCCTTCATTTAAATTTCTTTTAGCTTCATTAAAGAAATCTAATGCATTCCGTTTTAAATGCTCAGCCATACACTAATAATTATTAATTAAATTATAAAGCTGTTTATTTAAGTCAAATTTGATGTTTCTTCTAAATGAAAGCTGATTTGGCATCTTTTTAATTTTTTGAAACAATTAAAATTTTAAACATTTTAGAAAATTTTTATTGTTAAATAGCATAATGATTATATGTATATAATTGATTATTATGTTGAAGCAATTGAGGATATTCGCTTTAACACTTTTCCTGGTTTCTTGCTAAGAGGAGCTTTCTTTGCAATGTTAAAGGAAATAGAACCTAAATTAGCTATTCAAATACATGAATCTAAAAGGATAGCTCCTTATTCTATAAAGATTTTTGAAAATTTGAAAACAGGTAAGATTTTATTTAATTTTTTAAAATCCAACGAATTAACGCGCTTCTCTTTTATTCTCTTAAATGAAGAACTTTTTGAAAACTATAGGGATAAATTTATACGAGATAAATTCATCATTTCGGATAAATTGCTTGTGGTCAGAAAAATAAATATAAATAGGATGAGCTTTAAAGACGTAAGTAATTCTATTCAAACATTGCCTACGAATTTTACTATCGATTTCCTTACGCCTACTGCCTTTAGATTGCCTGTAATAACTTGTTGTAAACATTGCCATATATATAAAAGTATAAAAATGAGGCAAATTAAGAAGAATAAAGAAACGTTAGAGCTTATAGCGCAGGTAAAAAATAGAAGAGGAGCAAAATGTCCTCTTCCAGATATCAAATTAGCTTTTTATAATATTATTAAATTGATTGAAGTTTTTGATCAAGTAGATTTTGATTTGAAAGGTTTCAATGATTGGCTTGACATTGAAAGTATTTTAATATCAGATTTTAAAGAAGGTATCAAAACAATGACAATTTATGAGCATAAAGTCACTACCAAGAAATTCTTCAGAGGCTTCATAGGTAAAGTAAATTTTGTTTTTAGATATGCTGATGAAAAGTTTATGAAAATAGCCTATTCTTTATTAAGATACGGTGAATTGACTAACGTTGGTTCAAATAGAACAGCTGGGTGCGGAATGATAAGATTAATAGTTTGAAAATTGTATGTAAGTTTAATAGACCTAATGATTAAAATACCAAAGGTAATAAATAAAATAAACCTATTTAGAGAAAACTAATTTTCTTAGGTATAAATTTTAAAAACCTAAGGAGGGGGAGGTACAATTAACTTAGCTTTCTTGATTCTAGGAATTCTTTTATATCCCATCAATATTTGTGCTATACCCATAGACAAAGGGAATATCAAGTAAAATAAAATCCACGCATTAGTTTCTAAGATTCTTCGAGGTAAATTTAAGATTGCAAGTAGCATAAAACCTGCAATAAGTAAGTTAAATACCGCACCTAAAGAGAATAGTATTACAAGAGTTTCTGAGCCTTCTTTAGAACTAACGTATGCAAAAATATAAAGGACTGTTGAAAGTAGCCAAATTATTGTTGTGTAAATCAATCCTGTAATAAATAAAATGTTTATGCCGTGTATTTCCAAATTATATGAGCTAAAAGGATCAACCCTAAGTATATTTACAACGATTATGGCATGCAGAATGGTACCTATTAGAAACATTAATGCAAGTAATGTTATTATTATGGCAAATCTGTTTCCCATGGTTAATATGGTGGGGGTGGAACAGTATACTTAATTTCAGGTTTGGCTTTCTCTGCAGTAAACTTAAAAAAGCCTATGGCTGCAAAAATCGCAGATATCACCATAATTATAAAAGCAATACTTATAAAATAACCACCAGGATCCTTAATAATAGTTTCAGGATGACTAAAATATGTAACTGTAAAGTTCATTAATATTATGCTAATTATATTGATTGATGCTATTCTAAAGAATATTAATTTAATAGAAATATAGCTTAGGAATTCAAAAAACGAATAAATTCCCCAAAGTAATGCTGCAAGCTGGAAAGTAAGGGGTCCTTGAATTCTAAACACACCAGCCAATCCAAAACTAAAAGCTACGCTAAGAAGACCAAGAATCATAACAAGTATACCTGTTACATAATATAATTTCTTTTCAGTTCCACTTGAAAGTAATATCCAAGAAGGTCCTCTTATTATAATAGAAATAATCCATGGTATGAAAGCATAAAGGGCTCCAACTATCGTAGCTCCAAGTGCTGCTGCAATAGCAGAAAATATAAATCCAATAAATCCTAGTATTCTATATGCAGCCATATAATAATTATGATTTAATATTTAAAAATTTTCATTATTGAAATTTTTAAATATAATAATTTTTAGGAGTTAAAACCATAAAG
>Ga0079995_1072727_pt1 | contig 11593 bp, 7 predicted proteins | sample FaiFalFF_MnMetaG_2_FD_69198 | JGI IMG/M metagenome (GOLD analysis project Ga0079995, IMG submission 69198) | Freshwater microbial communities from Yellowstone National Park, Wyoming, USA - Fairy Falls C (FF_Mn_C) (SPADES assembly) (version 4) | ecosystem: Environmental > Aquatic > Freshwater >... | reverse complement strand
GAGGTGGATGGCTGAGACTGCAATATCCAGGTTCAAGGCATTGTTCGGAGAACATCTCCTCTCCAGGAAGCCGAGATGGATGGACTCAGAGCTGACGATCAAGGCGCTCATATACAACATGATTTTGAGCGCCGTAACAACTAGAAAACTGGGCCCCAGCCGGAGAGGGGAAAATCGAACCCCAGGAATTAGGCCACAAGGCACTGATGACTAATAGTTCTCAAGAAAGCCTCGCTATTCGGCGGCAGGATTCAAATAAGATACGTCGCTCCTAAATAAGGAATGGGGGCCGCTGTAGACAGGTTCGCCCACAACTCCTTCGCCCTCCTGGCGTACGCGGCCATCGTCAGGATATACGGCCTTCAGCTCCCGTCCTTTGATAGAAGTCAGGGCCTCTGGGGCTTCATAGGCTCCATGCAATCCCTCCTGATGACCTTCGGCGTCACCCTTGCGGCCTGCCTCATCGGCTCGAGGATCCCTGACTGGATAGACTCCGATCGGCGTCCGGGCCACAAGGGGCTTCGGCCACTCCCTGCTATCTCTATTCATCGTTGGGATTATAGCCTTGATGGTCTCCAGGCAGTTCGTTGACCCGGACCTCGCCGGACTCTATGCCGTCGCCCTCGCGGCAGGGTACCTCTCTCACCTGGTGCTTGACTTCATGACCTACGAGGGCGTCCCGTGGTTCTGGCCCCTTGATGAGAAGTACTCCCTCGACCTCGGACCTGCTGGGAGTCTGTTCGTCGGCTCGTTGGGGTCCTTGGCCTTGGTCCTGTCGATCTATCTCCTAACTGATCGCTTCATGGTGACCATTGATCTTCTCCCGGGATAGGTTAGGCTCGGATTTCGATCCATTTGGTGACAAGCCCAAAGCCTCTCGAACCCATCAGAATACAGCCACGCTACTTGGTTAATCCCTACGTAATTTTCTTGTAATTATCATATCCCACACTATTGCCTCATATGCCCTCAAAACGTCTTCCTCACTTAAATTTGAGCCAACGCTCTTAATAACATCTAGGTCAAATTCAAGCCGTAATGGCTGGGGCTCTATCACCGAGGGTGGTTGGGTCAAAGTCATTTGTCCTCTTTTTCGCGCCCAAAAGCTCTTGTATCGCAAGTCATAATGTTTGTCTAATTGTTTGCGAAGAGATGGAAACTCCTTTTCTCTATACTTCTCGTAAACTTCCACTAATCTCTCAGCTTGCTCTTGGCTAGGAAAGAGCTTCATCGCGTATAGCTCATAGTGCCTTATATCTATATTCCTCCCTGTTGTTTCCTCTTTATTACAAAAGATATAGGCAAGTGAGAATATTGAATTTAAGAGAACCGTGACGGCCTTTCGCAACTTTTCATCTTGTTCATTAACCACATGGAAGGTATTAGCGACAATAACCGGGTAATTGGAGTTGAATACTAACAATGCTTGATTGGGCGAATATGGATTTATTCTACGCACTACCATCATATACGCTGATGCGCGTTCAAACTCTCCTTTGACGTATTTTTCCCAATAATCCTTGTCTATCTTTTTCTTCACATCTTTATTGAAACCTGCTAGAGCCATAATTTTATCTATATTCTCATAAGGCTCTTTGGCTACGTAGTCGTGAAGACCAGTTACATCCATTTTCATTAATCCAACCGGCGTTCTAAAAGCAGGGACGAAATGTTCCCTGCTGACCTTAAACCTTTGAATTCCTACTGGTGATATTGTTGTAATGGTCGCATCGTCTTCACTCTCGATTCTTAAAAAGGCCTCTTTCAACCTACCCTTTCCCGGCCGCGTTATAAACATGAAGCTCGAAGAATCTCTAGGTCTTGGACCGTACCCCTCACTAAAGTATGAGGGTGGGAATGGTTTGAAGAGTCGCTCAGCCTCCTTGATTATGTAGCGTAATGCATCAAGACCGTCAAGAGAAGGGCCAGCTATGAAATACATCATATTGTCAAACTGTTTATAGACTTCTTGTAGTGGGTACGCGTCTATGTCTAACAAATCACTCCTCAGCTTATTTGAGTTCCTGATAAACTGGGTTATGCGTTTTGCCTCATCCTCACTCAACTCGTTTAAGTCTTTTTTCACTAAACAAAATTTAACACTATGATTCTCCGGCTTTTCCGATGCCTTTCTCGCTATTAACAATATATCCCTGTACTCTGCATATTCTGTGAAGCCATAGTTTCTTGTAGGCTTTACGATGTAGAGAGGAAGCCAATGCTTAAAGATTATTTCTCTGACTTTCCTACTTTCCCTTCCCCTTAGCAAGTTTATTGGTACGACAGCTCCTATTACCCCACCTTCCTTGAGGAAAGCATCTGCTAATGCAATAAAATGACCCCATAGTCCTACCTCACCACCTACACTACCTTCAAACCTGTCTGTCTTTATGTACTGCTTGACACCCCTTTCAACCTTCGTGAATGGAGGATTCATCAAGATTACATCCACCGGATGTAAGCGAACTTCAATTAACTCGCCAGTCTTCTTGTATGCATTAATCCTGATACCTGTCTCCTCTTTTTTCTCTATATAGTCCATCAACGTCCTTAAGCCGGTCACAATAATTGTATAGGGTGCTAGCCCAAGGCTGTCCGCCTGAGCTATTTGAGTGTGATCTACTGTAATAAGGGGGTCCATTGCTATCAAGTTGGCATTAGTTATGTGCACAGCAAAGGGCATTATGTCACAGCCGAATATCTGTTCCTCACAGAACTTCCTATGAGGGTTTCCTAGGTCCGCTCCTAACCCGAGTTCTCTCCATAATTCCAGCTTCCTTCCGTATGCCATAGTGAGAATGGTGCCTGAACCGCAAGCTGGATCAAAGATCGTGGCGTTGGGGTCTTCTATAGTAAGCTGAGCCAACAGGTATGCGGCTATGGGTCTCGTATAGAACGCAGCAAGAAGCTTCCTTATCTTATTGGGCATCAGCTCGTGGAAGAGTCTTCCAGGAAGCTCATACCTAACATTGTCTACTTGAAGCGCGAAAAGGAGCTTGAACGTATCCTTTATGAACTTCTCATACACATAATCTAAGACGTCTAATTCAAAGATGGGTTTATAGTTAATTTCCTTTAATTTATTAAGGAGTTTTCTGACTACCTCTCTATTCATGTCACGCGGATCAATACCTTCTAGGATGAGAGGCGACTTCTCATAGTAGAATCGAAGGAAAAGTACTTGGCTAAGGAATATATAAGCTCCCAAGAAGGAAAGTATGTCATTAAGTACACTTCTTCTTTTTTCTTCCTTGATTTCTAATGGATTTAACCCAAAAAAGAGCTGGGGGTTTATTAGAAATTTTAAAGATTCTTCTATCTTTAACTTGCTCATTAGTTCCTCCAAGTGAACCCTTAGAAGAGATGTAACAGTCTTCAAGCTGAGTGAGACTGGTAGTCCCTCTCGCAAAACCTTTTCAATTTCTTTTAGGATGTTAGACAGGATGTCTCGGCGCTCCATTTGCGGTCTGAGAACTATAGCAAAGACATTTTCAGTCCTGACGACCCGCTTAATCTCAGCTTCTTCGGCTCTGATCTTCCTCACCTGCTCCGGGTAAATCAAGAGAATGGCACGGTCTGAACCTTTAAGGTGTTCTCGAAAATCTCTCAGCTCACTATAGAGTTGTATAAAAGTATCTTTTATGAATTTTGGCTTGTCTACGTCCCCTATCTTGACACTCATAAGCCATCGTTCACCGAGCCAGTCTACTACAAAATCGGGTTCTGCCGTCTTCTTGGGCTCTTGGACTACGCTTGCTCCAAACTCTGCTAGGATTTCGCAAATAGCTGGATAAAGAGACTTTTCAGTTATTCGAACGCTCATGGTTCAATCACCTGCCCCTTAGGGACATAATAAGAAGAACATTCTACACTTTGATCTCGCCACCTCAGGTAATAGCACCCATACGTCTTCACCCATTGAGACATCGGTTAACCCTTTTTAATTCTTCCAATCATCTAAAAATCTTTTCATCTAATGGTGAGATAGTGTCCAAAAAAGGCTTTAAATACTGTCCTACGGCGTCTATTTCTACTCGCGAGGCTATTGTGGGAGGGCCCCCAGCTATATAAACCCGTTATTTGGACACTACCTAATGGTGATGGTACTGACAAGTTTTACTTAAGCCTTTAGGGTCTCTGGCCGTGATGCACGTCATCGATGCCGTACTGGACTCCTTCTCCGATCTCTTTCGGTCCCACAGATATTCTCCTCTTGAGAAGCTCTATTCCGTCTTTCTCTTCGCAGCAGGCCTCAGCTTGAGGGATCTCTCCGAGAGGCTCTGTCTCACAAGCGCATCTAAGGAATCAGTAAGGATATGGGTTCACAGGTTCTCGTCCCTCTTCAGGCCATCCAGAGGGGTTAGGAGGTTCGGAAATAGGAACAGGATAGAGAGGTGGTTCAGGGAAGTGAAGGAGAGGACGAAGAGGTTCTACAACAACGTGAACTCGAAGAAGTTGAAGTGCCTGGAAGAGTTGGGAGCTGCAATTGCAGCGATGCATAACATCATCAGGGCAGGAGGAGAGGAGGTAATACCAACTTGACAGTACCAATGGTGATAGTGTCCGGATAAGGTTTTTAAACAGGCCTACGTTGATTATATGAAGTCCAAGGGTCTGTATGTACATGTCGTGACCCAGACCATGCAGGACTGTCCTGCTCACACTGTATTTTCTACAGTCACGATGTTATAAGTGAGCATGGCCTTGAGAATGCGCTTGGTTGTCAGTCTTGAACTTGAAATTACTGAAGAAAAAAACACGAATGGTTCGTCTTCCTTTTGATGCTCTTTTTTGGGGGTCAGACTGCCTGAGCCTGTGGTATCGGCTGGGCTGGCGGAGACTCGGGCAGGGAGAAGAAGGCCACGATCTGAAGGATTGCGGCGATCAGGATCAGGACGAATCCGACCAAGATTATCATCAGCCACGCGCCGTAATAGTACCAGCGTCCCACCGATCTGAACGTCTCCGTGCCGGTCTTGGTCGCTATCCCCTCATAGCCCCTTCTGAGGAACCTCGCCGCGATGATCAGTATGACCCATATTGCGACCAGTCCGGCGACGAGGGAACCGAGGACGGCTATGACGGCACCTGCACCAAACATGCCCGGGCCTCCGAAACCGTCAAAGGACGATCCGAATGGGGCCATCACGACCTGGCTGCCGACAAACGCGAAAAAGGAGCCTATCACGACGAATACGGAGATCGCGCTGCCAACTATCTGGAGGATTACAGCCATCAGCACGTTGTTGAAGATCTCCCTGTCGTTCACCGCTTCTGAGATCTGTTTGACTGCCAACAGAACCATCACGAATCCCGCTAACCCGAGAACGAACCCGACGTAAGGCACGAGGGACAGCAGCACGAGGATCGATCCCACACCGCCCATCGTTCTGGCCTCTCTCAACGTTGCCGTGCTCATGCCCTTTGTAATCCTGGACTGTTATTTCAAGACTCTAGGCCTTGGCTGTTCTCAATCAGATCGCTTAAGTAAGCTTCTCTGAAACGACCTTACGGTTTGGCGCGCCTAAAGGACTACTATGCCATCCTCGGCGTCTCCAGAAACGCCACTCCTGAGGAGATCAAGGAGGCCTACAGGAGGCTCGCCAAGGAATATCATCCCGACAAGAACCCGTCTCCGGAGGCTGAGGAGAGGTTCAAGCTCATCAACGAGGCTTACCAGGTCCTCTCTGACCCTGCTAAGAGGGCTGAATACGACGCTCTGTACGACGTGATGACCTCAAGGGCCTCCGCATCCACAGGATTGGGGGCGCGCGAGCCCCACGTTGCTGGCTATGGATTCAAGCTCAGGGTCCTGGAGGCCCTGGTGAAGTACCTCTTCGACCCCATGCCCAGATGGATGGCAGCCCTGTTCATCTTTGCCTACGTCCTTACCCTTGCGTTCAGGGTCATGGGGTTCTCCTCGAGGCTCATGTCCGACCCGCTCCAGGTGTTCTCGAGCGGGCTCCATCTTATGTTCTCCCAGCCCACGACAGTGGTGGTGGCTAAGGCCGTAGCCTTCGCGGCCCTACTCTTCCTGGCCTCGGCCTACGCGGCCGTCCAGCTCCTGAAGCTCTTCGCCGGGCTAGGGCTCTTCACGGCCCTACTTTCTGGGATAGTGTATGGTGCTGTCAGGTTCCTGGGCCGCGGTTTTGGGTTTGAACCTGCCCTCTCGGTGCTCCCCTCTACGGGTAATTTGATAGTGGATTTCTTGGTCTCCGCATTGCTGCCCATCGCTAACCTTCTGTCCCTCCTATTCGACCACGCCGCCAGGACCGTGTATGCGACGATGCCCGCCGCCCCGGCCATGATGCTGGCAAGCTCCGCCCTAGGCTTCCTAGCCATGAGGATAGATAAGGCCCAGGCCGCTAGGGAGGGTTGGAGGCTGAGCGAGAGGAGCATCCTCTGGTACTCGGTGACGGGCGGAGGCCCCGGAGTAATCTCGGCGGCCCTTATCTATAGGCATAAGACGCTCCACAGGGCTCTCCTCGTACAGGTCGCTCTAGCGACTGTTCTCGTCTACTCCGTGGCTATTGCTGGCTTCTCTACTAACTGAGCCCCTTTTCCTCCTGCTATATTTCCTCGGGCCCCACCTGAGGGTGTGGCCGCACCTCGGGCACCTCGCCCCGGCATCGCGTACCCACTCACAGCAGTGGCCACAGTACCTCTGCCCCCTAGAGTATCTTGGGGGCGCGGGCATGCTACTCCTCCCTCATCGATTCCGGAGCACCCTCCCCCAGAGCCTCCCTCACAGCCCTGGTGAAGGCCTTGAGGCCGTCCATCTTGAGCCTGAATCTCCTCTCCCTCCCATCGACCGTCAGGACGCTCACGGTTGCGACCTCCTCATACCTCCATGGGATGTTGTAGGATCCCAGGACCGTCGCCTCGGTAGCGGTCGTGTAGTCAATATCCCTAACCGCTCCCCACGGAATATACTCAGTCCCCACGACCAGCCCGTGCCTATGGACCTCAATCCACTTCCTAGTCAATCCGTTGTGGAAGAACCTTAGGTAGAGCCCTCCAGCTATACCCAGTATGTAGGGAGCTATCGTTAGGATGAATTGGGTGTCTCTGTCATAATGTCTTGTGAACAGCCAGAGCACCATGCCCAGGATCATAGGTATGACTAGTGGTAGGAACAGGACCTCTAGGTAGAGCTGCCACATAGCCCTGAAGCTCCTTATCCTCAGGATCGGCACCACACCCGACATATCATCCACCAGAATCCACAGAAAGCCGAGCGATACTTAAGCAGTAGTGGCCCTCCTGATTGAGGTGTGGTATCATAATTCGGGGCCAAAAAATCTAATATAGTGTGTGGTGGTGCTTAGATGTATGAGTTCTTCCCCAGAGGATGCCGACACGACTGTCTTAGCCAATGGGTTTCGATCGTGGGGTATCGGGTTAGGGTGGTTGAGGCATGGGTCAGCGCATTGAATTGGATATTGACGAGGTTGTTGTTTGTCTGAAGAATGCTGTTGTTAGAGCTGTGAGCGAGGAGGATGTTAGGATATGGGTTTCGAGGTGTCTTGAGGATAAGGTGTTGGCTCCTCTCGGGATTACTGGTGTTGGGAAGTATGAGTATACTTTGATCTCGGGCGCCAGGGTCGACGCGCTCTATGGACACGTGATAATCGAATATAAGGCTCCAGGGAAGCTGGCCTCCGCGTCAGACATTCAGAGGGCGAGGCAACAGGTCATTGACTATATCAAGGCAGAGTCGAGGGGTAAGGTGGAGTGGGCTAGGTATCTGGGCGTAATAGTCTCGGATAAGGTAGCGTTTGTCAGATATGACGCGAGAACAGATGTCTGGATCACGAGGGGGCCCTACGAAATCAGGAGGGAAGTTGTCGTGAAGCTCGTAGAGGCTCTGAGGGGCCTCAGGCGGAAACCTCTTGACGCCGATCACCTAATTACTGACTTTGGACTGAAATCCCCGCTCACCAAGCAGACCATCAACATATTGTATAGGAAGCTGTTGGGTTCCAGAGGTCCTAGAACCAGTCTTCTCTTCGAGGACTGGGGGAGGTTGTTTAGGCAGGCGACAGGCTATAGTCCGGAGGAGCTTGAGGAGCTTCCGGAGCTTGCCCGTGAGCTGGGCTTGACTGGCAAGGTGAATTTTGATGCCTTGATATTCTCTATCCACACCTACTATGCGCTTTTGATGAAGCTGATGGCTGCGGAGATTGTTTATTTGTATGGCGGTGGGAAGTTTTACAGGTCATACATCGCGGAGCTTGATGACGCTTTCTCGAGGGAGGGGGTTGGGGGGCTTAGGGAGGCGTTGGCAGAGCTTGAGGGTGGCGGGGTTTTCAGGAGGCTGCTTAACATCGAGAACTTCCTCGAGGGGGATTATTTCTCGTGGTATCTGGACGAGTTGGACGGCGAGCTCGCAGAGGCGTTGGCAGAGGTTTCTAGGAGGCTTTCTGACTATGAGATAGCTACGCCGCAGCTTGAGCCTGAGTTCGCTAGGGACCTGCTTAAGAGGCTTTACCAGAACCTTGTTCCTGGGGAGCTGAGGCACCGTCTTGGCGAGTATTATACGCCTGACTGGCTCGCCAACCTCCTGCTCGACGAGAGTGGGCTGAGCTATGAAAATATTTTGAGGATGGGTGAGGGGGACCCGCTTAAGCCATTGAGACTTAGAGTTTTGGACCCGGCGTGTGGTTCTGGGACATTCCTCGTTCTCTATATTAGCAGGCTTAGGCGGTATGCGGAGGAGCGTTATTTGACGGATGTCCTCCTAGGCTATCTTTTAACCAATGTCATTGGCTATGACCTGAACCCGCTTGCGGTTCTGACGGCGAGGACGAACTATCTGCTGGCTGTTGCCGACCTTCTCGCCTACGCGAAGGGGCCTGTGGAGCTTCCGGTCTATCTCTCTGACTCGATAATGATAGAGAGGGAGACTAAGCTTGAGGGTAATGTCTATGTTTTGAGGACTAGTGGTGGCGAGTTTTCTGTACCGATTACGGTTGTTGAGAAGGGGTTGTTAAGTAGTGTGCTGAACGAGATCTCAAGATGTCTTGAAAACAAGTATAGCGTTGACGAGTTTAGGAAGAGGCTTGAGTTTGTTTTCAGGTTTGAGAGCGGAGAGTTGGAAGCTCTCGCCAGACTCTATGAGGTTTTGCTGAAGCTTGAGCAGGAAGGGAGGAACAGGGTTTGGGTTGCGGTGATCAGGAATGCTTTCGCACCATTACTTAAAGGCAAGTTCGATTATGTGGTGGGTAATCCGCCTTGGGTTAACTGGGAGAACCTCCCTGAATCCTACAGAGATGTGAGCAAGTCTCTTTGGGGCTTCTATGGTCTGACGGAGGTGGCTGGGAAGGTTGGGCTGGGTAAGGTGAAGAGGGATTTGGCGATGCTTTTCCTTGCAAGGTGTTTTGACAGGTATCTGGCTGGGGGCGGTGTTTTAGGTTTCCTTATCCCGTTCACGGTTTTTAAGACTCAGGCTGGTGCTGGGTTTAGGAGGTTTCTTGCCAGTAGGACTAGGGTTCGTGTTGTGCATGACTTGGTTACGCTTTATCCGTTTGAGGGTGCTGTGAATAGGACTGCGGCTGTGGTTGTTGAGAGGGTTGGCCCGGATGAGTTGGATATGGTCGTTCGTGAGAATCTCAGAGGTGTTAAGCATGTTGTGTGGGTTAACCCGAGCAAGAAACCTGTTCCAACGGACATGCCCCTAGAGGAGGTCCTGAAGGAGACTAGGCGGTATGACGTGGCTATGGTTCCGCTGGAGCCTGGGAAGCCGGAGTCGACGTGGATGCAGCTTACACCAAAGGCCGTTGAAGCCGTCAGGAAACTCCTCACAGGTCCACAACACTATGAGGCACATGCAGGTGTATACGCAGGGCTCAATCAGGTTTACTATGTGAGAATCAAGGGGAGGACACCTGACGGAAGGCTGGTGATAACCAACCCGCCGGAACCAGGCCAGAAGAAGAGCGTAAACCAGGTGGAGGCTGCGATTGAGCCTGACCTAGTCTACCCGCTTGTGAGAGGAAGAGACGTAAAGAAATGGTTTGTCGATTTTGAGGACAGGTATATCATATTACCGCACGACCCTAAAACTGCTAAGCCTTTAAGCGAAATGACAATTAAAACACAATTTCCAAACACCTATAATTATTTTAATCGCTTTAAAAGGGATCTTGAGACAAGATCCATCCATAAACTCTGGGGAAAAAGCAACCCATTTTACACAGTATACGACATAGGAGTGTATACTTTTGCACCGTATAAGGTCGTTTGGAAGAGGATAGCAGGGGCTATAACTGGTAAAGCCATCAGCTTTGTATGTGCAGTCATAACTCCGATCAATGGCAAACCCGTAATAGTTGATGATAGCACTATATTAGTAAATACCGACGACATAAACGAGGCATATTATCTCGCTGGAATTCTTAATTCGCTACCGTGTAGGACGATAATAGCCTCTTACTCCTACGAGCTGAGACAGGAGACCCATATCGTTGATTTCATTAAAATACCCAAATTTGACCCGCAAGATAAGACTCACAACAAAATAGCCGAGCTCTCCAAGAGGGCGCACGAGCTATCCAACTTAAAACATAGTGGGCCATCAGTAACTGAACGGTACAACGTAGAGAAAGAGCTTGAGAAAGTTGAGAGGGAGATCGACCTCGCTGTAGCTGAGCTTTTCGGCTTGTCAGAAGAGGGCCTGAGAGAGTTTGAAAAGCTTATGGCGATACTCTCGGGCGAGGAACCACCAGAGGAACCCGAGGAAGTTGAACCGGTTGGTGAACCAATCATAGCGGTCTCAAACACTTTACTCCAGCCGGACACCCCAACCCAGATAGAAATAGACGTCACTAACCCACAAGGCACCATGTTAGAGATTAGCTATGAGTTCCCATGGGGCCCAGGTACCTTCAAAATAGTGGAAGGCAAACACATCATCCAAACGCCGCCGCTTAAACCGGGTAAATACGTGGGTCGCCTAGAATACGCTTTAGACGGCGTTAAGAAATCCATAGAAGTGGTTATTGAAGTCCAGGAGCAGACGGGGCCCAAAAGGCGGAGGACGCTCCAAGACCTAGGCTGATACCATGACCGAGCTATCCAACAAAGTAAAGAGATATTTCGGGGACTATGCCGTCGATAAAAAGCTAGCATATGAGCTCGAGCTAGCAAAGCTACCCCGCTACGTTGCAGAATACCTCATCTCCGAGTTCAAACAAGAGGGCGGCAGTTGGGAAGAGAAACTAAGAAACTTCATAAAACAACACTATTACGAACCTGAGGAAAAAGAACTGGTGAAACACAGGCTGATAACCGATGGCAGCGTAAGCATAATAGACGAGTTAAGGGTAGTAGTCGACATAGAGACAGACACGCATGTGGGAATAATCCAATCGCACGACATATTAGCGGAGGTGCCGCTCAGCATAGTCGAGAGAAACAAGGCAACCCTAGTAACTGGCATGTGGGGGCTGATCCAGCTCACGAAATCTCCCTCCATAAAATACATCTTCGAGCAACCCGTAGGAGCAATAGTCGAAAAATTCGTACCGTTCCAAGCGCCAGACACGGACCCAAAGATATTGGTCGAGGCAAGACCATACTTCAGCTTCGAGGA
>Ga0079995_1030206_pt1 | contig 11594 bp, 15 predicted proteins | sample FaiFalFF_MnMetaG_2_FD_69198 | JGI IMG/M metagenome (GOLD analysis project Ga0079995, IMG submission 69198) | Freshwater microbial communities from Yellowstone National Park, Wyoming, USA - Fairy Falls C (FF_Mn_C) (SPADES assembly) (version 4) | ecosystem: Environmental > Aquatic > Freshwater >... | reverse complement strand
GTTGGAACCGGAAACGCGGGAAAAACAAGGACCCATTTTCCCCTAACCGTTAGATCTATGGGTTCAAGCTCCTCGCCTATTCCCCTACCTATCGCCGCTCTATGAGGAAGGAGGAAAAAAGGTACGTCCGCACCAACCTTAACCGCTATTTCGGAGAGTTCCCTTAAGCTCAATCCAAGCTTAAAAAGCTCGTTCGCCACCTTTAAAACCGCCGCGGCATCGCTTGAACCCCCACCTAACCCACCACCTACGGGTATCCTTTTCTTTATTCTAACCTTCAGGCAAATTTCCCTACCCACATATTCGCTTAGATACTTCAAAGCTTTATATACTGTGTTCGTTGATTCGCTCTTTATACCTTCGCATTTAACCCTTATATCATCCCACTCCTCAACCCAAATTTCGTCGTATATGGGGATCTTATAAAATAGGGTGAGGATCCTGTGATAACCGTTTGGTAATTTCCCGGTTATCCAGAGGGAGAGATTCACCTTTGCGGGGGCAGGTATCCTAATCTCCATAGACCCTTAACTTCAAAACCGCCAAAAACATTGGAACACCCACAAGCAAGATCATAAATGAAGCCAGGAATTTCCCGAATATGGCGGAAATTAATGAACTTATCAGGATTCCAGCCGCGGAAGACAGAACCGCCAGATTTTTTATCCTTCTTGGAACCGCCTTATGTTTCTCCCAAAACTCTATTTGCCTTCCGACGTAAGGGATTGAAAGCAACAAACTATGGAACCTTTTGGAACTTCTCGCAAAAAAGTAAGAGGCGATAATAAAGAAAACCGTTGAGGGCATAACAGGCAAAATTGCACCCAAAACTCCAAGAAATACAAAAAAGAAACCCAAAAGAAGATATACAACTTTCAAAACTCCGAATAATCCTTAAAAAGTTTCCAAACGTTTGCGCGATTTGGGGAACCGTTGTGAAACCTTTTTGGAGGTTCGTATAAGGCGGAAAGCTTTGCGAGATATTCAGGATATTGGGGAACAAAATCAAAGTTTTTGGCAAAGTTGGTGGTGTATTTGCCCGAGATGAAGGCTTCGCTTTCAAGAACCTCCATGAGGTAAGGTATGTTTGTCCTTATGCCGAAGATTATATACTCTTTCAATGCCCTTATTAGTCTCCTTCTCGCCTCTTCCCTTGTTCTACCGAAGGATATCACCTTTGAAAGTATGGGATCATAAAATATGGGAACCTCATACCCTTCGTATATACCACTATCGACCCTTATAAAGGGTCCCGAGGGTTCCCTCAAGAATTCAATTTTCCCACTTGATGGGGCAAAATCTTCGTAAGGATCCTCCGCATTTATCCTCGCCTCTATGGAATAACCGTTAAAGGAAACATTCTCAAGCTTAAGCTTCTCCCCCAGCGCCACCCTTACCTGAAGTTCCACAAGATCCAAGTTTGTGCGCATCTCCGTAACGGGATGTTCAACCTGCAACCTGGCGTTCATCTCCAAGAAGTAAAACTTTCCTCTATCTTCGTCGTAAAGGAACTCAACCGTTCCCGCGTTTGTGTATCCTATCTCCTTAGCGAAGGCTATTGCCGCCTCCATAATTTCCTTCCTAGTTTTATCATCTACGGTGGGGGATGGGGACTCCTCTATGAACTTCTGATGCCTCCTTTGAAGGGAACATTCCCTCTCACCCAAGGCATACACGTTTCCATATTTGTCCGCTATTATTTGAACTTCTATGTGGTGTGGGTTTAATACTAACCTTTCCAAATAAACCCTGCCGTCCCCAAAGGCGGATAAGGCCTCCGCGGAAGCCAAGGGGAACAACTCCTTGAGCTCCTCCTCGTTCCTCACAACCCTCATCCCCTTTCCTCCACCACCCGCCGCTGCTTTTATCATTATGGGATATCCTATCTTTTTTGCCAATTCAATGACGGTCTTAAGGTCATCCAGGGCGTCTGTGCCTTCAAGGAGTGGGATACCCGCTTTTGCAGCTATTTTCCTTGCCTCTACCTTATCCCCCGCCAATCTCATAGCTTCGGAATCCGGACCTATAAAGATTATCCCATGTTTTTCAATTTCGTATGCAAACTCGGGTCTCTCAGAAAGGAAGCCATATCCCGGATGTACCATCTCAGCTTTAGATTTCCTTATTGCCCAAAGGATCTTGCCTATATCAAGGTAGCTTGTTTGTGGAGTATTTCCCCCTATCTCTACCGCATAATCCGCGTTTAAAACATGGAGGGCATTTCTATCGGGTTCGGAAAATATCGCTACGGATTCAAACCCTATATCTCGCAACGTCCTCTCTATCCTAACCGCTATCTCACCCCTATTTGCTATAAGTACCCTCATTCAATTGTATATTTTACGACTGTAAAATCTCTTCTATGCTCCTTTTAATTTTGGGTCAAGATGCGCAGGAAGATGTTTATAAACCAGATTCTATGAATATGCGAATATCAAGGAGATTAAAGCTTCCCACTCCCTGCTTCGGAATAGCAATTTCCGGGAATTACGCTTACCTATCCTCCCTGAGGAAGATATACGTAGTAGATATTAGCAAACCCGATAGCCTTTATTTATATGCAACAATAAACACTACCAATATTCCCTTGGGATTGGCGGTTCATGGAAAGTATCTTTATGTGGGACACGGATACAGGGGCCTTTCGGTTTTTGATATCTCAGATCCGAATATCGCTCGGGAGATTTACAATTTACCTATGCCCGACACGGCAATGGAAGTAAAGAAGGTGGGGAACTATCTATATCTAACCTTGGGAGATTCTGGTTTTGCGATAGTTAGCATAGAGAACCCTGCAAGACCCAAGCTCCTTAGCATTACAAAGACGGATGGGTTCGTGAGGGGAATTACCGTTAGGGGGAAATACGCTTATGTAGCATCGGGAAGGGGAGGATTGAAGGTCTTTGATGTATCAAACCCTTCTAAACCTCGCTTAGTTGGAAGCTATAAGACGGAAGGGTTTGCAATAGGGGTAGACGTTGAAGGGAACTTTGCTTATATAACGTTGGGTAGGGAGGGAATAGATATAGTGGATATATCGGATCCTACGAATATAAAGAGGTTTAGGTTGGCAAAGGGTCCGGGTGATGCTTTGAATGCAAGGACAATAAATGGGCTTATATATGTCGCCTTTGGATTCGGTGGGGTTAGCGTCGTGGATCCTATAAACAAGTTTGAGGTTGCGAGGTATAAGCCCCCAAAGTACGGGGGTGATTATGTTTTTGACATAATGGTAAGCGGGGAGTACGTTTTTGCCGCATCAAGGAACGGGATGGTTGTGTATCAAATTTTGAAGTGAGGGTTTCTGTTGTTATACCTACATACAAAAGGCCCAAAGAATTGGAAAGGGCGGTCAATAGTGTCCTAAATAACGGTTATGAGGATGTTGAAGTTTTAATCGGATACGATGGGGAAAAGTACGGGGAATTTAAGGATGAAAGGGTTAAAACTTTTTTATTTAAACATACGGGAAATCCGAGCTTTATAAGGAACAGGTTGGTTGAGCTTGCAAGTGGAGAGTTAATAACATTCTTGGATGACGACGATGAGTATTTGCCCGGGAAAATTGGGAGACAAGTCAGGTCAATTGGGGATTTTGATGCGGTGTTTTGCAATATTTTGGTATATAATATAAAAATTGGTAAATATGTGGGACCGGCATACAAGAAGGTGGAATTAAAGTTTGAGAATTTTTTGTATATACACAAAAAATTCGGGGTTTTGGTTCATGTAAATGCCTGGATGATGAGAAAAGATTTCTTCTTAAGGATAGGCGGATTTGATGAAAGGTTGGATTTCGTGGAGGATTGGGAGTTTGGGGTTAGGGTATTTAAAAACGGGAGGGTAAAGTTTGACAACTTTTTGGGAGCGGTGCATTATATGTACAGGCTAGATGGGTTGAATATGAATGTTAGAAATCCCGAAAAATTTTTGAAGGCTGGAAGGATAATTTCGGAAGGTTTAAGTGGGCTTGATAGGATAAGGTTTTTAAACTACGTTTATGGGGTTGCGGGATATAAACTTGCGAAAATAAAAAAGAAAAAAGAGGCGATCCTTTACTCTTTAAGGGGTTTATTCCCCTTTCCTAACACCTTTGCCATTAGAGGAATAATAAGGGCACTCATCCGTTAACGGGCAAATTTCGCACCTCGGTTTTTGAGGTTTGCATATAGCTTGCCCAAAGGCAACAAGAAGTAGATTCACCTTTCCCCAAGTTTCTTGAGGTAGATTTTCCATAAGAAATCGTTCAACATCAAAGGGACCCTTTGCGTTCTCCAAGAGTTTCCATCTATCTTTTATTATCCTATAAACATGGGTATCCACCGCTATGGCGGGTTTTCCCATAATTGATAAAACTATGTTTGCTATTTTCCTACCTACCCCCCTGAATTTCAAAAGTTCTTCCAATATATCAGGTACCCTACCTTTGTACTCGTTAACTATTTTTTCCGCAGCCAATTTTATGTTTTTTGCCTTTTGTTTATAGAGCCCCAAAGGTTTCAGAATCCTCTCTATTTCTTCTATTTCCATTTTTGCCAGTTTTTCGGGTGTTGGAGCCCTCTTAAAAAGCTCATCCGCAACCCTATAAGTTATTTCGTCCTTAACCCTGGGAGATAACATTGTGGTTATCAAGGCTCTATATGGGTCCTTTCCCTTAATCTTCCTCATCATTTTTATCGGAGCTTCTTCTTCGGAAAGTTGGTCGTAAATCTTTTCCAAAGTTTTCAGGAACGTGATTAGTCTTTCAGAAGAGTTTGACATTTACCTTTAGGTACCTTGAAGGGTCCTTCTTTATGTCCTCAACCAAACCTTTAACCTCACCCAAAACCCCCTTAAGTTCAAAATACAGGGAATCCTCCGTAAGGAGCCTTTGAACGCTTCCGTTTGAAGAAATTAGGGAATCTATTCTTGAAAGAGTTCTGTCAGCCTTATTTGAAATTTTGAGGATTTCGTCGTATGTTCCACCAAGTCTATTATCCGTGTTCTGGGCGAGGATCTTCATGTATGCTATTAGCTCCTTTAGATCGGAGGATATAATCTCAAGATCCTTGCGGGTTGTTAGTATAAAATCGTTGGCGTTTGATACGGTTGTTGAGGTTTTCCTTGTAATGCTGTCAAGGTTCTTAAGTATGGAGTTTATGGTAAAGAGCATATCGGTTAATGTCGGTGTATCCTCACCTTTTATTAAGGATCCCTCGGGTAAAAATTCCCCTTGACCTTGATGTACCGATAAGGTCCTTCCCCCCATAAACCCCTCGTTTTCCACCCTTGCAAAGGCTCCTTCCCTCAACCTAACCCCCTCAAGATAAAAATTTACTACAACGCTGTCCGTATATATCTCTATAAACTTAACCTTTCCTTTCTTTACACCGTTGATATTCACCGGGTCTCCGTTCCCAAGCCAGCTTGCGGTTCTAAGGGATACCCTGTAATGGTACCTCCTCTTTAGGGAAAGGGCATCCTTAATCCAAAAGATCCCGAAAATAAACAGGGATAAAAATAGCAAGAAAAATAGCCCGACCTTTACCTTATACATTAACCCCCATACCTTTCTTCCAGTCGGATAGGAACTTTTCAAGCCCTATATCTGTTAATGGATGTTGTAAGAGTTTCCAAATAACATCAGGTGGGACGGTTGCTATATGTGCCCCAGCAAGGGCGGCCTCTATAAAGTGTATAGGATTCCTTATACTTGCAGCAATTATCTTTGTTTCTATACCGTGTAGGGCGAAAATTTGGGAAACTTGCCTTATAAGGTCCGTCCCGTAATATCCTATATCGTCTATTCTACCTATGAAGGGGGAAACAAAATCCGCCCCTGCCCTCGCCGCTAACAAGGCTTGGGAAGGTGAGAAGATTAGGGTTATATTAACCCTAACACCTTTCTCCTTTAACCCCTTTAATGCTATTAGACCATTGGGCGTCATAGGTAGCTTAATCACTATGTTCGGGTGAATGGAAGCGTACTCCAACCCTTCCCTCACCATAGATTCGGGATCCTCCGAGACCACCTCGGCGGAGACATGTTCCACCATTTGAGCCAGCTCATAATAAACCTCCCTTGGATCCCTGCCGGTCTTAGCAATTAGGGAAGGATTCGTGGTTACACCAGATACAAAACCAAGTTTAACAATTTTTCTTATCTCCTCAACATCCGCGCCATCAACGAAAATCCTCATCGTGTGGGTATTTTAAAGTTGAATTTTAAACTAAATTTGCGTCTTTAACTCCTCGTATGCCTTCCTTATCTCCTCAACGCTCGCCTCATCTTCAAGCGTGGTTATATCGCCCAAAGGTAGCCCCATAAATATCGCCCTCAAAAGCCTCCTCATAATCTTCCCGCTCCTTGTTTTCGGCAACTTATCAACGATCAAGACCGCCTTAGGAACCGCAATAGGACCTATTACGCTCTTCACTTGCTCCTTTAGCTCCTCTTCAAGACCTTTATAACTCACCCTTAATTTCGTCTGGAACGCTAACAACCGCCGCTTCCGCCACCTTTTCATGTTCAACGAGGGCGGATTCTATCTCGTATGTACCTATCCTATGCCCCGCGACGTTCATCGCATCATCCATAACCGCAAAATCCCCCGTATAAAACTTTCCTGGAAATTTCTTCCAGTACGTTTCTACGTACCTTTCGTCGTCTCCCCATATGGTTAAGGGCATACCGGGCCAGGGGTTTGAGATAACGAAATAGCCCCTTTCTCCCCTTGGTGTGGGCGTTCCATCTTGGTTTAAAACCTCAACATTTACACCCGGAATGGGCAGGGCATTCGTTCCGGGCTTTAATGGGACAAGCTTCCAACCTGGAGTATGGGAAACCATAATTCCCCCCGTCTCCGTCATCCACCAAGTGGATCCAACGGGGCACCTCTCATTTCCAACAACCCTAAAGTACCATTCCCAAGCTTCCGGGTTTATGGGTTCCCCAACGGAATGTAGGATCCTCAAACTTGAAAGATCGTAATTCTTTACGAAATCATCCGGGTACCTCATAAGGAGCCTTATTGCGGTGGGGATCCTCCACCATACGCCCGGATCGGGCCAGTTTGGTACGCCCTCATACATAACGTTTGTTGCCCCCATCATAAGGGGACCGAAAACGACGTAAGAGTGCCCGGTTATCCAGCCTATATCCGCGGTGCACCAATAAACATCATCGTCCCTTATATCAAAGACCCACTTCATTGTCGCATAAAGGATAACCGCATAACCGCCCGTATAAAGGATTCCACCTCCAAGGGTTTAAGTACGTTAAATAAGTCCCTTTCTTCCTTCTCCCAACCCTCATCTAACCTCCTAAAAACTATCACTCTATCCACGGAAACCTTTGATAGGGCTTCCCTTACGTTTGGCTGTAGATATATCTTCTTACCCCTCCTGTAATATCCATCGGCGGTTATGAGGATCTTAGCGGAACTGTCTTCTATCCTTTGGGCTAGGGCGCTCCCCGAGAAACTCGAAAAGACCACGGTAAATATTACACCTATCCTCGCCAGGGCTAACATAACTATGGGAAGTTCCGGGATCATAGGGAGATATATCGCGACCCTATCCCCCTTTTTTAAACCGAGCTTTTCCTTGAAAACATAAGCCCACCTATTCACCTCCCTGTACATCCCATCCTCCCCGAGCCAGAAAAAAGCAACCTTATTTTTCCTTCCGCCTTTTATGTTCCTGTCAAGGCATAGGTAGGACATATTCAGGGTTCCATCTTCAAACCACCTATAAAACGGATGCTCCCCCGTTAGGGACTTCGTTGGTTTTTTAAACCATTCAATCTCTTCAGATACTTTCAACCAGAAATCCGGGCTTAAGGTTTTCTCATGATCCTTTAGATAATCCTCCGGGGACACAAAATTCCAATTTCCTAAAGTTATCCTTTCTTCAAATGGCAAAGAGATCTTCTCCATATTAAAAATTTTACTGGGGTAGAATCTCATCTATGGAAAAATGTGCGATAATGGTTTTTAATGGGGAAAATTTTGATGTGGAGACTGATACTGGCAACCTAAAGATAGGGGAAGGTTCCCTCTCCCCAATGTCCTTGCTTTTGGTTTCTTTGGGAGGATGTACCGCAATGGATGTTGCATCAATTTTGAAAAAGTTAAAAAAACATTTTGACCTGAAGGTTGAGGTGAGGGGTAAGAGGGCAGAGGAGCACCCCAAGGTTTATACGGAGATATTTCTAACATATGAGATCTCCGGAGATGTGAGCGAGAAGGAGGCACTGAGAGCGGTTTCCCTTTCCCTAAATAAGTACTGCTCGGTTTCCGCTATGATAAGCAAATCTTGTCCGATATTTTACAAGGTTTTGCTAAACGGGAGGGAGATAGAAAATGGAAAGAAGGGTTAAGTGGAAGATAAGGGATGGCGAGATAGATGTTTCGGAAACGGTGGTTATGGGAATATTGAACGTAACACCCGACAGCTTTTATTCGGGAAGCAGGGTTGGAAGCGTGGATGAGGCACTAAGGAGGACGGAGAAAATGTTAAGGGAGGGGGCGAAGATAATAGATGTGGGTGGGGAAAGTACGAGGCCGGGTTCGGATCCAGTGAGCGAAGATGAGGAGAAGAAAAGGGTAATACCCGTGATTCTTGCAATATCCGAAAAATTTCCCGAAGCAATAATTTCGGTGGATACTTACAAATCTTCGGTTGCAAGGGAAGCTGTAGAGGCGGGTGCAAGGATAATAAACGACATTTCTGGTGGATACTTTGATCCCAAGATATTGGAGGTTGCAAGGGAATATGGTACGGGTTTGATCCTCAACCATATAAGGGGAAATCCTAAAACCATGCAGATAAACCCATATTATGAGGATACGGTTAAGGAGGTAAAAGAGGAACTTCTTGAGAGGGTTGAGAGGGCAAAAAAGGCGGGGATAGAGGAGGATAGGATATGCATAGACCCGGGAATAGGTTTCGGCAAAAGGCTTGAGGATAATTTGAAACTCATAAAATATGCTGACGAATTTGTAAGTACGGGTTATGTGGTTATGTACGGCGTATCAAGGAAGAGCTTTATAAGGATGGCCTTGGGATACGAGGAGCCCGAGGAGAGACTTTACGCTACCTTAGGCGTACACGCTTACTTATACCTGAAGGGGGTGCATATCCTGAGGGTGCACGATGTTAGGGAGACTGTTGATGTTATAAGGATATTGAAGTTTGTAAAAGATGCGTGATGACCTCGTTAAAGAAGGGGAAAAGATATTGCTTTGGGGGGGACCGGATGCGAACTTTCTAACGGAGTATAGGGTAGGGAAGGCTGTACATTCACACAGGGGTATATTATATCTTCCGGAAGAACTTAGATGGGGGGAGGGTCTGGTTTCAAGCACGGGTAGGGTGTTTTACGTGATAAGACCTTCAAATGCGGATTTCATTTTAAGGTTAAAGAGGAAAACCAACATCTTCTATCCGAAGGATATAGGGCTTGTACTCCTTTATACGAATTTTTCGTCTTTCTCAAGGGTAATTGAGGTTGGAAGCGGAAGCGGAGCTATGACGGTTTTCCTAAGCAACCTATTAGTTCCCCCTGGAAAACTCTTTTCTTACGATAACAACCCCGAGCACCAAAAAACCGCAAAGGAGAACCTCAAGAATTTTGGAAAACCCGAAAACGTGATTTTTAGGCTGAGGGATGTATATGTTTGTGGTTTTGTAGAGAGGGATGTTGATATTGTTATTGTAGACGTACCGGAGCCCTGGAAGGTTGTACCGCATGCTTATAAATCCTTGAAAGATGGGGGGTTTCTCGTTTTCGCATCTCCCAATATTGAACAGGTTAAGGAGACGAGGGAGGTTATGGCAAAATTTGGATTTGTTGCCATGAAAACCGTAGAGATCCTTATGAGGGAGTGGCAGATTAGGGATGTGGGTTGTAGGCCCGAGCACGAGATGAGGGGCCACACGCTATTTTATTCCTTCGGAAGAAAAACTAAAACTCCAAAAGATGCCACATAATTGCATCCTTCCTCCAAGGGGGTGTAGGTTTCTCACCTTCCCAAACCGTTGTATCCCCAACCAAAAACACTTTTTCTGCACAAACTCCCACCGCAAAAACTTTTAAACCCTTTTTATAGGAATTTATTGGGCAAACTTGTATGGCAAAGAACCCATCTCCGTACATCCCAGAAAGGTCAAAACTTATACTGTTCCCCTTCACAAACTTTACTATATCCCTTTGTTCCATTATCGTAAAGGCGTAAAGCCTTACAATATACTCCCTTGCCTTGCATATCCAAGAAAACTTTAAGCTTCCCCAATCCGGGAAATTATCATTCTCGGGTTCGGAAATTTGAGCACATTCGGGGAAAGTTATTAAGATTTTTTTATCAAAAAGTCTCAATTCTACAAACTCGGAACTTTCAAAATTCGCCCTGAAAATATATATCGGCGTTGTATCCATAATCGTCCAACCTAAACTTCCCTGTTCCCCCATGAAAACCTTGCTTTGGAAGGATATTTCCCCTTCTCTCCCCCTTGAAATTATGGATACCCTAAAACTATCTGGCCTATCCCCCCTAACCGCGCATATTCCGTTCCCCTCCTTTGAAAGTATTATCAAAATATTTTCAAATTCTTTTCCTTCCCTCTTCAGAACCGATGTGCAAGAAATTAAGATAAGGCTAAATGGAAGAATATATCGCATCCCTGATCCTTCTCGTAGCGCCTTCCACATCTTTGGCCTTTAATATTGCACTTACCACAGCTACGCCGTAAGCACCATACCTTATCATCTCCCTCGCCCTTTCCTCATCTATCCCCCCTATCGCATAAAATGGGATCCTCAAAACTTCCCTTGCCCTCTCAAAGAGTTCAAAGCTAGAAAGTTCCTTTTCTTTGGTCGGTGATGGGTATGGGCTTGAAAAAGCAACGTAGCTTACCCCATTTTCTTGAAGATTTAAGGCAAGTTCAAGGTTATCATAGCAGGATACACCAAGGATCTTTTCTTTTAAAATCTCCTTTGCTTTTTCAAAGGGCATATCTTCCTTTCCTATATGGGCACCGCTGAATAGGACACCTATATCGGGATGGTCGTTTATTATCAAGGGAACATTGTGATCGGAACAGAGCTTAAAAAGCTCTTGTGCAACCCTTTTTATTCTGCCCTTCTCCCAATCCTTAGCCCTAAGCTGAAGGATCTCCGCACCACCTTTTAGAATTTTCTCGCAAACCTTCAACATATCTCCCTCATCAACGTACGAACTATCCAAAATAACATAAAGCCTCCCCAACACGAAAGGATTTTAAGGTAGAATATCGGGTATGGATTGGGGGAAGGTTGCTTATTTTTGCTTACTTTCAAGGTTTATGGATCTTAAAGAGAAAAGCGAAAGGTTGCCTATGAGCTTTCCCGCTATGGGGCATGAACTGGTTCAGGTTTTAACCGCTTTACTTATGGAGCACGAGAAGGATGCTGCAAGCGTATATTATAGGTCAAGGCCTTTAGCTTTAGCTCTTGGTATGAAGCCCGAGGATATATTTTATGCAAATATGGGGAAAGGAAGGGATGTCGGTATGATGTATTACTTAAGGGGAAAAATCCTTCCAACAGTGGGGGATGTTGGTGGGCAGTTTCCCAA
>Ga0079995_1058589_pt1 | contig 11596 bp, 10 predicted proteins | sample FaiFalFF_MnMetaG_2_FD_69198 | JGI IMG/M metagenome (GOLD analysis project Ga0079995, IMG submission 69198) | Freshwater microbial communities from Yellowstone National Park, Wyoming, USA - Fairy Falls C (FF_Mn_C) (SPADES assembly) (version 4) | ecosystem: Environmental > Aquatic > Freshwater >... | reverse complement strand
TAACGTCGGAGAAATCCTTTCGCCGGGGCAAGGAGTATTATGAGGCGGGCGCCGTCTCGGACCTAACGCGGCGGGGGAACATTCTGCAGGCGGAAGTCGAAGGAAGCCACTACGAGCCTTACCGCGTTACCATCCGATTGGATGCCGGGGGAGTCGTCGAAGCGACCTGTACCTGTCCCTACAGGGAGGGTGGCTATTGCAAGCACATCGTAGCCGTCTTGCTTACGTACGTTCACAAACCCCATGCGGTCGTGGAACGGCCTTCGGTGGAGGACCTACTGGCCGGTTTGTCTCGGGAGGAGTTGCGGGAGCTCCTGGGCCAACTCCTATCGGACCATCCCCACCTGATGGATTGGGTCGAGGTGCGGCTGGCGGCAAAGATCAAGTCAGCGCCGCCCAATGCCAAAGGCAAACCTTACCGGCGGCGAACGACGCTGGATGCCTCGTCCTTTCGGCGGCAGGCCCGCCATATTATGATGCACCCCCCTGAAGCCTATTGGGCTACCGGCGGGATGGTGGATGAACTGCGTAGCCTCGTCCATCAGGCGCGACCCTTCATCGAAGCCGGCGATGGACGCAATGCCCTCGTCATCTTAGAAGCCGTCACCGAGGTCTACATAGAGCAGTGGACCGACTTGGATGATTCGGACGGCGAACTGGGGGGATTCTTCGACGAGCTCGGTCTCCTGTTCGCCGAGGCGATTCTCAGCGCCGATCTTTCGCGGGATGAGCGGAAGGAGTGGATGAAGAAACTCAGGGGCTGGCAGAAGGCGATCGAAGATTACGGCATCGATAACGGATTTCGAGTCGCTATTGCGGCCGCCCGGCAAGGCTGGGATGACCCACGCCTGCAACGGATCCTGCGGGGACATGTTCCTCAGAAAAGGGGGCGGGAACCAGTACCCGACTATGCTAAGGATTTGACCCTCATCCGCCTCCACATACTGGAGCGTCAGGGAAGAACGGCGGAGTATCTCCACCTGGCTCAGGCGGAGGGGCAGGCTGTCCAGTACGCTACTATGCTGGTCAAAGTGGGCCGCTGGCAGGAAGCGGTCGAGTATGGTTTACGCTACTTGGCGACTCCGGACGAAGCGCTGGAGCTGGCCAGGACCTTGCGTGAGCACGACCGTCCCCTGGAGGCATTGAGGGTCGCCAAACATGGGCTCACCCTGGGGGGAGACCTTTGTGAGCTGGCCCGGTGGCTTCGAGAGTTCGCCTTCGGGCTGGGCCAAATCGAGGTCGCTCGGAAGGCGGCGCGTGCCGCTTTTGTCGATTCCCTCGCCTTGGAGGACTACCAAGCCGCGCAGGTCATTGCCGGGGCGGATTGGCCCGCCGTCAAGGCTGAGTTCCTGAAGCGGCTGGACGCCTCCCCCTGGGCTCCAGACAAAGTCGACATCTACCTGTACGAGGGGATGATCGAATCGGCCATGCGGGTCGTGGATGAGGCTTCTTATGTCGGCCTCGATGCGGTGGAGCGGGTCGTCGATGCCGCTTGGCAGAGTCACCCGGAGTGGGTGATTCGTCAATGCCGGAAGCAGGCCGAGCCGATTATGGATGAAGGCAAATCCCAATATTATCACCACGCCGTGCGCTGGCTGGAAAAGGCACGGCGCGCCTATCTCGCCTTAGGCCAGGCGGCCCAGTGGAACGAGTATCTGGAGGGGCTCATTCGGAAACACGCCCGGAAGTATGCTCTGCGCCCCCGGCTCGAAGCCCTACGGATTTGACAGGGGGCAGAACCGTTTTTCCGGCCATTCGGCAGTGGGGCAATACGGCAATACGACGATGAACCGGGTACCGGCCCACGCGAGTTCCCGGTAGGGCTCAAGCTCTCACGGAGGGGTCCCGCACCCGGACTATGGCCCTATTGCCGCACTGCCTTACCGCCTGCTTACCCGATTGCCCGCCTACCGGAGTGGAACCTATGACGTGGCCGATGTTCTGGGGCCGCCGCGAGATGACCCCGACCGAAGGGGTCCCTCGGGAGCCCATCCGTCGGCCGGCCGCCGTGTGGGTCTTCTGGGGAAGCGGCTGGCACCATGCCGAGCTTTGGGAACCCCCTCTTCGGACGGAAACATGGGACTTCCTGGCTCGATGGAGGGACCTCGTCGAGCAGTGGGAGGCCCGTGTTTCGCCCGACGCCGTCTTGTGGCGACTACCCGGGCTCTACGTCTTCTGGTGGGAACCGAACGAGGACCATTTGGCCCGGATCCTCTATCACTGGCTGGTCCTGCATAAGGGTCAGGTCCCCGAGATGAAGGGACGGCCCCGCTTGGAGTTTCGGGTCGGCGCCGCCGTCGGCGACGTGTGGTCCCTGGAGGGACCGTCGGGCCTATTCGAGGCGTGGGGAACGGCGATGGAGGCGGCCGCCGGCCTGGCCCGTCGAGCCCCGGTCGGAACGGTCTGGGTCGAACGCGCATACTATGAAGCCGTCTACACCTATCTGCCCGGTCGGAGCCGTCCGCCGGTTTCTGTCCCGGGCTTTCGGGAGGCTCTGGCGGCCTACCAGATGGAGTGGGGCCTGCCGGGTCGCTACCTGCTTCAACCCCCGTGAGGAAATGGGGTAGTACTCTGTTAAGATAGGATGATAATAGATGCAAACCCGATGTGCGCGTTTTCCGGTGGCCGGACTCGGTCCTCGGTGCTCGGTGTTCGGCCCTCGGCGTTGATCCGGTACCGGGTCCCGGGTTCCAGGTGCCAGGTACCCGACGGCAGTGCGGGGAACGATTTATGACTCGTCCCTCGTTGCTCGTCACTTCGTCACTCCGTCACTTCTATTATGGGTGACCGGTAAGGTACGGCTCGGCATCTTCGAGCAGACCCCTGCGAACTTGGACGACACAAAGGTCCATAAGTCTCATCCCGGCATCGGTCATGCGGGTGCGACCCGAAGTCGTCGTGACGACCCACATGAACGCCGACCTGGACGGATTCAGCGCCATGCTGGCCGCCCTGTACCTGTACCCCGAGGCCGTCCCCGTCCTGCCGGATACCTGCGAGGCGGCCGTCCGCCGGGTCCTGGAGCACCCCTACTTCCGAACCCGCCGGTTCTATACGTGGCGGGACGTCGATACCGACGCCGTCCACACGGTCATCGTCGTCGACGCCGGGTCGCCGAGTCGGATCGGACCCGTGTATGAGGACCTCCGCCACCGCTCCATCCGGTGGGTCATCTACGACACGCATCCCGTCGAAGACCTGCCGGGCGGCGTAGAGGTCCATACGGCCCCCTATGGAGCGACGACCACGGTCCTGGTCCGGGAGATTCAGGCTCGGGGCCTCCCGGTCAGTAGCCTGGAGGCGACCCTGATGGCCCTGGGGATTTATGAGGACACGGGCTTCTTTACGTTTGTCGGGACGACCCCCGACGACCTGGAAGCCGTCGCCTTTCTCCTGGCCCAGGGGGCCGACGTCCGGATGATCCGGGACTGGATGACCGTCGCCCTTCAGGAGGAGCAGGTCGAGATCCTGGCCGAAATTCGGCAAAACCTGGAAGTCTTGCCCGTCCCCGGCGTGACGGTCCACTTCGCGGCCGTCCGCCGACAGCGGTACGTCGCCGACCTGGCCCTGGTCGTCCATCGCCTTATGGACGAAGTGCCGATCGAAGTCTTGTTCGTCGCCCTGGAGACGCCCCGCCACGTGTACGTCGTCGGGCGGTCCCGGAGTCGCCGCGTGGACGTCGGGGCCATCCTGGCCGAACTGGGCGGCGGCGGCCACGCTTACGCCGGCTCGGCTTCCATTTCTCAGAAGACCGCCGTCGAGGTCAAGGAGCGGCTGACCCGGGAGATCGAACGTCGCCTGCCGGCCGAACCCCGGGTCCGGGACGTCATGGCCCGCCCCGTCCGGACGGTCCCGGCCGAGGCGACCGTCGCCCAGGCGACGGAGTTGCTTAACCGATTCCGGGTCAATGCCCTGCCGGTGGAGGCCGACGGCCGAGTCGTCGGCCTCGTCACCCGCCAGGCCCTGGACCAGGCCCGGGCGATGGGCCTCGACGAACGTCCGGTCCACGAGGTCATGGCCGGTCCGCCGCCCATCGTCCGACCGGAGGCTACGTTGGACGAAGCCGCCGAAGCCCTCCTCCGCCATCGCTCCCGCATCGTCCTGGTCGCCGAACCGGACGGCCCGGTTCAGGGCCTCATCACCCGGATGGACCTCCTGCGGGCCCGCTATGATTGGCTCCAGTTGAGCGCCGTGCGCCTGGCCCGGCCGACGGGACCGGCGATGAACTACTGGCGGCGGGTCGAGCGGCTGTGTCCGCCGTCTTGGGTCGCCTACTTTCGGGAAATCGGCGAGATCGCCGAGGCCCGGGGCTGGCGGGCCTATCTGGTCGGCGGGACGGTCCGGGACATCGTCATGGACCAAGTCCCCCAAGACATCGACGTCGTCGTCGAGGGCCCGGCCATCCTGCTGGCTCAGACTTGGGCCGAGCGCCACGGGGCCCGGGTCCACCCCTACGAACAGTTCGGGACGGCCGTCGTGATCTTCCCCGACGGCCTCCGGATTGACTTTGCCACGGCCCGAACGGAGACCTACGACTACCCCGGCGCCCCGCCCCGGGTCGAGGTCGGGACGCTCCTCCGCCAGGACCTCTATCGGCGGGACTTCACCATCAACGCCATGGCCCTGGCTTTGAATCCCGCCGAACGGGGTCAACTCATCGACCCCTTCGGGGGCCTGCGGGACGTCCACGACGGCCTCATCCGGGTCCTTCACTCCGTGAGTTTCTTTGAGGACCCGGCCCGGCTCCTGCGGGCCGTGCGGTTTGCCGCCCGCTACGGGTTCCGGCTGAGTCCCGAGACCCAGCACCTCTTCGAGAAGGCCCGGGACGCCGGGGTCCTGGAACGACTCCCGGGTCCCCGCAAGGGCCTGGAACTCCGGTACCTCCTGTCCGAACCGGCCATCCTGGAGGTCTTTCGGCAGATGACGGAGGCCCGACTCTGGTCGCATCTCCACCCCCGGTGGAACTGGCGCGTGACCGACCTCGAAGAAGTCCGGCGGGCCGCCGAGGTATTCGACTGGTGGCGGGTCACGGTCGGGACTGAGCCGCCCGACGCCTGGACGTTCTGGGCCCTCGTCGCCCTGCAACGCCTGCCCCATGAGGACCGGCCGGCGGTCATCCGGGCGTTCCAGTGGCCCCAGGAAGTCCACCGTCTGGTCGTCGAGGGGCGGGACCTCCTCCGGCAGTTTCAGCAATGGTACCACCGCCATCCCGAAGCGACGCCCGGCGAGGTCGCCCGTCACTGGCGGGAATGGCCCGTCGAGCTCGTCCTGTTCCTGATGGCCATCAGCGACGAGCCCCTCCGGGGGTACGCCCGCCGATACCTGACCGAATGGCGCACGCTCCGGCCCCTCCTGACGGGCGACGACCTCCGCCGGATGGGATTCGAGCCGGGTCCGGTCTTTCGGGAGATCCTCGACCGTCTGTGGGTCGCTCAGGTCGACGGCCGGGTCCGAGACCCCGAGGAGGCCCGGACCTGGGTCACCCGGTACGTCTCCGTCGGCTCCTCGGAGTAACGGCGGCGGTACGCTACAGGCATCATGCATACCCAGTGTGCGCGTTTTCCGGCTCGGTCTTCGGTGCTCGGTGTTCGGCCCTCGGCGTTGGACTGGCTCCGGTGCCGGGTACCAGGTCTCAGGTGCCAGATAGCCGGTACCCGATACCTGGTACCCGGTACCGGGCACCAGGCGGAATGCCCATCTCCTGCTTCGAAAACCCGCACACGGGGTATGCATCCTGTATCCTGCATCCATATCTTAACAGAGCAGTAGTACTGCGTTAAGATTTGAAAGGTGGGAATGGGGCACGGGTGCCAGGTACCAGGTCCCGGGTACCGGATTCGGTGTCCGGCCTTCGGTTCTCGGCCCTCGGCCTGGACGAAGGATGCGGGGAAAGTCGTATCTCCCTCGCCCCTCATCCTTCCATGGCCGAGGGTCGGATACCGAGGACCGAGCCCAGCGCACACACCGGGTCTGCATCTCCCCATATTCAGAACCCGCCCCGCCATCCATGCGCCCTCCTGCAAGGGCTGAATCTCCACCCTCCCTTTCCGGCGATCGCCCGGTTCGGTGAAATCCCCTTCGTCGGGAGGTCGTCCATGAGTCGATGGGTCGAATCCACCCGCCGGGGGGTTCGGCCGGAAGGCGTCGGCTGGGCTCCCGATACTCGAGGCTCGACTCCCGCCGACCTTCGGCGGGTCGGCCAGGAAGCCTTCAACTCTGTACCCCACTTGGACGGAGCCGCCTTGGTCGAAAAGATCCTGCGTTACGCCGAGGGCTCAGGAAACCTTCGACGCCTTTTGGAGACCGGCCGCTCGGCCGTTGGGGACCTCGTGCGCCGATGGGACATCTCGGAGACAGTCCGGCACCGGCCGAGTGCGGGCGTCTTGCGTCTTTTGGGACCCCTGGGTTCGAAACTGGAAGGCATTCACCGAAGGGTCTGCGACTGGATTCACGAGATCGCCGAGGCTGGCCTCGAGAAGTTGGGCCGCCTCCTGGAGGGCGTCCGCCAGGCGATGAACGGGACCCGAGACTTTCTGGTCTTCCTGGACCGGCTTCTACCCGGTGACTGGTCCCGACTGACCCAGGGCCTCCAGAACCTGGAAAACACTGTGGCCCGATGGATCCAGGGGGTCAGTGACCTCCGGCAACGCCTCCACCAAATTCACACGATGGTCTGCGAACTTGTGGGGCTGGTCCGGCCTGCGGCCCCCCAGGACCCCGCCCGGACGCAGGTCATCCTTCGGTAGAGGAGGTCGCCCATGCAACAGGGGGAGCATTGGATGGATTGTCTCCAGGCGGTCGCTCAGGGTATCCCCTTCGCCCAGGCCCTGGGCTTCTCGGAGGCCGATCTCGAGAAGATCGCCGGTCTGGCGGCCGCCCTCTGTGAGGAGGGCCGTTGGGAGTCGGCCCTGAAGCTGTGGGCCGGTCTGGTGAGTCTCCAGCCGGGACGGGCCGAGTTCTGGTCTGCTCTGGGAGCTACCCTCACGCGCATGGGCCGGCATGAGGAGGCCATCCCCGTCCTCACGCTGGCCCTTCGGATGGACCCGACGGACACGGCGGCCCTCGTGAACCGGGGAGAGTGTTACATCGCTACGGCTCAAATCGAGGCGGCCGTCGCCGACCTGGAGGCGGTCATTCGACGGGACATGACCGAGACGGACCCGGTCGCCCATCGGGCCCGCCAACTCGTGTATGCTCTGCGGGAGTTTTTGGAACGGGCGCGCTCGGCCGGTCTGGACGGCGGGTGACGGAGCGGGTGCCGCGGTCCCCGAACGGGACGGTCCGGACCGCCTATCCAAGTATAATGTACCGTACACCGTGGACCGGCTGGGAATCGAGGCCGGAACCGGCGGGGAGGGACGGCCGCCGTGAGTCGGGGACCTCGGACATCGCGAACACAGTTTGAACGGTGGGTGCAAGAGGCTTTGGACCGTCTCCCGGGAGAGGTCCGACGGCGTTTAGAGGGGGTGGCCGTCGTCGTCAAGGCCCGGCCCGGTCGAGAAGTCCGCGGTGTGCGGGGCGGACGGCGTCTGCTGGGACTCTATGTCGGCACGCCCCTGACGGAACGGTCCGTCTTCATGCCTTGGTCTTATCCCGATACGATTTACATCTACCAGCGTAACATCGAAGCGATTTGCCGGACGCCCGCCGAGGTCCGGCGGCAGGTGCGGCTTACGGTCCTCCACGAGGTCGGCCATTACCTGGGCCTTTCGGAGGCGGAATTGCAGGCTCTGGAAGAGACGCTCGAAGCCGAGGCCTCGGAATCTCCGGGATAGGCCAGGACGGCGATAGGGCAGTAAGGCAGTACGGCAAGACGCCGTGGACTCGCCGAATGCATCTATCCTCCGTTAGGACTTAAGCACTCCTGCTCGGCCCCAGCGATTTCACACTGTATCCACGCCCCGTTCGCTAGTGCTTTGTTAAGATTTGAGATGTGGGAATGGTGCCAGGTACCAGGTCCCGGGTACCAGGTAAGCGGAATCCGAGCCATTTTTATCCTGCATCGTGCATCCTGTATCCTGCATCCATATCTTAACAAAGCAGTGGTAATAACTCATTGTCCTAATGCCGTATTGCCGTACTGCCATATTGCCCCATTGGGCCCACTTGCCGAGACCCTACTCGGGAAATCGGGTGCCCGCCAATCCGACGTCGGGTCTGCATCTTCCTTTCCCGAGCCGAGCGATAGACATTCCGGGCGGGAAAGCGTAACCTTTTACCGGACTTCCTGTTGTCAAAGTTCGTAGGGGGTCTGCTCGAAGATGAGGGGCGGTATCCACCGGCCACCCATAATAGAAGGGACGGGGTGACGAAGGGACGGGGTCGAGTGTCTGGGGTGGGTTCTACTGGGGAGAACCCCCAGAACTTTTTCAAAACGAAGGTCAATAGGGAATTTGGACTCCGGGAGTCGGTCCCCGATGGAATCCAGTGCGCCGGTCGTCCGAAAAGGCTTCCAACTCAAGAAGCAGGTCCTGCCGGTCCTCCAACAGGACTATGCCAGCGCTCTCATCGACTGGTTCCGGGCCCATGACTTTGAATGTCGGGTCGGTCAGACCCGCATCGTCCTGGCCCGGGAGTTCGGCTTTTGTTATGGAGTCGACCGGGCGATTCAGTACGCCTACGAGACGCGGGCCCGGTTCCCGGACCGGCGGGTCTTCCTGACGGGGGAGATCATCCACAATCCCTTCGTGAATCGGCGTCTCCAAGAGAGCGGGATTCAGTTTCTCCCCCGCACGCCGGACGGCCGCAAGGACTACTCGGTCGTCCGACCGGAGGACGTGGTGATCCTGCCGGCCTTTGGGGTCCCCGTCGAGGAGATGGCGGCCCTGCAGGCTCGGGGGTGCATCATCGTCGATACGACCTGCGGGTCGGTCATGAACGTGTGGAAGAGTGTCCGGCAGTATGCCCGGGACGGCTTCACGTCCGTCATCCACGGGAAGTACTGGCACGAGGAGACGCGGGCGACGGCTTCCCAGGCCGTCGCCGCCGGGGGCCACTACCTGATCGTCCTGAACCGTGGGGAGGCCCGGCAGATAGCCGACTTCATCCGTCACGGGGGCGAGCCCGAGGCCTTTCTCCGGGCCTTTGCGCAGGCCGTCTCGCCGGGCTTTGACCCGACGGTCCACCTCACCCGTATCGGACTGGCGAATCAGACGACGATGCTCATGAACGAGTCCTTGGAGATTCAGGAAATCCTGCGGCAGGCGATGATCGACCGGTACGGGGCCGACCGCTTGGCCGAACACTTTCGGGCCTTCGATACCATCTGTTCGGCGACCCAAGACCGGCAGGACGCCGTCTTGGAGCTCTTACGGCGGGACGACATCGACCTGATGATCGTCATCGGGGGCTTCAACAGCAGTAACACGGGCAGTCTCCTTCACCTCTGCCAGCGGAGGGTCCCGAGCTTTCACATCGAGGGAGCCCAGGACCTCGTCTCGTCGACTCGGATCCGTCACAAACCCTACATGCAGGCGCCGGTGTATACGGACGGATGGCTCCCGGCCGGTCCCCTAACGATCGGGCTGACGGCGGGGGCCTCGACCCCAAACAGCGTCGTCGCCGAAGTCATCCTGCGTCTCCTGGAACTCCGGGGCGAGCGGTGGCAGGATGCACCCTGGGCCGATTCGATACGGACCTCGGTGCCCGAGGGACCCTTCTCCGGGGGGGAGCCCCGCCGGTAGCCGGAGCCCCAGCGAGGAGATGCCGGTATGATGCCGCCGGACCTGTTCATGGAGGACGCATCGTCCGGGGACTACCGTCAGAAGATGGACGAGGGAGCCTATGCCGAAGCCCGGCGCCTCATCGAACGGCAGATGGGCGGAGGACCGGTCGGGGAAGACGTGCGGGACGCCTATGCGGAAGTCCTGTGGCGCACGGGCGAGCCGGAGCGGGCCGTTCCGATGTATCTGGAGATGGCTCGGGAAGCGGCCCAGCGGGGAGCCTTCACTCGGGCCATCGGATTCCTGAAGAAGGCCCACGCCATCGACCCATCGAATCCGGCCGTACCGGCGCTTTTGGCGGAATTCTCCAAGCAGGCCCTGGGCGTCGCCCTCACGCCGGAGTCTTTAGCCCGGTGTAGCCTGTTCGAATTGCTGGACGAGGCTTCCTTCCGTATCCTCAGTCAGGCGGCCCTCTGGCGTCTTTACCTGCCGGGCCAAGTCATCCTGAAGGCGGGCACGCCGTCCGACCGCCGGTTGTTCGTTCTGCTTCAGGGGGAGGCCGAAGTCCTTTACGAAGGCGAGGCAGGGCCGGTCCCCGTCGGCCGCCTTCAAGCGGGGGATATCTTCGGAGAAATCGGTCTGCTGACCCTGCGACCCCGGAGCGCCACGGTCGTCGCCCGGAGTCGGGTCGACGTCTTGGAGATCCCGGCCGGGGCGATGGGTCAGATCTTGAACCAACGGCCGGAAGTGCAGCACGCTCTGATGCAGTTATACCAAGTCCGGTTGGAGAAGACCCTGAAGGCCGTGAAGGCGGCCGCCCGGGGGAGGCATCGGTCCCAGGGCGGGGGAGGAACGGACGGATGAGCCGATGGGGCCGGCGGAGGGGATGCAGGGTGTAAGTCAGGCATTCCCCGAAGACGTGAAGGGAGGTGTCGATGGCCATCTTGAAGATCCTGAAGTATGGGGATCCGCGCTTGCAACAGCCGGCCGAGCCGGTCACCGAAGTCACCGAGGAGATCCAGCGCCTCGTGCAGGACATGCTGGAGACGATGTACTATGCCAATGGCATCGGCCTGGCCGCTAACCAGGTGGGGGTCCTCAAGCGGGTCTTTGTCATCGATCTTCATCACGGACGGCGACCCGACGAGGTCCTCGTGGTCTTGAACCCCACGATCGTCGAGGTCGAGGGCGAGGTTCGCGAAGAGGAGGGCTGTCTCAGCTTTCCGGGCCTGTATGCGCCCGTGTATCGGCCCCGGCGGGTTCGCTTGCGGGGACAGACCCTCACGGGGGAGTGGCGGGAATGGGAGGGAGAGGGCCTCCTGGCACGGGCCTTTTCCCACGAGACCGACCATTTGGACGGTAGACTCATCATCGACCGTATGTCGCCCCTCACACGGGCCTCCTTTCTCCGGCGGGTCGCCAAACGCCAGCGGCACGGGGAGTGGGCGGGTGACGAGTAACGAGTGACGGGGAACGGGTGACGAGTCATTACCCTACTGCCGTATGCCGAATTGCCGCATGGCCCTTGAGGAGTGGAGTGCGATGCAGGATACAGGATGCACGATGCAGGATAGGAAGGGTTCGAATCCTGGCACCTGGGACCCGGGACCGGATCAACACCGAGGGCCGGATACCGAGGACCGAGCCCAACGCGCACACCGGGTATGCATCCTGTATCCTGCCGGCTTATCATGCGTGACTTGAAATCCGCCATTGCTTCTGGACGTGTCTCGGGCGACGAATCTCCATGGTCCGTATTCTCTTTTTCGGAACGCCGTATGCGGCCGTCCGGGTCCTGGAGGCCCTAACTCGCTGGCCGATGGGGACTGTCGTCGGGGTCGTCACGGCCCCCGACCGACCCCGCGGGCGGGGGCAGAGGGTGGAGCCGACGCCCGTCAAGGCTTGGGCGATTCGTCACGGGGTCCCGGTCTTTC
>Ga0079995_1056260_pt1 | contig 11623 bp, 7 predicted proteins | sample FaiFalFF_MnMetaG_2_FD_69198 | JGI IMG/M metagenome (GOLD analysis project Ga0079995, IMG submission 69198) | Freshwater microbial communities from Yellowstone National Park, Wyoming, USA - Fairy Falls C (FF_Mn_C) (SPADES assembly) (version 4) | ecosystem: Environmental > Aquatic > Freshwater >... | reverse complement strand
ACGGCGGCCCTGCTCCTGTACCGGCACGAGGGCGAGGCCCACGTCCGGGGGGTCCACGAGCGGGCCCGGGGGCGGACCCCCCAGTGCCGGATCCGGCGGCCCTTCGAGATGACCCCCGGCCGGGCCTGGGCTCGGCTCCGGCGGCTGATGCAGGACGCCGGGATCGAGGCGGCCCGGGCCCATCCCCACGTGTTTCGGCACACCTATGCCGTGCGGGCCGTTCGGGCGGGGATGCCCCCCATGATGCTGGCCCGCCTGCTGGGTCATTCGTCCCCGACCGTCACGATGGTCTACTACCATCTCCTGGGGTCCGACGTCCGGCCGTTTATAGAACGCATGAAGGTTCGGGCTGGCCCGTGACCGGCTCCCGCCGCCTGCGGCACTTGCCCAGATAGCACATCATCACCCACCCCGATCCCGAAGTGGGATCATGTTAGTCCACTTCGATAACCTGCAGCTGTTCGAACAATCCAGCGGGGCCACCAACGTTGTGCCACACGGGTACCCCATCAAACGAGGCATTATGATATGGATGCAAACCCCTGTATGCGTTTTCCGGTACCCGGCCCACAGGCTCGGTCCTCGGTGCTCGGTATCCGGATGCCTGAATGGGAGCCTGGGACCCAGGCGGATGCCCGGCTCATACTTCGAAAAACACACACATGGGGTATGCAAGATACAGGATGGTTTAGTTTTCCATCAGGAGGTGCGCATGGCTTCGTCTTCGCCACCGTGCCGACTGGATTTTCCTACTTTAGAGAACTGGCTCTGGGAGGCGGCCTGTGTCATTCGCGGGCCGGTGGACGCCCCGAAGTTTAAGGACTACATCCTGCCTCTGATCTTCCTCAAGCGCCTCTCCGATGTGTTTGAGGATGAGCTGGATCGCTTGGCGCAGGAGTTCGGAGGCCGCCAGGTGGCGGAGCACCTGGTGGAGCGTGACCACAAGCTGGTGCGCTTTTATCTCCCACCGGAGGCCCGCTGGCCTAACCTCCGCGAGCGGCGGGAGCGCTTGGGCGAGCATCTCACGGATGTGATGCGGGCCGTGGCCCGGGAGAACCCTCGGCTCCAGGGGGCGATCGATCACGTGGACTTCAATGCCACGGCGGCTGGGCAGCGCATCCTGGAGGATGGGACCCTGGCCCGGCTGATCGAGGTCCTCTCCCGCCACCGCCTGGGCTTGAGGGACGTGGAGCCGGACATCCTGGGCCGGGCATATGAGTATCTCCTGCGCAAGTTCGCTGAGGGCCAGGGCCAGAGCGCAGGGGAGTTCTACACCCCACGGGAGGTGGGGATCCTGATGGCCCGGCTGCTGGAGCCGGAGCCCGGCATGGAGGTCTACGATCCGTGCTGCGGATCCGGGGGGCTGCTCATCAAATGCCATCTGCGCTTGCTGGAGACCCACGGAAGGACGGAGGACGGGAGGCGGGTGCTGCCGCCGGAGGTGCCTCCCCTTCGGCTCTACGGGCAGGAGATCAACCCGGCCACCTTCGTCATCGCCCGGATGAACACGGTGATCCACGACATGGAAGCCGACATCCAGCCCGGCAACACCATGACCCATCCTGCCTTCCTGGCCCGGGATGGCAGCCTGCGGCGGTTTGATCTGGTGGTCGCCAACCCGATGTGGGATCAGAAGGCGGACGCCTTCGGAGGGCCCGCGATCTACGAGAACGACCCATATCGCCGCTTCGTCTTCGGAGCTCCGCCTGCCTCCAGCGCGGACTGGGCCTGGATCCAGCACATGTATGCCTCCCTGAAGGAGGGCGGGCGGATGGCCGTGGTGCTGGACACCGGGGCCGTCTCTCGGGGCTCGGGGAGCCGCGGCTCCAGCCGGGAGCGGGACATCCGGAAGGCCTTCGTGGAGCGGGATCTTATCGAGGCGGTGATCCTGCTGCCGGAGAACCTCTTCTACAACACCACGGCCCCCGGCATCATCATGGTGATCAACCGCGCCAAGCGACACCCCGGGGAGATCCTCCTTATCAACGCCAGCTCGCTCTTCGCCAAAGGGCGGCCCAAGAACTACCTGGCGGAGGAGCACATCGAGCGGATCGCGGAGGTTTACCACGAGTGGCGTGCGGCGGAGGGCCTTTCGGCCATCATCCCGAAGGAGGAGGCGGCGCGGAACGACTACAACCTCTCTCCGAGCCGCTACGTCGCCAGCAACCACAAGGAGGAGGTCCTGCCGCCGGAGGAGGCCCTGGTGCTCCTGCGGGAGGCCGAAGAGGAGCGCGCGCAGGCGGACCGGGATCTGGCGCGGATCCTCCACATGTTGGGGCTGGGGGATTTCCGCCCGGAGGGTTGACCGAGAGGAATCGAATCTATGGGCATGCTGAGCTTATGGGTTGACGAATCGGAAAAGGGCTCCCTCCTGGCTGTCGGGGGAGTCCTGGTCGAATGGGATGCCGTTCTGGGAATCATCCAACAATGGCATGAAATGAAAGTTGGCCTGGGCCTCGACCCGGATGCCGAGGTGAAGTGGAACCTGCCGCAGAACCATCCTACGCGGAAGAGGCTGGAGAACCAAGCCCGAACAACTCGGGATCTCGCTGAAAAGGCGATACAAGCAATTGTATCGACAGGAATGTCCTGCATCGTTGCAGTGATGTTTGATTTGCGGCAACCTGTCTGGTGGAAGAGGCGCTGGTCTAAGGCGTCAGTCCGCGATTTCTACTGCGAAGGCCTTCGTTATGTCCTGCAGCGGGCCGCAGAAGAGGTTGTAGAACGCCAAGCAAGTGGATGTGTAGTTGTCTGTGACACGCCAGGATTGGACAAGGGTAGGAGGTTTGTATTCCGTTCGATCCGACGGGGCCCTAAGGCGCTGGAGGAAGCATATGCGAAGTGGTATGTGGAAGGCGTTGAAGTCGGCCCGGGAGGGCGCCATCACCACGGAGCGCTAAAGGAGATTGGGTTTCATCCCTCGGTCTTGGTTTCTGATGCAACTTTCCACGATATGCTGCAGATCGCTGACGTAGTGGTGGGTATCACGCGCAATTGGGTGGTCAGCGTTGAGGAGAGGAAATCTGAGGCCTGGTTGGTGAAACAGATGAAGGCACTGAGTCAGCGCTTTCGCAGCCGGCACGGATATGGAACACCCTCATTTTGGGGTGATGGACTGATTCTCTGGCCTCATCGAGAGTCTCTGTGGACACGTCTCCAGCAAAGTTTAAGTCCTTGATTCAACCGGATAAGAGGGAAAGGCCCATGGCAGGTCGGAAATCTACTCAAGCGCCTGAAAACCATGCGGGGCTGCAGGCAAGCCTTCTATCTGAGGAGCTCCCGCCTGGCTACAAAATGACCGAGCTCGGCCCCCTGCCAGAAGAGTGGCGGGTGGTGAGGTTGGAGAGGATAGCACACATTATGATGGGACAGTCCCCACCTTCCAACACCTACAATGATAAAGGGATTGGTCTTCCTTTTTTCCAAGGCAAAGCCGAATTCGGGGAGATCTTTCCGACTCCAAAGAAGTGGTGCACGCGTCCTACACGCATTTGCCCAGCCGGCTCTATCCTGCTGGCAGTGCGGGCACCTGTGGGTGACGTTAATTTGGCTCCATCCGAGTGCTGCATTGGACGCGGACTGGCGGCTATTTATGGAAAAGCTGATGTTCATACCAACTTTCTCTTCTATTGGTTCCTGTTTGCGAAACATGTATTGGAGGGAAGAGCCACGGGGACCACTTTCAAGAGTATCAACCGTAATGCTCTAGAAAACTTACTTGTCCCCCTCCCACCCCTCCCTGAGCAGCGAGCCATCGCCTATGTGCTGCGGACGGTGCAACGGGCCAAGGAGGCGACGGAGCGGGTCATCGCCGCGCTCCGGGAATTGAAAAAGAGCCTCATGCGCTATCTCTTCACCTATGGCCCCGTGCCTGTGGATCAGGCCGACCAGATGGCCCTCAGGGAAACTGAAATCGGGCCCGTGCCAGAGGAATGGGAGGTGGTGAGGCTGGGAGATCTAGTCAATCAGGGAATTCTTTGGATGAAAAATGGTTTCCCCCAAGGAAAACACAATCAAAGCGGGAAAGGGATTATTCATTTGCGTCCTTTCAACATTAATGAAGATGGTGATATTGATATATCGCAAAAGAAGTTTGTGGATCCTCCTCAGAAGAGTCAGTACTGGGTTCTTCCTGGCGATGTGATTTTCAACAATACAAACAGTGAAGAGCTTGTTGGAAAGACAGCTTATTTCGATTTGCATGGCAATTTTGTTATCTCCAATCACATGACCATTATAAGAGTGGTGCGCACAGGAATCATCGAGACCTATTATCTAGCTAGATATCTTCATCAATTGTGGCGCCAGGGATTGTTCAGGAAGATGTGCCGTCGGCATGTAAATCAGGCCAGTGTGAGCTTGGAACGGCTTAAGCGACTCTCCGTTCCCCTCCCCCCTCTTTCCGAGCAACGAGCCATCGCGGAGATCCTGCGCGCGGTGGATCGCAAGATTGAGGCGGAGGAAGCTCGCCAGCGGGCGCTGGAGGCGCTGTTCCGCACGCTCCTGCACGATCTGATGACCGCCCGGCGGCGCCTGCCGGCGGAGTTCATCTCCCGATTTGCGGAGGAAACCGACCATGAGTGATTTGCTCTTCAAGAAGGTGGACTACACCGTCGGAAAACTCCTGGAGGACATTGCCCTGGGCGAAATTGGGCTGCCCGATATCCAGCGGCCTTTTGTCTGGGACACCGCGCGGGTCCGGGACCTGTTTGATTCCATGTACCGGGGCTACCCCATCGGCACCTTGCTCTTCTGGGAAAACGGCTACCCCGGCGAGCACCGCGCCATCGGCGTGAACGCCAAGCAGAAGGTCCCGCGGCTGCTCATCGTGGACGGCCAGCAGCGGCTCACCGCGCTGTACGCGGTGATGAAAGGCGTGTCCATCGTGGACAAGAACTTCCAGCGGCGTCGGCTGCGCATCGCGTTCAACCCCCTGGAAGAGAAGTTTGAGGTCACCAACACGGCCATTGAGCGCGCCCCGGAATGGATTGCGGACATCAGCCTGCTCTGGCAACCCGACTTCGATCAGTACAACTTCGTCTCCGAGTACCTGGAACGCCTTGCCCGCCAGCAGGACCTGAGCGTCGAAGCCCGCAAGCGCATTCCCCAGGCCATCCAGCGCCTGGCGAACCTCGTCCACTACCCTTTGACCGCACTGGAAATCTCGGCCCAGGCCACCGAGGAACAGGTTTCCGAAATCTTCGTCCGCATCAACAGCCGCGGCCGCACCCTGAACCAGGCCGACTTCATCCTCACCCTGATGTCCGTCTTCTGGGATGAGGGGCGCAAGGAGCTGGAAACCTTCTGCCGTGAGGCGCAACACCCACCGGACGACCACTGCCCTTCGCCTTACAATCCCTACTTCCAGCCCCAGCCCGACCAACTCCTGCGGGTGGATGTGGCCCTGGCCTTCCGACGGGCGCGGTTGGAGCATGTCTACTCCATCCTGCGGGGCAAGGATCTGCAAACCGGGGCATTCTCCCTGGAACGGCGGGACGACCAGTTCGCCCTGTTGCAAAAGGCTCAGGCCAACGTGCTCAACCTCCAGCACTGGCACGACTTTTTGAAGGTCATCCGCCGGGCCGGATACCTGCACCCCAGCCTGATCACCTCCCAAACCGCGCTGGTGTACACCTATGCCCTGTGGCTCATCGGCAAACGAGATTTCGGCCTGGACCAGCATATCCTGCGCAACCTGATGGCCCGCTGGTTCTTCATGAGTTCCCTCACCGGGCGGTACACCAGTTCCCCCGAAACCCGCATGGAGCAGGACCTGGCCCTGCTGCGCGGCCTCTCGCAGCCCGAGGAGTTCGCGCGGGTCCTGGAGCAGGAAATGGCCGCAGTGCTCACCTCTGACTATTGGACGGTGACCCTGCCGAACGAACTGGCCACCGCCTCGGCCCGCAACACCGGCCAATCGGCCTACTTTGCGGCCCTGTGCATCCTGGACGCCCCTGCGCTCTACTCTTCAATGAAAGTGCGGGATCTGCTGGATCCGACCGCCCAGGCCAACAAGCAAGCCTTGGAGCGGCATCACCTGTTCCCTCGCGAGTACCTGGAGCGCCAAGGCATCTCCGACCAGCGCGACATCAATCAGGTAGCGAACTTCGCCCTGGTGGAATGGCATGACAATATCGCCATCGGGCATAAGGCGCCGGCGGAATACGTTCCCATCCTGGAGGCTCGCTTTGATCCTCAGACCCTGCGCGCCATGTATCACTACCACGCCCTGCCCGAAAAATGGTATGAGCTGCCATACGATCTCTTTCTGAAAGAGCGCAGGAAACGCATCGCCGCGATTATTCGCGAAGGCTTTGAAAATTTGAAGAACTGAGGACTGAGGCAGGTGAGACGCCATGAGCCTGCGCAGCGAGCGCCGGACGGTGCAAAATCCCCTGATCCGCTACGCGATGGAGGTCGACTGGACCTATCTGCCTCGGGAGGAGGCGGAGCGGCTGCGCCGGGGGGTGGACAGTCCCATCCTCTGGGAGGTCCTCATCGGGCAGCTGCAGCGCCTCAACCCCGGGGTCATCGACAGCCCCGCCCGGGCCGAGGAGGTGGCGCGCCGGCTGATCCGGGTCCCCCCCTCCATCGAGGGCAACCTGGAGGCCTGGGAATATCTGCGAGGCCTTAAGACGGTCTTCGTCCCCTCGGAGAAGCGGGAGCGGAACATCCGCCTCCTGGATCCGGACTCCGTCGAGGCCAACGCCTTCCACGTCACCGAGGAGTTCAGGTTCTCCAACGGGCGCTACACCATCCGGCCGGACGTGGTCTTCCTGGTCAACGGGATCCCGGTGATCGTGGTGGAGGCCAAGTCCCCTATCAAGACGGAGGGCATCGCGGAGGCCTTCGATCAGATCCGGCGCTATCACCGGGAGGGACCCGAGCTGATGGCCCTCCTGCAGCTGCATGCCCTCATCCAGCTGGTCCGCTTCTTCTACGGCCCCACCTGGAACCTCTCCCGGCGGGCCCTCCTCAACTGGCGGGAGGAGACGGCCGGGCAGGATTTCGAGACCCTGGTCAAGGCCTTCATCACGCCCCAGCGGGTGCTGCGGATCCTCACGGAATACATCATCTTCGTGCGGCGGGACAACGAGCTGAGCAAGGTGGTGCTGCGCCCCCACCAGATGCGGGCGGTGGAGCGGGTCCTGGGCCGCTGTCGGGATCCGGAGAAGCGGCGGGGGCTGGTCTGGCACACCCAGGGGGCGGGCAAGACCTACACTATGCTGACGGTGGCCCGGATGCTCCTGGAGGACCCCGACTTCCGCAACCCCACCGTGCTGATGATCGTGGACCGCAACGAGCTGGAGCAGCAGCTCTTCCAGAACCTCCAGGAGGTGGGCCTCCAGCATGTCGAGGTGGCCAACAGCAAGCGCCATCTGCGGGAGCTCCTGGAGCGGGACACCCGGGGGCTCATCGTCTCCATGATCCACAAGTTCGACGACATGCCGGCCAACCTGAACCTGCGGGAGAACATCTTCGTCCTGGTGGACGAGGCCCACCGCAGCACGGGGGGAGACCTGGGCAACTACCTGATGGGCGCCCTGCCCAACGCCACCTTCATCGGCTTCACCGGCACCCCCATCGACCGGACGGCCCACGGCCGGAGCACCTTTCAGACCTTCGGGCGGGACGACCCGCAGGGATACCTGGACAAGTATTCCATCCGGGAGTCCATCGAGGATGGGACTACGGTCCCCCTCCATTACGCCCTGGCCCCCAACGAGCTGCAGGCCGACCAGGAGGCAATGGAGCGGGAGTTCTGGCGGGAGGCGGCCCTGGAGGGGGTGAGCGACATCGAGGAGCTCAACCGGGTGCTGGATCGGGCGGTGAACCTCAAGGCGATGCTGAAGAGCCCGCAGCGGGTGGATCGGGTGGCCGCCTTCGTGGCCGAGCATTTCCGGCAGTTCGTGGAGCCCATGGGCTACAAGGCCTTCCTGGTGGCCGTGGACCGGGAGGCCTGCGCCCTTTACAAGGAGGCCCTGGACCGGTATCTTCCGCCCGAATATTCCCGGGTGGTGATCAGCCCGGGCTATAACGACCCGCCCCATCTGGCCCGTTATCATCTGTCGGAGGACGAGGAGCGGGCGGTCCGCCAGGCCTTCCGCCGGCCCGACGAGCTCCCCAAGATCCTGATCGTCACCGAGAAGCTGCTCACCGGCTACGACGCCCCCATCCTCTACTGCATGTATCTGGACAAGCCGATGCGGGACCATGTGCTACTGCAGGCCATCGCCCGGGTGAACCGCCCCTATGAGGACGAGGCGGGGCGGCGCAAGACGGCCGGCCTCATCGTCGACTTTGTGGGGATCTTCGGCAACCTGGAGCGGGCCCTGGCCTTCGACTCCGCCGACGTGGTGGGGGTGGTGCAGGAGCTGGGGGTGCTCAGGGAGCGGTTCGCCGCCCTGATGGCCACGGGGCGGGAGAAGTATCTCCCCTTGGTGCGGGGCAAGACGGAGGACAAGGCCCTGGAGACGGCCCTGGAACGCTTCCGGGATTCCGAGGAGCGGGAGACATTTTACCGCTTCTTCCGGGAGCTGGAGGAGCTATATGAGATTCTCTCCCCGGATCCGTCTTTGCGTTCCTTCTTAGAAGACTACCAAACCCTGGCCGACCTGTATCGGGCGGTGCGCTCCGCCTACGAGCCGCACGTCTCGGTAGACAAGAGCTTCCTGCGCAAGACGGAGGAGATCGTGCGGAAGCACACCCGGCTGGCGGCCTTCCTGGAGCCCCGGGAGATCCACCGGCTGGACTCGGCGGCCCTGGCGCGGCTGGCGGAGGAGGGGCCAGAGCCCGTGCGCATCTTCAACCTGATCAAAGCCTTTTACCGCCTGATGGAAGCGGAGGGCGCTCAAGCCCCATATCTTCTGTCCATCGGGGAACGGGCCGCCCAGATCCTCCGGGACTACGAGACGCGTATCCGGTCGGCTGAGGAGGCCCTGAAGTCATTACGGACGCTGGTGGATGAGTATCGGGAGGCCGAGGCCGAGCGAGCCCGGAGCCAGCTCTCCCGGGAAGGCTTCACCGCCTTCTGGCTACTGAAACGGGCAGGGGTCCAGGACGCCGAAGGGGTCGCGCGGAAGATCGAGGAGGCCTTTGGGAAATTCCCCCACTGGCGCAAGTCGGAAGCCCATGAGCGGGAGCTGCGGCTGGCCCTCTACCTGGCTCTGGTGGGCTCCGGGATCCGGGATCCTGTAGATTGGGTGGAGAGGCTGCTGGACACCTTGCGGAGGGCGGGGCCATGAAGAAGCCAGAGCGGCGGGAATGGCAGCCCCTGGAGCAGACGGTGCCGGAGGCGCTCTTCCGGGCCGAGGTGGAGGCGTGGGCCCGACGCCTCGGGGTGCAGCCGCGGGAGGTGCGGTTGCAGCCGATGAAGCGCAAGTGGGCGAGCTGCTCCGGCCGGGGGCGGATCACCTTCAACACCGAGTTGCTGCACCAGTCGGCCGCTTTCCGGGCCGAGGTCATCGTCCACGAGCTCCTGCACCTGAAGATCCCGCGCCACGGCCGCCTGTTCCAGGCCCTGCTACGGGCCTACTTGGCCCGGTGGCGCTTGGAGGAGCCCGGGCGCAGCTGTTAGGGTCTCGGGCAGGGCCTGCTGTTCTTTCGAGGCTCCAGAGTCCACTCTGGAGGGCCGTCGCCCTGGGCGGTCCTTCAATGGGCGGCACTCCAGCTTTGGCTCGGGTCCCGGGGTGGGGACGCACAGGTCCTGCAGAGGCGTCGTCCATCCCGGGGGACAAAGCACCCATGCCATGGCGACCCGCATCCACAGGGGAGCAGGTCCTGGCAGAGGTCGCATCTCAGGTGAGTCAAGGGGCGGGGCTGGCCTTCCTAAGTCGCCCATACGTTCGGATCTTCCCCTTCTTGGTTTCCCATAGAGGGGGGTATGGGGGGAGGGTGGGTTTGGCGAATCCGCTTCTCTGTAAGCGATAAACCCGCCGCGCCCCCTATGGCGGGTTTGGACGGCTTGACCTGAGAATCCGCTCCTCCGCAGTCCGAAAAACCCGCCACGTGGCCTCCTACCCCATCAGGAGCGGCCTTTCGCCGTTTCCCTCCTCCTGAAGCGGCTTCAGGGCTATCCTGGCGGGTTTTCAGGCTGTATCGGGTCTTATGTCCCCTCCCCCCGCCCGGAGGAGCCGGATGGATAACGACATAGCCCCTTCGGGCCAAGCCCTGTAAGAGGCGTCGGGCATGGGTCTCGGATATATCCAGATGCCGGGCCACCTCCAAAGCCGCCATCGGGCCGTTCTCTTGAAGCAGGCGAAGGACCCTTCATTCCAGCTCCGAGAGAGACCGGACCCGTCCATCCGTGCGGCTACCGGCACATCGCGGGGTCCACTTAAAGCAGGGGAGCCTCGACCCGCCCGGCCAGCGGAAGAGGTTGAAGCGGTCTTTGAGGACCTGAATCCAGCGTTCACCACGGCGCCCTCGGGAGATATGCAAAATCAGCGTCGCCTGTTCCCCCAGGCAGGGTGCTCCCTGGATGCGCTGGATGCGCGACACCCTCTCGCGCCGATTCTCGTGGGATACAACGATGACGGGCACGCCCGTCCGGCGGGCGAATCGAACCAAAAACCTGACCAGCCCGTCCAGCCTTTCCGGGTCCGACTCGACTCCCTGAATCGTATCGATGCATACGACGGGCGGGAGCGTACCCTGTTGTAGGGCCCTGCAGAGATGGCCCGTTATATGTCCCGGCGATGAGGCTTCGACGAAGTAAAGCGCCTGGGTCAGACGCCATCCCGCCCGGAGCCACTCCAGAGCCTCCTTACCGTAGTCACTGGAGAAGAGAAGCGACCCTTCGGGGAGGCCGTGCAAGACGAAGGTGCTCTTGCCGGTGCCCGGCTCCCCCAAGATGACTACCACGTCGTGCCGATACAGGGGAATCGGCCGGGAACAAGACACATGAAGATAGGCCACAGGCTCCGGGACTTTGCGGGACGAGCCTGTAACCAGGTGCATTTCGGGCAGGTCCGAGTCCTGCCCTGCGGAGAGGACGCCCACTTCTGCTAGTGGCGTGTAGCCGAAGTGTTGCATCTAATGGAAAGGTGCTTCCGTTCGACCCAATGTCGCAAATCCTGAGATGTCCAGGACCATCGGAAGGGATGGGCAAAGAATTCGTTGTATTCCCGGACACTGTTCATGATATGGTCGATCAGAGCCTGCCGGCTCCCCCAACGGCCTCGGCGGAGGTACCGTCGGCTGAAGGCCCCCAGCAACAACTCGGCCTGGTTGAGCCACGAGGCCCGGGGCGGGGTATAGCGGACCTGCACCCAGGGGTCTCTCAACTCCCGACACAACGCTTGGGTCTCGGCCGCCCCATGACTGGGTCCATGGTCCATAATCAGGTAGATGCCGACATACCCCCGCCACCGGGCCCAATACCGAAGCAAGGCCGCTCGAAAATGGGCACCGTCATTGGCCTCCAGACACTCGGCCCACATCTGCCCGTCGTGGACGGTCAACCCCACCAACAGGTGGACCGTCCCATGCCGGATGTATTCAAATTCCTGCCGCTCGATCCACCCCGGCCTCATGGGATAGCCCGGTCCGGCCCGCTCCAAGGCCTGCAGGTTGGGCTTTTCGTCCATACAGACCACCAGGATCCCCTGTTCCCACCACTCCC
>Ga0079995_1065639_pt1 | contig 11626 bp, 8 predicted proteins | sample FaiFalFF_MnMetaG_2_FD_69198 | JGI IMG/M metagenome (GOLD analysis project Ga0079995, IMG submission 69198) | Freshwater microbial communities from Yellowstone National Park, Wyoming, USA - Fairy Falls C (FF_Mn_C) (SPADES assembly) (version 4) | ecosystem: Environmental > Aquatic > Freshwater >... | reverse complement strand
CTGCCAAGCTACTGAGAAAGTTCCGTCTTGGGAAGTGGAAATGCATTTTCCGAAGAATTGGGCAGAAGTCCGTAAACATACCAACTGGTTAGGTATAGGTTTTTTAGCTTCATCTACTAATTTTCCTTTTATTTTTAATGTTTTTATTGGTAAGACGACTTTTCCGATATAAAGATAGGGCTTTTTCACTTCTCTTGACCAACCATAAAGTTCGTAATGATATGAAGATGATTCAACAGGAGAAGGAATATCTAATAGGTTAAAGCCCAAAGATGTTTTCAGATCAAAAGCCTGACCGTTTACAAGTATCTTTGACCTTGTTTCACCTCCGACCCTTATTCCGGGAGCTGGGACATAAGCTATTATGCGTGAAGATGTTTCTACATATTGAACTCTTTCGTCGCTTTTTGGAGTGCAGACATACTTTGAAATCTCTTGCGAAAAAGAGCAGTCCATAGGATTTTCAGAGTTTGAACATACATAGTAATTTTTACCTTGAATGAAAGAACATCTCACAGCCCACAATCTTTCGCCAAAATATGAAGAACCTCCCTTTACTATTTCATCCATTTTGAAAACAAAATCAACAAAAGAACTCAACATTTTAAAGAAGGTTGTAATATCATCTGCATAAACATCTGATGTGGTGGTTCCCGATGTAGATGTCTGCTTTGGCTGAACTCGTGGCGAGCTAAAAACTTGATAAGATAATTGAGCTTTTGGGGCAGCAGATGGTTGAGGTCCCATAGGAAACGGGAAAAATGGAGCAAATAAATCTTTACACTGAATAGGCACAACATTTTGAGCTCTTAAAAATGCATTGTAATCTTTATGGAATCTATCTATATAAGGTTGAATGGTTTCCCAAGCTTTTGCTGATTTCCATTCTCTATGCTCTCCCCAGGCTTGAATAGCCTGAGCTCCAAACATACCAGCTGTCTGAGCAAGGAAAGCCAAGCTCCCAAAAGTTTTTTCTGCAACTCCTTTCAAAAGCCCTCCTATTGCTGGGACTGCCGATCCTAAACATTCAAGAGTTTCCTCACTAATGAGGAGATCAGTAGTTTTAGATATAATGTTTTGAATAATATTTTCCGGGTTTGTAAATTGCGCGGCTAATGCCTCGGCAGGATCTTCTCCTTTCGCAATCGCAGCTGCGGCATTAGACATAAAATCTTTAAAAGCTCCTAAACCCATAAATTCATTTATGGCTTCTATGGCTGCCCTTCCGCACTTAGAAACTCCACCGCTTTCAACAGCCTTGCTTATAGGACCCCAAATCCCACTGTATATGTCATCAACTATAAAAGATACGAGCTGTGCTTTTGCTTCCTTACCTATTTCATCCCATCTCTCATAGAATATTTGGTCTGATGAAGCTCTGCCTATGGGTTCAAGTCCTTTTTGCACAGCCTTTATATATCCCAGAGCTTTCTTAAAATCTTCTTTGATATTTCCACTACCAAAATCAAGCGCTGCTGATGCCTTACTCAAGGCATTCCTATGAATGGTATATGTATTCCCGTCTATTAACCCGTTCAAATAAAGGTTAAAAAGAGCATCTTTCATAGCCTCAATATCACGTGAAAGAATACTTCTGTAATTATTTATTATATCGTTGCAGTTCACACCACCTCCCCCAGGATCTCCGTCTGGCGGAATTTTATCTGGAATACCGTTGAGGTAATCATCATAAGGACCAAACATTTTCCCCTTTGATGGATTATCATGAACTGGATCGCTCTTTTTTACATCTACGCCGGCAATTCCATTATTATCTGTGGATGACCCTTTCCAATCGCCACCGCCATAAGTATTTCCTTGTGAAGATATGTGAAGACCAGAGACAGGGTTTCCATCACTGTCAACAAATTGTGCAACCACAGATGCGTGAGACGAAACAGGATAATCAACATTCCAAGATGAAAAATGTTCAACTTTTGCATAGACATAAAGCTTTTTGGTTTCTTTTCCTAAAACTATTTTTGCAAGCTCTGTCGGCTTTATTGCATTCCCGTTTTCATCTTGTAAAATTCCCAGCTCTTCTCCTTGAATCCATACACCTTTTATATCGTCATAATACCACATCGGAACTTCAACTAAATCTGTGGTTTCATTAACATAGTCATAAAGTGTGTGATATACATCTTCTGGGATTTTCATTCTCAAAGTCGGTTTTTTGACTTCTGCTTGTTTTCCCTTCAATCTTGCTATTTTTGGTGCGAAAGTTGATATAATCTCACCTTTTTCATCTTGGAGCTGAATAGATAAGAATCCAGCAGATGATAATGTTATAAAACCTTTTTCTGAATCGGGTTTATATGCCAAAAACGAACCCAGCATAAGTTCAGGTTGAGAAGCAGGATTAACAAATGCCACACTTCCGGAAATTTCTTTATAGTCTGAAACGAGCTCTGGTGGTATTGATACCTCTGCTATGACTTCTCCACCTTCTTGTTTTGCGAAAATTCTTGAGTTCTTTGCGTCTTTATCTGCAAGAAGAATTGGAGCTCTACCCGGAACTGAAACCAAAGAAAACTGTGCACCATCTTTTAAGTTTGAATCTTTTTGCATAGCAGCTTTTGAAAGCTTTATATCTCGGAAACCAGGACCATCCAAATGTAATGAGTTTTTAGCAAATCCTTCTTTTGTAACATCAACCTGAATTCTACCTGTAATTATCCTACCTGTTATCATTCGTCCGGTTAGCATTTCTGATTGGGTTTGAGATAGCCTTGCTGTTATCAATTTAGAATCTATGAAGAAAAATCCGCTTTTGTTAGTCACGGTAGAGAATGTTTCATCTGGGGAGAAAATATTATCGCCGTTGAAATCAATCTTAACTGAGACGATAGCAGATTCAACAGGATTTCCCTCATCATCTTTTACAACACCTGCGAAATTGAGGTCTTGGATTTGAAATTGTTCAGTCTCCGGTCCTTCCTTTTTGCCACATCCTTTTGCACAAGAAGAGTATAGAACAAAGAATACCCCCAAAGAAAGATAAAACAAAAGATATTTTTTGATTACCACTTGGTTTTTACCTCCATTTTATCATTAAAAAAAAGGATACATTTTTGCTCAAGACAATCATTTTCCACCCCCTGCAAGCTTTACATTTTACCAATCAAAAATATAAATATTCATTTCATTTATGATAAACCTGAAAAACAGAAAACTTATTACAATTATGGCAAAAACTTTCATACATACTCCGTTTACTAATAATTGTAAAAAAAATTTGTATTTTCTATTTAAATTCAACGGAAAGAAAAATAGTTGAAGCATTTACGCAGGCTATCATAAGTGATGGCAAATACTTTGATCAAGAGATTTTGATATTTTCATTTTACTTTTTTATTTTTATTTTGCTTTTTCTGGTCCTCCAAGCTCGTAAGATTTAATTTTCGTTTCGGAAATTTTCCTGAAAAGCTTTTCAACCATATATCTGAACATCTTTTTATCTTCCAGAGCTAAATTTTTGCTTTCATCTGGGAGCTTAAACAACTCAAATCTATCCTCATAAGAATCTCCTTTATAATTGTAATAGATGAGTTTCCATTCTCCTTCCTGAATTACAAATACTCTTTTCCATTTTTCGCTTTCTTTACATTGCCAGCCACAAGGGGAAGTTGATGCGAAAATAGTTCTGTTTTTATCTTTCACCAGAGCTTTTATTTTCTTTTTTTTCTGATCAAAAGAAATTAATCTTTCACCATCTGATGAGAACTCTTTTATCTGATCCCCGAGGCCTAATATTTCAAAAAGAGTTGGCATAATATCAACCGAAGAAGCCGGAACTTCTACCTCATACCTTTTTATTCCGGGAATTCTTATTATGCAAGGAATTTTCATTATCTCTTGATATAGACCTGAATCTCGGGATGTTGAAGCGTGTCCAACCCATCCGTGCTCAAACAGCTCCTCACCGTGATCAGCAGTTATGACCAAAATTACATCATCCCATATTCCAAGATTTTTAAGATGTTCAACTATTTTCCCTATCTCATCATCTTGCAATTTTATATCAGCCTCATATAAAGTTCTTATAAAATCTTTCTCTTTTTCGGTGAGATAAGAGAGGTCAAACTCTTCTTTGTATATTGTTTTTCTTTCAAGGAAAATCTTTATTCTTTCAAAATCAGCAGTAAGATCTCCTGAAAACTCTTTAAGATATGAGTAAGGTAGATGCGGACCACGAAGATGGAACCAAACAAAAAAATCTTCATCTTTATGTTTATCCAAAAACTCAAAGATGTTGTTTCCTGAAAAGTCAAATCCCAAATTTCCTATTGTATCACCGGTCCAGTGTTCGGCGTACGTTTTCCATCCGTTATCTTTGAGAACTTCAACCGGTGTTTTTATGTTTGAATTCAGAACATATCCTCTAACCTCTACTCCGTGAGTTGAAGGGAATAAAGATGAAAATATTGAAACCAAAGTAGGAGATGTCCAACCAGAAACAGCATAAAAATTTTTAAATAAAATAGCTTCCTCACAAAGATTATCTATATTTGGAGATGTTTTTTTATGATATCCATAGCAAGATAAAAAATCAGCTCTTAATGAATCAATCGTTAAAAACAAAACTTTGTATCGCTTCTGCTCCGCAAAAACCTTATTACTCCCCAAACCTCCAAGCAATAAATTACTGGGAAAGAAAAAGAATATAGCGAAGAGAAAAATAAGGATGTGAAACAGATTTTTTTGCATCAAATGTGGAGTTTCTTTCTGACAAACCCACAAAATTTTTTCTCCCATATTTAAAACAGACCAATAACTTTATCTCCTATTTTCCTTTGTTTGGAAACTCCTCTCAATAACCTTTTCAACAGGATCTATTTCTAAATCTTTAGAATCAGCTTCTAAATCTTTACTTTCAGCTTTTTTATCTGTTATGTTTCCTGATTTTTCATCACGGACTTTTCCAACATCTGGGCCTAGATTAATCAAATCTTTTGTTGAATTAGATGGATCACCCCGACTTTGATTATAAATATCTTTTCTCTTTGGCTCACTATCTATTGCTCTTCTTTTCATAGTCTTCTCGTTCTCCTCCTCTGGGATTAATTTCCCCTTTAAACCTTCAACGATATAATCTTTAAGATGAATATTTACATACCACTTACCAAACTTTACATCAAATATATTCAAGAATATAACCGCAAGTAATCCGAAAAAAACGAGATATACAAACATTCTTATCATACCAATTTTTTCTTTTCTCCTCTTATTATTTTAAAATTCACATTAGAACAAATCAAACTCAAATTTATCTCAAATAATAAATATACAGGTCAAGATAAAAACGGAAAGGTTAATATTAGACGACTAATATGTGAGCATCAAAGCTTTCGTCAAAATCTATTTCGGAAAAGTTTTTCACAGAATACTGGCTACCCATATCTTCAATAGCCTGCAAGAACTCAAGGATTTCAGATTTTGTTTTTTCGTCATACCCTGAAAGAGAATCCATAACAGCTGGCGATATATTCAAATGGACTGCATTCCCCCGAAGGGTTATACCGAGCGCCATTCTTATTACCTCAAAAACACGCTTTTTATCTGAAAAATCTCCCAAGAAAATAAAAACTTTCTTTTGCATAACAGATAAATCATATAGACTTACCATAATGAATGAGCTTTTTTCAGACTGTCCATATAAGGCAAAATTCTTAAAAAATGACATCTCTTTAACTCTTCTGTAAATTTCTAACAATAATAAAAATAAAAGGCAAAACTGAAAACAAAAAAGCTCATTAGGAGAAGAAAATATTAGATATAAAAAAGAATATATCAGATAAAAATAACATAAACAGAAAAATGATTGATATCGAGAGGACGATGATTTTTGGCAAGAACCTATGGGAAAAAACAGAGCAAACATTAGTAGTTGAAGGAGAAAACTCTTTTATACTTGAAAATTCAAAGAAAAAATTTTTCAGAAAAGGTAATCCCTTCTCAATTATATCCGAATTTGTGAGAGAATTTGAAGGGGAAAAAGTAGGATATATATCTTACAATCTTTCAAGATTTGTTGAGAAAATTGAAATAGGAGAAGATGACCTGAAAATTCCAGATGCAGCGATATCTGTTGTAAAAGAAAAGAAAGAATACGATTTTCATATAACACCTCAAAAAATATTAGAAATCAGAAAGAAAACAGAAGACGAAAAAGAAAAAGAAAAATTTATATCACGAGTCCAGAAAATAAAAGATGAAATTTTTAAAGGAAATGCTTATCAAGTAAATATATCACGAAGGATTGAATTTGAAAGCAAAAAGTATATAAAAAGTCAAGAAGCTCTATCAATATTTTTAAGATACTACAAGACTCAACCAGTTCCTTACTCAGCATTTTTTGACTTTTCCAATTTAGGTTTCATAATTGCAAGCGGTTCTATGGAACTTTTTTTAGAGAAAAACCAAAAAAGAATTAGAGAATGTCCAATAAAGGGAACGAGAAAATTAGGAAATAAAATATTAGAAAAAGAAAGGAATTTGGGGAACAAATCAACTAAATATGATAACGAGACAACACATAATGGAAATGAAAAAGAAGAAAAAATAATCCAAGAGCTAAAAAATAACGAAAAGGAAAGAGCAGAAAACTTGATGATAGTTGATATGGTAAGAAATGACCTTGGGAAAATATGCTTACCCGGTACTGTAAAAGTAAATAGATTGTTTGATGTTGAAAAATATTCTACGCTAATCCACCTTGTATCAGAAGTTGAGGGAGAACTTAAAACAGAAAATTTAGATGAAATACTGCTCGCAACTTTTCCTCCCGCATCTGTAACTGGAGCTCCTAAAAAATCTGCGATGGAAATAATAGAAAAGCTTGAAGAAAAAAGAAGAGGACCATACTGCGGTGCAATTTGCTACTTTAAAGAAGATGGAGATTTCATTATGTCAGTAGCAATAAGGATTTTTCTTGTACTCAAAAACAAAATATTCTACTGGACAGGTTGCGGAATAACATACGACTCCGACCCAAAACATGAATGGGAAGAAAGTATCACAAAAACAAAAGCATTTACAATAGCCCTTTTTCCGGAAGAATAAAAACATTAAACCTATCGGAATACTAACCAAAAGATAAAAAAATAATCAAATCTAAAAGGTAAATCAAAAAACTCCATAGAAAAATTGGAAAATAAAAAATAAAGATTGGAAAATAAAAATAAGGAGCAAAAAAATAACGGAAGATAAGAAATGAAAATAGATAAGAAAACAAAAGAAAAATGTGAAATGGAATATGAGAACAAGAAAAGGTAAAAAAAAGAAAGAAAAGAAAATAGTTAGTCTCACAGAATAAAGAAAAATAAGAATGAAAAGAAAAGTAAAGGAGTAAAAAAATATGGAGAAAGACAGCTCCAAAAAATTTTTGAAAGGATTCGGAACAGTTTCTTTCTTTATCCTTTTGAGCAGAATAACTGGGCTTTTAAGAGAAATGGCAACTGCGTTCTTTTTAGGAGCAAGCTACATAACCGATGCTTTGTTCGTCGGATGGTCAATCCCAAACACCTTCAGAAGATTTTTCGCTGAGGGACTCGTTGCACCTGCATTTGTTCCCGCATTCACAAAAGCGAAAGAAAAAAAAGAAGAAGAAAAAGCTTTCGCATCTGTTATGGGACAAGTTATCATAATAACCGGAATCTTATCTCTATTGATTTTCGTACTCTCACCATTCATACCAGATGTACTGTCTCCTGGATTTTCTCCCGAAGGAAAAAGATTAGCATCGTTTTTCACCGCATCTTTATCTTTTTATCTTCTGCTTATATCTTGCGCAACAGTGTTTTCTGCGTTTCTGAATGCATTTCACATTTTCGGAGTGCCAGCAGCAACTATGAGCATTTTTAATCTGGCAGTCATCATCTTTATGCTTATTTTCTCAAAGATAAAAAGAGAAGACTTGGGATTTGTTGTAGGAGTGATGGTAGGTGTAATAATTCAAATAATAATGCAAATTTTCCCTACTTTGAAGATTATAAAACCCAAAATATCTTTCAGATCAAACGAATACTCAAAAAAAATATGGGATGCACTTTTACCAGTAATTGGAGGTGGAGCAGTGTATCAAATAAACTTTCTTGTATCACGAGCAATAGCATCCGTTGGAGGAGAAAAAACAATATCGTTCCTCACATACGCCATGAGATTTTTTGAGTTCCCCCTTGGAGTTTTCGTATATTCAATATCTTATGTGTCTTTGCCCTTTATGGCAGAGGGAGGAAAATCAAGAAAAGAAAGCTTTTCAAGAGCAATTTTGTTCTCAACTGCTATCGTCATACCAGCAACAGCCGGACTCATTCTATTTTCAAAACCCATAATATACTTCGTTTTTGGATACGGGAAGTTTGGATTTGAAGATGTTATCGGAACAGCAGAGGCTCTGATTATGTATTCGGTAGGGCTTATCGCAGTCGCAATATCAAGAATATTTATAACAGATTTCCAAGCATCGGGACAACTCAAAATCCCAGTTATATCAGGCGTAATAGCTTTTATTACAAACGCCATCTTCTGCTTGATTTTAGTTGAACCTCTGAAACACAAAGGGATAGCACTCGCTTCATCAATATCATCATTCATATCAATGACTTTTCTCATAGCAAAATCTGAAAACAAAAAATTTACAAAAGATATATTTAGAGGATTTTTAGTATCTTTACCATCTCTACTCCTCATTATCGTTTCAAGTATTCTTTATTCTCCGAATTATCTCAAAATACCAAAAATAATTTCTCTTCTGGTATTCGGAGGAATAGTTCTAATATCTTCTCTGGCTTTACTTGTATCGCTCAGAAAGTTTACAAAAAGGTGAAATGAAGAAAAAGAATGAAAAGGTTAGAAAAAAATAAAGTTAAAGAACTAAAACGAAAATACCAAAAGGAACTGAAAAGAAGGTATGAATTCACATCACACAAATTCATAGTTTTAGATATGAAAAAAAATAGACCCAGATGAGTTTTTAAAAAGTAAAAAGCCAAATGTAAAAATCTGCAAATAAAAAGCCAAAACTAACGAAGGCAAAAATCAACGAATAGATAGATTTTTCACTTCACTATAAGAATCATAAATACATTACTAAAAGTGTGAAATATTATTGGCGGAACTATACTTGAATACTTTTCTCGCAAAAACCCAAATAATAAACCCGGAAAGAAAACTAAAAACCTTACTATATGAAGCGACCAGACAAGATGTATAATCATAAAAAAAATACTTTGAAGAAAAAAACCAGGTCCTAAACTTACGCCTAAAAACTTTAACCTTTTACCAAAAAACATATTAAATCTTCCCTGCATAAAACCTCTGAAAAAAAATTCCTCTGGTACAGATACTCCCAAAAAATATATCAGAAACCATTTTAAATCCTCTTTATTAGGGAAACGAGGAGAAAAAGTGATTATATCTCCTATCTTTCTTTCACCAACAAAGAAAAACAAAATTACCCAAAGAAAAGCGAAAAAAAGGAAACTGAAAACAAAAAACAGTATATCTCTTTTTATATTTATATCTATGCCGAGAATCTGATTAGATCTTTCAATAAAAGATGGGATAACGAAAAAGAAAAGCAACGCAAAGTATCCTGAAACCTCCCACTTCCCGAAAACACGAAGAGCAAAAAGTCCCAAAAAACACAAGGTCCAAAGAAAAATTGGAACAAAAAGGAATTCAAAAACTCTATAACCTAATCTGCTCTTTACCACAGAAAAAATCTTGCTGACCTTACCTAATAACACCATAATTTTTCTAAATTTTGCAAAAAACATAGCGGGTTTCAGGACCACAGAATTTCATCTGAATTTCAGGATTTCGCAACCATTTCCACAAATTCCTCAAATATATGATACGAATCGCTTGGACCAGGTCCCGCTTCAGGGTGAAACTGAACTGATATAAATTTCAGCTCATTAGACCTAAAACCCTCAAAAGTTCCATCATTCAAAGACACATAAGTTACTTTTATCTTGTCTTTTACATCTTCTGGAAAAGTTTGAGGATCCACCGCAAAGTTATGATTGTGAGATGTCACCTCAACATTTTTCCTCTCCGGACTTTTGACAGGATGATTTATTCCATGATGACCAAACTTTAACTTGTATGTTTTAGCTCCCAAAGAAAGACCTGTAAGCTGATGACCAAGACATATAGCCAAAACAGGAACCTTGCCCAAAATCTTCCTTATATTTTGCTGAATTGATACAAGTGGAGCTGGGTCTCCTGGACCATTTGAAAGAACAACTCCATCAGGAGACATACTGAGAACCTCATCGGCAGATGTATAAGCCGGAACAACCGTGACCTCACCGAAAAACTCAACAAGATGCCTTAATATATTTCTTTTCACTCCAAAATCCATAACAACGATTTTCTTCCCAAGAACTTTCTTTTTCTTCCCGTAATAGATAGATTTGTGATACCACAAACCTTCTCCCCATGCATAAGGTTCCTTACATGTGACATATTTCACAAGGTCTCTGCCCTGCAATCCTGAATACTCTGCAACAGCTTTTCTCAAAGTTTCAGAATCAACATCTTCTGTGGTTATTACTGCTTTCATAGAACCTTTTTCTCTTATTTTTCTTGTGAGAAACCTTGTATCAACCCCCTCTATACCTATTACACCTTGCTTTTCAAGAAATTCATGAAGCGTTATCTTTGATCTCCAATTTGAAGGTTGAACCTCTAACTCTTTTATAACAAATCCCTCAACAAAAGCTTTATAGGATTCATCATCTTCAAAGTTTATTCCATAGTTTCCTATGTGAGGATAAGTCATAACTACAATTTGCTCTTTATAAGACGGATCTGTTAGAACTTCCTGATAACCGGTTAAAGCTGTATTGAAAATTATTTCTCCTACTTTGGTTCCTTTTGCTCCGAAAGCCTTCCCCGAAAGCAAAGTTCCATCTTCAAGATAAAGAACTGCTTTCATAAATTTCAAAAAATTTGATTCCCCTCCAATAAATTTACTCAATTTTTAGGAATCTTGAAACTCATCAGGTCAAAAATAACAAATCAAAATTGAAAAGAGAATTGAGATAAGAATAATGAAAAAATTTATCTTGAAAGAGGTGTTCTTGCAAGTGCAAAAGCTATAACATCCTTTGCCCCTTTTTCCCTTAAAACTTTGCTACATTCAGATAAGGTTGAGCAAGTTGTCGCAACATCATCTACAAGCAGAACTATTTTACCTTTCACATCTTTCACGCACACGAAAGCTCCACGAGGATTTGAAATTCTTTCCTCTTTTGGTATATCAAGCTGAGACGGAGTATTTTTGATTTTTTCCAGTGCAAAAACTACCGGTTTTGATGAAATTCTTGAAACCAAATATGCTATTGAAAAGGATGGATTATAACCTCTTTTGACAAACTTTGAAATATAAGAAGGAACAGGAACTACTATATCAAAATCTATGCCCGAAACAATTTTCTGTATATCATAAGAAAAAGCTTCTAATACAAAAAGTTTCCCTTCAAACTTTATTTTTTGCAAAATAACTTCACCATACCCACTATAAGAGAAAAGAGAAAAAAGCTTTGAAAAATTGAACCCAAAATTTGCACAATCTGGACACTCCATATTTTCAGGTAAAACAAGAGAACATCTT
>Ga0079995_1048252_pt1 | contig 11627 bp, 10 predicted proteins | sample FaiFalFF_MnMetaG_2_FD_69198 | JGI IMG/M metagenome (GOLD analysis project Ga0079995, IMG submission 69198) | Freshwater microbial communities from Yellowstone National Park, Wyoming, USA - Fairy Falls C (FF_Mn_C) (SPADES assembly) (version 4) | ecosystem: Environmental > Aquatic > Freshwater >... | reverse complement strand
CCGGAGGAAGACGTGGTAGCCCCCCTTGGGGGTCCTTTGCCGGGGCGCGTCCCCGAGGGTGGGGTACTCCCCCTTCAACCTCTCCCACGCCGTGGGGTCGTCAAAGTCCAGGACCAGGACCCCCTCAGGGGCCAGAATCCCCACCCCACACTCCGGGCAGGACCGCCACCACTTGGCGATGGCCACCGGGCTAGCGGTGGCGTCCTTCAGCCCATGGGGGGCCAGGGCAGAGTAGGGGAGTTTCTTCCCCGGGGCCAAGGGCAGGACGGCGTAGCCCATCCTGGCGTAGCCCAGAGCAGTCCGGACCGCGCTCACCGTTTACCTCCCCGGCGCGGCCCCAAAAGGAGCGCCCCACTCACAGCCCAGGCCACCCATGCCCCCACCAGAACGCGTAGAATGCAGTCAGCCGGGTCCATGTGCACCTCCTACCCCCGAGGCCCCACCTCGGGGGTATCTTGCTCACCCTCCAGAAACCGCACCAGTTCCGAGGCCGGGATGTAGAAACGCCGCCCCACGCGCACCGCACGAAGACGGCCCGAATGGATGAAGTTGTAGACGCTATTTTCACCGATTCCAAGGAGCCGCGCCGCCTGCGGTGGCGAGTAGGCCGCCCGCACCTCAAGGCCGTGAGCCTCTGCCGCCGCTTTGAGTACTTCTACAGCGCCCATGGTCCCAGGATGGCGTACAATGTCCCGCGTGGCAACGGTACTTTGGCGGGACATTTCGCGGGACATCCCGAGGGGGGTCTTCCCCTTCGGCCTCACCCCACTCCCAGCCCGGCCCCCCCTGGCCCTGGCCTATGGCGTGGAGCAAGTCCCCCCTTGGGACTGGACCAGGGGTTTTGACCCCTGGAGGACCCTGCCCCTGGGCAAACCCTACTTTTCCCCATTGCGAAGGGGGGAGAGGTTGCCCTTCCCGCGTCCCCTCTCGCCCCGCCTCCTCCTAGAGCACGTGGAGCACGCCCGCCACTTGGAGGAAGTGGCCTTCAGCCCGGAAGTGGAGAGGGCGTTTCTGACTTACGTGGCCCCGCCTTGGGGGGCGTGGGATGCGCCCCCAGAGGGGCTAGGGGGCAAACCCGCCCCGCCCATGGTCTTCCCCCGCCTGGTGCGGGCTCACGCCCTCAATGAGCCCATGTCTTCCTTGAAGGGGCCCCTTTACCTCCACGTGGGGCGCTTGGGCGCGGTGGCGAAGGAGCACCCCCCCACCTCCCCACGTTTTGCCCGTAAGGCCCTGGCCGTGGCCCGGGAGGTGGGGTTGCTGGACCCCTGGGGGGTGGGGGATAGCCTTCCAGAGTGGCACGCCTTCGCCATGGAAGTCAGGGGCTATATTGATGCCCTCAATGCCCTCAAGGGGTTTTTTGAGCTGGATGAGTTGAGGGAAAAGGTAGGGTTTCGGAGGGATGAAGAACTTGGGCATTGGGTTTATCGGGGCAGGGTGGAGTCGTGGGACGGGGCGCACGCGTACTTTGCCGCCCTCAACGTCGTGGCCACCTCCGAAGGGAGGGAAGAAGTAGCCCGCTACCTCCTGAACCGCGCCCTGCCGGGGCTCTTTGCCAGGGTGGAGAGCCGGGGGGTGGGTTCACCCCTCCAGGCTAAGGTGAGCGTGCGGGACTGGGTTTTCCTGGAGCTGGCCCACCTCTTTGCCCACAGAGGGGCGTCCTTCTGCCCCATTTGTGGCACCGTCTTCCTGGGCCGGAAGGGGCAGAGGACTTGTGGCTCGGAGGCTTGCCGCAAGGCGTTTTACAGAAAGAGCCGGAAAACCCACGGAGAGGGCGGTGGATAGATTCCAAGGTGTGTACTGCAACCGTACTGCAACCCGGGGAAGGTGAGGGGGGGTGTCAAGGGGTAAAAATGCCGTCTAGGAGGACACTATAACACATGGAAGTACTGGTTTTGACCTCCTTCTAAGCGGTAGGTCGGGGGTTCGAATCCCTCCGGGCCCGCCAGGATGGGAAGCCCTTTCTTCCCTTCTCGGAAGCGGGGAGGGAAGGCCCTTTGAAAAGCTCCTTTGACCCCCAATGGGGTCTGGAACCCCAGGCGAAGCCCCTTGTTGACCTCGGCGGAAAGGAGGTAGGCTTGGGGCGGAGGTTCCCGTGGAAGCCCTTGGCGCGGTGCAGGACCTGGCCCGGCGCTTCGCCCGGGAGAAGGTCCTTCCTGAGGCGGCCAGACTGGACCGGGAGGCCCGCTTTCCCTGGGAGCTATTCTGGGAAGGGGCGGCCCTGGGTCTGCCGGTTCTGGTGGTGCCGGAGGTCTATGGCGGCGCGGGGCTTGGCCCCAGGGCCTTGGCCGTGGTGGCGGAGGAGCTGGCCTACGCCTGCCCCGGGGTGGCGGCGGCCCTCCTCCTCAACAACCTGGTGGCCGATGCCCTGCTCCTCTCGGGGAGCCCTTATGCCCAAGGCTTCCTCCCCCGTCTGAAGGCGGAGGTGGCTTCCTACGCCCTGACCGAGCCCCATGCGGGCTCGGACGTGGCCGCCATCCGCAGCCGGGCTGAGCGGGTTCCGGGAGGCTTCCGGCTATATGGCCGCAAAACCTGGATCAGCCACGCTCCGGAGGCGGGCTTTTTCGTGGTCTTCGCCAAGGTGGCTGAGGGCCGGGAGGGGATCGCCGCTTTCCTGGTGGAGAGGGAGGGGGTGGAGGTGGGGCCCCCGCTGCCCAAGCTGGGGCAGAGGGCCTCTTCCGCCGCCGAAGTGGCCCTGGAGGGGACCTTTGTGCCCGAGGAGGCCCTCATCGCCCGGGAGGGCTTCCGCCTGGCCATGGGGGTCTTTGACCGCTCCCGCGGCCCATGGTGGCCGCCATGGCCGTGGGCCTCCTGCGCCGGGCCCTGGACGAGGCTCTGGCCTACGCCAGGGTGCGGGAGGCTTTCGGCAAGGCCCTTTGGGAGCACCAGGGGGTGGGGTTTAAGCTGGCGGAGATGGCCATGGACCTCGAGGCCGCCCGCCTCCTCACCCACCGGGCCGCCGACCTGGCGGAAAGGGGAGAGGCCAACTCCATGGAGGCGGCCATGGCCAAGGCCTTCGCCGCCGACGCTGCGGTGCGGGGGGTGTCCGAGGCCCTCCAGGTCTTTGGGGGCAACGGCTACTCCGAGGAGTACCCCATGGCCAAGCTCTACCGGGACGCCAAGGTGCTCCAGATCTACGAGGGCACCTCGGAGATCCAGCGGGTGATTGTGCTGAGGGAGCTTCTCAGGAGGGAAAGATGGGCGAGCCGGTGATCCTCGAGGCGGTGCGCACCCCCATAGGTAAACGGAACGGGGCCTTAAGGGCCTGGCGGCCCGATGCCCTTTACGCCAGGGTGCTGGATGCCCTTTTGGAGCGCACGGGAATAGACCCCGCCCTCATCGGGGACGTGGTCACGGGGTGCGTGACCCAGGTGGGGGAGCAGGGGGCCAATGTGGGGCGGCTCGCCGTCCTCCTTTCCCGGCTTCCGAAGGAGGTCCCCGCCGCCACCCTGAACCGGATGTGCGGCTCCAGCCAGCAGGCGGTTCACTTCGCCGCCCAGGCCATCGCCGCCGGTGACCTGGACTTCGCCATCGCCGGGGGGGTGGAGAGCATGACCCGGGTGCCCATGTTCTCCGACATCGGCGGGGGGTTTTCCGCCCTTAACCCCGCCCTCTTCGGGCGGTATGAGCTCGTTCACCAGGGGGAGAGCGCCGAGCGCATCGCCGAGCGGTACGGGTTCTGCCGGGAGGAGCTGGACGAGTGGGGTTACCTCTCCCATAAGCGGGCGGCCCGGGCCGAGCGGGAAGGCCGCTTTCTAAGGCAGATGCTCCCGCTGGAGGGGCTGGACCCCGAGGGAAGGCCCTTCCTCCTCACCCGGGACGAGGGGGTGCGCCCCGACGTGGACTACGAGAAGATGCTCTCCCTCAAGCCTGTCTTCCGGGAAAACGGCGTGGTGACCGCGGGCAACTCCAGCCAGGTCTCCGATGGGGCCGCAGCGGTCCTCCTGGGGGATAGGGAGAAGGCCCAGGCCTTGGGCCTCAAGCCCCGGGCCCGCTTCCTGGCCCGGGTGGTGGTGGCGGGGGACCCCACCCTGCAGCTCCTGGAGGTGATCCCCGCGGCCAAGAGGGCCCTGGAAAGGGCAAGGCTTTCCATCCGGGACATAGACGTGGTGGAGGTCAACGAGGCCTTCGCCAGCGTGGTCCTGGCCTTCTTAAGGGAGCTTGGCCCAGACCCGGAAAGGGTCAACCCCAACGGCGGGGCCATCGCCCACGGCCACCCGTTGGGGGCCACGGGGGCCATCCTCATGACCAAGCTCCTCCACGAGCTGGAGCGGACGGACGGGGAGTTTGGCCTCCAGGTCATGTGCATCGGCCACGGCCAGGCCACGGCCACGGTCATCCAGAGGATCTAGGAGGAGTCTATGGAAAGGAGCGCTTTGGTGACGGGCGGGGCCTCGGGCCTGGGGCAGGCGGCGGCTTTGGCCCTGAAGGCCAGGGGGTACAAGGTGGTGGTCCTGGACCTCAAGCGGGGGGAGGAGGACCTCCCTTATGTGGAGGGGGACGTGGTCCGGGAAGGGGACGTGGAGCGGGCGGTGGCCGAGGCCATGGCCCAAGGCCCCCTCTTTGCCGTGGTGAACGCCGCGGGGATCGGCCTCGCCAGGAAGATCCTGGGGCGGGAGGGCCCCCACGACCTGGAGAGCTTCTGGAGGGTCCTCGAGGTCAACCTGGTGGGCACCTTCAACGTCCTGCGCCTCGCCGCCTGGGCCATGCGGGAGAACCCTCCGGACGGGGAGGGCCAGAGAGGGGTCATCGTCAACACCGCCAGCGTGGCCGCCTACGAGGGGCAGATCGGCCAGGCGGCCTACGCCGCCAGCAAGGGGGGCGTGGTGGCCCTCACCCTGCCCGCAGCCCGGGAGCTCGCCGAGTGGGGCATCCGGGTGGTGACCATCGCCCCAGGCCTCTTTGACACCCCCCTCCTCCAGGGCCTGCCCGAGAGGGCCAAGGCTTCCCTGGCGGAGCAGGTGCCCTTTCCCAGGCGTCTGGGCCGCCCCGAGGAGTACGCCGCCCTGGTCCTCCACATCCTGGAAAACCCCATGCTGAACGGAGAGGTGGTAAGGCTGGATGGCGCCCTCCGCATGGCCCCCCGGTAGGGTCCTGGACCTGACCCGCCTCCTTCCCGGTCCCTTGGCGGGGAAGCTCCTTTTGGGGCTGGGTTTCCCCGTGCTCAAGGTGGAGCCTCCCGGAGGGGACCCCCTGAAGGCCCTGGCCCCCGAGGCCTACGCCTTTCTAAACGAGGGCAAGGAGGTCCTGAGCCTGGACCTGAAGGCCGAGGAGGGGCGGGGGCGCCTTCTCGCCCTGGCGCGGGAGAGCGCCCTCCTCTTGGAGTCCAACCGTCCCGGGGTCATGGAGCGGCTGGGCCTGGGGCCGGAGGTGCTTCTGGCCGAGAACCCCCGCCTGGTCTACGTGCGCCTCCGGGGCTACCCCGACACCCCCGACCCCGGCCACGACCTCACCTACCTGGCGGAGGCGGGGCTCCTTGGCCGCTTTCCCTGGCAGGCCTTCCAGTTTGCCGACCTTGCGGGGGCCTACGCCCTGGCCCTCACGGCCCTGAAGGGCCTCCTCCTGAGAGGGGGCTTCTACGAGGTGGCCCTCTCCGAGGCGGTGAAGGCCCTGGCCTACCCGCCCATCCCCTTCCTGGACGGCTCCGTCCTCTGCTACGGGGTCTATCCTGCCAAGGAGGGGAGGGTAGCCCTGGCGGCCCTCGAGGCCCACCTCTGGGCCCGCTTCTGCGAGAAGGTGGGCCTTTCCGAGCTCCTCCATGCGGCCTTCAGCCCGGCCCGGGAGGAGAACCCCGCCTACCGGAAGCTTCGCCACCGCTTCCTGGAGGAAACCGCCGAGGCCTGGGAGGCCTGGGCTAGGGCCGAGGGGCTTCCCTTGCGGAGGGTGAGGGGCTAAGGGTCCCACCGCGGCAAAAGCCGCAGCGGGGTACTTAAAAACCCAGCCCCCAGAGGGGGCCGGGGAGCGCCTGCCCCTTAGTCAAACTTGTTCTGCTGCAGGAGGCTCGCCGTCTGCTGGATGGAGGGGATGGCCCCCGCCACCTTGCGCAGGTTGGCCCGGGTCCCCTTGTACCAGGGGATGGTGGTCTTGGGGTCGGTGTAGCCGGAAACCAGGGAGTTGCTGGTGCCCCGCCAGTGGTACATGACCAGGAAGAGCATCCCCGGCTTGACGGCGTCGGTGACGTAGACCAGGAAGGTGCCGTTCCCCTCCTCGTTGTAGACCTCCACCAGGTCCCCGGACTGGAGGCCCAGGCGCTTGGCGTCCTCGGGGTTGACCTCCACGTAGGGGAGGGGCAGGGCCATGGCCTTTTCGGGCAGGTGGCGGTCGTGGTAGCCGGTCTGCCAGATGTTCTGGGCCCGGCCGGTGGTCAACCAGAAGGGGTAGGCCTTGGCCTTATCCCCCTCCAGGTACTTGGCCACCTCGGCGGGGTAGCCCTCCCAGTCGTCGCTCCCGTACCACTTGAACTTGCCGTCCGGGGTGCCGAACTTGTAGGTGTAGCGGCGCAGGGTGCCCACCAGCTTCCCCGTCTTGGGGTCCCGGCGCACGGGGGTGCGGATGCCCTGCTGGCCCACCTCCTTGAGGAACTTGTAGGTGACCCCCTTGTAGTTCTCGGCCTCCAGCTTGGCCTCGTCCTCCTCGGGGACCCGGTTGTCGGAGAACTCCTCGGCCCCCGCCAGGAAGACGTCCTCGTCCGTCTTCCAGTTCTTGCCGAACTCAAACTTCTCCGCCTCCTTGGCCTTGCCCTCGGCCCGGTAGAGGTCGGCGATGCGGAGGCCCACCAGCTTGAAGATCTCCCAGTCGGGCTTGGCCTCGCCGGGCGGATCGATGAACTTCTCGTAGAGGCGGAGGAGGCGGCTGTTGCAGTTGATGGAGGTTTCGTTGGCCTCGCCCCAGGCGGCGGCGGGGAGGATGAGGTGGGCGTCCCTGGCGGTCTCCGTCATGTAGATGTCCTGGACCACCAGGAAGAGGGCGTCGGGGTCGGAGTAGAGGATGTCCAGGATCTTCTGGGCCCGCTCCCGGATGGTGCCGGGTTCGCCCCCGGCCCCCAGGGCCTTGGTCAGCTTCTCCGTGCGCTCGTGGATGCGCTTGCGGAAGACCTGGTTGTTGGGGGTGGAGAGGTAGGGGTCGTTGGCGATGACCCAGTAGAACTTGCCCTTGCCCTCCACCAGGAACTTGTCCACGTTCACCGGAGGGCCGCCCCGGTAGATGGAGCCCGGGGTGGGGGCGGGCGGGCGCACGTACCCCTCCTGGTGGCCGCCCTGGCGGCCGCACCCGGTGCCGGCCCGGCCGATGTTGTGGGTGAGGACGGCGAGCTGGACGATGGCCGCCACCTGGTCGTAGTTCTTCATGTTCCAGATGATGCCCTTCTCGTAGATGGTGAGGGTGCGCCGCTTGAAGCCCCCGGCCTTGGGCTTGGCGATCCAGTCGGCGGCCTGCTCAATCTGGGCCCGGGGCACCCCGGTGATCCGCTCCACCTGGGCCATGAACTCCCCGTAGGGCACGTCCAGCTTGAGGCTCTTCTTCTTGTACTCCTCAAAGAGCCCCATGTCCGTGCGGGCCTGGAGGTAGGCCATGTCGTAGTAGCCCCGCTCCCACACCACCCGGGCGATGGCGTTGGCCAGGATGTAGTCCGTGCCCAGGTTGGGCCGGATCAGCATGACCCGGTCCTTGGCCACGGTCTCGGCCACGGTGTAGGAGCTGGTCTTCCTGGGGTCAATGACGATGAGGCGGCCGGCCTCGGCGGGCTCCCCCTTCTCGTAGGCCTGCTGCTTCTCCGGGATGGTGGCCCCTTGGATGTTGGGGAGCATGTGCTCCACGTAGAAGACCGTGGCCGTCTCGTAGGAGTTGGCCCCCCAGAGGACGATGGTGTCGGCGAGGCGGGCGTCGGAGTAGTCGTAGTTCAGCTCGTGGACGCCCCGCTCCCGGCTACCCCAGACCTCGGAGTTGTAGGCGGGGCGGTTGTGGATGGCGATGTGCTTGACGGAGAGGGCGGAGAAGAAGAGCTTGCCCGCCCCGTAGTTGTCCTCAAACCCCTGGCCCGAGGCCCCGTGGTCGAAGCACTTCACGGCGATGTTGTCGTCGTTGCCGTCCCGGTCCCGGATGCCCTTGATGAGGAGGGCCATGAGGGTGAGGGCGTCCTGCCAGGTGATGGCCTGGAACTGGTCCCCCACCCGCAGGAGGGGGTAGGTGAGGCGGTCCTGGGTGCCCCGGTCCAGGCTCCAGACGGTGAGGGCGTTGGTGCCGCCGCGGATGGAGTAGTTGCCCCGGTTGATGGGGCTGTCCTTGGCGGGCACCATGACCACGTGGTACTGCCGGCCGTCCTTGCCCACGGTGACGGCGTGCATGGTCTCCGTGTAGCTCAGCCCGGCCAGGGGGGGCTGGGGCTGGCTGAGGTCCAGGCCGAAGGCGTTCTGGTTCGGCTTGGGGCCCCCCTGCTCGCCCACGGGCCAGACGTAGACCTTGTAGCCGCACCCCACGTTGCAGTACTGGCAGACCGTGTTGTAGACCTTAGCCGTCTTGGGCGGGATGGGAAGCTGGTCCCTCCTAGGAATGAGCGCCATAGACACCTCCTACACGTTCTTCACGCGGCCCCAGATGAGGCCGGCCACGGCCACGGCGTAGATGTCCCCCTTCCCGTCGATGCGCAGGGGAATCTGGGGGAGCCAAGAGCTGGCCATGCCCTGGTAGGTCTGGCCCGCCTTGGCGGGGTCAAACATGGAGTAATGGCAGCGGCAGATGAAGCGGCCCTTCTCGTACTGGACGGGGCAGCCCATGTGGGTGCAGAGGGCGGAGAAGGCCACGATGTCCCGGTCCTTGCCCACGCCGCCGATGGCGGGGCGGCCCAGCTTGACCAGGATGGCCGGGGCGGAGGCGTCGGGGTAGTTGAAGGTGATGGGCTGGCCCGTCTTCACCTGGGAGAGGTTGGCCACCTTCACCGCCGGGTAGGTGAGGCTGGGGGCGTACCAGAGCTGGGCCTTGCCCCCGGCGGCGAAGAGGGCGGTGGCCGCCGCCGTGAGCTGAACGAAGCGCCTGCGGGTCAGGGTTTGCGTCATACCTTTGTCCCTCCTTTCCTTAACAGTTTAAAGGCTATCAAACCAGGCCGAGGGTGTCAATAGGGGGAAGTTCAGTGCGCAAGGCTTCCAATTGTATTACCGGCTATTGTTTTGCCAGCTTGTTCTGGCACTTCGATTGTCATCGAACCCCACTGCCAATGTCAAGAGCGATACCATACTACTCAAGGCCTTTAGAAAAGGCTCTTCCTTGCTGTCTAGGGGGATTGCCATCACATATACCCCATAAGGGTATGGACAGAAAGAGGCGATGGGAATGGGCTTTGGCCGGTGGGGTATGGGACCCCCGCCAAGAGCTCCCCCAGGAAGGCGCTCATGGCCGGGGTCCAGCGGGGCCTGGCCCCGGGGGGCTTGCCGTCTTCAAGATAGCTTCGCTGACCAAGCCCCTCTATTCCCCTTTCGGGCCACCGCCTGAGGTCGCGGTGGAGGGTGGTGCGGTCCAGCCCTGGGCGGCCAGGCGGACGGCTTGGGCCCGGGAGGAGGGGCTTCCCTTGAGGCGGGTACGGGGGTAAGGGCGAGCCCCGGCCCTGGGAGGGCCGGGGCCAGGGGGCGGCCTTGAGCTAGCGGGAAGGCGTGAGCTTCACGTCCTTGGCGTTCTTGGCGCTCAGGACGAGATCCTTGGGGAGGAGGTTGTTGAGGTGGAGCATGTAGGCCACCACCGCCCAGTACTCTTCGTCCTTGAGGGACTGGGGCTTGTCAAAGGGCATGGCCAGCTTGGTGTAGTTGAAGAGGTTGAGGGCATCTCCGTAGCCGCGGAGCCTCCCGGGCCCCACCAGGGGGTGGGCGCTCCCCCCTTCCCCCTTCTGCCCGTGGCAGAGGGCGCACTTCTCCAGGTAGACCTTCTGCCCCAGGGCCAGCTGGGGAGGGAGGGCGGGGGCCTGGGGCTGGGAGGGGGGTTGCTGGGCGCTGGCCAGGAAGAGGGCCAGGAGGAGGGAAGCGGCTGCCAGGAGACGCACCTACACCACCTCCACCTCAAACCGCGGGACCACGTTGTTCATGTGGCCCAGCTCGTTGAAGGGGACCACGAAGGGCTGGGTGTTCCCCGCGCTGTCCGTGGCCCGGGTCTCCAGGACGTGCACGCCAGGAGTAGCCTTCCAGACGAACTCAAAACGGACCCAGCTCACTCCTCCCAGGTTGGGGGGCACCAGGGTGGCCAACTGCCAGGGGCCGCCATCTATGCGGTACTCCACCTTGCGGATGCCGAAGGGGGAGTGGGCGTATCCCCGCATGACCTGGGTGCCCGCGCGGAGCTTGGGGCGCTCCCCGCGCGCCAGGGGGTAGTTGGCGGGGATGGAAGGGGAGTCGCGCAGGGTGAGGGGTAGGGTGAGGAAGGACTTCACGTTTTGCCGCTTGGCCATGACGCCCTTGATGTCCTCCGGTGTGGCGGAGCGGAACTCATCGTTTGGCCCCGGGCGTTCAACGGGATAGTCGGGGCCAATGTCCGCCTCCTCACGGGTGTTCATCCGTACCCAGAAGCGGTGGGTGGCCACCTTGATCTCCGTGATCCACTTAATGCTGGCGGCACCCCCGTAACCCGGCACCAGGGCGCGCGCGGGGAAGCCGTGGTCCGGAGGGAGGGCATCCCCGTTGAGGCCGTAGGCGATGCCGATCTCCTCGGGGCGGGCCAGGATCTCGCTGATGGGCAAGGGCCGCCCGGTGTCCGGGCCGTCTACGCCGCTCCAGAAGAGCACCTCCCGGGCTTCGGGTTTGAGCCCGGCCATCTCCAGGATTTCCCCAATGGGGACGTATTCCCACTCCCCCTGGCTAACGGCTCCCAGGCCCCAGTTGCCGCCTCGGACCTTCATATTGAGGACTTCCCAGAAAAGGGTGCGGCCGTTGCCGTTGCACTCTATGTAGCGGATGGCCCGGCGGCTGGGAAGCTTGAGCAGGTCATCGTAGGTGAGCTCTAGGGGCCGCTGTACCCCGTCTCCGTGAACCTTGAGCCGCCACGCCTTCAGGTCCACCGTGGGGGTGGGGTAGCGGTTCCGGACGAAGAAGCGGTCCACCGGGGTGATGTAGCTGGTGAACTCCCACCACTTAGCCGAACGCACGGTGGCCCCGATGTTCAGCAACTTGCTGTCGTCCTTGACGAAGATCCGTGCGGCTTGGGCCTGGGCCTGGGGCGAGAGGCCACCCAGCATGGCCGCCATGCTCCCTGCGCCTGCCAGCTTGAGGAAGTCCCGACGCTTCATCTTCACCACCTCCCATTGTATTACCGGCTATTGTTTTGCCAGCTTGTTCTGGCATCTTGATTATTATTGAACCCTACTGCCAATGTCAAGAGCGACACCATACTACTGGGGGGTATGAGCCAATCAAGGCCTTTAGAAAAGGCTCTTCCTTGCTGTCTAGGGGATTGCCATAGGCTTTAGCCGTTTATTGTGGGTGCTCTCCAATAAAAATCGCGGGACTTCCTGGCATAATAGGCCCATGAGGAGCAAGGACCTCACCCAGGGCCGCCTCGAGGCCCTGGCCCACCCGGCCCGGGTGGCCATGGTGCGCCTTTTGGCCGAGCTTCCCGACGAGCACACCCTGCGGGACCCCCGTTGCGGCACCGCCTAC
>Ga0079995_1059689_pt1 | contig 11644 bp, 16 predicted proteins | sample FaiFalFF_MnMetaG_2_FD_69198 | JGI IMG/M metagenome (GOLD analysis project Ga0079995, IMG submission 69198) | Freshwater microbial communities from Yellowstone National Park, Wyoming, USA - Fairy Falls C (FF_Mn_C) (SPADES assembly) (version 4) | ecosystem: Environmental > Aquatic > Freshwater >... | reverse complement strand
CGCTATTTTGGTGCAATTTAATTAATGGGCAGGCAAATCGGAAGGCTGGCGGTTGAAAATGAAAAAGCGAGGTTTCACTCTCGTTGAACTGTTGACCGTCATCGCAGTCATAGCAGTGTTGGCAGCGCTGTTACTTCCCGTTCTCATGCGGGCGCGGGAGAGCGCAAGGCAATCAAACTGTCTCAGCAACTTAAGGCAAATTGGGATGGCTTTTGAGCAGTATGTCAGCGATTGGGATGAGGCGTTTCCTATCCCAGATGCCAATTTGCTGTCAATGGACGAATGCGCCGAAGTTTACGAGGGGCACGAACCGTTCAACGGTGTCCGAACTTATGGTGACCAACTGTTGCCATACAGCAAAAACGGTCAGATTTGGCAATGTCCCAGTGACCCTAATGAAATTCAAACGCTGCCAAATTACGCTTTAGGCAAGCGATGGACTTCATACCATTATCGCCACTATTTCGTTGTTGGCTTTCATTGGCTTTGCCCTACAGAGCCTTTGGTTCAATGGGTTCGCGGTCATGTCCCTCGGCTGGCGATGTTCACTCAACCTGCAGGCATTTTCTCCTTCCACGAATTGGGCGTTTACCATCGGCAGGAGTTGACTCAAAACCAAGCAACAGGTCAACCCGAATGGAGCCCTTCAGCAGGCATGCAGTTTTCTTTCCTTGACGGACACGCCAAGATGGTTAGCGTCGGTCAAATCCTGCAACGCGCTGCTTGGTGGACGGGACAAGGTTGGGATTACCATTGGCCACGAAATGGTTGGGAAATTGAACCCATCGTCGGTAAACCCGATTTGTAGCGAAACATCGTGAATAAAATTCGAGGGTCGGTGCAATTTAATTAATGGGTGCCTGAAAAGGCTGCCACAAACCAAGTTAGGAGGTGTCTGGCGATGCGGAAATTAGGCTTGGTCTCTCGATGGCTGCTCGTCGGTTTGGTTGGCGTGATGCTCATAATGGCAGGCATTTCACGAATTGTGGATGCTCAAACAGGTGGGTGCCCTCACCTGGAAGCAGTAGAGGGTGGATGGGGTAATTGGAGTAGTTGCTTTCAGAGTCAGCAAGATGGAATATGGAAGTGCATCGCTTATAGATTCCCGGATACTTGTGTGCAAACTTGGAGGAGAACCTTATGCAAGCCTTATGGGACAGACCCTACTTATTCATGGAAGCCTTGCACTTCTACAGACGGTGGGAGGACATGGACATGCACAGGTGGAGACCCTAGATATGGAAACACAGGCGGGCAGCAAACTCACTACATAACTTTGCCTTGCCCTTAAGACCGACATTAAGGGGGCAAGCGGTGCTTTGCTTGCCCCTCTGTTTGTTAATTTAAGGGGGTGTTATAGGATGAGAGAACAAATTCAAATTAAAATTGTGTTAATTGGAATATCTTTGCTTTTAACCAACACATTAGTATGGTCATCAGAAGGGGTATGGGAGATTGTTTTAAAATCAACATATCAAGAATGCCTTTTCTCAGGTAAGGTCTATTTTCGTATATTGTGTGAATATAAACCTTCAAATCTAAATGAACAATTATTACAAAAACATGTTAAAGATCCACAAAAAGTTCAAATAGAATTAGAGATCAGTAAGCAACTAAAATTAAATCCTAAGCAAGAAGAAAAAGTACTTTTTATTTTTGATAACATCAATCATAGGTTTATAAGAGAAGGTCAAAGAGGTAGTTTATATTGTAAAGAGATTTTTACAAAGAAGATGAGAGTATCATTCACAAAAGATCTAAGTGATCAATATTCGATTAAATATTCAGTTTTCAGAGATTTACCAAATTATCCATTAAGCTGGGAATTACATCTTTTAAGAGGAAGATTCTGGGAATGTATGGCAAAATCAAGTATTCTTCAATTGAGTAAATTAACTGATAATTATGCAATCATCCTCTCACGGAAAATAGATAATCCTAAAGTATATAGTGAAATTAAAGTTGATTTGCAGAATAGTTATAAACCTGTTAATATCAAAACTTTTAATGAAAGAAAGCAAATGGTTTTAGAAGCACAAATTTCATATCGGCAACAACAAGGTTTTTTATACCCTTCAAAATTGCTTGTCAAGGTATATGGTTACCCATCAGGAAGAAAATCACTTTTGTATCAGGATATATATGAAGTAGAAAAAATTGAGTTAAATACCTCACTTACAGATAAAATTTTTGAGCTCTATGACATTCCAGTTGGTGCCTTTGTTCAAGATAACCGTTTTAATCCTCCTCTGGTTTACATTCAAGGTCATCGCCAGTTTACCGACGAAGAACTGTTCCAGATGGCAAGAAATCGCGAGTTACTCAAAGACCCAAGATGGATGGGTTACGAAACGCCGATAGGTAAGGCGACTTGGGTAGGCTATCTCATTGCAGGTGTAGGATTGATCCTAACAGTGATTTCCCTTTACATGGTTCGGCGATTTTATAAAATACAAAGGACTTGACTTACGAACGCGAAAGCACAAAGGGAGGTAGAAAGAAGGATGAGATGGACAGCAGTTGTTATTCCCTTCAGCATTATTGGGGTAATCGCTTACTGGAATTTTAATTCCCGCGCTCATTTTCGGGACGGTTTACCACTTCGCTTTGACAAAACCATCCATAACTTCGGAGAAGTTTCGTGGGGAGCCCCAGTAGAAGTGACTTTTCGTTTTTTTAATGCCAGTCAACAAGAAGTAGTTATAGAGAACATCACCTCAAGTTGTGCCTGCACCGTCGCTAACCTATCATCGCTTCGTTTCCGTCCTGGTGAATTCGGTGTTTTTACCGTCCGTTTTTTGCCAACAGGATTTGTGGGGCATGTCATCCAAATGCTCCAAATTTACTTAAAGGGCTTTCGAAATCCAATCAACTTGTGCTTGCAAGCAGATGTCAACCCTTTGCTCATGCCCTCGCCCAGTAAAATTGACTTTGGTCGCATAGAACCTTGGCGACAAAAATCCATCATGTTGCTCTTGAAAAACACCAGTGGCAGAAAGGTCCGCATCACCCGTCTGGAGACATCTCGTGAATATGTCAAAGCCTGCGTTGTTAGAGAAGGTGATGAACCTGCCATCCGTGTAGCGTTAGTTCACCCACCAGCAGGCAAAATTTATGAACGGCTTTATATTTACACATCCCTTCCAGAGCGTCCTTTCATTGATGTGCCTATCCGGGCAGAAGTTACTTGCAAGTGGCAATTGAGCGACACCGAATTCTTTTTCGGGTTCGCGAATAAAGGTGAGCAACTGATCCGTAGACTCATTATTAAAGGTCTGTATCTTTCAAGCATCAAAAGAGCATGGTCGGATTGTCAGTTGGCAACTGTCAGCTTCATTCCCCATCAGGCAGGTGTAGAAGTTTCCGTCAAATTAGATTTGAGGAAAGCTGAAGGTGGTGAAGAAATTAAGGGAGATGTCTATATTGAAACGACAGATAGTAAACAACCATTCCTGCGGTTGCCGATTATTGGTTTTGTCCAAAATCCAGATCGCGAAGTATGTTGCGGTAAAGATAAGAAAGTGGGTGAAGATGAGCCTTGAAAGCAATTAATACTTTATTGCCTTTTTGCAAGGAAAAATGTGTATGGGTTTTTCTTTCAATATCCTTTGTCTTCAGTGTTTATTCCATGATGTTGCAAATGCGCCGTTTTGCCTGTCTTGGTGCTTCCGCTTTTGATTTGGGTATTTTCCAACAAGCCGTTTGGTTGCTGGCACAGAGAACATCACCATTTGTGACCCTGCGGGGCATGAATATCTTCGCTGACCATTTCACACCAATCCTTTATCTTTTCACTCCCTTCTATCGCCTCTGGGAGCACCCTTTCTGGTTGTTTCTCGGTCAAACTATGGCTTTGGCAATAGGTGCAATACCAATTTATCGCCTTACCCTTCATGAAACGGCAAAGCCATGGGCTGCTGCCTTGATAGTTGTCGGTTACTTTTTCCATCCAGCAACTTTCACTATGCTGCTTTTTGATTTCCATCCCGTCGTGCTTTCCGTCCCTTTCGTGCTCTGGGCAATGTATGCGATTGAGCGAGGTCTCTCAAAGCCCTTTTTTATAGCTATTTGCGGCGGTGTGCTGTGCAAGGAAGAGATCGCTTTTATTTTGGCAAGCCTGAGCGCTTATGGAGCAATCGTCAAGCGTTGCCGATGGGCGTGGTTGGGCTTACTCGTCAATTTGGCATGGTTGTGGTTTTCAATGAAACTTATGGCCTTGTTGGGTGGTGTAGAGCGTTCCGCTTACTTATCCCTTTACGCCCAATGGGGGCAAACACCCGCCGAAATCATCTGGGGCATCCTTACCCATCCTGTCAAAGTGCTAAAAGCAATGGTGGCTGATGAATATCCACTTTTGTTGCTGTCGCCTTTAGCGTTCTTACCTCTGTGGTCAGCGGACATCCTTGCCTTCGGATTACCAACCTACTTGCTTTTGGTGTTGAGTGATCGCCCTGCTATGCATCATTTGGGTTACCACTATTCAGCCTTGATCATGCCTTGGTTAATGTTTGCGTCAATCCTGGCGTGGAAGCGGCTCTTACAGTTTGGTAATGCCCTGTCACCTAAACTATGGCGTCGTTGGCAAGTTGTGATAGCAATCGCTTGGATTGTTTGCCTTTTGTTTGGTGCTTTCCGTTATGGCTTCCCTATTATCCGTTATCATAATGCTTATGCTTTGTCGGCGGAGCAGGCGACTGCTATTGTTGCTTTCCTAAACCGTTTCATTCCTCCCGACGCCAGCGTCAGCGCCCCAACCCAATTGGTGCCACCATTGGCTCATCGCCACCGCATTTACTTGCTTCCTAACCCCTTTTACCCACTTTTGTGGGGACCTTCTGTAGAAGCGATTAGGCAACAGAAAGAAGTCCAATCTTACCCGTTAACGACCCAGCAGTTGCACTACCAGATGCGTTTAAAACCCGTTGACTTCATTGTTCTCAAGGCTCAGACAAATTACCTACCTTTGTCAATGGAAGCCTACGATAAGTTAGCACTTGACATTCTAACATGTCCAGATTATGGGGTGATAGCCATCAAAGGGGATGTAATCATCCTTAGGCGAAAAGCCAATTTTTATCGTGGTTTGAATCTTTTAGGTATTGATGAAATAAAGCCTAAGTCCCAGCTTCAACAAACTATCCGCCAAATTTGGCTTAATCTTAGAATAAGCAATTCTTTGTCCTATGCTTCTTATCCCAAAAATTTATTGGAAAGCCTAAAAACTTAGTAACACTTAGACATATGATCGATGAATAAAATCTAATGCAATTTAATTAATGGATACAGGTGCTGGGGTATTAAGAAGATATGGATGATGTAACTGATATTCATTTTAGCGGTAATTTTGGTAGTGTTGGCAGTGCAGGCAGTGGCTATTAATTGTTGGGATTGCCCAAGGTTATACGGTAAAAAGAGTGCACCAGATTGTCGGATTTGTTGTAATCAAAATTGTCCTCCTGATCAAAGAAATGCATGTAAGTTACAGTGTTATGAACAATGAATTAAAACGGGAGGGACAGAGTTTGAAGAGAAGAGCAGTATTGGCGTTAATCACTGTTGGTTGTTGTTTGTTTCTCGCTTTTCTGATGTGGAAAGGCTTAGGCAAGCAGGCAATGATGGGAGAAGTTAAGGCAACACCGTGGTCTAATGACCCGTTGAATGATCCGACATACAGGGCAAGGGAGAAGTTCATCATAGACATGATAGCCCTAAACGGGAGCCGACCATACAACTCCAAAGAACTTAGATTCCTCCGTCAACTTGCCCAGATGAAGGAAGGCGATTGCCTTTGGAGGGATCACAGGGGCGACGCTATTTATCTGCTCTCTTGGAGCCCTGACCCAGAGCAAAGGAAGGAAGCCTACCATTTCGCAATTGATGGGCTTAAAGACCCATGCTGGTATATAAGGGCACTGTCAATTAAGGCGCTGGCTCGGTTGAAGGCTAAAAATGCTATCCCTTCAATTCTCCCACTGCTTAATGACACACATCCTGAAGTCAGAAAACAGGCCAAGAAAGCCTTGCAGCAATTAGGCTACAAGGTCGGTGAATAAAATCGGTGGGGCGGTGCAATTTAATTAATGGCAGTGGAGGAAAAACACCTGCAAGGAGGTGCAAGATAATGAAGGGAGGAAGGCAAAGATTACTGTTGACTTTCGCCTTAGCAGTGCTGGTAGGCGTGATTGGAGCAATTTTTACTCGCCCTAACTATTCCTGTAGCATAGATTGTCCAAGAACTTATCCGACAGATTTGGATAAATGTCAGGATTGTTGTGATAAGTGTTGTGAAAGAAAATATCCCGATGCTGTTAATCTCTGCAAGGACGAATGTTACACTATGTGCTGAGGGTTAAGGACATGACTAAAAGGCGTTGGTTACTTTTCGCCATTACAACGATGGGTTTAATATCCGTTGGTCTGCTCCTACACCTTTTCAAAATGGCACCACTAACCGATGAGAAGGCAATATACCTTGCCAAAAGGGAACAGATTCGTCCACTTCAACAACTTAAAGGCAGGCGTCCTTTCACAGAAGGGGAAATGAAACTACTACGCCAGTTTGCTCAAGACCCTGAATTTACGATTCGTGTCCGTGCTTTATCAGCGTTGTCATACACACCAGACCCAAAGCAACGGGAAGAGGCTATTCAAATCGCCATAAGGAGTTTAAATGACCCTTGGTCAAGCGTTCGTGTCTATGCTCTTAGACTTCTTGCAAGACAGAATGCCAAAGAGGCTATTCCTTACATCATTCCTCTTCTCAGAGACCCAAATGAACATGTCCGTGAGCAAGCAAAAAAGACGCTTCAGCAATTAGGCTACAAGGTCAGTGAATAAAATCAGGAGTTCGGTGCAATTTAATTAATGGGTGCGAAGGTTGGTGGCTTGCTCATCTTAGGAGGTGTCAGGCGTGAGGGAAAGACAAAGACTTTGGCTTACCTTCACTGTAGCAATTCTTTTGGGAGCAGTAGTAGGCACTGTATTACCTTACTCAACCGGCGATGGTGACTGCTACCAGTGCCCTTCCGATTACAAAGGAAACGAATGGAAGTGTCGTGAATGTTTTGGTTTACGATGTGAACACTCTATTGATCATGAGAAATGTGTAACTTTGTGCGGAGGCTATCAACCTTAAAGGGTGGGGATGTTTTTCATGCGTTACAAGTGGCTTTTAGCAGTTACTGCTGTTGCCCTTCTTGGTGGTGGGGTAGCCTTCTGGAAAGGTTTGGGTAAACACAGTGCGATGAGATATTCTCGCTATCCCGATGAAAGACAGTTCTCTGAGTTCTGGCAGAAATTTTACCTTGTCAACCCCCTTGAGGGCGTAGGTAAGAAGAGAGCCTATACCCAGAAAGAAATGGAAATACTTCGTTGGGCAGTTCAAGACAAAAGTTGGGCAATAAGGGTTGAAGCCCTTGCTGCCCTTTCCCGCGCTAACCATGACCCTAAGCAAAAACAGGAAGCCATTCAATTGGCGATAAAAAGTCTTCAAGATTCGCACTGGGTTGTTCGGATTTATGCTTTAGATGTGTTGAAACGGCTTAATGCAAAATCATCCATCCCACATATTCTGCCCTTGTTAAATGACCCTCGCCCAGAGGTGCGCAGAGAAGCCCAAAGAACCCTTCAACAATTAGGCTACAAGGTCAGTGAATAAAATCGGCAGATCGGTGCAATTAAATAAGTAGTGGCAAAAAGGTGGTGAAATCTTTCAGTTTGGGGGTGCGTGTGATGAAAAAGGTAAAAAAGATGTTGCTTACCTTTGTCGCGGCGATAGTGGTTGGCGCATTCTTCTCACTGTTCAGCAATGCACATGGCATTTACTATAAGCCCCTTTGTTGGGAACAGGTAGGCAATTGTGCTGGGACGACAGGTTGTGACCCACAGACTGAATATTGCGGTCATATCTCCCCTCTCAGCCAGGTATGTGACTGTCGCCCCCTTCAATGAGCCATTGTGATGATAAAGGAGGGAACGAAGATGCTTTGGCGAAGGGTTGCCCTTATTGGGGTGACTTTACTGGTCATCGGTGTCCTTTTGTATTTCTTTACAAAACGCCCCATCTCTCGCCAAGTTTCCCCTCAAGACCTTCGGCAATTTAGCGGGCAATTAGCCTCATTGATCGCCAGTAACCGATACAGTTTCGCTGAATGCCTTCGGTTAACCGCTCAAAGGACACCCAATCCCTACTTGCGCGGAGTGATTTTGTCTATCCTCGCCTCTGGCAAACCATCCCCATTCCACAAGGCGCTGGAGCGCTATCCCGATGTATTCCCCGAAGAGTATGTCTTTGCCATCAAGTATGGGTTTGGAATGGCAAGGGCAGACACAGTATTGAGGCAATTATCAGAGCAATGGCCTGACGACCCATCAAAGAGGTGGGAAGTCGTTCGGCGAATCATAAAACCTTTGGCTCTGTCAAGTCTGAAAGATTCCGATTGGATCACTCGCCTTAACGGTCTTAAAGCCCTCGCAACTTTGGACGGTAAAGGGGCTATTCCCCATCTCTTGCCTTTACTTAACGACTCTAACCCAAGAGTTCAAGCAGAGGCAAAAAAGACCTTGCAGCAATTAGGCTACAGGATTGGTGAATAAAATCTGTAGGTCGGTGCAATTTAATTAATGGGTGTTAAGGTCGGTGACTTACTCATTAGGAGGTGCTGAGACATGAAGAAGGCATGGATGCTATGGCTGACATTCATTGCATCGGTAATTTTGGGAGTGTTGGCAGCACAAGTGCCTTGCTGGGAATCTTGCCCAAGAGATTACTCTGATGATGGTGCTAAATGCCAAGATTGCTGTGATGTAAGATGCCCCAATAATATCGCAAAGACAAGGTGTAAGAACAATTGCCCACCATGAAAGGAGACGCACCAATGAGTTTGCGCTTTATAACCTTGATAGTGCTTTCAGTTTGCCTTTTGCTTTTGTGCATTGGATTAATATGGTTTGGTTTGGGTGAGAAGACAAATCAGGTTGTTGATGCCCTTCACCCAAACCTGACGCCTGATTATTTAGCCAAGCGAGAGATTCTGAAAACCTTCTACTACGAAGCGAGGCAGAAAGGAGTTCTTCAACACCCAGCAATGATGACCGTTCGTAAAATGGCAGATGATCCAGATTGGAATGTTCGGGTGAGAGCATTGTCAGTCCTATACTATGTCCGTAATCCCCAACAGCGTCGTGAAGCAATTCAAATTGCTTTGGAGCGTTTGAAAGACACAGAATGGGTTGTCCGAAACTACGCTCTAAGAGTTCTTGCAGCGCAGCAAGCGAAAGAGTGTGTCCCCCAAATACTTCCTTTGCTCAATGACCCACAGCCTGAAACGAGGGAACAAGCAAAAAAGACGCTTCGGCAATTAGGCTACAAGGTCGGTGAATAAAATCAGTGGGGTGGTGTAGTGAAATAAATGGCAGCCCAGAAAGAGTGGCAAATCTTTCGGTTGGAGGTGTCTCGGGATGAAGAAGGCAAGGAAGATACTGCTCACCTTCGTCGTGGCTATGATGATGGGGATGTTGTTACACATTGTTGTCTTTCCGAACAATGTTTGCGAATATTTTTGTCCCAGAAATTATCCACCTCCATCAGAGGGAAGACAATGCAGAGAATGTTGCGATGAAAAGTGTCCTACAATGGGAGGGAACATAGGTCAGTGTTATCTCAATTGCTCCGCTAAGGTTTAGGAGGTGATTTAAGAAATGTCGTGGAAGATTAAAATTCTGACACTCGTTACCATAGTGATGATCATTGTTTTCATCTTCGCCCTCTATTGGGCTCAAGGGCAGAAACATGGCGCTGGAAGTGATCAATGGCATCTAAGTCCTGAGTATATGGTAAAGCGAGACTTAGTAGGTGCCCTTGAAGACTTGCGAGGGAAACGACCTTTTAGTCAACAAGAGTTTGACTTGCTTCAAAAATTGCTAACTGATTCTGATTGGCGCATTCGTTGTAGAGCCCTTGATGCCCTTAGGTATGGGAAGTTTCAAAATCAGGAGCAATACGAAAAAGCAGTGAAAGCAACGATTAAATGTCTTGAGGATAAGGAATGGGTTGTTCGTTCTTATGCTCTAAGGACACTTGCAGGATTATCAGCTAAAGAAGCGATACCTTTCATTTTGCCCCTGCTTAATGATCCCAAACCAGAAGTAAGAGAAGATGCTAAAACCATATTGAAAAAATGGGGATATGAGGAGAGACGAAAATGAGGCGCTATGTTCTTTTGTTTCTTGTCACCGTTTTTCTGGCTCTTTTCGTGATGATTGGGATTAGGCTTAACTGGGGGAGAGGGACAATTTTGCCCAAACCTAAAAGCAGCAAACCTGACCCAATCTTCTGGCAAAAGTTTTGGACTTTGAACTCAATCGGGAAAGGACGCCCGTTTACAGAAAGTGAAATGGCTCTTTTGAGACATACCATCGTTGACCCTGACGAGTTTGTTCGCGTAGAGGCGGCAGATGCTTTAAGAAGGGCAACTTATGACCCAAATCAGAGAAAAGAGGCTATTCAGTTGCTCATCGGGAGGTTAAAAGATTCATCGTGGATAGTGAGAGTTTATGCGATTTCTTCGTTGGAGCACTTAAAAGCGAAGGAAGCGCTTCCAAATCTTAGACCTTTACTCAATGACCCAAGACCTGAAGTTCGGGAGAGGGTGTTGAAAGCGCTTGGTAATCTTGGGGCGAAAGAGACCATTCCTTCAATCATCCCGTTGTTGAAAGACCCAAGTCCAGAAGTTCGCCAACAGGCAAAGAAAACACTTCAGCAATTAGGCTACAAGGTCAGTGAATAAAATTCTTGGGTCGGTGCAATTTAATTAATGGGTGCGAAGGTCAGTGACTTGCTCACTTTAGGATGCAAGAAAATTTGGAGGATGTGCATTGCGATGAAGAAATCGAGGAAATGGTGGTTGACCTTTGTTGTATCAATACTCTTAGGAATTTGGGGAGCATCAGTAATCGCTCAGTTCCCATGTTGGTATCTTTGTCCAAACAGTTACCCTACCGACAGAGAAAAATGCCTTGATTGCTGTGACAGACGATGCCCAAACTATATTGCATTGACGAAATGCTACAACAATTGTCCACCATGAGGGTGAGTATTATGTGGTCATTGCGTAAACTTATACTTGTGATGGTATCCCTTTTGGGTGTCATTGGGACAACTGTAATGATATGGTTGGGGTTAGGAAAGCATCATACTGAACCTGATGTAGGAAAGCGACTGGTTGATGATCCGATATACATGGCGAAGCGTAACATGATAGAGCCACTCCAAAGGTTAAGAGGAAGTCGTCCCTTCACTCCTCAGGAAATGGATTTGATTAGAAAATTTGCTCGTGACTCCAATGAGTTTATACGCTGTCGTGCCCTTGCAGCCCTCAGCGATGTCCGGGACCCACAGCAAAGACAAGAAGCAATAAAGATTGCTTTGGAGCGGCTCAAAGATCCGAAGTGGGTGGTGAGAAATTTTGCATTGAGAGTTTTAGCAAAACAGTCCGCAAAAGAATGTGTCTCTCAAATACTCCCTTTGCTCAATGACCCACAACCTGAAACGAGAGAAGAAGCAAAAAAGACGCTTCAACAATTAGGCTACAAGGTCAGTGAATAAAATCGGGAGTTCGGTGCAATTTAATCAATGGGTGACTGA
>Ga0079995_1089762_pt1 | contig 11656 bp, 5 predicted proteins | sample FaiFalFF_MnMetaG_2_FD_69198 | JGI IMG/M metagenome (GOLD analysis project Ga0079995, IMG submission 69198) | Freshwater microbial communities from Yellowstone National Park, Wyoming, USA - Fairy Falls C (FF_Mn_C) (SPADES assembly) (version 4) | ecosystem: Environmental > Aquatic > Freshwater >... | reverse complement strand
GAGAGGGGAGCGAGGAAGGATTCCATGGCCTCTCGCCAATCCATCCGAGCCTCCTGGAAAATTTTTTGCGACGCGGATTCCCCCCGCTGGCCAGCGGGGGAGAAGGGGCGTTTCGGGCCTTCCGGCGTCGCCCAAGACCCATTGTGCGACATTTTTTCGCGACGCGCCAAGATCAGGGAGAGGGGCGTTCAGGGAAGCTGGGATGGATGCTTCACACGCAGCGCTCATAAAGCCGGGTTAGCTCTTCCACTTCCTCCGGCTCCAACAGCCGGCGCGGTTCGGACTTCAGCATGCGAATCGCTTTCAGAACCTCTCCCCCACATCCTGTGTTCTTGTGCCTCTACCTGCTCTGTTCGATAGCGCTCAAAGTTCTTGCAAGCCTCATCCCCAGACCAGAGTGGAAGATGACTACTCCGCTGGCTTCTTCTGAGCCCGGTCCGTTTTCGGGGGCAAAGATGGAATCTTTTTTACCTCCCGAAAGACCAGCGAGCCGAATGGACTCCCCGGGTCTGGGGTTCCTCCACGATCTCCCACCGAGGGAGCGATTCCCGAAACCGCAAAGAGCACAAGCCGCGAAATTGCGGAATTTGACCTTAGGATGGCGAGCCCTTAGAGTTGAATCCAAAGAGAAATCCCCGGACGGGGAGGCTCGCATGTCCAGCGACCGTCTCCGCCGGAATCAGGCTATGGATATCCTGCTCGAAGTCTTGAAGGATATGCTCTCTGGGGCAGGAATCCGAATCACCCCTGTCCTCCTCTTAATCCGCTCTCTCCAGCAATCCCTGGAGACCCGCCAGCGCCTGGAGCGCCTCCTAACACAGGTGGCAGAGGATTTCCGCCAAAAACTCGAACGACAGGGCTTGACGGACGTGGCTGCGTGGGTGACGCAACTCCCCTTTCATGACCTCGACGCCTTCCTCCAGGCCCTTGAGAATTTGCTCGAATACGGGGATGAGCAAGGCCTCCGTAACTGGCTCGAGAAGGAGTTCTCCTCAATTCCCAGCATCCACCCAGAGGAGCTGGTCCACGCCCAAGACCTTTATCTGGACTGCCTGCGCCGCCGCCTGCTGGCCGACCCCGAGTTCTACCCGATCGGCCAGGCCCTGAGCCTCATAGACATAAAGCGCATCCTAGAGCGCATCCTAAGCGCCCTCCCAAGCGACCAGCATGACCTTGTCCCCTGGCCACAACATCTGGAGCGTTACCTGGAGGAACTTGAAGGGAAGGTTGAGTCCTTCACGTGGCAAGAGGAAAGGACAAAGCGAGATGTTGCGGTTCCAATGTTTGTCGCCAAGAGCCCGGGAGGCGAGAGGATCCCGTGGGATCGAGTCCTGCAAGACCACCGGCGGATCCTGCTTACGGGGCCTTCCGGCGCGGGAAAGACCTTTGCTGTTGAGGTTACCATCCTGAAGCTAATCGACCAGGCGCGGGACTGCATTCGAGAGAAGCGGATTGAGGAGGCCCCCATACCCGTGCTCCTTACGTCCGGGGACCTTCCTGACGACCGTCGCCAGATCTCAGCAAAGGAAGCGGTTCGAAAGCATCTCGGGCGCGAGCCTGAATCCTGGAATAACTTGTGGGTCTTTGTAGATGATGTCGCCGAATTTTCAGAGAAGATCCGGAAGTTTGTCCAGGAGCTGGATCACCTCTTGGGGGAAGGTGGCCGCCTGATCTTGGTGGCGGCCAAACCGCCGATCTTGCCTGTCCTGGCCGATGTGGCGATCTGCGAGCCAGCGCCTCTGCCGTTCCCTGCACAGCAAGAGCTGATCATCCGGCTGGTGGGAACGGAACGGCTCGTCGAAATCCTGAAGGGCTTGCGTCGAAGCCCGTACCTGCGGGAGCTCTGCTCCCATCCCCTTCTCCTAACCCTCTACTGCCTGACCGGGAAGTCCACCCAGACCGAAAGCCTGCGCATAATTCTTTATGAATTCCTGGAGCGCAAAGGGAAACCGAGCTCGAGCCTAGCTCATTGGTCCGAAGCAGTGTTCTTGCTGTTTAAAGAAAATCCTGGCCATGTGGAGTTCTCTCGCACGGCTGCATTTGAAAATGAGGTTCAGTCGTTACAGGACCTCGGTCTCGCTCGGGTTTCAGAATACAGCCTATCTTTTGTTCACTCCTCTTTTGTGTTTTACCTCGCAGGCCTGGGATGGGCGCACGAATTTACCCAAGCTTCGGAAGACATCCGGCAGAGGCTGAGGGATCGACGCTGGGACCCGGTTTGGCCCTTCCTGGCGGGGCATCTCGCGGCGATGAACCGGGCATCCGATGTCGCATGGCTTGTAGAGGAAATTGCTGAGCATATAAGGGATTGGTCAGAGTTCAAAACCCGGGAAGACCTGGAGGCGGCGCTGGCCATCCTGTTGCAGTGCCTCTGGGAAGGGAAGGTCTCCCCGATTCCAGAACCGTGCAGGGACGCCATAGTTCAGGCCATCGACGTCCTGCAGCAGCGCTCGTGGGATGATCAGTGGGAGCGGATCCACTGCTGGCCCTGGTGGGGCATAGCCCTGGAGATGCTCTCAGGCTTGGCACGGCCCATTCGAGGAGGGGTTCGGAACTGGGTCTACCAGGTGGTGAAAGGTGCCCCAATGTCAAATCAACAGATGCTTCTGAAGCTTGTTCGCTCGGTAGAAGAATTGCCGGATCCCCTCGTTCGGTGGAGCCTCCTGTGGGTTGCCGCGGCGCGGAAGGATCTTATACGGCAGTATCCTATCGTTTACACCAAATGGCGGGAGCGTCTGCTGGATCGGCAAGAGCATCCGGCCGTCCGAGCGCTGGTGGCCCGGGCGCTGGCGCATCACAGGTATCAGCATGTCGATAGGGCCCTGGCTGAGATCCTCCATGATCCAAAGACCCCGGCGCTGGTAAAGGTCGCCGCCCTGAGGGGCCTGGGGCGTCTGGCCCGTGACGATCCACAGGGACGTGCGAAGCGAGCGAGGATTATCTGCGAAAACCTCGACTCGAAAGATCCTCTGGTTCTTCAGGGAGCCATCCATGCGCTGGAGGAGCCATGCCATCACTGCTCTGCAGATCAGAAGGCGAGCTTCCTGAAGAGGGCTCCGGAGTGGCTGACTCATCCTTATCCGCCCGTCCGCAGTGGGGCGGCATCCCTGGCGGGGCAAATCCTGAAAAGGCCTGAGTACCGGGACGGCGAATGGCGACGAGCCTGCTGTCAGCTGGAGCCGGCGGAGCGGCAACGACTCTTTGAGGCCCTGGTGGGGGCCCTGTCCGACTCTGCAGTCACCGTACGTCGGTCGGCCGCCTGGGCGCTGGGTCACGCGGTCCGATGGTGTCCATGCGGCCGGGAGCTGAGGCAACATCGGGAAGCCCTTGCGCAGCGATTCAAAGAGGAAATGGATCCAGGGGTAGTAAAGGCCCTTGCGAAGGCCCTCATAGGGTTGGAGGACACGAAAGCGGCCGGGATTTTCCTCGAGGCTCTTCGGGATCCCTTCAAGGTCCAGGCGTGCTTTCGGGCGCTGATAATATTGGAGAAGAAAGACCGGGGCATAGAAAACGCCTTTTCCCGAGCCCTGCAGGATCTGCCTCCTGAAACCCTCCGGGCCTTATACGAGCCCATCCATTCGCATGAGAACCCCAACTGGGCGCTCAGGATCTCCCTCCGTGTAATGAAGGCCCGGCCCGGGGCGCATCTCATAAGGCCGCTCCTCGGGGCCTGGAGGCATGCCCTGGCACAGCAGAGCGGTCAGCGCTACCAGCCGGATCTTTGGAAACAGTTCAGCCAAACGCTGCTGGAAGCCGCGGATGATCCAGACCTTAGGGCATGGGTTATTCCGGTGCTGGTCCAAATGTACGCAGGGCCAGAGGACCTCCGGGGGAACGTGGAGGCGTGGGTTCAGGAGAGGCTCCGCTCCTGGCTGGAGGACCGGGAACCCCAAATCCGGAAGGCAGCCTGGCAGGCGCTTCAGGCCGCCCTCGATAGGGGGTCCGCGGGGATCTCACAGAATGAGCTTCAGGAAATCCTCCGGCGGGCCCTGGATGAGGAGAACCTGGAGTTCAGGAAAGAGATCCTCCTTGTGGCGGAGAGGATCCGTTTCCGAATAGCGGAGCTCAAGCCCTTTCTTAATGATCCCCACGGAAGCGTGCGGGCTGCCGCCATTGGCCTAGTGGTCCGGGAGGTTCGCAGGGGAAGGATTCCGCCGCCGGTCGAGGAGGCCAAGCGGCTTCTCCGGGATCCCGACCCGAAGGTTCGGGCCTCGGCGGCGGGCTTGGCGGAGGCGTTGCTTCCCAGGGTGCAGGGAGAGGACCGGGAGGCGCTCCTTGAGGCCCTGATCGGCCTGCTTTCGGATCGCTCCTGGGATGTTCAGAAGAGCGCCATCGTGGCCCTTGATCGCAACGCCCACCTCCTGGGGGAGCGGCTGGAGCGTGTGGCGGCCGAGGTCGAGAAGAAGCTGCACAGCTCCGACCCTGACCTGCAGGCGGTGGCGTTGGGGTTTCTGACGAATCTGGCATCTCGGGGATACAGGCCTTCGTGGTTGAATGCGGACAAGGCCCTGGGGCTCCTGGAGATGGGCGTAGGCCGATCGGTGGCCTTGTGGTGCCTCGGCTCCCAGACCGAGTGGATGCGTAGGGATAAAACCTTCTGGCGAGTGTATGAACAGATCAGGCAATTGGCGCGGGGTGCCGGACCTGGAGGTCCGGTGCAGTCCGCCGAACTGGCTTCCGCCCTATTCGTGTTGAGCGAAATGCTTGAGAAGCGGTCGGATCTCGCCCGCGCCCTCCCGAATCCGGAGTGGTGGATCAGGAGGATCTCTAAGCTCCTGGACCACCCCGATCCTCGTGTGAGCCGGAATGCGATGGGCCTCCTGGGCATCATCGGCCGTTACCATGAGTTGGAGAAGGAAGTCCTTCAGGGGGTAGTGGAATCCGCCTGGCGGCAATTGAGCAGCGAGGATCCAGAAGACCAGGCCTCTGCGCTATACGTTTTTCAAGCGAACGCTTTCCTGAAGCATGTCGTCGAAACCCATGAGGATTTCCCTGAACGCCTAAAGAACATTGTCCTCGAAGCTGATCCTGAGGATAAGGTTCTGGCGACTGCGCTGTGGGTGCTGCGCCGGCCGGCGGCCTGGGAGAGCCTGACCGAGCCGCAGAAGGCTGAGATTCTGGACAGGTGCCTGGATCTGCTGGACCACCCACGGAGGCGATATATCGGGGTCATCCTGAACACCCTGGCGAATGCCCGCATTATTCGATCCCTGTCCGATGAGGGACGCCGGAGGGTCGTCGAGCGGGTTCTGGGTTGGGTGGAAGTTCCCGACGTTCCGGCGAGCGTCCTGTGCAGCGTTCTGTCCCTTCTCCGCCAGCGCCCATACTGGCGGTTGGTGACCGAGATTCAATCCTCGCCCGAGGGCCTATTGGCGCGGTTTCTAAATTGTTCGGACGACAGCCTGCAGGCATCGCTCTTCGGCATGCTCCTTGAGGACCACGTCTGGAGCTCTCTCCCCCCGCAATTTCAGGAGCAAGCGCTGGAGCGGGCCAGGCAGCTCTCCGGCTCCAGGTCCCCTGCCGTCCGACGGAACGCCCTCTGGGTTTGTGTCCGACGCTCAGGGGAGGGGCAGGAGGGCATTCGCAGGCTTCTGGAGTCGCCAAACTCTCAAGATCTGATCGTGGCGGTCCATGCCGCAGGGGAGCTGGCGGACCGGTGGGAGGGAGAGGCGTTGCAGGTGATGAAAAGGCTGTGGGAGCTGATGGGTTCACCGGTATCGGCCGTGGCCGCCCTGGCCTGGCCCGCTTATGCACGGATACTTGAGCGTATCGAGGCTCGAGACCGATATCTGCCAGCCTTTATTAAGAGGGCCCATGACGTCCTAACCAAAACCGAAGAGACGAGGCATGAGGTGCTATATGGGGTATTGAAGGGCCTGATCGAGCTGGCCCATCGATTGGGGGAGCGGGACCGAAGGCGGGTGAGGGAGGCGCTGAGGGACTGGTTGCGGGATTCCCGTGAGAAGATCCGCATGAAGGCCGCATTTCTCATGGCGCTGATTGGAGAGCCGGCGGAAGTGGCCGAAGCGCTAACGAGGCTCGGTGTCCCACAAGAGGGCATCCCTGAAGACATTGCAGAGCGGCGTCAGTTCCTGCGGCGGGTATTGGAAGCCAGGGAGGAAGAGCTATGAACCGAAAGGAGATTCTCCGGCGTCTGGTGGAGAACCCGACTAATGGCAATGCGCTTTGGCACGTAGCGGAGAGCCTGTTCCAGGAACTCCAGAGCCGCCGGGACCGAGACGAGGAGAAAGCCCTGTGGGCAGCGGTCTGCTATCGCCTGGCAGCCCACTTCGAGGACACGGCCGAGAGTTGGGGGCGAGCAGGGACCCGGCTAGCGCAACTTCGCTTAGCCCCCCTGGTTCAGGTGGAGTGCTTCACGAAAGCCCTGGAAAAAGACCCACACAATGTTCGGAACCTCAAAGGACGAGCTTTGGTATACAAGCACCTGGGGAAGTTTAATGAAGCCCTGGAGGATCTCGAGCAGGCATGCCGGCAGGGCGAAGTCGATTATGAGATTCATCTGAATATGGGGGAGTGCTACCACCATCTGGGCAGGCCGGAGCCAGCGCGGGAGTGCTTCCGGAAAGCCCTGGAGGCGGCTTCAACGCAAAACCCTGCTCATATAAATAGGGTTCAAAAGAGGATCCGTCAGCTCGGTTATGGAGATCTCCTCCCTGCTACTGCCACTAAGGAAGTCCCGGATCCTAAAGCTGGCCTGCGGGCCCGTATTGATGAGCTGGTCCATCACGGACTACCCACAGATTTGGCAGACTATTTGCAAGAGAGAATTGAAGCCTTATCCCTAGAGGAGGCCAAAAGGGTGGTAGAGAAAGCGGCCCGGTTTTGGGAGCTGCATCAGCAAGGGTCCCTTACAGAGGAGGAGGTTCGCCATCTGTTGAAAGGGTCATAGGATCTGTAAGCTTTTCTGAAAAGGGCCAGAAGACATTGAACTCATCTCAAAACCCGGCGTCCGGTTGTAGTATACTCGGTCTCTGGACAACCTGCCTGGGAGGGGAAGACCGATGGGGTTTCAGGAGCTAACGGATGAGCAGTGGGCTTTCATTGCGCCCTTGCTGCCGCCCAGGGCCAAAACCGGAAGACCTCGGGTGGATGACCGCAAGGTCCTCAACGGGATCCTGTATGTGCTGGTTACAGGTTGCCGGTGGTGCGATATGCCTCGCCAATATGGCGCCTATCAGACCGCGTGGCGGCGGTTTCATGAACTCCAGGAGAAGGGGATCTGGCAAAAGATCCTGCAAGCCCTTCTGGACTGGGGGTATACGCTGGGGAAGGTGAAGGTGGAGGCGGTGGCCATCGATTCCACGCTGGTGGAGGCGAAAAAAGGGGGGAAGGGGTAGGAATCGATGGGCATAAGAAGCGAAAAGTGACGAAAGCGCGCGTTTGGGTGAATGAAGATGGGCTTCCCTTGAGTGTGGTGGTGGGGCCTGGGGATAAGCACGACGGCCATCGGTTTGAGGAGGCGCTGGGGGGCTTGCGGGTGAAGAAGAGCGGGAGGGGGCGGGCACGGAGGCGGCCGAAGGGGGTATATGCGGATGCGGCCGATGATGCGAAGGTGATTCGGGAGGGGTTGCGGCGGCGAGGGATTCGGGCCGACATTCCGAAGAATCCACGGCGGGGGAAGAGAACCCGAGGGGGAAAGCAGGCATTCCGGCGTCGGAAGGCCTATCGGAGGGCTCGAAGCAGCGTGGAGCGGTTCTTCGGATGGCTGAAAGGGGGGTTCCGAAGGTTGACGGTTCGGCACGAAAGGCGGCTTGCCACCTTCCTGGCCTTCGTCCTCCTCGCCTGCTTCCTCATCGCCTGGAGAATTTTGAGATGAGTTCATAATAAAATTGCCAACAGTTGTCCACCCCACGACCACCCGATGGGAGGCGCCCCGCGCCTCCCGATGGAGCAGCTCCTCCATCCAGCCTCGCAGCACCCTCAAGCTCTCCTGCACCATCCGGGGATCCGGCCGGCCGTCCGCCTGCGGGATCCACCAGGCATAGCCGCCGCCCGGCAACGGATAAGGGGCCCGGAGGCGGACGGTCCGCCAGCCGGGCCCGAAGGCCGTCTCGAAGACCGCCATCGAGGTCTCATCGCCGCCCCAGCCGTGCAGGAGCACCGCCAGGGAAGCGCCCCTCCCTTCGTGAAGGCCTGTCATACGCAGAAGCCCCCATCCCAACACCGCAGGAGCGGCTTCAGCCGCAACTCCGCGCCATCGAAGACCAAGGTTCGGGGCGAAAGCCCCTCCTACGAAAAAATTGATACAGGCCGAAATCGATTTCGGCCTGCCGACGACAGGTGGGAGCTGCCGCGTGGGCGGCGCTCACGCGGCAGCCCGCTCGAAGACCAGCCGGCCGTCCCGCAGATCCACCCGGATGGTATCGCCCTCCCGGAAGGTCCCCTTGAGGATCTCCATGGCCAGCGGGTCGGCCAGCTCCCGCTGGATGGCCCGCTTGAGAGGCCGGGCGCCGTAGACCGGGTCGTAGCCCACCGTGGCCAGATACTGCTTGGCCTCCTCGGTGACCTCCAGCGCCATGCGCCGCTCGGCGAGCATCGCCCGCAGCCGCCGCAGCTGGATGTCCACGATCTGCCGCAGGTGCTCCATCGACAGCGGATGGAAGATCACGATCTCGTCGATCCGGTTCAGGAACTCGGGCCGGAAGTGCTGGTCCAGGGCGCTGAGGACCAGCTGGCGCATCTTGCGTTCATCCTGCCCGGCCAGCTCCTTGATCCACTGGCTGCCGATGTTGCTGGTCATGATGATGATCGTGTTCTTGAAGTCCACGGTGCGGCCCTTGCCGTCGGTGAGCCGGCCTTCATCGAAGACCTGCAGCAACACGTTGAAGACCTCGGGATGGGCCTTCTCGATCTCGTCGAAGAGCACCACGGTGTAAGGCCGGCGCCGCACGGCCTCGGTGAGCTGGCCGCCCTCCTCGTAGCCCACGTAGCCGGGCGGGGCGCCGATGAGGCGGCTGACGGTGTGCTTCTCCTGGTATTCGCTCATGTCGATGCGGACCATGGCCCGCTCGTCGTTGAAGAGGGCCTCGGCCAGGGCCTTGGCCAGCTCGGTCTTGCCCACGCCCGTGGGGCCCAGGAAGAGGAAGACCCCAATGGGCCGGTTGGGATCCTTCAGCCCGGCCCGGGCCCGCCGCACGGCGTTGGCCACCGCCCGCACCGCCTCGTCCTGACCCACCACCCGCTCGTGGAGCCGCTCCTCCAGATGCAGGAGCTTCTCGGTCTCCCCCTCCATCAGGCGGGCCACCGGGATGCCCGTCCAGGCGGCCACCACCCGGGCCACGTCCTCGGCGTCCACCTCCTCCTTGAGCAACCGCTTGCCGCGGCTGAGGGCGTTGAGCTCTTCCTCCGCCGCCCGCAGCTGCCGCTCCAGGTCCGGCAGCACGCCGTAGCGCAGGCGCGCGGCCTCCTCATAATCCAGCCGGCGCTCGGCCATCTCGATCTGATGCTGGGTCCTCTGGATCTGTTCTTTGATCTGGCGGACCTTCTGGATGACCGCCTTCTCCCGCTCCCACTGGATGCGCAACGCGTCGGCCTTCTCCCGCAGCTCGGCGATCTCCCGCTCGATGGCCGTTAGGCGCTCCCGGCTGGCCTCGTCCCGCTCCTTCTTCAGGGCCTCCCGCTCGATCTCCAGCTGCAGGATGCGGCGGTCCAGCTCGTCCAGCTCCGTCGGCTTGGAGTCCATCTCCATGCGCAGGCGGGCCGCCGCCTCGTCGATCAGATCGATGGCCTTGTCCGGCAGCCGGCGGTCCGGGATGTAGCGGTGGCTCAGGGTGGCGGCGGCGATCACCGCCGCGTCGGTGATGCGCACGCCGTGATGGACCTCGTAGCGCTCCTTGAGCCCGCGCAGGATGCTGATGGTCTCCTCGACCGAAGGCTCATCCACATAGACCGGCTGGAAGCGACGCTCCAGGGCCGGGTCCTTCTCGATATACTGGCGATACTCGTCCAGGGTGGTGGCGCCGATGCAGTGGAGCTCGCCGCGGGCCAGCATCGGCTTGAGGATGTTGGCGGCGTCCATGGGAGCTCCCTCGGCCCGGCCGGCCCCCACCACCGTATGGATCTCGTCGATGAAGAGGATGATCTCGCCCTGGGCGTCCGTGACCTCCTTGAGGACCGCCTTCAGGCGCTCCTCGAACTCGCCCCGGTATTTGGCCCCGGCCACCAGGGCGCCCATGTCCAGCTGCACGATGCGCTTGTTCTTCAGGCCCTCCGGGACGTCGCCGCGGACGATGCGCTGGGCCAGGCCCTCGACGATGGCCGTCTTGCCCACGCCGGCGTCGCCCACCAGCACCGGGTTGTTCTTGGTCCGGCGGGAGAGGATCTGGATCACGCGACGGATCTCCTCATCGCGCCCGATGACCGGGTCCAGCTTCCCCGCCCGGGCCAGGGCGGTGAGATCCCGCCCGTATTTCTCCAGGGCCTGATAGGTGGCCTCCGGCGTGGGGGAGGTCACCCGATGGGCGCCGCGGACGGCGGCCAAAGCGCGCATGAGGGCGTCACGGGTAAGCCCATGGCGCCGCAGCACCGCCCCGGCCGTCCCATCCACCCGGTCGGCCATGGCCAGGAGCAGGTGCTCCGTGCTGACGTATTCGTCGCGCATGGCCTGGGCCTCCCGCTCCGCCTGACGCAGCGTCTCGGCGGCGGCGCGGGAGAGACCGACCTCGCCAGCGCCGTAAACCTTGGGCCGACCGGCGAGGTATCGCTCCAGCTCCTCGATCATGATCTGAGGATCGGCCCCCGCCTTGCGCACCACCTGCGGCACCACTCCGTCGGACTGACGGAGCAGGGAGAGCAGCAGGTGCTCGTTCTCAATGGCGGGATGCCGGTATTCCTCCGCCAGCCGCTGCGCTTCCAGAAGGGCCTCTTGCGCTTTCTCCGTATACCGATTCAGGTTCATCGGTCCTCCTCCTCGTCCCTCAACGCATCCCTGCAATCCGGCCTTTAGCTTAACGGACGGCCGTCAGAAAGAAATAAGAGGGAGATTAGTGGCGGATTAGCGGAGGCCGAAAACGCCACCCCGAGGGCAGGGATCCCCCGAACCCCTGCCCGAAGGGGTGCGTGACATTGTTCACAACCTATCCCGTGAAAATCGTCACTAAAAGAAGGAGGGGGGATCCTTTAAGATGCAGGAGGGAAACCTGAATTCGAAACAGGAGGGGCGGAATGATCCCGCATCTTCCGGGGGATGAGCTGGTCATTGAGCGGAAGATCCGCACGCGTCTGCTTCCGGTTCTCCCCGCTGAGCGCCCCCCCGAGATCCGCCGCCTGGATTTTGAAGAGGTTCGGATCGGCTATGATGAGACCACCGCCCGGCTGGAAGCCGCCCGCTGCCTCCACTGTCCGGATCCGGCCCCGTGCATCCAGGCGTGCCCTCTGCATAACGACATCCCCACGGCGCTGTGGCTGATCGAGCACGGGGATTTCCTGCGGGCGGCCCAGGTGTTCCGTCAGACCTCCTTCCTCTCGGAGATCTGCGGAAGGGTTTGCCCGCCCCAGACGTGTCGCAACTCGTGCACCCTCTCCGCCTACGGCAAGCCGATCCAGATCACCCCCCTGGAGGCCTTCGTGGCCGACTACCAGCGCCGGGCGGGGGCGCTGATCCTCCACCGGGCGCCGCCCACCGGCCGGCGGGCCG
>Ga0079995_1061682_pt1 | contig 11667 bp, 12 predicted proteins | sample FaiFalFF_MnMetaG_2_FD_69198 | JGI IMG/M metagenome (GOLD analysis project Ga0079995, IMG submission 69198) | Freshwater microbial communities from Yellowstone National Park, Wyoming, USA - Fairy Falls C (FF_Mn_C) (SPADES assembly) (version 4) | ecosystem: Environmental > Aquatic > Freshwater >... | reverse complement strand
CTTTGGTTATTAGCTTAGCTAGTTTAGACAAGGCAGCCAACGTCGCTTCTTGTATAATAGGATAAAGTAGCACGGCAGTTCCAAGCAAAAATAAGGGAGTCGCTTAGCTGGCTAGGAAAGCCAGAAGGAAGTTGTGGACTGCAATTCGGCAGGAGAGGGAAAATTCCGGTCGTTTAGTCTCCCGAATTCAGCAGGGAAGTTGGATCGATCAAAAATTAAGGCAATCTAAATTTATCCTTAATCTCCAGTTCAAAGCCAAGAGTGAGGTGTTAACCTAGACTTAACTCCAAAGGTTAGTGCCCTTGCAAAAGCCGCACTTTAGTCAACTTTCATTGCCCCCTTTGGCCAGTTGGCAGGCGGGGAGGGTGGGGAGGCTTCTTGCAAAGGTTAGGCACTCACTTGAGGCGTAGACTGACACACTCGGGAGAGTTTCCATGGCGAAGCTTGTGATCCAAGGAAAAAACATCGAAATTACCGATGCAATCCGCAGCTACGTTCAGGAAAAAATCGAGCGAGCTGTTAGCCATTTTGCTCAGATCACCAGCGAAGTGGATGTCAATCTGTCGGTAGCCCGCAACCCCCGCATCAGTGCCAACCAATCTGCCGAAGTTACCGTTTACGCCAACGGCACTGTCATTCGAGCGGAAGAAAGTACTGAAAACCTTTACGCCAGCATTGACCGAGTGGCCGACAAAATAGCCCGCAAGCTGCGCAAGTACAAAGAGCGCAATGGCGTTCACCGCATCCGCCATTCTCCCAAAACTTCAGTGGCGGTGGCCCAGCAGCCGCCCACAAACCCTGTGAATATGAATCGGCAAGCGGAGCTGCCCCCTGAGGTAGTGCGCACCAAGTATTTCGCCATGCCGCCCATGACGGTTGAGGAGGCGATGCACCAGTTGGAGCTGGTGGATCACGACTTCTACGTGTTCCGCAACATCGAAAACGGCGAGATCAACGTCCTCTATGTCCGCAAGCACGGTGGCTATGGCTTGATCCGCCCCCACCCTAGCAGCTAGCTGCAAGATGCTTGGCAGCCCTGCTGTAGGTTCCCCATTTTGCCCTAGCGATTGCGTCTAGCCTTCGTCTAAGCCCTCAGACGCCAAGAGACTTCCCAACAGGCAACAGCTGGTGCAGGAACTGATCCTGGGGTTGGCACAAGCTGCCCAGGTCAGGCCCATGGTTGAGCAAGACGAAGTAGGTGCCATCTGGCAACTGTCCCAACATCATCAGGCAATTGGGGGCCGATCCCACCTGGGCGACCGTGCCCGGAAGCAGGGTGCGCAGCTGCAGGGGGCTGTGGCCAAGGACGGCTACAGGTAGGATCCGCGCTGGATTCTCGTCTGTGGCCGCCAGCAGATGCTGCCACAGATGGGTCAGGGCACGGGGGGAGAGATGCAGTTCCTGCCCCTATAGACGAATCTCTGCTTCGCTGGGGAGGAGGGCGGGATCTAACTGGGCAGCCAGCTCAGTTACCAAGCGCCGCCGCAGGTACTCCACCAGGGCTCTGGGGCCTCCCAGTTCCGCCAGCAGGGCTGCTGCCATGGCCCGGTCGATGTTGCTGTTGAGCATTTGCAGCAGGGATCCCAAGGGCGGCGAGGTATAGCTAACCAGGCAATGGAGCTCAGCAGGCAGTTCCTCTAGCGTTGATCCAGAGCCGCCGAGGGCTACAGGGTAGGGCTGTTGGGGATCCCGAAGGAGTTCGGTAAGCCGGCGGGCGCTAGCTAGAGCGTCGGGCTGGCCCAGAAAGCGGAAGGGGGGGCACCACCTTTACCTCGCCGTCAATCTGGCGAATGCCGAGGCCGTGCAGGTGGCGTGCCAGCTCGACGACATTGGCCTCCCGGAAATAGGGATCCCCGCCCCCCACCACAACCAAGTCTCCCTTCAGGCGCTGGCCGGAGCGATAGCCGGTGGTGTAGAAGTGGGTCTGGAAGCGATGCTCGTAGCCCCAGGTCTCTAGCGCCATCAGGCTGAGGGCCAACTGATCCAAGGCTCCTACCGGCAAGGGTTGATCCAAGAGGTGCTCGGCCAGCAGCTTGCCTTCGGCTGTCTAGAGGAGGATCCCTTGCTGGGAGAGAGCCCCTCCTTGGGCAGCCAACCCCTGCAAAAAGCCTGACAAGACCACAGTGTAGGGAGAACCTTGCTCCTGGGGCGACTGCTCACGGGGCCACCAGGGCGGAAGGCCAGGCGTGCCGCTAGGAGAAGGCAGGGGTGGTGGCGGAGTAGGGATGGGAGGGAAAAGATCCTGGGTGGAAGAGGGAGCCGCAGCCCTCCAGCAGATCCCCAAGGCCAAAGAGCAAGCTAGGGGGATCCCTGCCCAGAAGCAACGGGAGCGCAGCCCTGGCGGGATGGACAACATGCTGACCTCACAGGCAAGACTTGAGGCTACTCTACTGCCATGCCGGGGGTCCTGGCAAATTGCTTTGCCTTGCCGCTAGGCAGTTGGCCGTAAAGCCAGGAGAGTGGACTCCTGCCTACAAGAGAGGCCAAGATCAAGAGCACAGCAGTACTGCCCTTGGAGGAAGACATCCGGCCTGCCCTGCAGGTTGACCCTCAGCTTCTGCAAGTGCTCCCTTCATGCCCAGAGATCTGCGCCGCTTCATTGCCCTCCTAGAATCCCGTGGCCAGCTCCGCCGCGTGACCGCCGAGGTGGATCCCGAGCTGGAAATTGCCGAAATTGCCGATCGCCTCTTGGCCTGCGGTGGCCCGGCGCTGCTGTTTGAGCGGGTCAAGGGATCCTCCATGCCCCTGCTCATCAACGCCCTGGGCACAGTGGAGCGCATCTGCTGGGCGCTGGGGATGGAGCGGCCGCAAGAGTTGGAGGAGCTGGGAAAGAAGCTGGCCTTGCTCTACCAGCCGCGCCCGCCAAAAGACCTTGCCCAGGCGGTGGAGCTGGGACAGGCGCTGTTCCGCGTCTTCAAAGCTCGACCCAGCCGGGAGCTGCTCCCTCCTTGCCAGCAAGTGGTGGTGCGCGATGAAGCGGTGGATCTCACGCAACTGCCCCTGTTGCGGGTCTATCCCGGCGACGCTGGGCGGGTGCTGACCCTGGGTCTGATGGTTACCAAAGATCCGGAAAATGGCATTCCCAATGTGGGGGTGTACCGCCTGCAACTGCAAAGCCGCAATACCATGACGGTGCAGTGGCTGTCGGTGCGGGGGGCAACTCGGCATCTGCGCAAGGCGGCGGCCCTGGGCCGGAAGCTGGAAGTGGCAGTGGCCATCGGGGTAGATCCCGCCGTGATCCTGGCGGCGGCCACGCCCTTGCCGGTGGATCTCTCCGAGTGGCTGTTTGCCGGCCTCTACGCCGGAGAGGGATTGCCCCTAGCCCGCTGCAAAACGGTGGATCTGGAAGTGCCGGCCCACGCCGAGATTGTTCTAGAAGGCACCATAACCCCAGGGGAGGTGGCCCCCGACGGTCCCGCCGGGGATCACATCGGCTACTACGGCCCTCGCAACGAGCAGGCTCCTTTAATTCGCTTCCACTGCCTCACCCACCGTCGCGATCCGATTTACCTCACTACCTTTAGCGGCAAGCCCCCCAAGGAAAACGACGTGATGGCCCTGGCCCTAAACCGCATCTACACCCCCATCCTTAGGCAGCAGGTGCCGGAGATCGTGGACTTCTTTTTGCCGATGGAGGGCCTGGGCTACAAGGTGGCCATTTTGTCCATTGACAAGGCCTACCCCGGCCAAGCGCGGCGGGCGGCCCTAGCTTTTTGGAGCGCCTTGCCTCAATTTAGCTACACCAAGTTTGTGATCGTGGTGGATAAGGACATCAACGTGCGGGATCCGCGGCAGGTGCTCTGGTGTCTGTGTTCGCGGGTAGATCCGCAGCGGGATGTGTTCATCTTGCCGGACAATCCCTTCGACGCCTTGGACTTTGCCACCGAAAAGCGGGGCCTGGGGGGCAAAATGGGAATCGACGCCACTACCAAGATCCCGCCGGAAACAGACACCCCTTGGCGGCAACCCCTTGCCCCGGATCCGGAAGTGGCCCGCCTGGTGGATCGCCGCTGGGCGGAATACGGCCTGGCGGATCTGGACTTGCAGCCGGCGGATCCGCGCCTATTTGGCTACGAGTTCTAGGGGTGGCTAAGAGGCTGGCAGGTGCAACAAGCGCTGTCTTGGCTGGTGCTGCTCCTGAGCTATGTCGGGCTGGGGCTGGGATCCCTGCCCAGGCTGCGCATGAACCGGGCCACGATTGCCCTGGCGGGATCCGCTTTGCTGATTGCCCTAGGAACAGTGCCGCTGCTGGAGGCTTGGGCAGCCATCGACGCGACCACGATTGTCTTTCTCCTCAGCATGATGGTGGTGAACGCCAGCTTGTCCCAGGGCGGCGCCTTCCAGCTAGCTTTGCTGGGCCTGATTCGGGTTAGCCGCAGTCCCTTTGGCCTTTTGCTCATGCTGGTGTTCGGCAGCGGGCTGCTCTCGGCCTTTCTCCTCAACGATACCCTGGCACTGGTGTTTACCCCCCTCACGTTGCAGGTGACAGCCGTGCTGGGGCTGAACCCTATTCCTTACCTCTTGGGCTTGGCGGCGGCCACCAACCTAGGGTCTGTAGCCACCCTGAGCGGCAACCCGCAGAACATCCTCATCGGCTCCTTCTCCGGGATCGGCTACCTGGAGTTTGCCGCCCAGATGACCCCGATTGCCGTGGTGGGGCTGCTGTTGGAGGTGGGGCTGCTGTGGCTCTACTACCCCGAGGTGCGCTCGCTGCAGCCCTTCGCCCAGGTGCCTTGGACGCCGCTGCGCCTCTATCCCCCCCTGTTGCGCAAGAGCGTGGCCATTACAGCGGGCCTGTTTGGGGCCTTTGTGGCCGGCCTGCCCCTAGCGGAGTCGGCCCTGGTGGCGGCGGCCTTGCTGCTGATTACCCGCCGGCTGAAGCCGGAGCGGTTTTTGGGGCAGGTGGACTGGAACTTGCTGGTGATGTTCTCCGGGCTGTTTATCCTGACACGGGCAACCCGAGAGCTGCTGGCCGGCTGGGGAACGAGTCTGGGGCCCTGGGCGGAGCAGGTGGCGGGATCCCCGTTGGCGCTGCTGGCCGCTGTCGCCCTCTTGTCCAACCTCATCTCCAACGTGCCGGCGGTGCTGCTGCTGCAGTCGCTGCTCCCGCTGCAGGGAAAGACGGCCTGGCTGTTGCTGTCTGCCGGCTCTACGCTGGCCGGTAACTTGACTCTGTTTGGGGCAGTGGCCAATTTAATTACCGTCGAAGCGGCAGCTAGAAAGGGGTATGTGTTAACGTTCGGGGAACATCTCCGCTTTGGCCTGCCCCTGACGCTGCTTACCCTTGGGTTTAGCGGTCTGTGGCTGGGTCAGCCCTGAGCCTTGCCGGGAGCCCTCACTGGGCACTAAGGGCGGCCAAAAGCTCATCTGCCAACAACACTGCCGTGTAGACCAAAGCCTGTCGCTGCTCAGGCGAGAGATTGCCAATGGCAGTTTGGGGATTGCTGAGCATGCCCTGCAACACCCTGCTGGCCACGTATTCCCGTTTGGAGACGCCAGGGCTAGAGATGGTGGGGTTATCCAGGGAAAACTTTTGGTGGTGCTCGAAGGGAAAGGCGTATTCAGAAGCTATCGGCATGGCTTCACTCCCAACCCAAACTTGAAGCTGCGCTCACCCCATTTTCCTGGACTGGGAATCTTAGAAAGCAAGGTCTCAAAAAAGACACTACGGGCTATCGTATCAAGGAGATCCCTGCGTGGGGGAACAATCTTGATCTGCTCTCCCTGGGAAAGATTGCCATGCACTTAAGCGAGTCTTTTCGACGCACCAAGATTGTGGCTACCCTTGGCCCCGCCAGCTCTGATCCAGCCATTCTCAGGGAAATGATCCTGCAAGGGGCAACTACCCTTCGCCTGAACTTTTCCCATGGAGATCACGATCTCCACCGCCGCAACATCCGCCTCATCCGCCAAACGGCGATGGATCTGGGGATCCAGGTTGCCATTTTGCAAGACCTGCAGGGGCCCAAGATCCGCCTGGGCAAGTTTGCCGAAGGCCCGATTACCCTCAAGAGCGGGGATCCGTTTGTCCTCACCAGCAAACCCATTTTGGGAACGCAGGAGCGCAGTTGGGTTACCTACGACAAGCTGGCCCAAGAGGTGCCGGAGGGAGCAACCATCCTTCTGGATGACGGTCGAGTGGAGATGCGCGTGGAGGCGGTGGATCCGGCAGCGGGCGAGCTCTTCTGCCGCACCATTGTCGGCGGCACCCTCTCCGACAACAAGGGAGTGAACTTCCCCGGCGTGCGCCTCAGCATCCGCGCCGTTACCGAAAAAGACAAAGAAGACCTCTACTTCGGCCTCAACCAAGGGGTCGACTGGGTGGCCCTCAGCTTTGTCCGCGATCCCTCGGATGTCCTGGAGCTGCGGGAACTGATGGCTGCCGCTGGCAAGCGAGTTCCCATCATCGTCAAGATTGAAAAACACGAGGCTATCCAGCAACTGCCCCAGATCCTGGCTCTTAGCGACGGGGTGATGGTGGCGCGGGGAGATCTGGGCGTGGAGCTGCCGGCAGAAGAGGTGCCGATCTTGCAGAAGCGGATCATCGCCATGGCCAACTGCCTGGGGATCCCGGTCATCACCGCTACCCAGATGCTGGACAGCATGGCCCATAGCCCTCGCCCCACCCGCGCTGAGATCTCGGATGTAGCCAATGCCATTTTGGACGGCACCGATGCCGTTATGCTCTCCAATGAGACGGCGGTGGGCAAGTATCCTGTCGAGGCGGTGGCCACCATGGCCCGCATTGCCCTGCGCATCGAACAGGACTACTTTAATCCCCTCTACGCGGATCGCCGCCACCACCTGCGCGCTCTTGCCCGGCAAGAGTTGAGCCAGACTAGGGGTAGCTGTGCCGAGGATAATTCGCTGCGTCCCAAAGCCCTGATAGCCGATTCCATTAGCCGCGCCGTGGGGGAAATTGCCGAGGAGCTGGACGCGGTAGCCGTGATGACCCTAACCAAAACCGGAGCCACAGCCCGCAATGTCTCGCGGTTTCGCCCGCGCACTCCCATCCTGGCCGTAACACCCCATGTGGAGGTGGCGCGGCAGCTGCAGTTGGTGTGGGGGGTACGCCCGCTGTTGGTTCTGGATTTGCCTACCAGCCGCCAGACCCTTCAAGCCGCCATTAACGTAGCCCAGGAAGAAGGCCTGCTCAAGGACGGGGATTTGGTGGTGCTCACTGCCGGCACCCTGCCGGGCATTTCCGGCTCCACTGACCTTATCAAGGTAGAAGTGGTGAAGGCGGTGGTGGCTAGAGGCAGAGGGTTTGGCAAAGGCACCGTCAGCGGCCCTGCCCGTATCCTCCGATCTGGCCTTGAGGCCAGCAAGATTACCCCTGGCGATATCCTGGTTGCCCGCGCCACTGATGCTAGCTATGTAGAGGCGATCAAGCAGGCGGCTGGAGTCATTACTGAAGAGGACGGCGTCTCCTCCCACGCAGCCGTAATTGCTCTGCGACTGGGAGTACCTGTGGTGGTGGGGGTTAAAGATGCCACGCGCCTCATCCGCGACGGGGCTATTGTTACTTTGGACGCGGAGAGAGGCCTGGTTACTGCCGGCAGCGAGGGTTTAGGCTTCTAGCGCCGTCGTCGGGAGCAGCGGCGCAACAGCCACCTGGCGGCGGCCCGATCGCCTTCATCCCAAGCTAACCGCTCCACGGCCACCATCACCATCGAGGTAATTGCTGCCTCACTGAGACGCCATTGGGAACGCAGCTGCTGGACAGCCAGTGTAGCGGCCTCGAGGTCGCGTTTGCGAATGGCGCGGAGCAGCTCTTCAGACATCGACGAAGGCCAACCCCTCTGATCCTTTTTGCTATCTTTCTACCGCAAGAGCCAGAAGCTTCCCTTCTCCTAATGCAAAGATTTGTCTTGTTTGTCCAGAATGCCTTAAAAAAACTTCTTGGACGCTCGCTTGGGTTAGCCCGCAGGGATGGCCACAGGAGAGGGCAGTAGCCGCTCCATTGCTGCCTGCAGATCCTGGGTCAGAGCTTGGATAGCCTGCCGGCGGTTGGCCTGGTAGGTGGGCCAGCGCTCTGAGACGGAGAGGGGATCCCCGATGCGGAAATGGGCTAGCCGCGGCCCCAACTGAGGAGGAGCGACCAAGGGATTCTGGCCTTTGATCCAAGCCAGGAGGTTCCACAGCCGCAGGGCAGTTTCGGCTAGTTCCTCTAGGCTAGGCCGCTCAGGCAGAGGGCGGACGGCAAATACCATTAGGGTTTCCACCAAGCGCATATGCCAGAGGTGGAAAGTGGCCTCCGAGGCAATGCGATTGGCTAGGCTTTTTTCTACTGCAGAGAGGGCAGCAACATCGGGAATATCTTCCCGGTAGATCCAAGACCAGCCTGCCTGCTCAAGGCGATGTCGCCGCTCGATGAGGTCTCCCTGAGGTTGCAAGCCAAAGCGCTGCTCAGCCACGCGCAAAGCCAGATCCAATAAGCTTTGCAGACGTGTCCGCAGATCCCCTCCTTCTCCCTGCTTGGCCCAAGTTGCCGCAGGCAAGGCGGGGGCATAGAAGCGCTCGTAAAAGTTCTCCAGGGTCTGAATGAGGTGTTCAGCCAAGCGGAGCAAGCGGGCCATGAGAGATTCTTTGCCGACATGGGCTGAGCGCCCGGTTGGCAGGTGGCAGTTGGCCTCCATGCGGCGGAGCAACCTGTCGAGGGCTGCCCGGGGATCCCTCAAGTACTGGTAGCAGAGGCCCACGGGTAGGATCAGCACTTCCTCTGGCCGCCCCGCCTTGAGCAGATCTTCCACTGCCCAAAAGCTCAACTGGGCTACCCCCGGCTCCAGGGGGTTGAGCAGCCCACTCATGCCGTTGATGGTCCCCTCGGGTGCCACGGCCAACGGATAGGGGCCCGAGACTAGCTGCTCGCGGGAACTCTTCAGCCCTGCCCGATCCAGACGACCCCGCAGAATGGGGATCCCGCCCAGCCGGGGCAAGCCCCAACTGGCAATGGCCCCCAGCCACAGTGGCAGGCCGCGGTCGTAGACAAACAGGACGTGGGGCCGCTGCCGCAGCCGGATCCCCTGTTGCCGGGCCACCTGAGGCAAAAGGTGAGCAAACAGGTACAGCAGACAGGGAGGGTCATCGAGGGTGGGGTGGCGAAAGGCTACCAACAAGCGAATCTTGCCCGCTTCAAATTGCTGATAAAGCTGAGCCAAGCGCTCCCCTCCCTCCACCTCAACGCGCGGGATCCCTTTGGTCCAGCGCAACCAAAAAGGCAAGCCGGTTTGGACAAAACGAACCACCCAAGGCGTCAATCGTGGCGGCAGAAACTGGAGAGGAGGTTGAACCGTCTGCGGCATAGGGATCCTCAAATCTAGGGTTGGCACGCTTGGTGAACCTAGGCTTTGGATCCCCTCTTAAAGAGGGCGAAGAGGCAAAAAAGCCCTGCTGCAACCGTTGCTCAACTGGAGTCCCTCTCCTCAGAAGGTTTTCAACCTCCTGCTGCTTTTTTCCGGCGGCCCCGCGTCTTTTTGGGGGCAGCTTCTCCTGAGGCTGAGTCTTCCATGACCTGGCCGTTTAACACCTGCTTGAGGTGAATGTGCTTGTAGCCTAGGTGGATCTCAAACTCATCGCCAGGCTTGAGATTCATCTGCTTGGTGTAGGCAGACCCGATGATGATCTGCCCATTTTTGTGAACGCTGACGCGAAAGGAGGGCTCGCGACCGCGCTTTTCACGGCTACTTGGGCCGAGGCTGAGACCTTTTGCCGCTAGCACCGCATCGTAAAAAGCGTTTAAGTTGACGCGGAGCTTGTTGTTCTTGGTCACGGTTACGTAGCCACAGCGCTTTGCCGTTTCCCGGCGCGGAAGGTGCCCCAAAGCTTCTATCTTCTGCAAGAGAGCCTTGCCAGTTAGGGGTTGTGGTGGTATATCCAACATTTTCTAATACCCTACAGCCCTCTCTAGGATCATAACCTCCTGAAGTACTTCTGCAACCAAAAGCTTGCAGCTCCGCTCCAGGTCGTGTTTACTCTAGGGGAGAAAGGCTCTTCTCAATTGGGCGTTCAATGGGTGTTCTGGCTCTGGATAAAGCAGCAGAGAGAGGGGATTTGTTTTGCCCAAATGGCTTGGCAAGACGGCTAGAAGAAGGCCTCAGCTAGCGGCAAGTGCTCATCTTTTCCGGAAATTAGCCGGGCGCCAACTGCTGGGCTACTAGGGAGGGAAGTTGAGCCACAGGGATCCCCTCTAGGATCTCGGCGGCAAAGGCATAGGTGAGCAGTTGGCGGGCTTGGGCCAAGGGAATGCCGCGGCTTTGCAGGTAGAAGATCTCTTCCGCCTCCAGTTGGCCCACGGTGGCTCCGTGGGTGCATTTGACGTTGTCGGCGAAGATCTCCAGTTGGGGCCGGGTATCCACTCGCGCCTTGGGGCTTAAGAGGAGGTTGCGGTTGGTTTGGGCCGCGTCGGTCAGTTGGGCTTCTCGGCTGACCAGAATGCGCCCGCTGAAGACGGCACGGGCTGTCTCGTCGACAATGCACTTGTGCAGTTGGCGGCTGCTGCCCTGGGGGGCCTGATGCCGCAGGCGGGAGTGGGTGTCGCTGTGCTGGGATCCCTTCAACAGGGTCAGCCCCTGCAGGTGGGTGTGGGCCTGGGGCTCCACCTGGGCCAGCTCCAGGTTGTGGCGGGAAAACTGGGATCCCCACTGGAGGGCCTGCAGCCGGTAGTGGCTGTAGCGGCCCTGGCGCACGGCGGTTTGGTTGATGTGAAAGGCCTGGGATCCCTGCCGCTGGACGAGGATGTGGTGCAGGCGGGATCCTTCTTCCAGGGCAATCTCGGTAACCGCGTTGCTGAAGGGGATCCCCGAGCCCCAGGAAAGGTGGTCTTCAATTAGGGTGAGGGAGCTGTAGGCTGGCAAAGTCAGCAGGCAGCGGGGCTGGGCCAAAACCGCCTCTCCTTCAGGGGCCACGGTTATCCAAAGTAGGTGCAAGGGCGGCAAAACCTTCTCGTGGGGCAAGAGCTCAATCTGGATCCCTCCGCCTAGGTGGGCGGTGTTGAGGGCGCTGAAGACATCGACCTTGGCGATGGTTTGCAACCCTCCAGAGGCAGCCTGGCTGAGGGGAGCAAGGCGCAGCGCCGACGGCAGGCCGCTCAAGTCAGAAAGGTGGGGGGCAAAGTAGCCGTTGACCAAGACGGCATAGCTGCGGCGGCTTTCCGACCACAGCCAGGGCTCCAGAGTGGCCCGGTTCACATCCCCCTCCCCAGGGCCGGCCAGGCGAAAAGCGTGGGCCACTAGCGCCGAGAGGTCGCTGTATTTCCAGTCCTCTTCGCGCGGAGTGGGGATCCCCAGTTCCGCCAGTTGGGCGCGGGCCTGCTGTCGCAGGGTGGCGTGGGAGTCCTCCACCTCCGGGATTTGGCTAAGAATGTGCTCCAGAAAGGAGCGGCCAAAACTGGCAGCGTCGCTTTCTCCAACCGACGACTTGGGCACCGCAGCGCTCATCCCACCTCCTCCCTAAGCCAGTCGTAGCCCCGCTTTTCCAGCTCCAGCGCCAAGCTCTTGTCCCCGCTAAGGACAATGCGCCCCCCTTCCATCACATGCACATAGTCAGGGGTCACATACTCCAGCAGGCGCTGGTAGTGGGTAATGAGGAGTATGGCCTTCTCGGGGCCGGCCAGCTGGTTGATGCCCTGGGCAACAATGCGCAGCGCGTCGATGTCGATGCCAGAGT
>Ga0079995_1058138_pt1 | contig 11673 bp, 12 predicted proteins | sample FaiFalFF_MnMetaG_2_FD_69198 | JGI IMG/M metagenome (GOLD analysis project Ga0079995, IMG submission 69198) | Freshwater microbial communities from Yellowstone National Park, Wyoming, USA - Fairy Falls C (FF_Mn_C) (SPADES assembly) (version 4) | ecosystem: Environmental > Aquatic > Freshwater >... | reverse complement strand
GCTTCGTCCTGGTCTACGTCGACACGCCCCTGGAGGTCTGTGAACAGCGGGACCCCAAGGGCCTGCTGGCCCGGGCCCGGCGGGGCGAGGTCCGGGGCGTTACGGGGATCGACGATCCCTACGAACCCCCGTCGGACCCCGACATCGTCGCCGACATGGTCCGGCGGTCGCCCGAGGAGAATGCCCGGCGTATCGTCGAGTATCTGACGCGTCAGGGCTTTTTGCGGGATGCGGCCCAGACGATATAATCACACTTGTTAAAATTTGAGATGCAGACCCCATGGGCGGGTTTCCCGAAGACGGGCACCCGGAACCGGGTACCTGACCTGGCACTCGGGGCTCGGTCCCCGGTGTCCGACAGGGAGCCGCCGAGAGCCGGGGCCGAATCTCACGAACTTTGATTCCCTACCGGAGGCTCCCGAAAGAATGCACACATCGGGTTTGCATCCTGTGCCCTGATTTTGTATCCTGACCTCCTTCATGTATCCGACGGGTAGAGAAGGGAGGAACCCTTTGGCGACGACGTTCGACCGAGGGGTCCCGGTCTACGACTCGGCCCGACGGCCGCCGCCTTTCTGGGAGGAATTGGTCGAACTCTGGCGGTACCGGGACCTCGTCGTCCTGATGGTCGGGCGGGACATCAAGGCCCGGTATAAGCGGTCGTGGCTGGGGGTCGTCTGGACGATGCTGAATCCCCTCCTGATGATGGCCATCCTGACGTTCGTATTCTCTCACCTTTTCCGGTTTAAACTTCCATATTATTCAATATATCTCCTGTCCGGGATCGTCCTGTGGAATTTCTTTGCCCAGAGTACGACCCAGGCGATGCTTCAACTCATCTGGGGGGGCTCCCTCGTGACTCGGGTCTACCTTCCCAAGACGGTATTCGCCGTCACGGCCGTCGGAACGGGCCTGGTCAACCTGCTCTTGGCGTTGGTCCCCCTGGCCGTCATCCAGGTGGCCATCGGAGCACCCCTTCACCTGGGGGCCTGGGTCTGGCTTCCAGTCCCCATCGTCTTGACGGCTCTCTTCGCCCTGGGGGTCGGCCTGCTGGCCTCGACGGTCGCCGTGTACTTTCCTGACTTCGTCGAGATGTACCAGGTCGGGACCCTGGCCTGGTATTTCTTGACGCCCATTCTGTATCCCAAGTCGATCCTGCCGGAAGCCTCCCGTTGGTGGCTGAATTTGAACCCGATGTACCACTTGGTCGAGGCGTTCCGGATGCCGGTCTATCAAGGCTATCCGGCAGGGCCGCACACCCTGGCGGCGGCGACGGTGGCGGCCCTGGGAACCCTGATCCTGGGTTGGCTCGTCTTCTCGGCGCGGGCCGACGAAATGGCGTATCGGCTGTAGGAGGACGGCATGGGGCAGGTCCTTAGCGTCTCGCTGGAGGGGGTCGCCGTCTGCTATCGAGTCCCGACGGAGCGGGTCGTTTCCTTCAAGGAGTATGTGATCCGGCGACTGACGGGGCGCATCCGGTACCGACTCGTATGGGCCCTCCGGGATGTGTCCCTGGAAGTCGGTTTGGGGGAGGTCGTCGGGATCATCGGACCCAACGGGGCGGGCAAGAGTACCCTCCTGAAGGTCATCGCCCGAGTCCTTCGGCCGACGCGGGGTCGAGTCCGGGTCTGGGGCCGGGTCGTCCCCCTAATCGAGTTGGGGGCCGGGTTCCATCCTGAACTGACGGGACGGGAAAACGTCTATCTGAATGCGGCCGTCTTGGGCCACTCGCGTCAGGATACGGACGCCCGCTTCGCCGGCATCGTCGAATTCGCCGAGTTGGGAGACTTTATCGACGCCCCCCTCCGGACCTACTCGACGGGGATGGTGGCCCGACTGGGGTTTGCCGTGGCAACGGCCTGGGAGCCGGATATTCTCATCGTCGATGAGGTTCTGGCCGTCGGGGATGAGGCCTTCCAGCAAAAGTGTCGGGAGCGCATCGAGATGTTCCGACGCCGGGGCGTGACGGTCTTCCTGGTATCTCACAACATGAATCGGGTCCAGTCGATGTGCACTCGGGTTGTATGGCTCCATCAGGGGCGTGTCCGAGCCGTCGGTCCCCCGGCGGAGGTCGTGCGAGCCTATCACGCGGGTGTCGAGAGTGGCAAGGCCGTTGCCTCTCCCGCCGCCCTGTAGGGAGGGAACCATGAAGGTCTTGGTCCTTTCGGGCGGGCGGGGGACCCGTCTCCGGCCCCTGACGTACACGATCGCCAAGCAACTCATCCCTGTCGCCAACCGGCCGATCCTGTACTACGTCCTTCGGCACGTCTTGGAGGCGGGCCTCGAGGATATCGGCGTCGTCATCGCCCCCGAGACGGGGGACCAGGTCCGGCAGGCCCTGACCGAACTCTTTCCGGACCGGCCATTCACATACATCGTCCAGGACCGGCCCCTGGGCCTGGCCCATGCCGTCCGAGTCGCCCGACCCTTCTTGGGGGACGATCCCTTCGTCATGTACCTGGGGGACAACCTCATCGGTGGCGGGATTCAGGACTTCATCGCCCGGTTCCATGCGGTCCGGGCCGATGCCCTGATCCTGTTGAAGGAAGTCGGCGACCCCCGGATGTTCGGGGTCGCCGAAATCGACGGTCGGGGGCGGGTCGTCCGCCTGGTGGAGAAGCCGACCGTCCCGCCGAGTCGGCTGGCCCTCGTCGGCGTATATGTCTTCTCCCCGGCCGTCCATGAGGCCGTGGCGGCGATTCGGCCCTCCTGGCGGGGGGAACTGGAGATCACCGACGCCATCCAGCGGCTGATCGAGACGGGGCGCCGGGTGGAATCCTGTGTCCTGGAGGGGTGGTGGCTCGACACGGGCAAGAAGGACGACCTGCTGGAGGCGAATCGGGTCGTCCTGGACGAGCAGGCCCGGTCGGACGTGGCCGGGGACGTCGACGCCGAGAGCCGCCTCGTGGGGCGGGTGACCGTCGAGGCGGGGGCCGTCATCCGGGCCAGCGAAATCCGGGGACCCGCCGTCATCGGGGCGGGGGCCCGGGTCGAGGAGGCCTTCATCGGGCCTTACACGAGCGTCGGCCGCCGGTGCGTCGTCCGCCGTTCCTCTTTGGAAAATTGCGTCGTCCTGGAGGGGGCCCGCATCGAGGAGGCCGGTCGTCTGGAGGACAGCGTCATCGGCCGGAACGCCGTCGTCCGCCGGGAGCGCCGGCCCCATGCGGCGACCCGGCTCCTCATCGGGGACGACTCGGAGGTGCTCCTGTAATGCCGTTCCGGTTTCGGTCCCTGGAGATCCCCGAACTCGTCCTGGTCGAAGCCCAGGTCTTCGAGGACCCCCGGGGCTTTTTCATGGAACTCTACAAGTACAGCGACTTTGCCGCCCATGGCATCTCGGCCGCCTTCGTACAAGACAACTATTCCCACTCCCGCTTTCGGGTCTTGCGGGGGCTCCACTACCAGAAGCCGCCTAAGGCCCAGGGCAAACTCGTCCGGGTCCTGCGGGGCGAGGTCTTCGACGTGTGCGTGGACGTCCGACGGGGGTCCCCGACATACGGGAAGTGGGTCGGACTCGTCCTCTCGGAACGTCCGCCATACGCCCTTTACGTGCCTCCCGGGTTCGCCCACGGCTTCTGCGTCCTCAGCGACGAGGCTGACGTCCTTTACAAGGTCACGGCCGAATACGATCCCGGCCTCGATGCCGGGATCGTCTGGAACGACCCGGACCTGGCCATCGACTGGCCCGTGACCGATCCCATCGTCTCGCCCAAGGACGCCCGCCTGCCCCGCCTCCGGGACGCCGACCCTGACTTTGAGTACGGAGTGACCCCATGAGGACTCTTCTTGTGACAGGCGGATGCGGTTTCATCGGAAGCCACTTCGTGCGGATGGCCTTGGGTACCGGGGCCTGGCGGGTCGTGAACCTGGACAAACTGACCTATGCCGGCAACCTGGAAAATGTGACGGACGTCCTGAAGAGTCCCCACCACCGGTTCGTCCGGGGTGACATCGCCGATCGGCAAGGAGTCCGGGCCCTCTTGGCTGAGGAACGCCCTTGGGCCGTCGTCAACTTTGCCGCCGAGTCCCACGTGGACCGGAGCATCCTCGACCCGACGCCCTTCTTGCAGACAAACGTCCTGGGGACCCAGGTCCTCCTGGAGGCGGCCCGCGAGGCCCGCGTCGAACGCTTCGTCCAGGTTTCGACCGATGAGGTCTACGGCGACGCCGAGGGCAAGGACCCCTTCCACGAGTCCAGCCCCCTGACGCCCAGCAGTCCTTACGCCGCCAGCAAGGCCGCCGCCGACCTCCTGTGCCTGGCCTACGCCCGGACCTACGGCGTGCCCGTCCTGATCGTCCGGAGTTCCAATAACTACGGGCCCTACCAGTTTCCCGAAAAACTCATCCCCCTCCTCATCCGCAACGCCCTTGCCGGGGAGGTCCTGCCCGTCTACGGTGACGGCCTCCAACGGCGGGACTGGCTGTACGTCGAGGACAACTGCCGGGCCATCCTCCGGGTCCTGGAGGCCGGACGCGTCGGGGCCATCTACAACGTCGGCACCGGCCAGGAACGCACGAACCTGGAAGTCGTCCGGACCCTCTGCCGCATTCTGGGCGAGGAGGCTGGTCTCGACCCGACCGAAATCCTCCGCCGGGTCCGCCACGTCGCTGACCGACCCGGCCACGACCGTCGGTACGCCATGCAGACCGACCGAGTCCGCCGGGAACTCGGTTGGTCCCCCCAGGTCCCCTTCGAGGAAGGCCTGCGCCGGACCGTCCGGTGGTATCTCCGGCACCCCGACTGGGTCGCACGGGTCACGACCGGCGAATACTTGCAGTACTACGAAGCCGTCTACCTCCGGAGGTGGTCCCGATGAACCCCGAACGAATCGCCGTCCTCGGGGGATACGGGCAGTTGGGAAGCGACCTCGTCCCCGTCTTCCAGGAACGGGGACTCCGGGTCTTCCCCCTGGGACGGGCCGACGTGGACTGCACGGACCCCGAGGCGGTCTCCCGGACCCTCCGGGAACTCCGGCCGGACGTGGTCGTCAACTGCGCCGCCTTCGTGCGGGTCGATGACTGTGAGGACCGGCCCCTGGAAGCCTTCCGGGTCAACGCTCTGGGGGCCCTCTACGTCGCCCGAGCCTGCGCCGATGCCAGAGCCCTCTGCGTGTACATCAGTACCGACTACGTCTTCGACGGCCGTAAAGGAGCGCCTTATACGGAAGAGGACCGGCCCAATCCCCTCAACGTCTACGGGATGTCCAAGTGGGCGGGGGAACTCCTCGTCCGGTGCTACGCCCCGGAGTACCTCATCGTCCGGACCTCGGGCCTCTACGGCCTCCGGGGGTCCCGGGGCAAGGGCGGTAACTTCGTCGAGACGATACTCCGCCTGGCCCGGGAGGGAAAGCCCCTCCGGGTCGTAGACGACCAGCGGCTGACGCCGACCTACACGCGGGACCTGGCCCGGGCCCTCGGGGACCTCCTCTCGGCCCGGGGCTTGTACCACGTCACCAACACCGGCGAGTGCTCCTGGTACGAGTTCGCCGTGAAGGTCCTGGAGGGGGCCGGGGTCCAGGCCGACGTCACCCCCATTTCGACGGCCGCCTTCGGGGCCCGGGCCCTCCGGCCGGCTTACTCGGTCCTCGCTTCTGAGGGCCTCCGCCGGCTGGGATACCCGCCCCTGCAGCCCTGGCCCGAGGCCCTGCGGGCCTACCTGGACGCCCGACAGACCGCCGCGCTCGAGGCCGCATCGGCCCGCCCCCAGACGGAGTCGAAGCCGCCGGTCGGGCTGGATCCCTTCACCTAAGCCCCGCATGTCCGTGCTGGGTTCCACCATTTTCGGGGGCACCACCATATCCCGCCAACCCCGGTCCGGGTCCAGCACCACGAAGAGGTTACAGGCCCCCTTTCGATCAGAGGTGGAATCCTCTCTGGCCGGCGATGTGCCGTAACCTTCTCATAGGCCGCATCTTACCGCAGAACATCCCTTTTTCCATTCCCCACCTTGTAGATAATCAGGGTTAACGCCGGGTGATGGTGCGCCAGAAGGCAGCAAGGCGATACCGCCAGGGCACGGGATAGCCAAGGGATAGTAGTGCCGGAGCGGCCAAGCGATGGAGTGCGCGCTGAAGTTGAGCATCGGCCACCCTCCAGCGCCCTAGGGTGGAAGGCGGGGTTATCAGAGCGGCAGCCTGCTCGGCTATGCTCCGGGGGAGACCAAAAAAAACAAGGATTTTGGCCACGGTGTTTACAGGTTTGGCGCACAAATCCTCGAAGCGGATGCGCATATACCGGTCCCCTAAATGGCGGGCACCGTACCGGGCCACCATAGTATTGGCACAGCTCCACAAGGCGATGGACCGAAGAGGCTGGGACTGTCCTGCAGTGACCGGGCCGAGCATGGCATCGCCATGCTTAAGAAGCTGATTCTGGTTGGAGGAAAACGCCATGTCGCGGCCGTCCCGGACCACGTGGAGAAAGCGCAGGGTGGGGAAGAGGTCGTCCCAGAAGGGAAGCAGATACATGCTGCGGGGCTCCTTCCACCCCCAAGCGAGCCAACGACCATCCCCCCCCGATGACAACAGCCCCTCCAGATGTCGAGACAACAACGGCTGCAGGTCGGCGACCATAGCGACCCGTTGTTCGGTGGGTAGAGGCTTCTTCCAATGATCGGTGGCCTGAAGGAAAGCATTGATCCAGCGGTCGGAGTACGACCCAAACTCCACTGCATCCATAGACTCGTTGAGCTGGCTACCGATCCACAAGCCCGCTTGTTGCACTACCCGAGCCACCGCGCGGGTGCCGGAACCGCCGGTGGCACCGATGATCATAGGCCCTGGCGGCAGGTCGGCCGGTAGCGACAACAAGGAAAGGTCACTCATGGGTCATTGGAGCCGGACCCGTTTTCCAAAAAGAAGTGCTGGGTCCAGGGGTCGGAGAAGTCAAACACACCGTCCTCCGTGAGGGTTTTGAAACGCTCCCGAGGCGGGATGCGGACCCGATCCGGATCGAAGGCCGCGCGCTGAACGTGCCATCCCTTCGCCAACTCACGGGGGTCATAGCGCCGCGTGCCATATTTGCGTTTCAAGTGGTCCACACTCAAGAAGGGGTAATGGCGAAGGATAAAAGGCTCTGGGTACACCCGGCGGTCGGGAAACCTCACCTCGTGGCCGCCTGTCGAGGCAAGGTCCACAGGGTGTGAAGTCTTCTTCCAAGCATTAACCCGGTGGAGGGGGCGAGGACAGAAATAATAGTAATAGCGCATATTTGCTACATAATCGGTATCTTCAAAGGATTCTTCGTAGGTAATGGGAGTGAAAACCAGCTCGGCGAAATGGATGGCGTTGGCTCCAGTAGCGTCCACGTGAGCGATCCCCTCGGCGAGGGTGGTCCACCGCGACGGCGCCTGCCGAATCTCGTCGGCGTCGTGGTGGATAAACCAGTCGGCGTCCAGCTCGGCGGCCAGCTGTTCCTTGCGGCGCAGCAGGGCCTCCCAGGGGTACACCCCAGGGTAGGGAAAGGACTCGACGTGGACCGCATCGCGATAGGCGGAGGCGTAAGCGTACGCGATGTCAAGGGTGGCATCGGTGGACTCGTTGTCGATGATGTAAACCTCCACACCGTTGGCCAGCAGATGTTCCAGACAACGGGCCAGATACAACTCCTCATTGCGTACCGCCAACAAGGCTACCACCCGCATAGAAGGAACTCCCTCATCCAACGGCCCTTACTTGACCAAGAACGCCATATTTTGGTCGATGAATACCGGTACTCGCCCCACCTCGCGGGCAAAGTCAGCAAAGGCCGTATTCCAACTAATGTCGTCGGAGATCAACACCCCTCCCACTGTCAGATGTCTCCAGGCCAGCCGATATTCAAACTGCATGCACTCGTACGAATGCTCGCTATCGTGCAGGAACGCGTCGATATCGCCCAATTCGGCCAGCAGTGAAGGCAGAATTTCCTGGGAACGTCCCACGTGCAACGTCCAACGTGAGCGCAGGTGTGCAGGCACCAGCCAGCCTGGCGACCGACCGCGGGGCACCACAGCCCCCAGCTTCCCCTCCCAAAACGTCCCTTCCGGGTACGCAGTGTCAGTGTATTCAGGCAGGTCCACGGAATAGAGATGGCCCACGCCATTACGCTCCATGGCGGCCAGCACCACAGCGGTAGAAACTCCGTTGCACACCCCGGTTTCCACCATCCGACGGGGACGGAACTCGCGCACCAACGCAAACAACCCCTCGCACACATGCCGCCGTAACCCTCCGAAGGTATAAGGGTTGCCACGGTACGTCACCCCATGCACGGTACGAGCGAACTCCTCTTCAGCAGCGGCAATCCTCTCCAGTAGGATTCCCAAAACTGGGTCGGGTAGGTGGCGAGCCAGCTCTGGCGGCAACGGTAGCACGACCGTCTCGCGCATCGCTTACCCCAAACGTGGTGTTCATGGCAAGGGCTGGCGATCTAAACGGAAAATGGCCAAGGGCACTTCGTATACCAAAGGGTGATGCACACCGTGGCCCCAATAGCCGTCTTCCCCAAAACAGTCGCCGTGATCGGCGGTGAGCACAACCACCGTGTCCCCCGGCAGGGCGTCGAAGAGCATGGGCAAACGGCTGTCCAAAAACTCCACCGCCGCCACCTGGCAACGGAAAGCGCAAGTCTCTCTCCCCACAGGTCCCTTTTGCACCGGCGGCCAGCTCATGAAGCGAGCAAGCACCGGGTCGGGGCAAGGTTCCGGCTTCCCGGCAAAGGTATAGGGCGCGTGCGTTTCCCCGAAGTTGATAAAACCAAAGAAGCGTTCACTACCTTTGAGGTGCTCGAGAAGAAAAGCAATCTGACGGTCCGCATCCGTACCGGTGAAAAGGAACTCCTCGAAACCAGCAGTGAGGGAGGATTGGCGAAACCAGTTAGCCGCACCGGCGCCCACCGTGCGATACCCCGCGTCGCGCAAGCCTTGCACCAGGTTCCACGAGGACTGGACTTTCACCAACGCCTCCTTGCTCACCTGGGCCTCTCCCACCCCGATAAGGCCCAGCAGTTGCTTGCGAAAGCGATTGTAGTACGGTACGTCATCGGGCACGTGAGGGAGAATGCCAACGAAAAAGGCCTGATGGGCAGCGTATGTGAAGTTGGCAGGGGAGTAGGCACGCCGGGGGCGGCAATAAGAGTCTAACACCGGCGTGTGCGCGCTCTCCATTACGTCCCAGCGGCAACTATCGTACACCAAAAGGAGAATGTTCATGCCTTCCCTCCGACTACCGAGCGGCTGGCCGGAACCGAATAACGCTGGAGTGCCATAACGTCGTCAGATCTTCCTCCAAGACCTCGAAGCCTGCGTTCTCGACCTCGCGCCGTACCTCGTCTGGAGTGGTATTAGCAAAACCAGGGTTGAGTTGGGCCATTACCTTGCGCTTATCCGAATATTGAAGCACGACGTTGGCGTCGGGTTTGAGGATAGTTTTCATCGCCGCCAGATAGGCGGCGATGATGGGCAACTCCAGGTGGACGAAGGTGCCGAAAGAAAACAAGAAATCTACACTGCTCGGCGGGATTCCAGGAAATTCGTGCCCGTGGTTAACGATGTAATACACGTGAGAGTAACGCCGGAAGGTGCGCTTCGCCTCGGCGAGGATTTCGGCGTGAAAGTCCACGAGGTAGAGGCGGCCAAAGCCCAGCAGGTAGCGGGTCCACCGGCCACCGCCGGGGCCGATTTCGACAGCCGTGTGGGCAGGGTTGACATAGGGCATCAGATAACGATCACGAATAAAGCGGAGCGGAGGAACGAGTTCCGGGTCCCCCCACGCCATCCCGTAGATGGGCGGGGCGAAAAGCTCCCGCCACACGGCTTGCGCGGCTCTCACCAGGCGAGCGCGCAAGGTGTTCTGCCGTCGGAACCGCCGGTACATCTCCAGGTGCAGAGGGCTATCCAGGCCAGGCATCCCTGTCACCCCATCCTTAAGCCCCAGGCCGCCAGCACCATGCAAGCCAGAAAGCGGTGGACCGCCATGCAGTCCACCGCCAGACGTTTATTGCAGTCTGTCAAGGATTGTTGTTCGAGTGGGACAGACAGATTCCGAAAACATCCTCAGAGTCGCTGCCGTCGTTGCTGCTCGAGGTAAAGGGGGGCGAGCCCATCTCCTGCCAGAAGGTGCCACCGGACGACGAAGGCGGGGTACCACAGAAGTTGAGGCAGCGCTTGTGGCTGTTGACACCGTTAAGCCACGGGCCACCCACCCAGCCGGTATAGGCGACCCCATCGGTGTCCGCGTAGTTATTCGCCGGATTTGGGTGTCGGATTCCCAGCCACCACGGGCCTCCGGAGCTACCGCCCGTCATGTCGGAGCCGATGTATTTGGAGGAAAGGTCGACGACAGACTCACCGGCGCTACTCATGTTTACCGAGTACCACTCGTTGGCGGCCACGGTGATGATGTGGTAGCCCGGGAACGGCGACGCCGCCGGGTACCCCCAGGCCAAAACGTTCTGCTCGGGCGGCCAGTTCCAAGCGCGTCCGACCCAGCCGGTGACGTTGCCCACTTTGTCGGCCACCACCGTGCCGGTAGTGGCGGTGACGATGCAGGCGTAGTCGCGGTCAATGTTTTCAAAGTTGAACCATTGAAATGAGGTCACTACCGAAGACCATCCCCAGCATCCCCGGGATGGATGGGGTCCGCCGGACCCGCCTGCCTTATAGTAGGAAGGACAGAACAGGAAGTTCGTGTGCCAGGTAGGGTTGCCGTTGACGATACTCGACACACAATGGCCAGCGGTGGCGATGGTGCTGCGGCCGATGACCGTGGCCGAGCATACAAAGTTCCCTACTCCCGGTATGGTGAAGAACAACTTGCCGATAGTGGAGATGGGATAGACAAGGTAGTTCCCGAACCACGTCCAGCGGGTGAACTTGCCGTAGTTCGGGTAATCCACGGGGTTGGCCGGGGGGGAGCCGAACGCCATGGGCTCGACGCCGAAGCCCAGGCGGCCTGGAAAGGGTGCAGAATTTTTCCACTGCTCCCCATCAAGTTCGTAGCGAGTGAGCGGATGCGGCGGTTTCAAGCCACTCCGGGGATCCCACCCAGGAGCAAACCCCGGCCGCGCATCGGGGGGCAGGAGGACCGCCGGCCGAGGTAACTGCAGGTCCACCACCTCGGGGAGGGGCATCGGGCGGGCGGCGGCCATCCTCTCTGGCGTCCAATACTCCAAGACGGCTTGGACTTCCTGGGGAGGCACGGTCCACGTGACTGGTCCGCCCTCTTGCGCCTGCGCCGCTACCGGGGCGAACCCCACCATAATCACAGCACAGTAGGAAAGGACTACTGTGCACCCGACCTTGACTTTGGCGTTCATGATCTCCTCCTCTTAAGTTGAAATGCAGAAGTGGGATATAGCATGGGACTCTGGCCCCATCACCCTACCGAGGGTGCGGCTTCTTTTCCCATGCCCAGGGTCCCATCGGACCGACTCCGGCCGAACCTCTGCCTCACCCGGCCACCTCCCTGTATTGTGTTTAACGATACCCTCCCACGTCCCGGATGTCAAGCAAGACGAGCTCAGGTTCGGACATGAGTTGGGACAAAGAGGTGACAGGGAACCTCATCGGAGGTAAAAGGGAGAGAGAAAATCCCATCCCAAGGAGGTCCCCGATGGCCAAGAGTATCCCGATGCAACGGTTTCTGCAAGCCCTCTTCGGCGACCGAAACATGGCCGCTCAAGCGGCCGAGATCG
>Ga0079995_1064961_pt1 | contig 11678 bp, 7 predicted proteins | sample FaiFalFF_MnMetaG_2_FD_69198 | JGI IMG/M metagenome (GOLD analysis project Ga0079995, IMG submission 69198) | Freshwater microbial communities from Yellowstone National Park, Wyoming, USA - Fairy Falls C (FF_Mn_C) (SPADES assembly) (version 4) | ecosystem: Environmental > Aquatic > Freshwater >... | reverse complement strand
AGAAACTGAAAGAAAGGCGGCCGCGTAAAGTAACCCCCATTCGCAAAGAGGAGCGCCTGATCGGTAATGCGTACGCCCACCCCCGCTTTCGCCACATAAGAGAAGATAGAAATAGGCGAGGAGCGGAGGGGACGGTCTTCAGGCCGATAGCGGAAGTTCTCTTGTCGTTGAAAACGATTCTGGGTACCGGCTAAGACCAGCACAGCCGTGAGAGGGCCCCGATCGTATTTTATTTCGGAAAAGCCGCCTACGTAGGTGATGTAGGAGTCGTAGTCATAATTCACGCGGTCGCCCAGGCGGGTGAGGCGAGCATTACGAATAGGGAGGCGCTGACCATTCACTACAATATCCATGCTCTCCCCCCGGCGCACATCAAAGGTATCAATCCAAAAGTCTGCGCCAAATAAGTCTTTCACCTGCCGGTAGTGATAGCCCACATAATAACGGGCATCTATGCCGGCATTGATTTCAAAAGGGCCTGTAGAGATATTGACATTGGAGAGGAGGCCGTACCAGTTGTGAGAGTTGACGCTATAGCGGTGGATGAGGTTGGCGGCATAGCCGATGATCGTATCTCCATTAGATCGAATGAGGGTATCGCGTTTAGCCCGGTTGTCGGTGCGAACTTTTTCCCAGTCGATGAGGCCATCCGAGCGGTAGGGGAGGCGATAGGTAGATTTCGTGGGGTCCCAGTCGGTGCGCACGCTCGAAATGCCTGACCCGCCCCCTCGCCCAAACGACGCATAAGCCGCAGAGAGCAAACGTACCTTCTCCGAGATCTGCCAGTAATGGTTTAAGCTGATGAGCGGCTTGTGGTAGTAGTTTCGGATATTGCCGTAGATTTGGCCGTCTAAGTAGCCGTAGTCGTAGTTGTGGTGGATGTCTCGGTAGAGGGTGTCTATGTCACGCTTACGCAGGTAGGTAAAGCGCTGATAATGCCACTGGGGTGCGCCGAGGGCTTGGAGCATGAGCCGATGCCGACCTAAGTCCTTGGATAGGGCTATATAGTAGTTCCAAGCCTCAAAGTCCGTCCCTTTGACGTAGCCCGGGCCAGCGGCCCGCCCTCCCGCTAAGGTCAGCGACCACCCATCCGCACTTTGCCCGGTATGAAGGACGAAGCTCGTCCGCAGAGTGTAAATATTGGATACTTCGCTGGTGAAACGAAACTGCCGCTGACTTTGGGGAGCAAGCGTGCGAAGGTTGAGCGTCCCCCCAATCGTCGGCAGAACAATCCGCGCATTCCCTACACCCTTCTGAACCTGAATCTCATCAGCCACATCCAAGATACCCACCCAGTTAGACCAATAGACCCGGGAATTCTCCATGTCATTAATGGGTATGCCGTTGATGAGCACGGCGATGTTTTCTTGTTCAAAGCCGCGCAGGTTGATGCGGGAGTCGCCCCAGCCGCCTCCTTCCCGAGAAGCATAGGTAGAAGGAGCCAGGCGAAAGGCTTCTGTTACATCCTGCGAACCCCGCACCTCTAATATCGTCCGGCCCTCCAACCGCGTAAAGTTAACCGGCGTAATGAGCGTATTAGCCGTGGAGGCAATAATCTGGATCTCTTTCAAGGTGAGGGTGCCGGGACTGAGCTCAATAAGCGCCCCAGACTTTTCCAGTTCGCTCAGGGGAATTTCCTTCTCCTGATAGCCCACATAGCTGATGACAACGATCTCATCGGGGGGGAGGGCATTGGCGGGTATGGAAAGCGAAAAACTACCATCCATACGGCTGACGGTACCTAAGCCGCTTTTGAGTAGGCGGATGGAGGCTCCCGGCAAAGGCTCCTTCGTCTCGCCGTCCTGGATAAGGCCCTGCAGGATGATTTGCGTTTCCTGGCGAGTTACGGCCGCTGGTAAAGCCCGCGGGATAAACGAGCGCTTACGCGTCTCCTCCTGCCCCCATAAAAAGCCTACGAAAGCGACCCAAATCCAGTAAAGTCGCATGAGACAAAGGTAAGGAAGACTCAGTGAAATGGAAATTAAGGAGCCAGCAAAGGATTACGAATGGGCGGGATGAGCTTAGGGGCTGGAGGGGGTCGCTGAGCTATGAGGGGCTAAGCCTTTGAGGGTTTCTTGGTAGAGGCTGTCGCAACGTTGGCATTGCCAGAGGCCATCGGGACGCTGGATGAGGGTTTCACCGCAGGTGCAGACCCACCCCACTTGTCGGGCCGGATTCCCTACCACCAGCGCATGATCCGGCACATCCTGCGTAACCACCGCCCCCGCCCCCACCATCGCAAACTGCCCAATCGTTACCCCACACATCACCGTGGCATTCGCCCCAATCGTAGCCCCACGCCGCACCCGCGTCTGTAAAAACTCATTCCGCCGCTCAATAAAAGCCCGGGGATACTTATCATTGGTGAAAACACACGACGGCCCGCACAAAACCCCATCCTCCAGCTCTACGCCGTAGTAAAGGGAGACATTGTTTTGAATCTTGCAGTTATTGCCAACCTTGACGAAGGGGCCGACAACGACATTCTGGCCTAAAACACAGTTTTTTCCAATTCGGCTGCCCCGAAGAATATGCGAGAAGTGCCAGATTTTCGTCCCCTCCCCAATCTCCACATCTTCATCTATGAGAGCGGTCGGATGGACAAAGTAAGGCAGAGTTGGGACGGTATCCGGATAGACCTGCCGAGAGAGTTTTTCGGCGAGGGCAATAGCGGGGAGGGTAGCCTCAACGGGCGTACGGGGAGTTTCCCGCCCCTCAACACAAGCTAAAAAGTGCTGAAGCTCAGCCATGAGAGGCTCCACCGAGTCAAACGGAATAGACTCAGGCACCTTATCCAAAGTCAGGTGAGGCACAGTGCCTTTCATCCAGCGAACATGAATAGCATGAAAGAAAAGGCGGGGGGTTGGGTAAAGGTCTTCAAGGATAAGCACTCCCGACGTGCCCGTAATAGTGAGGGTGCGCATGCGCTGCGGGAAAGTCCAGGAGGCTTGTATTTGTCCTAATCGTCCCTCCGAAAAGCGCAGAGTAATGCTGACGGTATCCAGAAGCTTCCCCGCTATGGGGCTCGGGGCGTCTATATGAGTTTTCTGGGGATTTTCGCCGATGAGCCAAGGGATAAGGTCCAGATCATGAATAGCTAAGCCCCAGAGCACATCTTCGTTGAGGGGATATTTTCCAAAGCCCATGCGCTGGGAATGGATGGAACGAATCTCCCCAATAAGGCCCTCCCCTATGAGCTGATGGATTTTTTGGATGGCGGGATGATAACGAAGGATGTGCCCTACCAGTAGGTGGCGCTGGTGTTGCTGGGCCAGCTCCGCTAAACGGCGAGCCGTGGCTAAGTCCATACTGAGGGGCTTCTCACAAAGGACATGCTTATACGAGCGAAGGGCGGCTTCCACGAGAGCGGCATGAGTAGGCGCTGGGGTAGCAATCACAACGCCCACGATGTCGGGATTAGACCAGACTTCATTCAGGTTAGTTGTCCAACGAGGGCCGGGATATTTGGCGGCGAGGTCGGTGTACTTGTTTAGGTTTCGCACAGCGACGGTATGAAGGACCCCTAAGGCATGAAGGCGACTAAGAATTTTACTGCCCCAATAGCCGGCCCCAATAAGGGCTATAGCTGGTTTCACAGGCCTAAAACGATTTTCCCCTTAGGTGCGCGCACGGTGAAGCGAAAAGTAGTTTCCCAGCGCTGGCCGGGTTCTATAATCAGATTCCAAGTGAGGCGGCCCGTCTCAGGGTCTAAGACGCCTTTCCCGCTGTCCGTGAGTTCCACTTTGATGTCGCTATGGCGGCTAATGGGAATGCGGTCCCACACAACGACTTTCACTGGCTGCGTATAAGTAGAAGCCACAGAAAGCCGATAGGCAAAAAGATACCGAACATTACCGCCGGCCAAACTCGTTTCTCGGCGGCGCTGGACCTCTTCCCGGCTAACTATGAGACGTTCGGTGCTCCCCAGGTCCAGCCAAACCGTGTCATCCTCCGCCTGAGGTGGCCACACAAAACGTCCTACCAACTGCCCTTCCACTTCTACCTGCGCTTCGCCCCGCTCCGACAACTGCAAAAGAGTCAGCGGAAGCGCCGCCCGCAGGTAAGCCTTCTGGACCATCGGAGCATTCACAATAAAAAACGGCTGAACAGTGAAAGTGTCCTCCTTCAAAAGGAGCTGAACCGTGCTTTTACCTGTGGGGATAGTATGGGTGCCCAAGCTGTACGTGCGGGCTAAAAGCCCCTGCGTTTCTACGGGAAGCGGCGCAGAAGAATTTTCCTCAGGGGCAAAACTATCTGCCTCATACCTGTCTTGCCCAGCATCAGCTTCGGGGGCTCTCAGAAGCTTTGCAGCCACAGGCATACCACCAGCCAAATCTATATACCACGGCACAAAACGGGGAGCCTCAACATCCCGACCAGGCAATGCCGTCGAAAGGGTAAGCTGAACATCTTTCCAATCTATGCCAGTGTGATTCTGAATGGCGGCCCAGCGCTGCACATAAAGAGTACCCTCCGTAGCATTGGGAAGGCGGATAAGGTACCGTGTTTGCCATTCCGCCAGAGGAGTTTGAACCTCTACGCGAATGGGGATGATTTCATTTTGCGGACTCCATACCCGCAGGTAAAGGGCCGCTCGCCCCTGCGCATAATACTGCTTACGGCTATCATAAGCGCTTTTCCAGCGGGATAAAGAGTCTTTGGCAGCCTCTACATAACGCATAAGGGGATACATGGCCTCCCGAATAGCCGGTAGCTCACGATTCAAAAGACGAAGATAGGCCTCCACGGCCTGCGCATTGGTCCCGCCTTCCTCGCCGCCAAGCTTTTTATTTTCCATGAGGGTAGCTTCCTGCGCTTTGAGAAGAGCTATACGGGATTCGTAGGTATATATCACCTTTTCCAGAGAGTCTATCTGCCGGCGCAAAAGACGCAGGTCTGGGGGCTCCTCAGTAAAGGCTGGCGTATAAGGCTCAATCCGGCTCTCTACGATATAGGCCTTCGTCGTCGGGGACAAAATGGGCCGCACCCCCGCAGGATCATACTTTGGCGGCAAATCCGCCCAAATAAACTGATTATACCCGCGCCGAAGCGAAAGACTGCCCGTATAAAGGAACATTGCCCCAGAAGGATGTACAGTAACAGCCGAAAGAAGGAGGCTTAGGGCCCCCCATACCGTGTCCATGCCGCAAAAGTGGGAAAAAACTCGCTTGGCAAGTTTTTTGCGTACTTTTGAATTATGCGCAACCCATTCTGGGTAGGGCTGTTAGTGGGTTTTAGTTTCCTCTGGGCTCAGGAGGAGAGCCGACACCGAGAAGGCATAGCCCCGCCACCACCTCCACCTAAACCCGCTCAAAATCGCCCCACCCTCCCACGAGAAGAAATCATGATGGAAATGATCAGCGGCACCCTCCTAGATAAAAATGAGCAGGCTATCGCCAACGCTCGCATCTGGATTGTGCATAAGTCAACCGGAAAAGTTTTAGGCGAAACCCGCTCTGACGCCAGCGGTAGCTATGCTATTGCCGTGCCACGGGTAGATACCGTGATCCTGCGCGTGAGTGTAGATGGAAAAGCCTTCATGGAAAAAGAGTATTCTTTTGACTCACTTTTATCATCCACCGAAATTACTTTTGAACCATGAGGCCCTGGGTTGCGATTGGTTTTTTGGGCGGAGTCTTGCTTTTAGCTCAGGAAGTTCCCTACCGATTAGGGCGGTTGCTGTTTGAGCTTAAGCCCGGATATAACATAGAGAATCTACCTACGGAGCTTCGGGAGCTTGGGAGCCTTTTGCAGGTAACGCAGATAAGAGAGCGCTTTCCCGGCCTGAAAATGGCCTCGCCCGTGTATGTAGTAGAATATCAGGCGCCCTTATCTCCGCCTTATGCCGCTAAGCTCTGGGCCCGCAGCCCCGCCGTTCTATACGCAGAGCCGGAATATATCCCCCAGCCCTTAGATAGACCCGAGAAACTCACCTACACCCCCAATGACCCCCTCCTAAGCCAGTGCTACAGTCTAACGCACCTCCATGTCTTAGCCGCCTGGGATAGCACCCAAGGAGACACCAACTATGTCTGGGCCGTCGTCGATACCGATGTGCGGTTTGATCATCCGGACCTGGTAAATAGCATCGCCTATAACTGGGCAGACCCCATCAATGGCATAGACGATGATGCTGATGGGTATGTGGATAACTTTCATGGGTGGGATTTCGTAGGGGCCACCATAGGCGGCACACCCGATAACGACCCCCGTACTAACCCCACCGGGCACGGCACTTGGGTAGCGGGCTTCGGAGGCGCAACGGTGGACAATGCAGAAGGAGTGGCTGGCCCCGCCTTCAAATGTCGCCTTCTGCCCATAAAGGCAGCGCCTGATGACAGCTGGGCTTTGGTCGCGGCCTATGACGGAGTATCTTATGCCGCCCAAAAAGGAGCCAAAGTCATCAACGCCTCTTGGGGAAGCCCCTTTTATAGCCGGGCAGCAGAAAACTTTATTCGTACCATCACCGACACTTACGATGCCCTTGTAGTAGCCGCCGCCGGGAATATTCCCCCCAATTTAGGAACCCCATTTTATCCAGCCATGTACGATGGGGTGCTTTCTGTGACAGCGGTCCGTCACACGGATGACGTTTGGCCCGGCACCGTGCAAGCCTACTACGGCATTGACCTGTGTACCACAGGCTGGGGCACAACTACCCATGGCCTCAATGGCTACGGAACCTATGCGTATGCAACGAGCTTTGCCACGCCTATGGCCGCCGGCTGCGCCATCCTCCTGAGAAGCTGGCGACCCGACCTAAATGCCCGCCAAATCGCCGAACTCCTCCGCATCACCGGTGACTCCGTAGACCACCTCAACCCCACCCTCCGCTACCAATTAGGCCGCCGCATCAACCTCTATCGCGCCATCACCACCCGCGACACCCCCGCCTGCCGTATCCAAACCTGGCAAGTCCACGATAACAACGATAGCCTCTTCTTCGCCGGCGAAACCCTCTCCATCACCCCCACCTACATCAACTACCTCTCCCCCGTCCAAAACCTCTCCATCAAACTGATTAGCCTCTCCCCTTACTTAGAAGTCATAGACAGCCTCTACTCTGTAGGCACCCTAAATACCCTAGCCACCCACCAGCAGCTCCAGCCCTTTCGGGTGCGAGTAACCGCCGCAACCCCCTCAGATAGCAAAGCGGCTCTCTTCTTTCAGTATAGCGGGGATGGAGGATACTTAGATTACGAAGTGCGAGAAATCTCTGGCCTCAATCCCCCCTATGTGCATTTACCCGCCGCTAAGCTCAAAACCACCATCAGCGGCAATGGCCGAATCGGCTATCACGATACCCCTTACAATCAGATAGGACTGGGAGTTCGCTGGGCCTCCCAAGGTAGCTCCTGGCTCTTCGAGGGAGGAATGGTTTTAGCCGATACTACGGCCCATTTATGTACCCGAGCCCCAGGCACAGGAATGTATCGGCATTTCATGCCCATAGGAGCCGCTCAACGCACCTACTCGGAACTTTATGAAGTAGGGCAAGTAGAAATGTACGGCGATGTCTCCCAAGACCCTGCCGCTCTCCCCTTTGCCATCCGACTCAAAACCTACGGCATCCGACATGAGCCCGCCAATCCCTTCATAGCCTTCGTGTATGAACTGGAAAACTTCTCAGCCCAGAACTACTCCAACCTTGCCTTTGGATGGTGGTTAGACTGGGATGTAGGAAATAACCCCGCTACCGACATAGCAGGAATAAGTGCCAGCCATAAACTCGTATATGCCCGCAATGGTACAACGCGCTATGCGGGGGCCTTGCTCCTCTCCCCGCACTTAGCCGTCTTACATGTAGGGAGAGTAGACACTTTTAGGGCTACTCCCAAAACATATCATGCGATATTTCAGGGTTTAGGTGCCAGTAGCACCAGCGCCGTGGGGGATGTTTTCACAGCTATTTCAGCGAAGGGCATCCACTTACCTCCTGGCGGAAAGGATACGGTGGTTTTTGCATTGGTGGCGGGGGATTCGTGGGGGGCCTTCTTAGACCATGTAGAAGCAGCGCAAGCCTGGTACCAGTGCTTCATCCGAGGGGGCCAAGCCGTGGTAGATTTAGGACCAGACCGAGCCATCTGTCTGGGAGACTCCCTCATCGCCACGGGCATCAACCTAACCGAGTACTACTGGAGTACAGGCGACTATACGGCCGTGGTATATCCCCGCCAGAGCGGAACCTATGCGCTTTTAGCACGGGATGGGAATGGGTGCTGGGGATACGATGAGGTACAGATCACAGTAGATAGCCTTTTGCCAGCGGATGTGCAGTTTGTACCGGGGCTAACATTGACAGTGGGCCAGTCTCTCACAGGCACCGATAACGGACCAAACTACACGCGCACCTGGCACGTACAGACTCCCACAGGTTGGGTAACCTATAGCGGCGCATCATTCTCGCATGTTTTTTCGGCAGTGGGTTCGTACGAGGTGCGCTTAGTACGGGTGGATCCCGTTACAGGGTGTCGGGACAGTTTGAGCTGGCAAGTCATCGTGGGGACTTCTGCCCTCCAGGAAGGAAGCGCGGGAGGAGTCTGGGTATACCCTAATCCCACTGAGGGAAAGGTAATCTTAGAAGGGGAAGTGCGGGCAGGGGATTATTGGGAGCTTCTGGATATAGTAGGGCGAAAGGTAGCCCAGATAGAGCTAAGCGAGGCCAGGAGACAGGAAGTGGATTTGCCAATAGGATTGAGGTCAGGCAGTTATATCTGGCAGGTCCGACGAGAAAATCAGGTAGTGGGACGGGGGCTTTTGAGTGTGCTGCGATGAGAAGCCCATAGAGCCCCCCATCCCCCTCGTCTTCTTGCTGGCCTAAGGTGGCATCGCTGAATACAAGACTAAAGGTGCTTTCTGGCACTTGAGAGACTGCTAACTTATACCATTTCCTGGTATAGAGTTTCTTTTTAGGCGGCGGCCAGCTCCCATAGGGGGCTGGCCGCCGCCTTGAGGGCGCGTCCATCCCCTCTTCACGTTAAGAAACCCTTGGCCTCAAAATGGTATAAGTTAGCACTTTCGAATGGCGCTATATCTGTCAAGCTTTGAATGCCCTGCCTTCATGATTAAGAAGCTGTGTCCTTAGAAATGTGATTATTCAGTCAGATGATCCAGGCCGCAGGTCTATGAGCGACGCTTCTACACATAGTTATGCCTTGAGAAGCTCTTGAGCAGGACACCCTCTTGGCACTCCAGGTGGTCTGTGCAACAAAGCCCTTATTTTTGCTCTGTGAATCATAAAAAGGCTCCTCCCTCATGTGAAGTATCAGCTCGGATTTATGCCTTGAATTCTCAGGGAGCATATGAGATAATCCATTGTTTAAATGAAGAAGTTATAGAGGTACATTGGCGAAAAGTCGCAAAATATATGCCTTTTTCTTATGAAAAGCTGTGAAAGAGTCCAGAACCGAAAACATCTCTCACGACAGAGTGAGAAAGATCGGGGTTATGTAAAGACCCCTTCGTATTTAGTGGATTTTATGGTGGAACTAGCTAAGCCATTAAGGCCCTCCTGTCGAGTCATAGAGCCTGCTTGTGGGGAAGGCCCTTTTTTGAAAGCTTTCGCTGAGCGGTATGGGCCGACCCACCGTTTATGGGGCATAGATATCTACGCCCCTCTCCTGAGGGAGGCCCAACAATCACTTCCCCAGGCTTCCCTAATAGAAGGCGACTTTTTGCTCTGGCAGCCTCCTGAGCCCTTTGATATCGTAATAGGCAATCCTCCTTATGGAATTATCGGGCATGAAAGCCATTATCCTCTCCACATTTTTCAAAAACAAAAGGCTCTTTACAGGTCTCTTTTTTACACTTGGCACGGAAAGTATAATATGTATGCTGCATTCATAGAGAAGTCTGTTAGAATTCTTGGAGACGATGGCAAAGCAGTGCTCGTGGTTCCCGCAAGTTGGCTGGTTCTTAGTGATTTTTCTAAGCTCAGAACCTTTTTAGCTCGTTCTGGGAGACTGAAAGTATACTATTTAGGTAAAGCATTCCCAGGCCGAAGTGTTTCTTGCGTGGTCTTAGTTTTGGAAAAACAAAAGCGTGGCATTGAGCTTTATGAAGGATCAAGACTCCATCTCAGCAGAGAGTCATACAATGGAGAGATGATCAGGTTTGAGTCGCCAGAAATTTTAGAGTTCGAGCAAAGTGGTATTAGCTTAGGAGAGGTTTTTGATATCTACTTTGCTGCAAGGAGCCCTGAGTTTCGCAAAAATCCCTACGTCAGTACTCAACCCAAGTCAGGATTTGTGCCCGTACTAACAGGCCGCAATCTCAAGCCAGGTTGGATAGACTATGAGACTTGCTATTCAGCTCTTTGGATGGCAAAGGAAAAGGTGAATACTATTAGATTTTTTTATGGTTTCCCTCATATTGTTGTGGCTCATACCAAGGGTACCCGAGTCGTGGCAGCCTTAGATGAGAGAGGATACCCTTGGCGAGAAGAATTTCATCTGGTGCCAAAGGTCAAAGAGATCGACCTTCAATCAGTAGTTGAGTACCTGAATAGCGACTCCATCCAGGCATACGTAAAGCAACTGTATAGGGACTTCGTTCCCCACCTCACATCGGAAATGCTTCTACGGATTCCTATACCATACTCTTTTGGAGTTCGTAAATCTCGTCTTCCTTTATGAAGCGAGAGGAATACATTGAGTTGCTGAGGAGATACGAGGCTTTTCTTTCAGAAATACCTCTGGATAAATATAAAGAGGAACTACGACCTATCAAGACCGTAGAACAAGACCTTCCAAAAGAGCTTAATCCACATCTATGACTTGTATTACAGCTATTGGACCGAGGAACCCACTAAGTCGTTTCCTTCTTTTGAGGACTTCTTTAATAGCTACTGGGATAATCATGAAAGAGGCCCTTACATACTCAAATTCATTGAGAAATACTTCTGGGGCTGTTCGCATGACTTCGTGAAGAAGGGTCTGAAAGCAAGACTATACAGAACTTTTATTTCGGTTCTTACTCAGTTTCATTTTTGCTATACCTGGAAGGCTTACTGTAGCTCGAGAATAGAGGCTTCCGCCGAATTGGATATGAGAGGAATAGATGCTAAGATTTTTTACGATGACTATATTCAAGTAGGCCTTCAAATCAAAAAGGAAACTTATCGCCCGGAAGCCCGAGAGGGAGGGCGCTTTGCTCAGCGAAGTTTAAAAGATATTCACCTCTTTTTAGAGATCCCTTATACCATAAATGAGCCAGAAGACTTAGAGAAAAAATGTCAGAATGCCAAAAAACAGGAAACTTGTAAGAGATACCAGAAACTGTATTACCTGTCTCGATTTTTACAAAAGTACCTCTCTAATGGATTCGTAGTCTTTGAACCTTCCTATGCAGAAAGAATAGAAAGGAACATCATTATGAATCTCCATCCACAGTCCCTGAATCCGAGAAGATATACCTGGGAAATGACACTGGATGCTATCATAAAATGGGATGAATCCTCTTCATCGAACGAGACTGCTAACTAAGTATAGATGCCCATGAGCCGCCATTGATCTCCAAGGAATATACCCTCATTTCCACCGACCTCGCCTACAAAACCGAGCTAAATAGGGTCCTATCAGACTATGCACACGCTCCACCCCGTGCATCCCACCCTTCAAGACCTTATACCATTTTGAAGCTAAGGCTTTCTTAATGTGAAGAGGGGATGGGCGCGCCCG
>Ga0079995_1101410_pt1 | contig 11689 bp, 8 predicted proteins | sample FaiFalFF_MnMetaG_2_FD_69198 | JGI IMG/M metagenome (GOLD analysis project Ga0079995, IMG submission 69198) | Freshwater microbial communities from Yellowstone National Park, Wyoming, USA - Fairy Falls C (FF_Mn_C) (SPADES assembly) (version 4) | ecosystem: Environmental > Aquatic > Freshwater >... | reverse complement strand
TTAAATAAGCGCCGAGCTTTATGTTTTTGGAAGCGGGGTAGGGTAGCCAGGATATCCCGCCGGGCTCATAACCCGGAGATCGGTGGTTCAAATCCACCCCCCGCTACTTTTATATAAAGTTTACTACAAAAATTTATATATTGAATCCATGTTTAGGGACGTTGGTCGGAAAACTTTTGGCATCCCCCACTGCGAGTCTGCTTCTCCTATCATACAGGCGCTTAAGAGGGAAACTTGGTCTGGAAGAGGGGAGCTTGGTCTACTGCGAAATTCCTCATCAAAACAGCAGCCCCAAAACGCTCGCAGACGAGGTCAAAGAGACGATCGAGAAGAGAGTCGACGACATAGAAAATTGACGCAGGACGAAGTCGGGGAACTGTACCAGATGATCAAGGCCCTTCACTTGAGGAAACAGATCTAGATGGTGGTCGTTTAGCTGGTCGGACTCGATGGGTCTGCAAGGGTCTCGAAGAAGGACGTACTAGCTTACAACATATGGAACTTTGCCATGGGCGTGAAGGCGCTGATGATTAAAAACAGCTTCAAAGCTAACCCGGCCTATCACCGTCAAAGAACTCCCTCTGAAGGTCTATTCCGGCGAGTGTTCTCTCTGGCTTCCGTCCTTCCAGAGGAGGTTCGTCTGGGACCATGCGGACATCAAGGCCTTCCTCGATTCTCTTTTCAAGGGATATCCCGTCGGGATACCCCTGCTCCGGAGGTTAAGAAGCCCCAAAACCTCGGACCCCTTCACCCTCAGGGTCCTCGTTGGGGAGGGCATGGGTTCAGAGAACTACCTGATAGTCGACGGCCAGCAGACGACCCTCTCACTTCTCCTGCTCCTGAACGGCTGGCGCGTCAAGGTCGGCGACATGGAGTACTCCAGGCAGCCCATTCTCATCAACCCTACGAATTACGTCCTAGAGGTGGGCAGGAGAGGCCTAGACCTATCTGAGGGAATGAGGGCTCTATTGGGTTTCGGGGATGTGGGTAGGCTGAAGAGGAGGTACGCGAGCGAGTATGTCGCTAGACGACCTTTTAGTGGCCTAAGGTTTGCGGCAACATAAAACAAGTAAGTAGATGCCTTTTTGTCCATCCCGGTTTCCTATTTGACGTTGGACCATTAGCTCTTTTTTCCTTCTCTCTATAATAAATCCAGCTCCTTTAACGAGTTCAACCAATTGATTTAGAATTTCTTCCTTCTCATCATGAAGCATTATAACAGCTGTTCGCCCGGGCTTTAGAACTCTATACATTTCCTTAAACGCTTTTGAGAGGAGATGACAGTAATCGTCAAACTTTTTACCTTGCTTAGGATTCACTATTATTTCTTTATCGAAGGGCATATCTAAACCTAGCCATGCTGCAGCAAGATAACTTAGTTCGAAATACTGAACCTCGTCTGTGAACGGCGGATCCGTGATAATCATATGAACAGAGTTATCAGGCAATGGCAGCTCCTTAGCATCACAATTTAGAATTGCTAAACTTGCATCACCGCTGATAACGGACTCAGCTGAAGTAAAGGCTGTTGCTAGCCCTTTAATATGACTCAACCTTTTCAATGCGCGAGTGAATAGAAAGTAAGGATTACGTTCCACATGCACACGTGGCATCCAATAACAGTTCACCCCCCACGTTCCTCCATTTTGTCGACTCATTTTACTTGCTTGGTAAAGTATCGATGCAAAAGCCACCAGTAGCCCGGTTCTAGTTCGTTCATCTATCCGGAGATCCTTAATGTCGCTTAGGAGTGCTGCCAGAATCGTGAGATTTCTTTTGGTAAAAAGTTCCGGGATTGTATTGACCTGCCTCCTTTTCATAAAGGGTAACCCATTGGGATATCTGAAACTCCCGCTCGGGAGCTTGGCCACAGGCTCGATCGCTTCGATATCTTTTCCGTTATATCTGATTAGACGATTTCCACAATTGCATATAACTTTAGCAGCTTTAATCGCATCCCCAATCCATACGAAGTACGAGGCCGGTCTTTTGGTCCCGCATTTACATGTTACTTCGAAAAGTGAGAAGTAACGTGTCCATCTTCCTTTTAACAACTCATCTGATGCCGCCGCTAAGGCTTGAGCGTCAACACCTTCTAATTCTACTCTCGCTATGAGGGCGGCTAGCGGATTAAGGTCAGAGTAAATACATCTTCTGCCTAATAGGAGTGCAGCCTTCGCTATACTACCTGATCCACCGAAGGGGTCTAAGACAATCTCTTTTGGCCGAGAATATTTATTTATGTATGGCGCAGCTATATTCCCTGCCTTCCTCCCCCAATATCGAATTACCGGCCTCATTCTTACACCCTAATCCCTATCAAGAGGTACGCTTTTATCCCATATATCATCAAATTTTTTTCTAAAAATCCTCGTCCCTTGGACGCTAAAATCGACAGTTAAGTTCTCTATATTTGATTTTAATCCTGATAATGTGAAATTGAAAGATCCCGTTAATAACATCACACCATCTATTAGCATTCCTTTTGCATGAAATTGTTGAGAAATCATAGTGTCTACACGAGTGTCAGCTCTCCTTAAAATATTAAGACTTTCCTCATGGCCTTTATTAGTTATGTCTAATGTAGTGATAATACGAATATATAAATCATTTTCTTTAGATTTCTCTATAAGCAACTTTACGGCTTCAGGTGAAAGCCAGGGGCTTATCAGGTCAACAGTGTATCTAGCGCTTGACAAGAATCTTTTGAACTCCTCGTACGCTCCAACTTTTAACGGGAATACTTGCGAGGGTGAGTTAACCATTTGTTCTAAAATTTTTGTGATGTCTGCCGTAAGCCTGCTTGTTACTAAGAACGGTTGATCGAAGGGGGGATAGTTACAACCACGCTCAAGCATAACGCACAACTGGCAGCCATCCCAACAATGAGGGGCTCTGCTAAGGAGATCGTCCATTAGATCACGAGCCTTTGAACTCATTGTGAGATTGTCAACAAGAACTCGTCTAACCGAGTTAACATGTGGATAAATATACGGGTCGTTGAAGCAACTTGTATATGACGCTAAGATTGCGTTTACAAGATTATTGACGTCCTGTTCATAATTCCTAAAAGGAGTTAGCGCCTTAGGGAGGTTTTTCACAGCTTGGTTCGACCTTTTTTCGCAGAATTCTAACACTGCTTGGACTCCATGATTCTCAGAACCTAGGAACTCTGCAATTATATTTTTACTTGGGTCTGTAAGGTCTTGAGCGAAACTCTTCAAATAACCTAGTCCCCCGACAGCCACTTCAAAGACAAAGACTCTAACACCCTCTTTTTGAGACCCAATCGGCTGGATCCTATCATGTTCTAGATAGTATCCAAAGTCTCCCTTACTATATCCATATTTAGCGCTTATCCAGTTAAGGAATAGATGCGCGAAGCTGTGAATAAATAAAACACTTGCAAAATCTATCAGATCCTCATCGACCTTTGCTTCATCGACTGCTTTAACAATAGTCCGAGAACGCGCAGAACCATTGCTCCTTGCTGACAACGCATGCGCAATCAAATCGTCCAACCGCTCGAAGGCTGCAAATCCCATTCCCTCTCTGATCAGATCGTCGCTATCCGTTGTACCCATATACAGTAGCTGTTTTAGCCTTATCCAGCGAGCAAGCTCCGGTCTACCATTAAGCCTATTACGTATTAATTCTCTTAATGTGTCCTTGTTGAATTCAAACTGAATAGCAGGTGAGTGTGATATTCTGAAGCCTAGACCTTCCTTGAGGTATAGAAGGGGATGCCTAAATATCCTCGCACGCTTAGGCGAAAACTGAACCCCATCTATGAATGCAATATAGCTACCCCTAGGAACGTAAGTGATGGTAACTAATGGTGTGTTTTCGTATCTTATTGCGGCTAACGGCTCATTTTCTTTCTTGTCTGGGGGCGATACGTATTTCCTCCGTATCAGAGGGTAAACGTTATAAAGCTCGTTGTAGGGCATTGGACCAAAGTAGTACTTGCATGGAGTTCCCTTGCGGACTGGACAATCCCTTGCAATAGGGCAATCCTCTCTTTTTGAAGATAATAGAACCCATCCGAAGGCACAGTAATGAGCTTCGCGGAGTGCCTCCCAGCTGAATTCCATGTATTCAGGGAAATATCTCCACTGCCATTTACGGTTTGGCGGTTCGAACACATATTTTTCATCGCGTTCTTTAGTAAATTGTATAGGATAGAGCTCGTATGGCTGGACAACCCTCTTTGCTAATCCTGCAGGCACGTTAAATAGGAATTCATCCTTCACACTTCTTGAACGCCAACGTAGATCTGTCGCCCGGTGATGAGCCGTCTCCGCAAGGATAAGTTCATAAGCTTCACCTCGATATGCCCGGAGAAGTTTGAACGGCGTAAAAGTGAATAATGCATGTATACCATGCCTGGTGACTCTCTGCATAAAATTCAAAACTCGACGTGAACTCATGCTTCCTCAACACCTGCCAGCGCCAGTTCAGGGGAGGGTGGCTCAAGCATCAAGGAAAATCTTATTTTATTCCATAACAATAGGTTAATAGCGTCAATGATATCGATTCCCTCAGGTTTGACCTTTAGTTCATTCTCTATTCGATTAAGCGACTCGTATGCTATGAGTCCTGGAATATTAACTGAACACAGGAGCTTGGCAGTGTTTGGAAACTCTTTTAGGAAACTCGCAAGGCTATTTGCCGTTACACTCCCAAATGAAGTAGTAATAGCCGTTAATGCTTTGGTAACCTCGTCGAAGCCGAATCCGAATTTCTTTCTGAATTCCTTGTAGTTGTTCTTCATCTTGGTGCTGAAATAAGTACTAAGTGGTGTGTAAAACCGAGAAAGCAGCTCATCAGAATCAAGGGTCCCTTTAGCTACCATTTCTATATTGCTAGAGTTTGCTTTATACCAACTCTGGATTAGGCCCCCGTCCCCCGAACGGTAAGATGCCTGTGCCATGTTGAGTAGTTCGCTACATAAATTACGCGCCCGAAGAAGTAAGTTCTTAAGAGACTCAAGTTCGTTTAAGACGTTCTTATCGAGATGTGGAATCTTTTCGAACATAGCCTTCAGTTCTTCTACCTGCTGAAGTGTCTGTCTAATAATACTCAATTTCTTCTCAACATTGTTAAGTGATTTATCCCACTTCTTCTTCTCTTGAGAAAAATCATTCTCCTCAACATTTTCTAGGCCATTCAAAACAGTAGAGAGAAGAGATCTAAGTTCACTTATCTGGCTTTTGGCAGCATCTTTATCAAATAGTCCGACTTCGTCATTGAAAGCTAGTAATTCCTCGTTAAGTTCATCCAAGATCTGTTTTAGCGCATTAATTATCTCTTGTATATTCCTCAGATATTGCTCTCTAGCTATGTATGTTGGCCTGCCTTGTAAAGCCCGCTTATAGAGCAATAGTGAGAGAGTGTGTTGAAGTTTAATGCTCGCGCTGGCTTGTCCTACCAGTGCTGGTGGAAGCAAATTAGGATCTGCCAGCTTGTCTCGAAGCCTCTTGTCAAACATGTACAAGGTACCTAGTGGTGACGATGGAAGAACTATTATCCCGAGAGCCACTCTTAGGCATGCTGGACTCCGGCCAGATCGTCCTATTCTTTGTACTACACCCTCAGGTGTTATGGGCAGCTTGTGTTGAATTATTACGGCTACATCTGACAGGTCTATTCCGAGTTCTAAAGTGGATGTTGCTAGTAAATGCTTAAGATTTCCTTGAGAAAAAAGATACTCGACTTTTGCCCGTTGATTGAGGGGAAGCTGTCCATAATGTATGCCAATGCTCTCTTTGTACTGCTTCAGTACGTAACTTCTGAACGTATTTGGATCCGCCACTATACTAAGCGGAACCAAAGGTAACCAATTGTAGCTGTCTTCGGGTTTCCTACTTAAGTTATAAATATGATCCGTAACTTCTCGTCCCTCCCTTCTACCTAGAATGGTTGTGAAAATATAGTCTGAGATTGTAGCTATTTCAGCTACACTATCTATGAATGTTAATGCCTTAAAATTGTGTTTATGGCACCAGAGTGTGACCGCTAAGATCAAGGCTTCGGTGAGCGTTTCTACACTTGAGCTAGGATGGGGCAGAAGGAATAGATATAACATCAACCTGCGCCCTGTCACTCCAGCTTTTTCTAGCGTCTCCTCATAGTTAACACAGAATATCTCGTCTGTTTCGACGCCTGCCAGCTTTGCGATAAAATCAAGGGGGTTGGGTATAGTGGCTGATGAGAAAACAAAATAGGGTCCTGAGCGGTTAGAACGTGCTGCATGTCTTAGGAGTTTAATAATATAATAAACGTGTCCTCCAAGGTAGTCTGTGTACACATGAGCTTCGTCAAAGACAATGTAATCTATCCCGGCAAACATTTTTACAGTAGTGGGTGTTAGAAGTCTTCTGTAAAGCGTGTGGATATTCGTTATTAGAATTGTAGGCCTCTTCAGCCAAATTTCGTCCTTAGAAGCTAGAATATAAGGATACGCCTTCGAGCACCTGCTGCATTTTACCAATGCTCTACCTTCTTTTGTGTCTATGATTAGAGAGTTTGAACATTCTAGGCACTTCATCTCACGATATGTATCTCCTTGTCGAATTTCGACAAGTCTCTTTGTATCCCCATCATCAATCCCAATAGTGACTTGATTCACCATGTACTTGTTGACGGAATCAACGATGCCTAGGAATGATTGCAACTGATCCCGTTCAAGTGCCTTGCGAGGATAAACTAGAATAGAGGAGACTCCCGACCCTTCCTCCATACTTCTTTCCACAGCTCTAATGATTACAGGCAGAAAGAAAGCGAGTGACTTGCCAGATGCCGTAGGGGCTACGATAGCAGCTGTTGTGTATCGCAGCCTATTAGAAAGAAGTTCTTCAACAATTGGTCGTTGATAACTTGAGAGACCTTTAAACTTGCTCTCGCTAAGAGCAGATAATATAATTCGTGATATTGACTCGTTTGAAATAAATCTAGGTAATATTTCTTCAAACCTGTAATGTCCGAAATCTGGAACAGGTTCATGACGCATTTCAATCTTATACTCAAGAGGTATAGGCGTCTGCCACTCTAGGTTTCTTATATAAACTATTCTGTAGAGAAGATCAAAATGGATCGTGCGCCAACCATAGTTCGTGTATTGAACCATGAGATTAGAAGAAAGGAACTGTTTAGGGTCAACTTTGTTTCTCATGCATACCGAATTGATCTCTTCCTCGGAAAGGAATGATCGGCTGTCAGGCGGGTCTCCAAAGCCATAAATGTCAATTTTTTGCTTCTCTAGTTTTAGAAGTTCCTGATATGTGGCTATCCATGAATCACGCATATTACTTACCCCCCGGCCACGAATTAAAAGACTTTGAAAGAGGGATACATAAATTCACAACACTGTAGACAGCCTGGATGAGCTTTACTGCCTGACTATGATGAAGAATAAAGCCGAATTCCTTTTCAAACAAATCTCTAATTAGAAATATGCCATCAAGCTGTGTTAAAGAGTCCGCTTCTTGATAATATCTGTAAACAATTCTCTGTAGCCTAAGCAAATTATTTTTGTTAATTCGACCTTCCAGATTGAAGAGAAAGCACTCTAATAAGGAGGGATGGAGATATAAGAAAAACTGGTCATCTAAGTCGTAAACTCCTAGTATTGAGAGTAGTACTTTTAGTCCCTCTCTACTCTCGACAAGTTTTAAACCGAGCTCATTTGCATGGCTGTAAGGAAAATGGCGGAAAATCTTCGCTAGATACTGTTTAAATTCATCGGAGGTTAGGGTGAAATAGAAAGGATCTTGCGATCTAAGATAGCAGTCACGTAGTATCATAGACGTTATACTTAGAAGAGGACCATAATTTTCACCTCCTAAAACTTTGACGGATTCAAATGGATAAACCGTATAACGAATATATGGTCTCTGCTCATTTATCGTAGGAGCGTTTAATCTTATATCCTTTATAAAAACCACTTCATGAAAAGATTCACTACTCGTCAGTTGCTCAATACATTCCTCAGGAACATCAACAAGAATATGCTTCAAATTAAAATTGCGATCAATTATAGAAGCTTTAACATTAACAACTTTCCTCTCCTTAATTGGTCTTATACTCCTCTTGTCGATACCACAGAGGGTCTTATGTATTGTTAAGATCCTAACTGTCCTGTCCCCAATCAGTATAAAGGGACCTTCAAACCAAACCTCATTAGCATCAAGAATTGGGGGCATGAGCGAGTTGAAAAAATAGCAAATTGCCCATCGCTCAAGTTCCTCCCCCCTCAGAAATGGATAAGCAGACTTTGGCCAACAAATGTTTGAAGCCGATACCTCAACGGAAGTTGGATTGCTCGCCTTAAGGATAAAATTAGCTAATTTAAGGTTTTTAAGGTCTTCAGTTGAGAGGTACGGAACTTGTTCTCCCCAATATAATAAGGTCATTTGTTGGTCAAGCGAAAAACTAAAAGCTGGAAGAAACGAGACAAGTCTATTCAAAAGATTATAGTTAAACCTTCCGTCAGTGCCGATAAGATGACGTCGTATTGATGTGGGAAACACCTTCCCAATCTCGTATACAAAGAAAAAAGAATTTAAACTAACATGATTATTGTCAGATTTGAATCGAATATATGACTCGCCTTCGATTACTGATAATCTTGTTTGCAACTCTAGTTTTTTTAGTATCGTGCGAAGATGTAGAAGCCTTCTCTTATAGCCCATCCAAATACTGGTGTAGCTTTTAATTATATTATCCATATGGGTTTCAATTACATTTTTACTGGACTCTTCAGCATCTGGGGGGGTTGGAATTCTATTTCCACCCAACCGAACCCTCATTAACATAGAATTAATGAAAGCGGCTAATAAGCTTTTTAAGGAGAGGAGGGGCACTGACAAGTTTTACTTAAGCCTTTTAGGATCGTTCTCTGGCCGTGATGCACGTCATCGATGCAGTACTGGACTCTTTCTCCAATATTATCTCGATCCCACAGGTATTCTCCTCTCGAGAAGATCTGTTCCGTCATACTCTTCACAGCAGGCCTCAGCTTGAGATTCAAAACGACGTGAACCCGAAGAAGTTGAAGAGCATAGAAGAGTTAGTGACCGCAATTGCAGCACCGCATAATATCATCAGGGCAAAAGGAGGGGAGGTAATACCAACTTGACAGTACCGAAGAAGACTTCGTCAAGCTTAAGGGCGGAGGAGATTTGCTCACTTATTTAAGCGAGAACAAGGACCTAATGATCGACACGCTGATAATTGAAGAGACGAATACCGGCTCCAGCAGTCCTCCAATAACGCCGGGCGAAGCCTCGCAGATGATCGTAAAGCTTGCATCAAGCCATAGACCCCTTATCGCAACGCTCCACCCCTTTGATATGGAATACGCATACTTTCTGGCTAAGCTTATAGCGGATCTTGGTTTGAGATGCTACATAGCCTCAGACCAGACGGCCATGCTTAGGGGGTCGCTAAACCAACCCATCAAACCATCCATAATAGGGGAGTACGTAAGCTACCCCACATTCCTCGAAAGGTCGACATTAGATGAGGTGGAGGAGCAATCCATTATCTTAGTTTCCTATAGAGAGGTCGTGGACCTACTTAGGGATGTGGCGTTGATTAAGCCTTCACTTCTCAACGACACGGTGGCCGTGATATCGGAGCCTGAGCCTGAAAGGAAGGAAGCCACAAAATACAGCGTGCTCGCAAACTGGTTCTCAAAGCTAGGGGTGCAACATTATATTATAAGGGCTTCCGGCCATTATTATCCATACGAACTGAAACTGATATTGGCAGAAATAAAACCAAGAAAATACAATTCCAATACATACAGAGAAACTCAAGCTCTTCGGCAGAATTCTCAATAAATTGAAGAGCCAAAGTCCCAACCTAAAGCGCTCTTCGAAGAGATCAGGAGGCTGATAGAGAGACTTAAGGTGCAGGCTAGAAGATTTAGGGGGCATGGATTTCAGTGACTTGCTCGAGGAATCGACGATTCGCAATGCTCCGCGACGGTCCACTATAGCCGGCACGAAAAAATGCGAGCTTAAGGACTTCCTGAAACTCCCGTATGGAGGACTGTACGCGATGACGAAGGCCCGCGTCGAGAGACATCAGGCTCATGCTATACTTTGACAAGAAATGGATTCTCTACATCAAGCGCCAATACCTATAGCATCCGATCTTCTTGAGGGAGCGCCTTAACGGCGCTAGAAGATTGCACCACATTTAGGAAAACTCGACCAGCTTGTAGGTTAGAGTCTTCTTCAGATCTACGGGTTCATCCCCCAATTACGGCAGAACCCGATCTGCGAACTCTAGGATCCCATCAAATTCAATTCCCTGAGAGGGGCTAAACCCGTGTCTGCCATCTTCTATGGCCCTCCCTCGCAGTGCGGCCGGTGAGGGGTTCGGCATCGTGGCCCTTCCGGGAGCATGGCAGTTCACCTCCAGCGGGCTCCTCAGGGCACCTATCGCTGCGAGACACGATCGCTTCTACGTTTGACGTCCTCTCTCTTTATGACGGACAGGATCTCGCCTATCAGCGTTGATGCTCTGTTAGCGAGTTCGGGGCTGAGGACCGCGTAAGGGTACTTTTCATACTCGTCTATCGGCTCCAAGGACGACTTCTCATATTCAGTGGTCAGCTCGTCTATCCTTTCGACCCTCTTATCCTCGAAGAAATCGTACACCAGGCCTAGTGTGAGAAGCAACAGATGGTTTACCGCAAATGCGCTGACCAGCTGATAGACCTCAACGTCGTCCTTCTTCGAGATTTCGTAGGCGGGCTCAAGGAATTCCGTCACTGTGCCCTCGACGTATTTTGGGTTCCAGGAAGCCACGCGGGCCCCGGCACTCAGGGCCTTCCGGATCAACTTGGCGTAATCCCTTAGCGTCCTGGGGGTAAAGTCGAGCCAGCAGACCATTTCCTCTACGTAGGATGTGAATCGCTGGTCGAGGACGACAGTCCTCGAGGATTTGGAGGCTTTGTCCTTCCTAACCCTGCGCTTCCTTTGCTTCAGGTTTCACCCTACCTTCAACCGGACATGAAATTATATAACATGTATGTGCTAATTTGGTGATGTCGGGAAATATGTACCTAAAATGCGGCTCACCTACCATGAGGACCTATACGCTTTATGACTGGAAGTCCGACTGTTACCTTGGTCAAGGAGCCCATAGACGCTGTGAGCTGCCAATCATGAAATGAAAAGGGAAAAAGGGGGTGAGTTAGGCCTTCACAGGTCCTCCGCCACGACGTACCTTCCGTAGCGTCTTTCGAGGCGTTCCTGCTTCCTTTGTATGGTGAATCCTATGTGGTCATAGAAGTCCACGTTGCAATAGGATCGTATGCGGATGCGGTAACAGTTTTTCTTCGTCGTATATATTTTCCCAGTGATGGGATCTATTTTTATCAAAGATCCCGCTGGACTACTAACTCTTGGCCCCGTTGACTCAATGCCGAACCTCCTAAGAAGTTCTTGGACATAAGTGAGGAGCCTCAGGTCTGTGTTGTAAATTATTATGTAGCCATTTTTATCGACGCTCCCTTCCGCATCAGCGAATCCCCTGAGGAATGCCGCCATGCACTTCTCGCAATGTTCAATATACTTCCTCAACCTCTCGAGATCAATCGGCTTTTTGAGGAGTTCCCAGAGCGTCTTCGACTCTACCTCGATGAAATACTTCCTCGTGCCTTTTCTGATATTCA
>Ga0079995_1034749_pt1 | contig 11698 bp, 12 predicted proteins | sample FaiFalFF_MnMetaG_2_FD_69198 | JGI IMG/M metagenome (GOLD analysis project Ga0079995, IMG submission 69198) | Freshwater microbial communities from Yellowstone National Park, Wyoming, USA - Fairy Falls C (FF_Mn_C) (SPADES assembly) (version 4) | ecosystem: Environmental > Aquatic > Freshwater >... | reverse complement strand
GGTTGGGAGGCAGAACGAAAACAGGTTTTGGCTTTGCTGCCACCGTCTCTCAGACCCGCGCCGACCATTGCTGACATTCGCCGTGAGTTCACCCGCGCCCTTGACGAAGGTGACTTTGCCAAGACGAAAGCGCTTGTTCGCGCCTTGACCGACTTTCCCGACCATTTCCGTTCCATCGTGCTTAGCGCCGACAGCATCCGCAAAATGCTCGGGCGCGGCTGGCACGATTTCGTCGTTGAGTTGATCCAACTTGACCTTGTGCCCGAACTGCCTTACGACACAAAGGAGGTTTTGCTTCAGGATGCAGCCTTCAATCCATCTCGGTTCTCGCATTGGATGCGGCTTTTCTTGAGCAAACCAGAAGGCGATATCAGAAGGAGCGGAGTCAATTTGCTGCAATCAGCCGCTTCAGAGCAGGAGCCCGAAAGAGCCATATGGCTGCTTGAACAAGGGTTGCTAATTTTCCCGGACGAACCGAATTTGCTTCGGTCTTTAGCGTTCGCCTACGAACAGGCAGGTTATCCGCACCGAACCATTGAGATACTTAAGGACTTGTTGAGACGAAGCATAGAGGCAGGCATCGTTGACAGCAATGCACTTGGGCGAATTTGGGACATAGCCCTTCGTTACAAGCAACTTCCTGAAATTGAAGCGTGGTTGAAGGAGCAGCGCCCTAACTTTCCGCTCGGTTACTTCCCAGCCATCGCTCGTTTGTATCTACAAATCGCCAAACCAAAGGAGGCGCTGAACTGGTTGGAAGAAGCCCTTGCGATTGCGAAAGAACGGGGATGGCTTGGAGATGCCGAGATTCACGCACAAGTTCACTACATGCTCCGCTCACCGGACCCAAGAGTAGTTGAGGAAGCGATGAAATTGAGGGAGAAAGTCGCACGGACAAGCGGGTTGTTCCATCCAGAAACTTACGAGATGCGCCTGACCTGTCTCCTTTGGCTTGGCAGAACCGAGGATGCAAAACGGGTCTTGGATGAGGCGAGACGACTTTACCCTGACCATCCTTTCACTGACCGAGTTCAGGGTCTGGCTCAAATTGCAATCACCGAATGGAACGAGGAACTCAAGCGCGAAATTGAAAGGTGGCAAAACTTGGCTGCTCCTAACTATGATGCTCTTGTCCGGCTCGCTTACGCTACAGTCAAAGCAGGCAAAACGAACGAGGCAAAGGAACTTGCCGACAAGTTGATGGCAGGGATGCCGGAATGGCGTGAGGGATACATCCGAGCAGTTGAATTTTTCGCCCGCCGAATTGATGCTGTCGTCCCGTTCGCTCGCTGGGTCTCGGAAACCATTTCAAAGTTCCGTTTCGCAAGTTGGATAAACGCCGTTGGGGGAACGGGCAACGCAATTCGCATCCTCGGCGAAAATTCCCTTTACGGTGCGTTTATGCTTTCGTCCGTTCTCTTGTTCTCGGATTCCGAAGGCGATCAACCTCAAAGAATGGCACTACCGCACGAACTGACGCAACTTGTTGAAGTGGCTTCCAAAGATTGGTGGTTTTCAATGACCGATGAAGACAAAGAAAGACTGAGAAGCATTTTGACCAGGGAGCGCATCAACATGCACGCCCTCAACCAACTGAAGTTGTTAAGTTACCGTGCTGACCTTTTCGGTTTTGGTGGCGGGGAATCTTTCCGCAAGTGGCTTGAAACGATACAGGGTTCGCAAGGGAAGTCATCGCAGTCACTCATTTGCCAACTGATGGAACGGTTGCCGCAGATTGACCGTGAGCAATTGAGGCAGTTGATTTCCCAACTTGAGCAAGCGGATTGGAGTGACGCAAACTTGTGTCCATTGACTTTCTTTCAATTGCCTAAGCGGATCGCCGACAAGGGATTTCGTGACGAAGCAATTGCCTTGCTCCAAATCGCCATTAAGCACGCGCCACAAGAGCAAAAAGCCAATTTGATGGCACAGTTAACCGAGTTGACAGGGAAATATGGTTCGCGACCCTGACAAGTTGATTCAGCAAGCGATGGACGATGCTTTGAACAGGGCAAGGAAGTTGGCTGAGCAAGCAGTTCAACACATCGGCAAGGTAACTTTGAAGTTGGTTCGCGTTCAGGTCAGCAGCATCCAAACTTTGCCTGAACGAAGGACAATAACTCCGGAAGGACGCGACCCAATTTCAACTTTCGCTTGGCAGCCCATCCGAGTTACTGTCAGCGCCGAAGTCGCTTTCACTTACGAGTGAGCGCGGTCAGTTAGCGTTGTGTTCCAGACGAGCCATGAACCTTCTGACCGTCTCTTTGTCGTAAACGCCGACTATGACGACGCCATCGTAAGTGGCTGCATAAGCGGGTTTGGCTTCCCGCCAAAGTGACCAGAGCAACTTGCCCAACTTAGGGTCAGCAAGTTCGGCAAGGGCGAGTTCCGTCTGACTTGCTTGAAAAACGACGAAATCGACTTTCGGCAAATCTTTCGGGTTGCCCATGATTTCAATGTCGCGACGCAAAACGCCAGCGTTTTTGTAAAAGTCGGTGTAAGCGCACCATGCGCCGGGATAAACGAGAACCTTCGTGCCCTCAGGCAAACGATTGAGGAATGGGATAACGCTCAGCAAGTTGACGCCCCAGTAAGTGACTTCAAAGCCCCACCGAAATGCAGCGCCACGAACCCCACCGACGAGAGCGTTGTAGTATGACAAGCCGAAAGGGTGAACCGTCAAAGTCGCATGGGCAGCGGGCGCCAAAAGCAAAATGCCCAACGCACCAACAACCAATCTCGGTTCAGAGACTAAATGGGTTGCCCTTTCCCGCACGAATTTCAAAACCTTCTGAGCAACCAACCCAAAAATGAAACCCGCCAGAATTCCGAGGAACGGGAACGCCGGTTCAAACAACCTGATGCCGTTGTATTTCGGCGTGGACGCCAGCAGGAAAGGCGCAACCTGAACGAAGTAACTGATGACCGAAATTTTCGCCAGCGGCGGCACTTCCCGCCACCGAAAAATTGTCAACCCCATCCCCATTAACGCCATCAGCAGCGTTATCGTCGGGACGGTCACTAAGGTCATCACAAAGGGATAGTGCCAAGGCGTTGGGACGAGGATGTTTTCCTTCGCATCAGTGATGGGGTAAAGTCGCCCGAGATAGAAAGTGTGAACGACAAAGTGTTTGGCGTGGAAGGAGAAGTATTCTCGGAAGCGATGGATTGGGTCAACCCAAAGCCAAAGCCATGTCGCAAACAAAAATGCCATCGCTCCAAAGGCAACCACAGCAACGACACCGAGAGGTTTGAGCAACGATTTGAGTTCGCTGACTTTCAAAGGTAAGCCGTTTCGGATGAGAACATAAACTGCTGCTGCAGGGATGACAAGGAAGCCGTTCGCTTTTGATGCGAACGCCATCCCGACGCCAACGATGGCAGCAACGATGCGTTTCCAGTTTGGTTGTTCAATCGCTCGCAGAAGAAGCAAAGTCCCGATAACGGTTGTCGCTGTCACCGGCATGTCCATCGTCAGGAAGTGGGCATCGGTGAACAAGCGCGGCATGAAGGCTACTGCGAAAGCAGCAAACAATGCTCCTGCCCTTGTCAGTTGCTCTCGCCCGAACCAGTAAATTGCAGCCAGCATCGCCCCGAACAGAAAAGCCGTGCCGGACCTCATGGCAGCAAAATCGCTGCCTAAAATCGGCGTCATGAACCAAACCCCGAGTGCAGCAATCAATTTTGGGATTGGCGGGTGCATGTCCTTTGCGTGCCAGTAAAGGTCAATGATTTCAGGGCGAAACGGGTCAAGGAAGCGACCAGATGACCAACTCGCCCAAAGGTATTGAAGCCAAGCCAAGTATTTGAAGGCATAGCCACCGTAAATTGGTTCGTCGTATCCGACACCAATCTCTTCCGCCCTCCAGACAACCAAAGCGAAAAAGCCAAACCAAAGTGCGATGGCAACGAGGACATCAGTCCAGTCCACCGAAATCAACTGAGAGCGCAATCGTTCGCCGAGTTTGAGCCTTTGCAATTTCCCTTCGGTAGGCACTTTGGTTGCCATCTCAGGTCACCGAAAAACATGATGCCACTTCCCACCAAAATGAACCTACTGTCGGGAGGGCGAACCTTTTAGTGAGCCCAATTTGAATGCGAAGTGCTGAGTGCGGGATGCGATGTTTAGTGTGAAGTGCTGAGTTCTGAGTTAGGTTGTCAAGTCAAAAATTTTTTCGGCAGTGCAGGAGCGCTGCCCTCCAAAGTGTTCGTCACTCGCCACTCGCTACTCGCCAGTGTTCGGATTTTCCCTGACGGAGTTTTTGTGGCACGAATTTCAATTCAGTGTCACAATTTGGAAGCGGTTGAAAGTCTGAAAGGAGCGAGGATTATGGACGGGCGGGAGTTAGAAGTGGCTAAGGCTTTTCACGGTCATCTCGGTCCGTTTCTGGTGCTTGGATTGAGGTTAGGCAAATTTGCATTGTCGGCTTTGAGAGCCAGAAAGCACTTCGGCATTAAAGTGACCGTCCATTGCCCACCGCAGCCACCGCCGTCATGCATGGTTGATGGTTTGCAGGTTTCAACGGGAGCAACCTACGGGAAGCGAAACATCGAACTCATTCCTTCTGACGAAATCGTTGTTCGGTTTGTCAACACTGACACCAACGAGCATTTGACCCTTCGCGTCCCTGAATCTGCAAGGGAGCAAATGGCGACTTGGCTGAAAGAGTTGGGTGAGGAAGAGGCTTCCCGTCGCGTCCTTGAAGCCCAAAACCTTTTTGAGGTGGTCGAAGGTGCACATTCCTGACGGGTTTTTGAGTGTGCCTGTTTTAGTTGCAACCGACATAACAGCAGCCATCGCTGTCGGATTCGCTTTGCGACAAGCGAGTAAAGAACTGGACGAGAGGCAAGTCCCGTTGATGGGGGTTACTGCTGCCTTCGTTTTTGGCGCACAGATGCTCAACTTCCCCATAATCGGTGGCACTTCAGGGCATGTCCTTGGAGGGTTGCTGACCGCAATCTTGGTTGGTCCAAACGCAGCGCTTATCGTCATGACAGTCGTGCTTATCGTCCAAGCCTTGTTATTCAATGACGGTGGCGTGTTGGCTTTAGGAGCGAACATCATCAATATGGCAGTCATCGGGAGTTGGTGCTGCTACTGGATTTATCGGTGGCTCACCCGGATTTTGAGAAACGAAAACATCGCTGCAGCAATTTCTGCTTGGCTATCGGTCGTTTTGAGCGCCATTGCATGCGCTCTGGAACTGGCGCTATCGGGAACAGTGCCTTTGACCGTTGTCGTCCCGACGATGGCTGCAATTCACGCCGTAATTGGGCTTGGTGAGGCGTTGGTTACTGTCGCTGCAATCGCTTTCGTCAGGAAACTGAAGCCCGAAATTGTTCACGGGTGATTGAAACTTTTGCGCTGAGGGTGAAGGGACATGCTCAGCCGATACCGTTGGGCATTGGTTCTCGTAGCCATCGCAGGGTTGACAATTGTGCTTTTGCCGTTCGCATCCGAACTTCCTGACGGCTTGGAGCGAGTTGCAGAGATGTTTTCGTTTGCGGGGCGAGAGCGAACCCTTTACACTGCCCCGATGAGAGATTACTCATTGCCTTGGCTCAGCGGATTCGGAGGGCAAGCAGTGGCAGCGTTGGTGGGCATTTTCGTTGTCAGTGGGTTGACTTTCCTGCTCGGCAAAAGCATTAAGAGGGTGAGGAGGTCGTGAATCTCTACTTGCTTCAGCACCCGCAAAGTTGGCTGAGCAATTTGGACGGCAGAACGAAATTGGCGGTGTTTTTCGTTTATGTTCTCGCTGTCCTGTCCACCAAACCGGGAGCATACTTGGCATGGCTTTCGCTAACTGGGTTGTTGCTCGTCTTGCTTGCCCTTGCTCGCCTTCAAATTCGTTGGATTGTTTTCCGACTTGCGCCTGTTTTGCCCTTCGCTGCTTTAGGGGCGTTTGGAGTTTTGCTCGGCGGCTCAAAGGAGATGTTCCTGCAAGTGACTGTCAAGATGCTTTTATGCGTTGGCGCTGCCGTTTGGCTTTCAGGGACGACGCCATTCACCCAACTGCTTGAGGCTTTTCGCAAGTTGAAAGTTCCACCGCTCCTAACGGTCATGCTGTCCTTCATGTTTCGTTACTTGTTTGTTCTCGCCGAAGAGGCGGTTAGGATGTCTCGGGCGTATCAGAGCAGATGCCCGCGCAGACAAACCTTGAAGGACGCCGAAAGCGTCGGCAGGTTAGCAGGTGCATTGATGTTGCGCACTTACAACCGAGCCGAACGAATTTACCTTGCCATGCTCTCTCGCGGGTTCACTGGTGAGTTCCGAACCCTTTCGGTTCAAAAATTGACCTTCGCCGACATCGCTTTCCTTGCGTTCTTTGTCGGGTCAGTGATAGTCATCCTTGTTGCCACTCATTGAACACTTGAACGGGTGATGAGAGTGCGCGAAGCCATTCGGGTTGAAAACTTGCATTACCGCTATCCGGACGGAACTTATGCCTTGAAAGGGGTTTCGCTTTGCGTTGGGGAAGGCGAATCCGTCGCCATTGTCGGACCGAACGGTGCGGGCAAAACGACTTTGCTTTTGCACTTCAACGGGATTTTGAGGGGTAGCGGGAAAGTCTTCGTGTTCGGCGAGGAAGTGACAAGTCGTAATTTGTTAGCGGTCAGGAAGTTGGTGGGGCTCGTTTTTCAAGACCCAGACGACCAACTTTTCATGCCGACCGTTCTTGAAGATGTCGCCTTTGGTCCGCTCAATTTAGGGCTGAGTCAAGAGGAGGCGGTGAAGCGAGCCATAAACGCGCTTGAGATGGTAGGCATGAGTTACGCTGCTAACAAATCGCCCCATCAATTGAGTTTCGGTGAGCGGAAGCGGGTAGCGATTGCGACGGTTTTGGCGATGGAGCCCAAAGTTTTGGTTTTGGACGAACCGACAGCCAATCTTGACCCAAGGTCTCGTCGCCAACTCCTTTCACTGCTCCGACGACTTGAGGTTACAAAGATTGTCGCAACCCATGACCTTGATGCTGCCTTGTTCCTTTGCGACAAAGCCATCTTGATGGACGATGGGCAAATTGTAGCGATTGGCGAAACGAGGGAAATTTTTTCCGACGAAGCCCTGATGGAGGCTCATGGCTTGGAGGTTCCGCCTTCTATCCTTGCCCTTCAATCCCGCAGCGACTAATCGGTTCTATGTCCGCTTCGCGGCGAAAAATGCGCTAAGCCTTTCTTTGACCCACTTTGCGTCTTCCTCGCTCAACGGTGGCTCAACTTCTCGGTTGTAATCCAACGAGTAGTCGTATCCTGCACGGTCATAAACGGTGTTGAAGACTTGTTGCAAATCCAACAGGACATCTGCATCGCCTTTCAAAAGCGGGATTGGAATGGTTGGGAGCGGGTCTCTGATTGTCCAAGCGTAAACCTCACAGTAGGGGCGACGGTAGGAGCGGCTGATGATGGCATAGTAGTCGCCTTTCGGCAACGGGTCTCCCATCGGCATCCTTGCCCCACCCCTGAGCAAGTCCAACTCAACGAGGTGAACATCGCTGGCGAAAATGGCATCTCGCTTTTTCAAGTATTCGCCCCATGCAGGGCTTCCGAAGCGTTTGTTTGACGGCGACAAAAGTTCAATAACGGTCACAAGTTTTCCAGTTTCGCGCTCGCGGATTTCAAGGTAGGTTTGCTGGAACTTTTGGGTGAAGGCAAGTCGGACGATGGCAGGGGCAGCGACAGTTGTGGCAACACCCCCTGATTCGGTTTCCGGCGGCAGTGGACTTTCGCCCTCAATCACCACAACATCCGGAACAATCACGCCAATCTTTTCGTCAGGCTCTTGGAAGACGGTAACATGCCTTTCTGTCCGAACTATGTATTTGGGACGGACCTTGGGCACGAGGGCTTCCAAGATTCCGCTCAAAAATAGACTGTGAAAAGTTGACCATTCGCCAGAACCCTCCAAGAACGGGTCCATGCCCGGAAAAGGTGACGGCATAGTGAACACCTCCAAACTCAGTTTGTCACGCCTGTTTAGCCTGTAGCAGATTTTACAGCAATTGTGGGGCACACTTTATTAGATGCCGCTGTGAGAGTGCTACAATTATCGGTGTCAGGTTTGAGCAGATTTTTCCCGCTTTATGGAGAGGGAAAGCGATGAATCGGAGAAGGTTTCTGCAGGGGACGATTTTCGCAGCAACAACAAGTTGGTGGGCAAAAGGGAGTGAAGGCAAAATGAAGGCAAAAAGATGGAGCGAGGAGAAAACATGGGAGTGGCAGGAAAAAGTTGGTTGGCTTCGTGGCTGCAACTACATCCCGAGAACCGCTGTCAACACCATAGAGATGTGGCAGGCTGAAACTTTTGATGAGCGGACGATTGACCAAGAGTTGGGTTGGGCGAAAAAGGTTTGTCTCAACAGCATCCGAGTCTTCCTGCATTACTTGGTCTGGGAAGCAGACCATGATAGGTTCAAAAAGCGGCTTGACAAATTCCTCGCCATAGCCCACAAGCACGGCATAAGTGTGATTCTGGTTCTCTTTGACGACTGTTGGAATCAAGAGCCGAAACTTGGACAGCAAGAGCCACCAATTCCCGGTGTCCACAACAGCCGCTGGGTCGCAAGCCCAGGTCGTTCCCGTGTCCTTGACCGAAAGGCGTGGAAGGGTTTGGAGGCATATGTCAAGGACATTGTGGGCAGGTTCGGCAAAGATGAAAGGGTCATCGCTTGGGACCTTTACAATGAGCCGGGAAATGAGGGGATGGGAGAAAAGAGTTTGCCTTTGGTTGAAGCATCTTTTGATTGGGCGAGAGAAGTTTCGCCGTCACAGCCTTTGACTGTCGGTTTGTGGGCGAATTTTGAGGACGCTATGCACCAAAGGTTCGTTGAACTTTCGGATGTCCTTTCCTTTCACGCCTATGACCCGCCTGAAGGGGTTCGCAAAAAGATTGAGTGGCTAAGCCGTTTCAAGCGACCGATTTTGTGCACGGAGTTCCTGCGCCGACAAGTGGGAAACACTTTCGCTGCACTTTTGCCAGTTTTCTTTCAGCACAAGGTTGGCTGGTATTTCTGGGGTTTGGTTGCTGGCAAGACCCAAACTTACCTTGACTGGTCTTCAAGACTGGGAGACCCACCGCCAAAAGTTTGGCAGCATGATTTGCTTCACTCTGATGGAACGCCTTTTGACCCAAGCGAAGTTGAATTGCTCTGTGAGTGGGCGCAAAGAAATCCGTTCGCAAAGGGAAAACAAGGTGGCGACGAGCAATGAGGCGAGAGGTCATCTTGTTGGGAGTTGCCTTAGCGCTTCTCTTGCCTTCACATCTCACTGCGGCGCAAATCGCTTACAAGCCAAAGAGAGTGGCTGTCATTTCAAGTTCGGGCGTTAACAACGACTTCCGAAGTTGGGGCGAATACGATGACAGGTTGCGGGTTCTGGGTTGGGAATTTGACAAGTTCCGCAACACCGAACTTGGGAAGTTCTTTGAGCGAGCCCAAGACTACGATTTCGTCCTCACCACATCGCTCTGGAACTACGGCGAGCCACAAGACATGCGAAAGTTTGTCCACCGCTGGCGAAGATACTTAGAGGCGGGTGGCGCCGTTGTCCTCACTGACATGGCTTACCCACCGATGTGCGACTGGCTTTCCGCCTTGAGCGAAGACCTTTTCATCTCCTACGGGGATGCCTTCAAGGAGTTGGGAGCGGAGAAAGCATCACTTGACACTTCAAGGCTCTCCCAATTCTTGACTAAACCTAACCGAGTTGAGACGCTGAACTATTGGGCTCACTTCCCAAAATGGGGTAGGGGCTATACTGTTTGGGCTTGGACAAAAGCGGGAACAGCCGTCGGCTTGGTCGCTCCCATCGGGCGTGGTGTGTTGATTGTCACGACGGCTTGGGCGTTCTCTCCAGAAATGCTCGTTAACATTTACGCCAGCGCCCTTGCCATCAAGAGCGGTATTTGGGCTGAATTCGTTGGACTTCCACAAGAACTTGCACCAAGCACTCACTCGGTTCGTTTGACCATTGAGAACCTTCGGGAGCAACCGAAGACAGTGAAAGTCAATTTGAGGGTGACAAGGGATGAGAGACAAATGGCAAAGGTGCAATCGCTTCAAGTTTCGTTGAAAGGAAAGGAACGCAAAGTGATTTCGGTGCCCGTCACTTTTGATTGGCGTGGGAAATTGAATTTGGTTGCCACCATCAGTTTGCCCGAAGGAAAAGTCTTTGAGGTTTCGCAATCGGTTCGCATCCCTGAATTAGTGGAGTTGAGACTAAAGCGAACGGTTTTCGTTCGTTCGGATAAGGTGGAAATCTTTGTCCGCCTCAATCCATTTCAAGGGCGGAGGGCAAGGGCAACTGTCACCGTCCGACAGCAAGGCAACGCACCAGTCTTCACATCAACGCTCACATCAAGCAAAGTCATTTCAATTCCCGCCTATTCCTTGAAGCCGGGTCAATACTTGGTGAGAGCGGAAGCAAGGGAGAATGGGACAAGGGACATGGGACATGGGGCAAGGGAAGTGAAGAAGCAGATTGAGGTGATGTTTGAAGTTTCCGACTTGAAATCTGTGCCGACCGTTGTCCGTATCGGGGCAAGGGGTGAATTGTTGGTCAATGGCAAAGTGTTTTTCCCTATCGGCACTTACCATGTCGGGCTTGAGGACTTGAAGCGTGTTAGGGAGTTGGGCTTCAATTGCGTGACGGGACCGATTTACGCTGGCGATCAAAAGGAACTCACACCTGACCAAAAAGCGTGGCACGACGAAGCCCACAGGCAAGGGCTTTTCGTCATCACGGAGTTGAGCGAATACATCCGAGCGGGCAGGCGAAACTACGAGCAAGCGAGGCAACTTGTTTCTCAGTTGCGAATCCACCCTGCCATTATTGTCCACTACGCCATTGATGAGCCTATGGGCGGTGGGATTAGCCCTGAAACAGTTCGAAAGTTCTGTCAAGTCATCGCTGAAACCGACCCAGAACATCCCATCTTCGTGAACGAAGTTCCCGGTGCGGTCGTCCAATATGCTGACATCGCCCACATCACAGGAACAGACCCTTACCCGATTGGCAGTGGCGTCCCAGAAAGCCTTTCATGGGTTGGGAACTCAGTTAAGCAGGCTGTTGAAGCGGCGGGTGGGCGACCCGTTTGGGCTGTCATTCAAGCGCACCGACAACCGCCACCGAATTCCGCCAATCGTTTCCCGACGCCAGAGGAAATCCGATGCATGGCTTATCTTGCGCTGAATAATGGAGCGAAGGGTCTGCTGTTTTACGCTTGGGGCGATGTTTACCGAACTGAACGAGGTGAATGGGTCAGTGGCTTCAAGTTCAATGAGCAGTTGCAATCTTTCTTCCGAAAGTTCAACGCTGAACTTGCAAAAATGGGCTTGCATTATCTGCTGGGGAAAGTCCGCAGGGATGTCATAAAGATTGAGCCTGCCAATGCTCCTCTTGACGCTGTTTGGATAGAGCACGGCAAAGCAAAATTTGTGGTTGTAGTGAACCCGACACCAAAACCCGTTCGTGCTACCATCTCAACGCCTTTGAGACGCTTTGAAAGAGAGTTTGCACCTCTTGAGGTTCACATCGCTCAGTTTTAAACTTGATAGCGAAGCACAGCCTTTGGAAGAGGTGAAGCGTCATGGTCAATTTGTTTTGGCTCTCTCTTGCCCTTGCCACTCAAGAGGACTTTTCTTTGCCTATCTTCCCGCCACCTCGGCAGGTGGAAGTTTTGGGTTCGTCGTGGCAATTGCAG
>Ga0079995_1060567_pt1 | contig 11704 bp, 15 predicted proteins | sample FaiFalFF_MnMetaG_2_FD_69198 | JGI IMG/M metagenome (GOLD analysis project Ga0079995, IMG submission 69198) | Freshwater microbial communities from Yellowstone National Park, Wyoming, USA - Fairy Falls C (FF_Mn_C) (SPADES assembly) (version 4) | ecosystem: Environmental > Aquatic > Freshwater >... | reverse complement strand
AGACGGAAAGCTGCGCGGGCATGGACTGGCTGCGGAAAGCGTGAATCCCTCGTTTCTGGCAATTCACCCGAGCCGACGCTTTCTGTATGCCGTCGGCGAGGTGGGTAGCCTGGGCGGGAAACGCACCGGTGGAGTGCGTGCGTTTGCTATGGATACGGCAACAGGAAAGCTTCAGTTTCTCAATGAACAGCCCTCCGCGGGTGCCGGACCTTGTCATCTTGTGGTGGACACAGCTGGTCGGCACGTGCTGGTAGCCAATTACAGCGGCGGCACGGTAGCCGTGCTTCCCATTGCTGCTGATGGTCGTCTGGCTGAGCCGACTTGTGTCATCCAGCATCAGGGCAAAAGCGTTAATCCCAAACGCCAGGAAGCGCCGCATCCTCATTCGGTGAACCTGGATGCGTCGGGACGATTTGCCATCGTAGCCGATCTCGGCCTGGACAGCGTCTATGACTATCGCTACGACGCCGAACGGGGCGAACTGAAAGCGAACGACCCGCCGTTTGCCAGTGTTGCCCCCGGAGCTGGTCCGCGGCATTTCGCTTTCCACCCGTCGGGAAAATTTGCATACGTGATCAACGAACTGGCCAATACCGTAACGGCGTTCCGCTGGGATGGCAGTAAAGGTACGCTTCAGGAAATCGAGACGGTGAGCACTCTGCCCAAAGACTTCCAAGGCACAAGCTATACCGCCGAAGTGCTCGTGCATCCGAGCGGAGAATGGCTGTTCGGCTCGAATCGTGGTCACGACAGCATCAGTGTATTCCGGATCGACACCCAGACGGAGAAACTGACGGCGGTCGGCCAATTCCGTGACGACATCCGCTGGCCGAGAAACTTCAACATCGATCCGTCCGGACGGTTTGTGCTGGTGGCGAGCGAACATGGCGACAACATCGTCATCTTCGAGCTGAGCCCGAAAACCGGCGAGCTGAAACGGACAGCTGTCGAGGAAAACGTGCCGACCCCGGTTTGTTTGAAATTTGTACCTGTTGCAGCGTAGCGACTTGCGAGCAATCGGAAGCCGGTCGGGCGTACCATGGCGCGGGGGTAATCGTCTGGCTTGATCGGCGTGTAGTTGCATCAGGCTGGCCGCGGGCTTTTCTGAAAAGAATAATGTCCGGTGAGGAGTGAAACCTGGGATGACACCCAGCCGCAATGGCCTGGCGGCGAGTGCTTTCATTGGAGGTGGCCAGCGGTAGCACTCAGCGTATAATAGGCTGCTCGCCATCTGAAGGTGGAAACGAAGGAGGAATTGCAGATATGGCACACAAGAAAGGGCAGGGTTCAACGCGAAACGGGCGAGATTCACACAGCAAACGGCTCGGTGTGAAAGTGTTCGGCGGCCAATTCGTGCGTGCCGGCGGAATTATAGTGCGGCAGCGCGGCAGTAAGTTCGTGCCCGGTTTGTACGTTGGCCGGGGACGCGACGATACCCTGTTTGCTCTCGTGGATGGAATCGTACGGTTTGAACAAAACGGACGCCGCGTTCGTGTGGTCCCGATTCAAGAGTCGGCCGGGAGTGATGCCGCACCGCAAGCGGCAACCGTGCCCGCAAACTCTTGACGCGATGATTAGACAATCTACAATGCTGGTTTCCTGCGTGCAGGGAAGAAGTCGGTTTCTTTGCAGCGCGGGAGGCACAGGAGCATGCTCCGCATGAGAAGCTATCAAGCCAAGCCAGGCGATGTCGAAAAACGCTGGTATTTGATAGATGCGACCAATCAGGTCGTAGGCAGGCTGGCTGTCGTCATCGCCCGCATCCTCATGGGCAAGCATAAACCGGAATACACGCCACACATTGACGTCGGCGATTATGTCATCGTCGTCAATGCTGACAAAGTGCGCTTCACGGGGAAGAAGTGGGAGCAGAAGTATTACGAATGGTTCAGTGGTTATCCAGGTGGGCGAAAGCTCCGCAGTGCCCGAGACATGCTACTGCGTAATCCAACGAAAATTTTGCGGGAGGCGGTTCGCCGGATGCTGCCGAAAAACAAGCTAGCACGCCGGCAACTGCTGAAACTGAAGCTGTACGCCGGGCCGGAACATCCGCATCAGGCCCAGCAGCCGATCCCGCTGACCGTCAGCGAAAATACCTGGGCGCCGCCAATTCGATTAGCAGCCTCAACAGGAGTGTGAAGGCGCTTTCCTTCTGGGTTCTAATTGAAGCTAACCGACGAATAAAGCACGGGACTGGCTATGAGCACAGGGGTAATCAGCTACTGGTGGGGAACTGGGAGACGCAAGACCGCGGTGGCGCGAGTGCGGTTGTGCCCCGGTAATGGGAAAGTCGAAATCAACGGTCGGCCGCTGGAAAGTTACTTCACCGAATTGCGCGACCGCAAGCTGGTCACCCTGCCTCTGGAAGTAGCCGAAATGCAGGGTAAGCTGGACATCTATGTCAACGTTCGCGGCGGCGGTTTTGCTGGCCAGGCGGGCGCAATTTGCCAGGGCGTAGCCCGAGCACTGAAGGAGATGTTCAGCGCTCAGGAACCGCCGACGACCGAAGCTGGTGCGGAACCACCGGCCGTCCATCCGATCGTGCGCAAACTACGCGAAGCTGGGTTGCTCACCCGCGATGCTCGCCGCAAAGAACGCAAGAAATACGGTCGGCGCGGTGCCCGACGGGGCTTCCAGTTCTCGAAGCGCTAGACCAGCTTCATTCCGACGCGCCATTCCAGTTCCGGCACGGCTGCTCCTATGGCCACCCGGCCACAAAGGAGCGTTATATGTGTGCCGACCGCCGCTTATCCTTTGATCACGCCAATGGGTCGCAATCGGGCTACCTTTTTCGACAGCCCCGCTTTGTGGACGGTTTCGACGACGAGGTCAACATCCTTGTAAGCGGCCGGTTGTTCTTCAGCCAAACCCTTCCAGCTTCGGGCACGGGCGATGACGCCGCGTTGCTCCAGTTCCTTTTCAATGCTGCGTCCTCGGGCTTCCTGCACTGCGGCTGTGCGACTCATAGCACGACCGGCGCCGTGACAGGTTGTGCCAAATGATTTCCGCATGCTGTCCTGCTGACCGACCAGTACCCAGCTGGCCCGTCCCATATCACCGGGGATGAGTACCGGTTGGCCAATGTGGCGATATTTGGCCGGAATCTCAGGATGACCTGGCGGAAAGGCGCGGGTGGCACCTTTGCGGTGCACCCAGACCCATTTCCGTTTGCCCTCGATTTCGTGCTCCTCGAATTTGGCAATGTTGTGGCAGACGTCATATACGACGGCCATCTGCAGGTCCTGCCAGGGTTTGCCGAATACGCTTTCAAAAACTTCCCGCGCCTGCCAGGTGAGCAACTGACGATTGCACCAGGCAAAATTCGCCGCCGCTCGCATGGCGCCGATATAGTGCTGACCTTCAGGGCTGTGCACAGGGGCGCAGAGAAGCTGACGGTCGGGTAGCTCGATGCCATATTTTTCCGGCGCGTGCCGCAGAGCATGCAGGGCATCATCGCAGACCTGGTAACCCAGACCCCGCGAGCCCGAATGGATCATGACGCAGACCTGGTTGGGAAACAGCCCCATCACCCGAGCGGCTTCCTCGTCGAAGATCGCATCCACGACCTGCACTTCGAGAAAATGGTTGCCCGAACCGAGGGTGCCGCACTGCTCCTCGCCGCGTTCCAGAGCGCGATCGCTGACGTTTTCCGGCTTGGCACCCGCTAGCCGACCTTCCGCTTCCGTGTGTTCGATGTCCTCTTCCGTGCACAATCCGCGAGAGATCAAATAGCGCGGCCCTTCCGCCAGCAGATGCCGCAACTCCTTTTTGTCGAAGTGATATTTCCCGGTCCGCCCCACACCGGTTGGTATTTCCCGAAACAGTGCATTGATGAGTTCTTTCAGCTTCGGCCGGACCTGGTCTTCGGTGAGATTGGTGCGTACCAGGCGCACACCGCAATTGATGTCGTATCCGACACCGCCAGGCGAAATTACGCCTCCTTCGTCGGGATCCGTGGCACACACGCCGCCAATACAAAAGCCGTAGCCCCAGTGGATGTCGGGCATGGCCAGGCTCGCCACCTGGATACCTGGCAAAAATGCGACGTTGGCCACCTGTTCCGGTGCCTGGTCATTGCGGATTTGCTCAATCAGCCGGTCATCCGCGAAGATGATTCCATCTACCCGCATGCCGGGTTTATAGCTCTTGGGAATCCGCCAGCGGGTTTCGTCAATTCTTTCCAGTGGACCTCGATAGGCTTGCGTCATGAGTCCTTCCTCCTGGTGCGACTATGCTGCCGTTGCCAACTTCTCCTTCCCTGTGCAAGTAAGTAATGAAAACTTGCTCGGACGCAGTGCCGTGGTCTTAGACGGCACCAGCTATTGTATGCGGCCGGGGACGGTATGCGGGACACGCAGGATTATTCCGGGAAAACTCCCGCTCTGGTCGTTCACCAGGGACCGGCTGGCTGAAAAGCAAGTTTTTTCCCGCAACAACTCCCGATCCGGACGGGCAAGTTTCGCATCCTAAATGTCCACGATGACTTCCGCTAACCAGCCATCGGCAGTGCGTTCTACTTTCAGACCGTGATAGGTGATCGCTTTGACTTCGTGGTCAAGTTGATGACGGGTGCGATCGAGCGGCTCGCCGCGCACCGTGGCGGTCAGCTTCCACATTCCGGCAGGACTATGCGGGTTCGTAAGACCCGGCTCGCGACCACCTGGACCGGTTTCGCCAGCATCTTGTGCCGACTGCATTACCTGCACTTCAAATTCACGCAGCAGGAGCTTTTTCGCATCGAAAAGGTATAAGAGCGTGTAAAGCCAGTCGAAAAACAGATATTCCAGAGTGTTTTCCTGAAGCTGGACAGGGTAAGACTGGCGAGGTTGAACCTCATGCAGATTCTCAACGATCACGCTGAAAAGAGCGCGTCCGGCCTCAGCAAACAGGTCATCCAGTTGTTGGGCCTGCACGCGCAATCCCAGGTCGGCTGTATGCTCAAATACCTCGAACATTCGTTTTCTCGTCAGCAGTCAGGCCTTCTCACAGGCAGAGTAGCAGCGAAATGCCGGCCAGAAGGCCGAGTAGTCCCCATTGCGGTATCCAGCTATAGCGGGGCAACGCGACCGATCGCGGCGCCGCAGTTATCAGCCTTTGTAAATAAGCAATGCGCTGCGCGATACTGCCGTGCCGCCAGGTCCACTGGTTTTTGGGGATACCGTTGAGGTCGGCAACTTTTTCCAGAGCACGTATGAAAGTCTGTACGCCTGTTGGACACAGGTGCGACGGTTTCTCATCCAGGAAGAAAGTGCCAATGTGAAAGCCGAGGCACACCGGTTGGTTACAAGAAGCTGCCAGGCAGCCGTAAACATCCGCCTCCCGTTCGCATCGCCGCGAGATAAACCCAAAAAGCAGCCATACGTAAACCCCAACGGCAGTGAGCGAAAAGAGTAACTGCAACCAGTGTCGCCAGTGTTTGTTATCCGTAAAGTGCAAGGTCATGGTCACCCAGTTGACCTGCAAGTCCGGTGTGTACCGCTGTAAGAGCAAGCCACCGGAAAACAGTGCCAGCGTCATTACCAGGACGTAAAGCAGCATGTGGCAACGGCGAACATGACCGATTTCGTGACCCAGCACCGCCACCAGTTCCTCAGGAGTAAGACCTTCGATGAGCGCATCGCTCAAAATGATGTAGCGAGGCCAGGGGAGAATGCCGGTCACCATCGCATTGGCGACGTTATGGCGCGTGTGCCAGACGCGAAGGTCGGTACATCGAAATCCAAGTCGGCGAGCAGTGACCTGTAACAGGTCCCGCACAGGGCCCGCGGGCAAAGAGCGGGTGCCCCAAACTCGCACCAGCACCCAAGGCAAAATCGCGAGCGTACCTGCTGTTGAAATCACACTCACAGCAAGCCACCACCAGCTAAGTTGTCCCGGCAGTTGTAACAATCCTGGTGACAATCGGGTGGCCAGGTCTTGCACACTCACATACAGCAGCATCGGCAACAGCATCAGGCCAAGATGCACCCGCATTTGAAAGAGCACATAGTCCCGACGCGACCAGAATGTTACCGAGTCGGGTGGGTCGGAACTCTTATGCAACGCCTTCTCGCCAGGGTAGATGCCCCACCAGAAACTACATAATCCCACCACCAAGGGAGCAATAATACAAAGCTCATCTACCAGCCACCAGTCACCCAGGTGGTAACGTTCGCGCACCACATTGCCCCAATCGAAGACCATCAATGCAACCACCTGATTGAGCATGACCGTCAATCCGAGGGTAAAACGCAAGGCGCGGTACCAGCGGTATCGGGCACCGGTGAGAGTGCGTTTACGGCGGCCAAACTTATTGCCGAGAATCACTGCCGCGACTGTTGTAACAGCGACTGGTCCCCACGTACCCGCTGCCGAGAACCAGGGATGGGAGATAATGCCCTGCGGCATATCGGGCAAGAGAGCGAGGACACAGACCATCAGCAAGAGCCAGTGCATAAGCGTCATTGCTCCCAGTTTGGCAAACAGGCGTTGTGTTGCTATTTTAACGAAAAGCACTGCTCCGTTGTTACACTGCCGACCCCGAGCACGCATGCAAGCCTTTCACGAGGAGCAAATCATGTTCAGCCAATGGGCGACGCGCCTAAACTACGCTATCGATCAAGTGTTGCTACACCTTGGCCTGCTGGTCTTGCGGGCTGGATTTGGGCTGATGATGTTGCTGGGTCATGGTTGGGACAAGCTCATTCACTTTGGCCAGGTACGGGAAAAGTTTCCCGACCCGATCGGGCTAGGGCCGGGAATCAGTCTGGCGTTGTGCGTTTTTGCGGAGGTATTTTGCTCCGCTCTCGTGACGATTGGCTTGTTGACGCGATTGGCTCTGGTGCCCTTGATCATCAATATGCTGGTGGCAGTGATGGTGATTCATGCGGCTGATGAGTGGGCGAAACGCGAACTGGCCTGCGTGTACCTGACGGTGTATATCGCGTTGATGCTGACCGGCCCGGGTATGTTCGCTTTGGATCGCGTGTTGTGGCGGCGTCGCAGCGTGCCAAGCTAGGTGCTCACTGTTTCCGCAATCGCTGTTCAGCCCAGCTGAGGATGCCCAGTGCAACGAGTGCTACCGTCAGCAGCACGAGGGAACTGTACCAGGCCCGTGCGTAATCCAGTGCCTGGACATCCTCGTAAATGGCGATGGACAGTGTGCGAGTAATGCCGGGCCGATTGCCTCCGACCATCAGCACCACGCCAAACTCGCCGACGGCATGGGCAAAAACCAGCACCAAGCCGGAGACAATTCCGGGCATGGCGAGCGGGAAAGTGATTCGCCAGAAGGTGCGCCACCGCGAAGCTCCCAAACACCACGCCGATTCAACCAGTTGTCGCTCCACGCGAGCGAACCCAGCCACGAACGGACGCAAGGCATACGGGAGATTGGCGATGACCAGGGCCGTAACTAGACCGGGAAAAGTAAACGGCAGGGTTTGACCGAAAGTCCATTCGCACCATTGCCCTACAGGACTGCGAGGTCCCAGAGCGACAAGCAAATAAAATCCCAGAACGGTAGGCGGCAAGACTATCGGACTCGTGAGAAGCAAGCCGCAGACAGTTCGTAACCACGACTGCCCACTGGCCAGCCAGTAGGCCAGCGGCAATCCCAGCAAAAACACGATGACCGTTGTCCAGCATCCCAGTTGTAATGTCAACCACAGGGCTTGCCAGTCAATCATAGTGCATTCTCCATGCGGTTCGACCAGGCTATGGCAGACGGAAAATCCGTTTATTTAGGCTATGGCAGGCGGAAAATGTGCCCATTATTTGTGTACAACTGGCCGGCTCTACCACGGATTCGCTCAAGCAAGCCGGGAAATGCATCCTTGATTCGTGTACAACCGCCGGGCAATTTCACGGCGAGCTTGCAGTCGTCGAGTCGGGCGATGTGTATCCGTAGCGGCTTAGCACAGCTTGGCCAGCGGGGCTAAGCAAGAAATCACGCCACTGCTGAGCTAGCTGTCGCGCCGATGTTTTCTTCAGTAGGACTCCCCCCTGGATTATGGGTGGGTAAAACTCCTCAGGAATCTCGAACCAGCGTGTTGCTTTTTCTGCGGCCAGGGCCAACGACTTGCTCACGATCGCGGCATCGGCGTTGCCGCTTTCGGCAAACTGCAATGCTTGCATGACGTTATCAGCCAGAAGCAACCGATTTCGGTAAACCTCGGCCAGATTTAGCTTTTCCAGCAAAGCCATAGCCGCCTGCCCGTAAGGTGCCGTGCGTGGATTGGCAATAGCCAGGCGACCAATACTGGATTTCGTGAGCAACGTGATGCCATCGGACTGCGTAGCGAGAGTCGAATTGGCCGGCATACACAGCGCCAGCTGTCCCCGTGCGTAGCGGAAATAATCCTGAGGCGCGGCCAGACCCTCCTGGATCAGCCTTTGCGGATACCTCTCATCAGCGCAAAGAAACACATCGGCGGGCAGGCCGTTTTCGATCTGTGCTGCCAGACTTCCAGAAGCCCCGAAGATGGTTTCCAGCTTCACCGTCGGGTGGAGCTTGTTGAACGCATCATTGAGCTCGGGAAGAGCAAAGCGCAAATCAGCAGCGGCTGCAATCAGCAAGCGGCTCGATTGGCCTGAATCAACTACCGAGTTGGTTTCGCCGGTTGTTTGCACTGAATCGGGTTGCGATTGGCAAGCAGCCAAAAACAGGATAAAAATGCACACACCAGTCGGAAGGCGATGCATGTTGAGGCACTTTTTCTATCGTCCATCAGCTTCACAAGGGGTAAGCTGGCTGGGAGAAATTTCTCGCGCCGCTCGGCTATCAGGTCGGTAAACACGATGTATAGAATGGCGCACAAGCCGACCAGCAGGAAGGACGCACCGAATCCGCTTTTGAGCGGGCAGGTCCCCGCGGAAAGCGGAACATGACGCAGCCTGCGGCAGGCTTGTATCTACCCCGGTGAGAAACCTGGGATGACCCGACGCCATCGTGCCCGAGAAGTCGCCTTACAGATTCTTTACCAGGCGGACCTCCATCCGCAACTGGACCGGCAGCGTGTCCAGCAATTTTTGTGGCGCCGGCTGAGACAGGAAGATTTGATCGCCTTCGCAGAACAGTTGTACCAGGGTACCCTTACTCACCGGCCAGAGATTGACGAACACCTCGGCCGTATTGCCGAAAACTGGCGAATCGAACGCATGAATGCCGTCGATCGCAACATTCTGCGTCTGGGCGCGTATGAATTGCTTTTTTGCCCGGACACCCCGACCCGTGTCATCATTGATGAGGCGATTGAACTGGCGAAACGCTACGGGACTTCCGATTCGTCCGCGTTTGTCAATGCCATACTCGACCGCCTCGCTCAGACCTGCCGCCAGGGCCAATGACTCAAAAGCCGATAGGAATTGTGCGGGAACTGCTGATGGCTGGCAACCGGAGCTTGCACCGGATCGCTTCGCGGGCGGGCGATGGATGACCGGGCGGGTGATGGATGAAAAGCTTTCGCACCGTAACTAGTCGCAGAAAGACCTTCAGCTAACCATGCTCAGCGGGCTGTGGAACAGGATCAAGCAAGGGTTGGCGAAAACCCGACAGATTTTCGGGCGGCTGGCGTCCTTGTTCCGTCTCAAGGGCAAAGTGGACAAGGAATTCCTGGCACGGCTGGAAGAGACGCTCTATCTCGCCGACGTCGGCCCGGCCGCCACGACGCAGATCGTTCAGCGAGTCCGTCAGGCCTTTCTCGACCGCGAAATCAGTGAAGATGTGCTGGCGTTTGTCAAGAAAGAGCTCGTGCAGCTCCTCAATCACAGCGATCGCTCGCTGCATTTCAACCCCGAAGGGCCAACGGTGATCCTCGTCGCCGGCGTCAACGGCAGCGGGAAAACTACTTCCATCGCCAAGCTGGCTCACTGGCTCAAGCAGCAGGGCAAAAAGGTTCTTTTAGCGGCGGGCGACACGTTTCGTGCAGCGGCAGTCGAACAACTCACCGTTTGGAGCCAGCGGATCGGCTGCGATATCGTCAAAGGGGAACATGGCAGCGATCCGGGAGCAGTAGCTCACAATGCCTGCGAAGCGGCAGTAGCACGCGGCATGGATGTGGTCATCGTGGATACTGCCGGTCGTTTGCAAACGCAGGAAAATTTGATGCGGCAGCTGGAGAAAATCCGCCGGGTTCTTGCCCGCCAGATCCCCGGTGCTCCGCACGAAGTGCTGCTGGTTTTAGATGCCACCAACGGCCAGAACGCCATTCAGCAGGCTGAGGCTTTCAAAAAGGCGATTCAATGCACCGGCATCATTCTGGCCAAACTAGACGGCACGGCAAAAGGAGGAGCGATCATTCCTATCCGTCAGCGCGTCGGTTTGCCGGTGAAGTTTGTTGGTGTGGGCGAGAAACTCGAAGACCTGGCGATATTTGATCCAGAAGCCTACGTCGAAGCCCTCTTCACCGAGTAAGCGGCTGGCAAACTTTATGGGGCCGCAAGTCAGCTAACCTGTGGGATCGCCTTTCTGGTAAAAGCTGGCGATGTGCCCTGGCTGACCAATGACGAATGCCACATAGGGCCCGCCTTCTTCGATGCCCAGCACTGCTGTTCCTGGCCGATGACGGAATTCTTCAAGCTGATCCGGACGACACCAGCGCCGGGGAATGAGTTTGACAACCACATGCGCAGAAGCATCATCGCGGCGGAATTCGAGGTTACACAACCAGCGCCCCTGTTCGTAGGTGTAATAAATCGCTTTGAGGTGGCGGAAGTCCCAGCGGCGGCGGAGCTCGTCGGGTAAACTAATGCCGTGCTCTTCCAGCAGGGCGGCGACAGTTTCGCTACCGATGTTTTCCGGCAACGGGATCGGCCCGGTTAGGGCTGCTAGATCCAGGGGACGCACCAGGAAAATTGTGTACCAGCTCAGGCTTACCGTAACCGCTAACAAGACCAGCGCTGCCAGAGCAAGCCGCAGCACTTTGGGACGGAGTTGGTAACGCTTTTCCTGCCGTAACCGCTCGTGAATGCGTCCCATCAGGTCTGCCGGAACAGCCACGTTCGTCATGGCCTGATGCAACTGCTGGTCCCAAGCCTGTTCCTGTTGCCACCAGGCCGCACAACTGGGGCAGCATTCGAAATGCTGGTGCAGCCATTCGCTTTCTGGCTGTGTGAATTCGCGGGCCCAGGGTCGGGCCAGCATTTGCAAGGCACGCAGGAGTTCACATGACATTTTCGCCCCTCCGCTGTCCGTAAACCGTTCTGTCTTCAGCCAGGCCCACCCTTTCGGGGTTGCTTACAGATGATGGCAACCGATCGCTCAAGGCCTCAGCACGACCATCGCCAGCAGCCAAACCGGTTGAGCTTTTGCTGGTCAGGTAACGTTTGAGCCAGCGTTTGGCTCGCCAGATCCGCGACATCACCGTGCCCATGGGAATATTCATCAATTCCGCAATCTCCTGATACTGGAAATCTTCCCAGTAAAGCAAGATCAGGGGTGTGCGAAACTCCTCGGGCAGTTGTAACAACGCCTGTTGCAGCAGTTCGGCATCAATGTTCGTTGGCGGAGCGGGAAGACGTTCAGCCAGGTCATCGGTGTCGTCGAGTGAAATCGTTGGGCCGCGCTGCTGTTGCTGTCGGCAGCGACGCAGGTACTCGTTGCGGAGGATGCTATAAAGCCAGGGGCGCACCCGCTCGACATGGCGCAATTGCCGGCGGTGCGAGAATGCCCGCACAAAAGTTTCCTGCGTCAGGTCTTCCGCTTCCGTGGCCGAGCCGCTCAAGC
>Ga0079995_1064208_pt1 | contig 11706 bp, 9 predicted proteins | sample FaiFalFF_MnMetaG_2_FD_69198 | JGI IMG/M metagenome (GOLD analysis project Ga0079995, IMG submission 69198) | Freshwater microbial communities from Yellowstone National Park, Wyoming, USA - Fairy Falls C (FF_Mn_C) (SPADES assembly) (version 4) | ecosystem: Environmental > Aquatic > Freshwater >... | reverse complement strand
TCAACTATATCTAAAGTATTTTGGGGAGTATTTTTGGGTTTCGATTTTGTATATTTTTTTTTCATTTTTACACTCAACACTCCCTTTTTTATATTTCTATTCCTTGTCATTTTATAGCTACGCCTTTTCTGATTTTATTAATCTTCCATTTTTTTATCTTTATTTATATTCATATCTTCTATATTTTATGTTATACCCTTCCAATTTTATACCCCTTTTATACCCCTACCCCCTATTGGTATGACCCCCTATATATTAATTATAAAAAAAATAAAAAAATCCTCCTAATTCCTTAAATTTTTTTAATAATAAAACTTTGTTTCTTAATTTTTTTAACATTTTTTAACATTTTTTTAAAAATATATTCAAAAAATTCAAATTTAATATTATATAAAATAAATAGAATAATGAAATTAAAAGTATAATTTGGAGGTGTTTAAATAATGAAAATAAAAGAACCAATTAATTTTTTATACAAATTAAGTGAATATGATTTTATTAATAATATGGAAAATACTTCTTCAGATTCATACCTAAAAATAGAAGATATAATTTCTTTATTACTTAGCAACTATAAAGATATAAAAATATTCCTAATCAAAAAACTAAAAGATTATATAGAAAATATTCATCAAAATGAGAAAATTTATAATATACTCTCATTTTTTAATACTTATTTATTACTAATAGAATTAGAAAAAGAAAATCCAATTGTTAAAATACTTATTTTAGAAAATATAGAAAAATTTTTAGATATCTATATAAATAATAAAAATAATAATAATATGCTAACTCAGATATTTTATACATCATTAATAATCATAATAAAAGCTTTAAATGATAAGAATAAAGATGTTTCTTTAAAAGCTTTTATTATAATTAATAACTTCATAGACCAAATTTCTTTAAGAGATAAAGAAATAATATTTAGATTTTTAAGCTTAAAAGATAAAATAAAAATAATAAGAATGAATTATTTACCCTTATCGTTTTTTATAAACCTAAATAAATATACAATAAATAAAAAAGAACAAAAATTAATAATAAATAACTTAATAGAAAATATAGATTATAATAAAACTGAATTTGAGGAAATTTTACAATTTTATCAAAAATTTAGCAATATCTTTAAAACTGAAACCAATAAACTCTTAGAAAATTACATAAGAAATTTAAATATAGAAAAATTACTAAATATAATAGATAGCTTTAAAAATAATTTACTGAATTTAGACTGGATTATAAAATACCTTATTTTAAAGAGAGTAATAAAAGAAATAGAAGATAATAAAGATCTACTTAAAAATCAAAAAATAACAACATTTTTAAAAGAGATGTCATTAGATGAAAATTCAATAATAAGAAAACTGATAATAGATAGTCCAACTTTACCTTATTACTTAAGGATAAATGCTTATAAAAAGAGACAAATAAAATTAAAAATTAGCAAAAGTTTAAGCATTAACTATCTCTAAATTATTAATAACGTTATATAATATTTCATTATATGAATCAGAAAACAAGCTAACTCCCTTGTATTCAAGTTCATTTAATAACCACTCAAAATTTATATATTTATTTAATTCTTTAAGCTCATTTAAAATATAATCTTTATTTAGTTTTTCAAGATTTAATTTAAAAATGTTTTCATCTATATTATTTTTTAAGTGTTCATTTATAAGTATATTTAAAGTTTCATAAGGTAAAGTATTAATGGAGTTAGGAAGGAATAATTCATAAACATATTTAAGTGGATGGTAATTAGGGTTTTTAGTAGAAGTACTAGCCCATAAAATCCTTTGATATTTTCCACCTTTTGAAACTATAAATTTAAACTCGTTTTCAAAATATCTTTGATACTCAATATAAGCTAAATAAGAATTGAATATAGCTAATTTCCCTAAAAATTTAGCAATAATATTACTATTATTTATCTTTAATAATAGATTATCTACTGCGGTATCAACTCTACTAACGAAAAATGATGCAACTGAAACTATACTTTTTATATCTAAGTTCTCCTGTATTCTTTTATTTAAAGCATTAACATAAGCCTGTAAAACTTGCTTATAATTATTAATACTAAATAGTAAAGTAATATTAATATTTATTCCTTTGTATAGTAGGGTTTCAATAGCTTTTAATCCTGGTAAAGTCCCTGGAACCTTTATAAGTATATTAGGCATAGAAATTTCATTAAATATTTCTATAGCTTTATCAATGGTAGCTTTAGGATCATAAGCTATATAAGGAGGAACCTCTATACTAACTAATCCATCATACCCTTGTGTTTCTTCATATACCTTTAAAAGTTTATTAGCAGCATATTTTACATCCTCTATCATCAATTTTTCTACTATTTTATAATAATTACTTTCTTTTAATTCTTTAATTCTATTTTTATAATAACTAACATTAGAAATAGCCTTATTGAAAATAGTAGGATTAGTAGTTATACCTAAAACATAACCTTTATTTATCAAATCATCTAATTTATTTTCAATTAAATCTCTATCCAAATAATCCAACCATATGCTATAGTTATATTTCTCTTTTAAAAGTTTTAAATTGTCCATATAAAACCCCCCTTTTATTAAAGACTATTTTAATTTATTTTTTGCTTATTTTTGTTTTTTATATTAGTTTTTATATTATTAAATTTCTGATTTATTAATAATTCCCTTTTTAATTACTAAGAATATATTTCTGAATAAATTCATAAAAGCTTATAGCTTCTGAATTCCATTTTTCATAGATTTTTTTCAATTCGTTTTTAGCCGTATTAAGATAGTTTTTATCACTTAAAGTTTCTATAATTTTCTTAGCTAAATTATCTGGATAAATATCATCAATATATTCTTTAACGATTTCATTATTAGCTATCATATTAGGTAATGAAATAAATCTTTTTTTAGTTTTAATAAAAGAATTGATATAGTTTTTAACAAAAATTCCTTTAATTTTTTTACAAAGATTACCAAAGAAATCAAACCATCCTGCTATCCCCCATATAGGTATATACTCCGGCTTTTGAGTAGGCAATATAATTAGCATAGGCGTTGATATATACCCAATTTCATTAGTTTTAGATCCTGGAATAGTTACCACTAATTCATTTTTATAAATATTTTTATATTTACTTTCATCATCAAAAATAAACTCAATTTTTTCATCCAATATTAACTTAAATTTTTTATTGTTTTTAATTAAATAATCTATTATTTTATTATCAAAATCTTTTTTATTTTCAATTTTTTTATTATATATTAAAGATATATCCTGATTTATTACATCCACTAAAACAAAAGGAGAAATATAAAAATAAAACTTATAATTATCTAAAGTATGTTCATTAATTAAAAATTCAATAGTTTGATAGTATATATCATAAAGAGTAAGAAATTCAATTAATCTACTACCGAGCATAAAACCAATTGAATTTTCTTTAACCAAAGTTGAAAAATCAATTTGATCTATTTTATAAAAAGCTAAATCCTTTATTTTAATGATTTTATTTATATTTAAATTTCTATTAATTAATTTATTAAAGTAATATTGATTAGGTACTAAATAGAAGTCGTAGTATTTATCTAATTTTTTATTCCCCCATCCATAAGATATTAAAATATTATCTTTTGATTTAAATTTAGTAGAATACCAAATATCTCCACCCATATGAAAAAATACATCATAATGAGATTTATTTTTAAAAAAAATTCTAAAAATAGTTTCTTTAGGTTTAAAAATTTTATCAAATATATTTAAATAATAAATCAAGTAATACTCTTTATTAGAGGCGAACATACAAGGTGTTAAATACAAATCAAATTTATTTAATTTAAAATTACTTTTAATAATATGAGAAGCAGGGATAACCCAAGTATAAATCTCACCAGGACTATTAGATAAAATTCCTACATTCATACAATTAATTATAATATATTTTTTATTTTCTTTACAATATATTTTTTTAATCTACTAAATTCCATTTACTTAATTTTTGCTGTTTTAAAACTAATAAATTTAAATTATTAACTAAAGCTAATAATGTAATAGTGATAATTAAGTTAGTACCTCCATAGCTTATAAGTGGTAAAGGTAAACCAGTAATTGGGGTAGCCATAACACACATCCCCATATTCTCAAACGATTGTAAAAATATTAAACTACTTACAAATATAATTATTAATTTTTCTTCTCTTCTTTTTAAGTTTATATAAGTTAATAACATACTAGCAAGTAAAATAAAAAAAGCTAATAAAATTATAGTATTACCTGTTAATCCGAATTCTTCACCTATAAAGGAAAAAATAAAATCAGTATCATTTTCAGGTAAAAATCCTATTTTAGATAATTCAGCTTTGTTAAATCCTAATCCAAATATCCCACCATTTATTATAGCATTGACACTATTAATAACTTGCCATCCTGCTCCTAAGGGATCTTTATACGGATCTAAAAAAGTTAATAATCTTTCTAACTGATACGGCTTTATAAAAAATTTAGTTAAAGATATAGCAGTAATTAAAGTTAATATCGAAAATAATGGATTAATTTTTAGTCCTATATTGGTTAGTAAAAATGTAAAAAACAATAAAGCACTAAATCCTAAATCAGGTTGAATTATTATAAATATTATCAAAAATAAAGTAGCAAAACCTGTTAAAGTAAAAAATAATACTTGAAAAATTAAAGAATTACCCTCTTTATTATCTACATTATAGCTTAAATATTTAAGAATAAAATAATATGAAAAAAGTAAAGCTAATTTAGATAGTTCTGCAGGTTGAAAAGAAAAACCCCCTATATATATCCAACCCTTAGCACCATTTACTACTTGCCCAATAAATAAATTCAAAATTAAAATAAATACAGTAAATACATAAAATACAAACCAAACCTTTTCTATATATTCTAACTTAAATTTAAAAGAAATAAAATAATATAAAAAAACAGAGATAAAAATAAAAATAAGTTGTTTATATACTTTTAAATAAAAAAAATCATTAGCACTAAATATAGCTAATGTCCCAAATACCAATAAAAATAAAACTACTAAATTATACAAAATCACATTAAAAATTAGCATAAATCATTATTCCCATAAATCTTAATTATTCTTATAAATCAAAATTATTGCTATAAATTAAAGCATATTTTTCTAAATTCACAAAAAGAACAAACAGATAAATCCTTAGTCATTTCAAAATAATTATAAAATTTATATAAAAAATCTTCTTTTAATATTCCTTGGTTATTATTAATTTGATCTTTTAATTCTAAATAAGCTTTTTTTATTGTATTTTTTATTTGATTATAACTTTTAGTAATAAATTCAATAAATTCTTTATTTATAGTTAAAGATAAATTTTCTTCTTGTAATTCAGGAAACAAATAAACAACAAAATTGTTAATTTTAAAATCATTATATAAATTGCTATAATATAAAGTATATAAATTAAATTGATTTAGGTCTATATCTTCTTTTTTATGGGTTTTCCAATCATAGATAGATATTTGTTTTTCAGATTTATTGATTATAACAAAATCAGGATTTAATAAAATTAATATATTTTTTTTATTTTCATTTTGCACGTTTTTACTAAATCCTTGGAATTCATCAGAAAAAATAAAGTTATATTCAATTATATTAAAAGAATTTTTATTATTTTTATTACTAATTAATCCCGAATCTATCCATAGTATTTCAAAATCTTTAAGAATAGGTAAGATATTACTATTAAAGTAATTCCAAAAATTAATTAGTGCTGTTAAAGATTGCTCATAAATATCTTCTAACTCTTTATTGCTTATAGAATAGTCATATATAAATTCCCAAATATAATTATTTCTATATAAAATACTATCACTTATATTTTTCAAATTTAAATTACTATTACTTAAAGTTTCAAGATTAAAATTTTTTGAATTATTAATATTATTCCAAAATTGGGTCTTAAACTTATCTTTCAATTCATTAAAATCTAAAGATATATTATTAATATAATTATTTATAATTATTCTAATAAAAAGGTGTACGAGATCTCCCTGAAAATGTCTTAATTTCTTTACTTTTTTTAATAAATTAACTAAAAGCTTTTGTTCCTTTAAAATTAAAAAATCTAAGTATCTAAACATAAATTTCCTATTACATTCTTTAAAAATTTTATGCTTATATAACGACCACTTTAAAGAATTTCTGATTCCCGTTTTTATATTTTTTAGATTCATAATTAATTAATTAATATTTAGTAAAACAAATTAATAGTTGTTATATATAATATTCAATATTTGTTCTTCTAATACTTTAGAGTCGTAAGTATAAGGTCCGTTATACAAAATAGCAAAAGCTAAATATTTATTAGATTTAGTTTTAATAAATCCTACTAAAGCAGATACATCATTTAAGGTTCCAGTTTTAGCTTTAACAGTTATAGGTAAATTTTTTCTATTACTTAGTGTTCCTTGTAAATATCCAGGTAAAGTATAAGATATATAATTACTTAATCCATTTTTAGTGGAATAGCTAAGTAGTTTAGCAAGCATAAATGGAGAAACTCTATTTTTCCTTGATAATCCAGAACCATCATCTATAACAATATTATAAAATCCCATATTCCTATAATAATCCTGTAAATTAATATCATACTTATAGTTTAACAGGTAATAAATACTTTGAGCTACATAATTATCACTCCAATAATTCTGATATTTTAAAGCATTTAATAAAACTTCTGTTAAATAGCTGCTTAATAACTTTATATTTTTATTTTTATTATACAAAGATTCTACTTTCATATTTAAATTTAAACTTTTAATAATACTTTTAAAAACAAGCTTATTGTATTCAAAAGGATCATCATAAACATACCAATAAGCGTTATCTACAAACGAAGATTTATTAATAATTGTATATGGATCAATGTTTAGCTTAGGAAACATAATAATATTTTGTTGATTTTTAATTAGCTTTATCATATTTTGGTTAAAAGAAAATGAAACTACATAGGTAGCGTAAGGTTCTCCTTTGTAGATCTCCCAGGATTTTGGAAAAATTGGAATAGACTTTTCTTTATGAATAGAATAATCTATATATAAGTTTCCATTAATAGTTTTTATATTATAACTTTCTAAAGTTTCTTTTAAAGAATTATATAAAAAATCATAAGGGTTATAAATTATTTCTTCAATTAAAGTAGGATTAAAATCTGAATTAACTATTATATTACCGTTTAATACATTTCCGTTTAAAGTTTCGTTAAAATATATTTCCCCATCTGTATAAAAATTAAGTTCAAAGAAATAAAAAGGAGATAAATTAGATAACGCACAATAAGTAGTAAGTAATTTCATCGATGAAGCAGGAATAAATAAATCATAGGCATTTTTTTGATAAACTATCTTATCATTATCATAAATATCAATAAAAATTATTCCTATTTTCCCAGATTTTAAAGAAGCTAAACTTGAATTTATTTGATTTTTTATTATCTCCTCTTTATTAGCTAATACAATATTAAAATTAATTAAAAGATTAGCAAAAAAAAATAAAGCTAAAAAAATAGTATTTTTTAGATAATAATAAACATCCTTTTTATATATTTTTTTTGATTTTGAATTTAGACTTTTTCTTTCATGCATTTTTAAAAATCCTTTTTTTTAAAATACTTTATACTTTCCAAGTATAGCTAAATATGAGCTTTTTTATTTTTTTTTTCTTATTTTAAAATTATATATTTTTAAAAACTTTTCCTTTTTTATTATAACTAAAATCAATAGTATAAAACAAGTATTTTTTTTAACAATCATTTTAAACATAAAAAGGAAGCAAAATTTTAGCATTGAATAAAATATATATAAAACTATTTTATAAATTATGAGTAAATTATTGTTATTAGATTTTGATGGTGTTTTATTTGATTCTTCATTAGAGCTAAGTAGCATCGTATTAAGCATAATACCCATAGTTTTTAAAGATACAAAAATTTCTAAATTACTACAAAATTTTGAAAGTATAAAAATTCTAAATGATAAAAACCTTATAAGACAAAATTATAAAAAAATAAAAAAAATACTTCTTAAAGAGATAAATTTATTTAATAAATATTATAAAAAATTTAGAACCTATTGCACAGATGTAGATGATTTTTATATAACCACAAAGATTCTAATTAATCATTTTGAAAATAAAAACGATAGTCATAGAATAACTCCTAAGGATTTTAAAGGTTTAAATTTAAAAAATTATAACTTTAATTTTTATTACAACCTAAAGAATACATTAAAACAAGAGAATTTTAAAGAATTAAATATTTTTATAGAAAATTTCTATAATAAAAGGAAATTCATAAGAGATAATAATAAAGAACTTTGGTTATCATTTAATGAACCATTTAAAAACATTATAAATCAATTACAAAATATTTTAAAATCAAATAATATTTTAGTAGGTATCTTATCAACCAAACAAAAATACGCTATCCAAGAAATACTTACATTTTATAATATAAATATTAATCATGTATTTGCTAAAGAAAATGAATTCATAGATAAGGGAAAAAAAATTCTACAAATATCAGAAATACTAAAAACTAAAGAAATACACTTTATAGATGATCTATTACATAACTTACTAAGAATAAAAGAAGAATTAAATAATAATAATAGTGATAATTTAACCATTAGGTTATATATGTCAAAATGGGGATATAATCATTATGAAACTCGCAAAATCGCTTCTAAAAATAATATAAAAATCATTAAATCTTTAAAAGAAATCCAAATTTAATTCTATTTTATTACTCTTTATTTAATCTATTCTTCACTTATACTTTATTTTTTTAGGAAGCCATTTTGTAATACTCTTCTAAAATATTATTTATCAATTCTATTTGTTTTAGTTGAAATTTAATATATTTTTTATACTCTTGATCTTCTACACTTTCTAAATTCTTATTAAATTCTTCAGATAATTTTTTATATAGAAATTCATTTAATTCTTTATTAAATTTTATGGTAAAATTTTTATATTGTCTTTGTACATTATTGATTTTATCATCGTATAAGAAAAAGAAATCATCTAATCTCTTATTCATTTGATCTAATTTCATAGATAACCTATCTACTCTTTCATCTATCTTAGTTATCCAATAATCCATTTTTATATCTATTTTTTGTATATTACTTTTTAACTCCTCTCTTGCTTCCTTTATTTTATTATCCAATCTCTCTATATCATTTTTTAATTCTTTTCTTGCCTCTTCTATTTTATTATCTAATTTCTCCACATCTGTTTTTAGCTCTACTCTTACATTCTGTATATCTATTTTTAATTCATCTCTTACTTTTTCTATTTTATTATCCAATTTCTCTATATCTGTTTTTAATTCTTTCTTTATTTCCTCTATTTTATTATCTAATCCTTCCATATCTGCTTTTAATTCTTTTTTTACTTCTTCTATTTTATTGTCTAATTTCTCTATATCTGTTTTTAGCTCTACTCTTACATTCTGTATATCATTCTTTAATTCATCTCTTACTTCCTCTATTTTATTATCTAACTTATCTATTTTATTGTCTAATCTCTCTATATTTGTTTTTAATTCTTTCCTAAGTTCATTAATGGATTTGTTCATTTCATTTTGTAGATAATCTATTCTTTGGTTTGTTTGATCTATTCTTATATTTATGTTATCTATTCTTAAATTTGTTTCCCTTTTAAATTCTTCTATCTTTTGATTTAAATCTTGTTTTGTTTCTTCAATTTTTGTTATTACTTCTGATAGAATTATATTTCTTACTCCCTGTAAGACTTTATCTACAATTTGATCTAATTTCATTAGATACCTCCTTAAAAAATTTGCATAATCATTTTATTAATTTATATTTATCCCTTTTTTATATTATGTATTTTTTCTTAATTTTCCTACACTTTAAATCTTTTTTACTATCTAACAAGTAAATGAAATAATTAAAAATTTAATTAATAAGTATTTAGCAATTTTTTAGTGCATTTTCTATATCTTTTATTAAATCTTGGTAATTTTCAATACCTACGGACAACCTAACCAGGTTAGGATTTATTCCAATTTTTTCCTTATCTTTGACATCTTTATGTGTAGAAAAATAAGGAATACAAATAAGAGATTCTACACCTCCAAGGCTAACAGCATTACTTATTATTTCTAAATTATATAAAAATTTCCTTATTTTTGATATTTCCAAATCTAATTCAAATGATACAACCCCTCCAAATCCCCTTGAATATTGATTTATTATTTGATGATTTTTATGTTCTTTTAATCCTGGATAAAGTACTTTTTTAATTTTAGGGTGTGCTTTAAGATAATTAGCAATATTAATAGCGTTTTCTTGATGTTTTTCCATTCTTATACTTAATGTTTTTAATCCCCTTATTATTAAATAGCTATCAAAAGGACTTAACGCTCCACCTAACATATTCCTATGCTTCTTTATTAAATTAAATATCTCTTCGTTATTAGTCATAATAGCACCAGCAATAACATCACTATGCCCATTTATATATTTAGTTAAACTATGAACTACTACATCTACCCCGTCATTTAAAGGATTATAAAAATAAGGACTTAAAAATGTATTATCAAATATTATCTTTATATCCTTATTAATTGACTTAGCTATATTAACAACTTTTCTTATATCTGTTATTTTAAGTAATGGATTAGTTGGAGATTCTAAATAAATAATACTAACTTCTTCATTTATTGTATTAACTAAAAAATCCTCAATTAACTCAATTTCACTAAAATCAAAATAAATAGTTTTAATGTTATATTGGTAAAAAAATTGTTCAAATAGTTTTTTAGTAACGCTGTATATATCATCAAAGGAGATAATAGTAGAATTAGGTTTAAGTAGAGATATTAAAGTAGTAGATATAGCGGACATACCTGAAGAAAAAGTTAAACAAAATTTGGCATTCTCTAAGGAAGCTAATTTAGATTCCAATATATTCCGCGTTTGATTATCATATCGAGTATAAAAATACTGATTCTCCTTTATTTCTAAATCATCTAATAAATAAGTAGAAGTTAAATTTATTGGAGCTATTATATCTTTATATTGATTATATTTAGGAGTTTCTGAGATATGAATAGCTCTTGTAGAAAAACTTAAATCATTATAAGCTCCACTATTTTTACTTAATAATTCCATCTTTTTCACCCCATTCCTTAATAATTATAATTAAAAATTCTTTTAAGCTTCTTTATTTTATTATTATACAAAATATAAATTACCCCTTAAAAAAATAAATAAAAATTTAACAAAAATAAAAAATTTTAAACGAAAAATTTCAATCTTTATTTTATTTTAGCAGGATTTTTTTTTTTTTTTCTAAAATACTATATTAATCTATCTAATAAGGAGGTGATAAAATGAAAAAAACAATTAATATTATAACATTAGTATCCATTATAACAATTTTATCCATAATAACATTTTTTGTAAGCTCTTGTAATAGTGGAGTAAGTTTTAATAATTTGATTGGTAACTCTGGTATAGGTAGTGGAGGTAACGGAGGTGGAAACGGAGGAAATAACCTGAGCTTTCCCTTATTCTTTGATGGGCAATATCAAAATGATTATGAAACTTTTTCTTCTATTGTACCTACCTCAGATGGAGGGTATTTTATAACAGGTAGGGCTATAGATTACACACAAAATC
>Ga0079995_1100953_pt1 | contig 11715 bp, 4 predicted proteins | sample FaiFalFF_MnMetaG_2_FD_69198 | JGI IMG/M metagenome (GOLD analysis project Ga0079995, IMG submission 69198) | Freshwater microbial communities from Yellowstone National Park, Wyoming, USA - Fairy Falls C (FF_Mn_C) (SPADES assembly) (version 4) | ecosystem: Environmental > Aquatic > Freshwater >... | reverse complement strand
GGGTTTTGAGATAAATACCAAAGTAGATAGTAAGGAGTTTGGACGACCAAAAGCGCCAAGGAGAAATCGGCGAGTAGCTCGCTCGGTGCTTGGCCCCGAAAGGCCCTGGGAAGAAGAGCTTAGGCCGTTCGGGATCACCGAGCATCTCTTCTGCGATGACTTGTCCGTTGCAGAGATGGGCCAGGTTCTCCAGGGAAGCATCCCAGGGTGGCGGACCACCGGTACTTTGTTCCATTTCCTTGGAGCGCTTCAACGATACCTTGGCGAGTTCCTGAGCGTAGTTGTTCCGAAATGCCGTCTCGTCGAAAAAGAGACCGGCGGCGCCCATCGTCCAAAGGCAACCCCTCTGGGGATCCGGGGGACGAGGCCACTCGAGCCTTTCCACGTGTAATGCTAAGTGCAAACCGCAGATGGCCAAAAGCCCCATGGGGTCTTGCAGGCGCGGGTAACCATTGGGGAAGTCGTGCCGTTGGTTGCTGTCCCGCACGATGGCGAGGAAGTCCCAGGTGCGGAGGGCGACGACTTCCTCGTCTTTCTGCGTGAGGACTTGTGCCAACAGGTTCTTCAAGCCTGGGCCGTTCTCCAAAGGCACGTCGCTGGGCCAGAGGAGCACCCCCGCAATGCGGAGTGTCCATGAGAGCTTTTGCTGGAAGTGGTAACGGCGAAGCGCCTGGGCTGCCGTGGCAAAGAGGGCCTGGGTTACCGGATCGGTGGCACTACCCAGGAAAATGACGTTCCGTTCCCTTTGGTCCGCTGGTTTGAGCTGCTCAGGGTTTGTGAGTGCACCCCAGAGGGTATCCAGTACGCCGTTGCCTTGCAGGGCTACGACCTTGAACCATTTTTCCTCGATGCCGCCACGGGCATGGGCTCGTGAAAAAGCAGTCAGATTCGTTTCAAGCCACTCATGAAGTGGCTGAGGTTCCGCGACCGTGAGAGCCAGGATAACACCTTGCATGGTTCCTAAAACTCAGGTGGCGGGCCAACCGAAATGTGGGGTGCTACTGAAGGAGCGCTCCGAATCGCTCTCTCCCACTCATCGTAAACCTCTTGGACATCCTGTGTAAGCAGATCATATGTCGCTGCATTGGAGCTATCGGAGTTTCGGGCCGAAGTGAGAGTGTTACGGCATGCATTTAAGGCTTGTTGAAGAGGCTCAAGCAGGTCATGACGCCCCGGAAGGCGAGACTCGGCAACCTCGGCCCAGGCTTCCAGAGATCGCAGTGCCCTGAGGTTTTCTACAAGAGACTTCAGGAGAACCGCGTGGTTCGTAAACGAAAATCTCTCCTCCGAGCCTGGATCTGCCATGAGAAACATGCCACGGTCCTGTCTTGTAACGGAAACGATGGGAACCACGAGGGAATTGCCCCTTGGAAGAAAGGGTGCTGGCGGGGGAGGAGGTCCGAAGTAGGCCTTTTGGAACAAACTGGAAATAAACGCCTTTCCCGCCTCGCTCTGAGCAAGCTTCGTAAGAAGGTATGCTTTCGCGAAAGTCCTCCCCACTACCCTGCCGATGTCATTAAACGACAAGCCCGGCACCACGGCCTGGAGCAGGCCGCCAGCCTGCTCAAAACGAGCGTCTAAGAAGGCCGGTACCAGCCGATTCGGATTTGCCGCTGCTTCCCGATATCTTTCCCACGTACCCACCCGCTGAATGAGCTCATGAGTCGTCGCGAAGCGCATCGTGAGGGTAACCGCACGATTGTTTACCGACGCGGAGAGCGGGACTACACCCCCTTGAGGGTTAGGCGGAATAATTTGCGCATCTACAAGCATCTGTTTCGTCCCGTCGTCGACCTCCACGACTTTAAGGACGTGTTTCATCTCGGCTTGAGATTGGCAAAACACCAGGTCAGCAACGAGACGCTGAAACACCCTTGACCGTTCATCCAGGGGCATCTTCTGGAAACGATCGTGCAAGCGGCCCTCAAGTATAGATCTCACGGCTTCGCTTTGACGGGCTCGCTCCCGGATATACTCTTCAAATTGTCCTTTAAGCCCTTGTGCCAAAGATCTGAGATCATCGGCAAGACCAATTTGCACATCGGAGGCGAAGAGAAACTCTTTGCCGGACACTGTTTTGAACTCGGTCAGCAAAGCGTGGAATCCCCTTTTCTGCGGTGCCAGGCCCTTGGAACCCGGATCAAAGCGAAGAGCCTCGTTGTTGGCGCCTCGCTCCACCAGTTGGCAGTAAAGGAAAGAAAACTCATGGTCGGGCGTCCATGTGCCGCCTTGCACGAATTGCGCTACATTTGGAAGGAAAATGGTCGTGGCGTCGTTGGTCGTTTCGAGAAATTTTTTCGGTAAGTCTTCGAGGTAGGCCTTCCGCGCCCGTGCTCCTTCCCCCTGAAGGGCTTCGATCAAGAGACCAAGATGGCGCTCCCAACGGTCAAGAATCCCTCGCTCCCCCTGACTGAGCTCGTCGAGGAGCTCGATTTGCTGTCTAAGAATGAAGGCCTTAGCAAAGGCCTGGAGCCACTGATTAAGCAGTCCGTTAAGGTTCTGCAGGTCCTTTTCATCAGCGCGCCTGGGCCACGCCTCGAGGGTCGTTTTGATCTGGTTGAGCAAGGCTTGTTGTTGATTCGAGATATTCTCCAGCTGGTCCTGCAGGTCGCCGTCCGGCTGAGGAGAATAGCGGATTTCGCTGCAACGAACGTCCAAGGCGCTGACGAGATCCCGGGTGGCTCGGGCACCCCAACGGAGGATGCTCTCTTCTACTTCCTTCATGAGTTCTTGCTCGATCTTCCGGAGAAGACGGGAACGGGCCCAAGGCTCCGCATCGCCCGCAAGCTTGTACCGTAGCTCTTCTTGGAGAAGCTGGGTAAGGCGTTCTGCATCTTCCACGTGTTGTGCTACAAGAGCCCGATTTCGGATCTTGTCCTTGTCAAGTCTGCCGTTAGTCCGGAAGCGGCTGTCCGAAAGCTGGAGTCTTCCAGTTAACTGACTCGTGAGATTAATCTCCAAGTTGCATTCGTTTGCCTCCGGGTCTGCAGGAGAGCAAAAGGCTTGGAACAGGAAACGGCCGATGAGCCGTTCGAAAACCCTTTCTATATAGCTCCTTTTTTCGCCAGAGTCGGGGTAGATTTCATCGAGGGAAGGTCCCAGAAGTGCCGAAAAAGCCTCGAAGACGAACCGGTCCTGGAGGTAGCGGTAGAAAAGCTCCGTGGGGAAGCGGCAAGCCCGAACCCCCAAGGTCCCCATCACATTACGGTATTGAGGCTCTTCGTGATACAACTCTGAGACTTTATTGACGAGATTTGTGGTGAGCTCATTCAAGCCAATTTTAAGGAATGCCCGAAGCCCTTCGGCCACGGTGGAGTAAAAGGGCTCTGGGGCATTGAGGATGCGCCCTTCGGATGTAACCGTGTCAACGCAAAAGGCCAACGTGTATAGGCTTTTAGGGCTTGTCGTGCCCCCTAAGAAGGAGAAGTCTTTGAGAAAACGTTCTACTCCTGATCCGGCTCCCTGGAGGACTGAAACGTCGCTCAGTTCCTGAAAAAAAGCAAAAGCGTTGGCGCGGTACTTTTCTGCGGTTGTCGGGTCCTGGGAAGAGATATAAAACTCGGGCAAGATAATGATCGGAAACACCTTCGGATCGCTGTTAACTAATTGTATATGAACGGTTCCAATCAAGGCCAAGGTATCCAAAAAGATCGAGCTACCGGTCCCGCCGCAGGACGACGTGATGGGTAGAATGACTAAGTCTACGTCCCCACCAGCATGTTCCTTTCCAGCATGTTCCTTTAACAGACTCCTAATCGCCTCATTTATTTTCTGCTCCACGGTTAACCTGCCCCAGAAGAGGGCAAGTCGCCCTTGCTGGCGGAATGCTCCCGCCCCATCGCGAAGGGTTCTATTTAGAAGCAAATTAGGCTTGCTAACCCAGGCAGGTTTGTTAGCTTGATATACCTGGTACGGGATACACGGGCCTAAATCGATGAACTCGTTGAACAAATCCGGAATGTGAGGATACATCTTCTGCAGACGGTCTCTGGCATCGCTGGCGGTGTCTACAAAGATGAAACGAAAGGTTTTCGGATCGTAGGTCTTATCATCAATAAGTTTAGCCTTGAGATGCCCGGCAATGGAAACACCGGCACCTCCGAGACCTATGACCAAAGCCTTCATAGTGGCCTCCTTTTATTTATCCGTACTATGCTCCCAAGTAAGGACCATTTCTGTGGGCAGACCCACCTGGGGTCCGTAGATCCTTGCCCCGTAGGGCAAAAGCGTCGGATCCCCACCGAGGGGACGCCGCTCCCCATCCACCTCCAATCTCACATTGAAGCCCCCCTGGAGCGAAACGTAGACCCCCCTGGGCTTGCCTTTCCCCAGGTCCCCACGGCGTGCTCCCACAAGCTTCAAGCAGAAGTTGGCCCCGGGGATTTCCAGGAACGGCTGTCCCACTCGGCTATAGGCACTTCCCCCCACGAACACTTCCCGAGTGCGGGAGATGGGGATGGGCTGCCCGCCCAAGGGACGCAAAACCCCTTCGATGTAGTTAGGTCGGCGGTCTCGGATGATAGCAACGGCGACAACCAGAAGGAGACCCACGAGGGCCGTAACCAGCCACGGCGGCACAAAGCCCACGGGAAGTGCCACAGAAAAGGAATTCTGCTTTCCCACGGACACTTCCGGGTTCAACGCGAGCTTGCGGATCTCGGTAGCAGGCTCCACGGTCACGGTGCCCTTCCAAGCCAAGCAAAACTTGAAGATTTCATTGCTTTTAAGAAGAGGACGACGCCCTATCTTTATCTCGCCGACCTTTACCTGCCCTGGAGGTCGTTGCGTTTTCGTCAGCGAAGGATCTTGCTGAAAGCGGACGCCGGAGAGGGGCATGCAGGTCGGAGACGAGCCGTCCAAGAGTTCCACGGCGTCAATGGTCAGAGAAGCCGAGGGGAAGGGCTGGGCAACAATAGAAAAGTCCGCCTGTAAGTCCGCTTTATCCGTGAAGAGCCGCCCTCTGGTCCGTAGTGCCACGACATCAGCTCGCACCTGCCGCAGGCTCTCTTGCACTTCCGCCCGCAATTTACTCCGGTCCATTTCCGCTTGCACGCGTTGGAACCAACCCCGTAAGGCTTCCGGCCGGTGGATGACCTGCTCCATCAAATGGGGGAAAACCTTGCGCACGGCAGGGAGATGCTGGCCAAGCTTCGGATTACCCAAATCGAGCACCAGGGCTTGAACGTCCACAATCTTACCCGCTAAGGTCCTGGCGGCTTGTTCGCGAAGCCTGGACCAAACAGGAGCGTTCACGTCTTCTTGGCCCGGGTAAGGCGTCGTTACCGGCGGCTCGGCAATGAAATCCGTGAGGAGCACCACGAACTTCAGCCTGGCACCCCCTGGCCTTTCCAGCTCCCGCAAGACCGCGGCTATCCCGGCCGCCAAGTCGGTTTTACCGTCCGAGGGTGGGGGCAGTCGGCGGAGGAACGCAAGCAAATTGCGGCGGTCCTCCGGCGTCAGGGGTCCCGGTGTGACTATGAGCCTTGCGTCGTTACCAAAGCCCACGATGGAGACATAATCGCCATCGGCGATGGCCCCGAGGTAAATTTCGAGAGCCTCCAGCACCTGCGGCCAATACCGCTTCATGCTCCCCGAGCGATCCAGGGCAATTACGTAATCCGCCGGCTGGCTCACGGGAAACAGCTTGCTCAGGACAGGAAAATCTGTGGAGAGGACGCGTTCCCCTTTGGCTGTAGAAGAAAGCCCCCCCATCAGGAAGAGGCAGAACACGAAAAGCCTTTCCCCCTTGACGAAGGAGCGGCAGGCCTGAATGCAAGGCATCGTGCCAGAGGCTCCTTGCATTTAGCAATTCCATTATAAAGGACACGTCCAGCCTGTCAACAGGGAGGCCCGGCCTGCGAAACCGGCCCTACCGGAGTTACGGGCGGCGTTCGCTCTTGAAGTTCCGAAAGGCTTCCTCGATGGTCATCGGTCGCCATACTCGGTCGCGATGTGTCGGACCGGATCGGGTATCCGGTGCCAGGCATCTGGAACCCGGGACCGTGCCCCCAGAATCGGTCCTCGGTGCTCGGTATCCGGCCTCCGGCGTCGGTTCGGCTCCAGGTATCGGGGACCAGGCATCGGGTCCCGGCTACCTGGCACCTGGGACCGGATACCCGGTACCTGCATCGGGATTCGGTACGGGTGTCAGGTCTCAGTTCCCGGTACCTGGCACCTGGGACCCAATACCCGGTACTGGATCGACGCCGAGGGCCGGACACCGAGTACCGGAGACCGAGCCCAACGCGCGCACCGGGTTTGCATCCCGCATCCATTGCTCATCCCTACTCGCCACGCACTGCCTTGGCGATGGCTTCACCCTGCTCGGGATACAACCCAGCCAGCCACCCACAGGCTTGATAGGCTAACTCCAACGACCAACCGCACAAGCGAAGCAACCTCAGGAAACCTTCCTTGCTCTTCCCATCCCCTTCCCTTGCCCGCTCCGCCAACGCCTCAAGGACGGATGGCAACCCTTCCGTTCGCACCGCCATCTCCCGCTCCACAATGCTAACCGCCCCTTCCACTTCCCCTGCCTTTGCCATCTCTCCCGCAATCACCCTCAATGCCCATGCCCGCTCCCTTGCATCCTCAATCCCTTCCGCCACTTTCAAGGCTTGGTCAAAAACTTCCTTCGCCCAATCTGTCATCCCCGCCTTCCCCATCCCTTCCGCTATCGCTCCCAATGCCTCTGCCCGCTCCCATGCCCCCTTAATCCCCTCCGCCACTTGCAAGGCTCGCTCAAACATCCCCGCCTCCCCCATCCCTTCCGCTATCTCTCTCAATGCCCATGCCCGCTCATCCGCCTCCTCAATCCCTTCCGCCATCTTCAAGGCTCGGTCAAGGACCTTTTCCGCCCGTTCCACCATCCCTGCCTTCACCATCTCTCCCGCAATCACCCCCAATGCCCCTGACCGCCGCCATGCATCCTCCATCCCTTCCGCCACTGCCAAGGCGTAAGCAAACATCCCTGTCTTCGCCATTTCTTCCGCAATCACCCGCAATGCCCATGCCCGATCCCCTACAACCTCAATCCCCTCCGCCGCTTCCAAGGCTTGATCAAAAACTTCCTGCGCTCGTCCTTTCATCCCTGCCTTCGCCATCTCTCCCGCAATCCATCTCAATGCTCGTACCCGCCACTTTGCATCCTCAATCCCTTTCACCACTTCCAAGGCTTGATCAAGGACTTCCTGCGCTCGTCCTCCCATCCCTGCCTTCGCCATCCCTCCCGCAATCGCCCCCAATGCCACTGACCGCTTCTCCGCATCCTTAATCCCTTCCGCCACCTTCAAGGCTCGGTTAAGGACTTCTTTCGCCCGTTCCACTATCCCTGCCTTCGCCATCTCTCCCGCAATCGCCCACAATGCCCCTGACCGCCGCCATGCATCCTCAATCCCCTCCGCCACCTTCAAGGCTTGGTCAAACTTCCCTGCCTTCGCCATTTCTCCTGCAATCACCCTCAATGCCCATGCCCGCTTCTCCGCATCCTTAATCCCTTCCGCCACTTCCAAGGCGTAAGCAAACATCCCTGCCTTCGCCATCTCTTCCGCAATCTCCCTCAATACCTCTGACCGCCGCCATGCATCCTCAATCCCTTCCGCCACTTGTAAGGCTTGGGCAAAGACTTCTTCCGCTCGTTCCACCATCCCTGCCTTCGCCATCTCTCCCGCAATCTCCCTCAATGCCCTTGCCCGATCCCCTGCATCCTCAATCCCCTCCGCCACCTTCAAGGCTCGGTCCAAGACTTCTTCCGCCCGTTCCAACATCCCTGCCTTCGTCATCCCTTCCACAATTTCCCTCAATGCCCTTGACCGCCCCCACAGCTCCCACGCACCTCCAATCCCTTCTTCCGCCACCTTCAAGGCTCGGGCAAAGACTTCTTTCGCCCGTTCCACCATCCCTGCCTTCGCCATCTCTCCCGCAATCTCCCTCAATACCTCTGACCGCCACCATGTAGTCTCAATCCCTTCCGCCGCTTGTAGGGCTCGGGCAAAGACTTCTTTCGCCCGTTCCACCATCCCTGCCTTCGCCATCTCTCCCGCAATCTCCCTCAATGCCCTTGCCCGATCCCCTGCATCCTCAATCCCCTCCGCCACCTTCAAGGCTCGGTCCAAGACTTCTTCCGCCCGTTCCAACATCCCTGCCTTCGCCATCTCTCCCGCAATATCCCTCAATGCCCCTGACCGCCGCCATGTAGTCTCAATCCCTTCCGCCGCTTGTAGGGCTCGGGCAAAGACTTCTTTCGCCCGTTCCAACATCCCTGCCTTCGCCATCTCTCCCGCAATATCCCTCAATGCCCTTGCCCGATCCCCTGCATCCTCAATCCCCTCCGCCACTTGTAAGACTTGGTCAAGGACTTCTTTCGCCCGTTCTACCATCCCTGCCTTCGCCATCTCTCCCGCAATATCCCTCAATGCCCCTGACCGCCGCCATGCATCCTCGATCCCTTCCGCCACTTCCAAGGCTGGGTCAAACAGCCCTGCCTTCGCCATCTCTCCCGCAATCTCCCTCAATGCCCCTGACCGCTTCTCCGCATCCTTAATCCCTTCCGCCACCTTCAAGGCTGGGTCAAAAAGTCCTTTTGATGCCCAACCTGTCGCCAACTCTTCTTTGCTCTTATCATCCAGCACCAAGCCTGCCACTTCTATTGCTCCTTCCACTTGCCCCAACTCACCCAGCAAAAACGCTGCCATCTTTCCTTGCCAATCATCCAACTTTGTCAACTTTGCTCCTTCCCAACGCTTCCGAACTTCGTCCAGAAAACGCTTCGCCCATTCCCGTTCCCCTTCGCCTTCCGCCACCCATGCCAACAGCAAACTCCAAAGCGTGCCCAATTCGTGGTCTCGCTCAAAGACAATCTCCGTTGCCATCTTTAACGCCCTCTCCTGATGTTCTCTCCGCCACGCCCGCTCCCGATGCCCTTTCCGCCACGCCTGCAAGGGCGTCTCTTCTTCACTTTGCGCCCGCTTGGCATGCTCCATCAGCACCCTCGCCATCATCGGCGCATCTTCCAACTGGATGGCAGCCTTAAGGGCAAGTTGGACAGTCTTCAAGGGCAGGTTGGGTTCGTTGGGAAGGTGTTGGGTTTGGGCTTGGGCGAAATCAGGGTCAAGGGCGAGTTGGCACAAAGCATCATAGGTCATTTGCTCATTGGTCATTCGCCATTTGTCATAAAGGTGGTCGGCATAATGGCGCAGGATGTATGGGAACGACGGATGCTCCCGCCAATTTTCGCACCATTTCAGCAACCTCTCTTCCATCTGCCTTGCCTCTTTGCCCAGATGCCTTCGGAATTCCTCTGCCAACAAAGGATGGGCAAAAGAGTAAGTTGGCATGTCGGCAGGTGAACGAGTTTTGCCGATGGAGAACCAGCGAGTAACTTGGTGTGGGAGACCTTCCAAATCCCACACGGAAAGCCCCGTCAACTCTTCTACCTCGTCCTGACGCAAAGCGCCTTTCGCCACCGTCAGCAAGGCGAACAAGTCCCGAACGCCCTTTTCATTGCGAACCAATTTCCCCAACTGCCCGAATTGCTCCCGAACATACTCCGAGAAACCCGAAGGCGTTCGTTCCAAGACTTGCTCAGGCGATTTGCCTTCCTTGACTGCCCTCAAAAGGTCGTCCATCAGATAGCGAACGAACAAGGGAAGCCCATCGGTCTTTTCCCGCAGTGTCCGAACAAAGTCATCGTTTTCGGCAAATTGTTCCAGTTCGCCCTCACCCGCCGTCCGTATCCACTCCCGAATTTCCTCTTCCGACAGTGTCTTTAAAGGGATGAACTCGGTGAACTTCGCCCACTCCTTCAGGTAATCGGGCAATTCACCCTCACCATGCCATCGCCCTGCAACGACGACGAAAAGCCCTTCGGGGGTTTTGCTGGGAATGAAAGGCTTGACTTCTCCTTCCGCATCATCCAAGCCGTCCAAGACAATGACCCACTTGATGCCCTCTGGCAATTTCAAAGAATCGGCAAGGAAGTTGTGCAAGGTAGCCCACCGTTCGTCATCACGGTCAGGGATGGGAGTGGGTTGACCGGAAAGGCGAGTCAGTTGGGCAAGCAAGTGGGCACAAGCGTTAGACGGCGACGGCGATAGATGCATTGTGGGACTGAAGAAATGGCGAACGATTGCCACGACCGTTTCGCCATCGCCTGACAGCCAACCGCCCGTTTCCTCCACCTGTTTGATCCAATGCGCCAAAAAGGTTGTCTTTCCGTAGCCAGCAGGCGCATAGACGATGGCGACACCATTCGGGTTGGCAGCGACGAAGCGGTTCAGGCGCTCCATCGCCTCCTTCCGACCGACGAAACCCTGCTGCCACTTCTCCCGCAGGAATTGGCGAGTTGCGCCGTCTAAGTAGGTGGCGACATGGCTTTTGCCAAAATTCTCCGCCATCCAACGAAGCCATTTGACAACTTCCGAGAGGAATGCCTGCATCACTTGTTGCGTTTCCCGCATCGGCATCAAGGTGGCGATAATTTCCGCCTGTCGCTCTTTCAACTCCTCAAAGCCTTCCCGTTGCTGCCGTTCCAACTCGTCCAGTTGCTGCTTGATGTCGTCAAGGCGTTGAAGGATGGGCGCAAACTGTCGTTCCAAGTAAGCGGTGAGTGCGTCGCTTAAAGGTTGTTCGTCCACTGTCAAGCCCGCCAGCAACTTCGCCATGACGATGTTGGCGACGACTTGATTGTGTTTGACTTCGTGGGCGAAGAAGGCGCAAACAAGGTCAAACCAGAAAACCTGCTTGGTCTCTTCAGGCGGTTGCCATCCCTCTCGCAACCGCCTAACGAAAACCTCTGGCGGTTCGCCAAACTGCTTCCTCAGTTCCCCCAGCCACTCGTCCGTCAGTCGCTCTTGCAACTCCTTTGCCCGTTCCTCGGCGGTGGCGCCCTGCGGTTGCAGCAAAGACGCCAGTTGGCTTTCCGCAACAGACGACGGTGGCACATATTCGGCATCGGAAACCCTGCCCAGTTCGGCGGTGAGTTCGTTATAGACCCGCCAAAGCCATCGGCTTTCTTCGTCCCTCGGTCGACCGAAGGGAAGGCGACGCCAGAAGCGGGAAATCAAATTCTGGACATCCACGCCCCGCTCCCTCAGTACATCGGAGAGTAGGCAGAGAGTGGCTTGGAGGATGGCTTTGCGGATTGTCCGCTGCAAGTCGTGATTGACAGGGCGACCGCCTTGACGTAGGCGCTCATAAATCGTCTGCCAACATCGACAGAAAAGGGCATCGGCTCGGTTGCCGATGACGCCCGCAACCATGTTGCCCACCACAAATCCCGCAACAGCAAACCAATCCATCATCGTCCCATCCCTCCCTCAAAGGGAGATCACTTATTCAATTATGCCACCGCGAATAGCCACCATCAGTAAGTGCGCTTTGCCCTTCCGCCTGAACGAACACAACTTCAACACAGCAGTTCGGCAGTGCAACCACATGATTTTTCCAAAGCATTACTGCATCATCCATTTTTGACTTTCGGATACGAGGGGCTACCTTCTATCCCCATAATCAACTCCCTTCCTCAGGCGTGATCCCCCACAAGGAAATTTGGACGGAGCACTGGTTTAGAGAAACGTAACAATTATACCAAAGGCTGCCGAGTCTGGAAAAGGGGAGGCTGGCCGGAGTTACCTGCATACCTCGTGTGCGCGTTTTTCGGGGCATGAACCGGGAATCCCATCGGTATCCCGACCTTCCCTTCCGGTATCGGGATTC
>Ga0079995_1060599_pt1 | contig 11723 bp, 3 predicted proteins | sample FaiFalFF_MnMetaG_2_FD_69198 | JGI IMG/M metagenome (GOLD analysis project Ga0079995, IMG submission 69198) | Freshwater microbial communities from Yellowstone National Park, Wyoming, USA - Fairy Falls C (FF_Mn_C) (SPADES assembly) (version 4) | ecosystem: Environmental > Aquatic > Freshwater >... | reverse complement strand
GCCGGAGCGGGCATAGAGTTGAGCCAAAAACCCGCGCCCAATCTTGCCCGCTCCGAACTGCAGCGCCAGCAACGCGACACCCCTTAGTTGTCGCCGACTGCGCCGAAGTTGAACAGCACGACCAGCAAGTCGGCGTCATCGACAACGCCATCTCGGTTGAGGTCTTCGGCGAGGTTATCGCCCGTCTGCCCGAATGCGAACAGCACCATCAACAGGTCGCCATCGTCGATGATGTTGTCGTTGTTCGCATCGCCAGGTGCGCCTGAGAGGAACGCAACGGGCAGCAGGTTCGGGATGGTGATGCCGTCGGTCTCGGTTGCCAGCCAGCCGATGGGTTTGACCCACACCTTGAAGGTACCGCTGGGCACATTCGGCACGGTGAACGCGCCCGAGTCGCCCAAGGTCACGGTCTCCTCGCGCACGACTTGACCCGTGTCGCGGCTGCGGATTTGCACCCGCGCGCGCACGCGCCCAGCAGGGTTCTCGCTGAATCCCTGCAGCACCAGCCGCCCGACCAGACCGGGGTTGCCCGCGTTCAGCGGGAGGCGCACATAGATTTGATTGAAGGCAGGCACCTCGATGCCGCTCACCTGACCGGGCTGGAACCCCGCAGCGCGTCCAACGAGGGTATAACGCAGGTCGTAGGGCAGATTATAGAAGTCAAACTGGCTCCCGCCGCCTGTGTAGGTCAGGCGCGTGGTGCCCGTGCTGGAAATCAGCAGCACTACAGCATTGCTGATGCCCTGATTGTTCGCGGCGTTGACCACATCCCCGTAGAGGCGACCCGACGGGTAGTTGAAGGGCGTAAGCGCATACTCCATCAAGTTGTCGCCTACTGCCACAGGCACATTGTAGGCGATGGACTCGTAGTAGCCGACTCCGCCCACATAAACATTGTAGGTCGTCGGGAAGAGGTCGTTCAACTGGAAGCTGCCTGTGGCGTCGGTGTAGGCGACCGCCCAGCGTCCCGTACCCACCTGCGAGACGACCACATAGGCATTCGGGATGCCTGCGCCCGTAAACAAGTCGGTCACACGCCCGCGCAACTGCCCCACGGTAACATCCTCCGAGACGAACCAGATACTAAAGTCATCAGTCCTTCCGAATCGGACGCTTTGGTTATCGTAGCGGCGGCTGCGGAAGCCGGGCGCGAATGCCTCCACGCGCAGCGGCACACCCACGGGCAGGTTACCAATCGTATCGGAGTTGCTGCCCGGTCCGCTGGAGCTGGTCATCGAGCGACCGTTCGGCGCGGTGATGCGGAGCGTCATGTTGCTCACATTCCCGCCTGTGCCGAAGTTGTATCCATAGAATCGAAATGCACCTACGGGCATGTCGATAGGCGTCAGCAGAATGTCCGCCGTGTTCGCGCCTTGCTGGATGGGGATGTTATCCAACCCTTGGTCATAGTAGTCGGGATGCGCCGCATACAACCCATACAGCACGGGGGGCAAGTCGTTGAACTGGAACACGCCGTTGTTATCGGCAAATACGCTTACGGGGCGACCGCTTGTGGCAACTTGCACGAAGGCGTTCGGGATGGGGTTGCCCGTGCGTATATCGTACACACGCCCCGTCAAGCTGCCCACGGAGGTCAGCACGGAGGCGATATAGAGGTTGACTTCTGCATCGTAGGCAGTAGAGAGTATGATTCCTACGCGGCTGGTGGTGCGGTAGTTCTCGGCAGTGGCTGCCAGCCGATAGCGCGTGCGCACAGGTAGGTTGTTCCAGCGATAAGAGTTGCCGCCGCCTGTGTTCACCGTCAGGCTCCAGCCCAAGTCGCTAATCAGCGTCACGGTAGCGTTGTTCACATTGCTACCTGAGAGGATATCGTAGATATATCCGTAAATATCGCCCACAGGCTCGCTGAGCGGCGTTAGCACCATGTCGGCGGTGGTGGTGTTGCCAGGTGTGACGCTGGCGGAGACGCCCTGCGAATGGTAGCCGCGCGTGTCCGCAGAGACGCCATAGGTCGCTCGCGGCAGCTCGTCGATTCGATAACGCCCGTTGGCATCCGTGAGCGTCCAGACCGAGCGGCTTCCCAAGGAAGCGTACACATAGGCGTTTGCCAGCGGCTGGTTGTTCATCGCGTCGCGCACTGTGCCTGCTACACTGCCCACGGTCTGCAGCGCGCTGACCAAATACGCGTTGACATAGTTCGTCGTGTCGCGGGCAATGGTGATGCCAGGTAGCACGCGCGTGCGGTAATCGGCGCGCGAGACGGTGATGGTATAGGTGAGCGTAATCGGTAGGTTGCCGAACGAGGCAGCGTTGCCGCTTCCTGTGTTTGCCGTGCGGTCGATACTCCCGTCGGAACTAACCAGCCGAACGCTCGCTTGGTTGAGACTATTGCCCGTGATGAGGTCGTACACCTCCACGCGCAAGGTGCCCTGGGGCTGCGCCCACAGAAGCCCTGTAATCCCGATGGTCGTCAGTGTCAGGATAGGTTTTCGCATGGCACACCTCCTTTCTTACTGTCGTCCTTGCGCCCCGAAGTGGAGCAGTATGAGCAGCAGGTCGGCGTCGTCGACCCAGCCGTCGCCGTTGAGGTCGGGCGCGTTCACTTCCTTCTCGCCGAAGCGGAGCAGGATCTCCAGCAGGTCGGCGTCGTCGACGCGGTCATCGTCATTGGTGTCGCCGATGTGCATGAAGCGCACTTCGGGCAGGGTATCTACGCTGCCTAAGTCCACCTGCGGCAGCCACTGGCTAATCCAGCGGTCGGCTTTCAAGCGCAGGTCAGCGACTTCCTGAAGCGGACAGCCCACTTCGAACGAGCCGTCAGGCTCCAGGCGCACATCCTGACGCCACACGGGCGCGTCGTACTGGTATGCCTCCACGGTGAGCCACACTTGGCTGAGATCGCCTTGGTAGTTAGGCAGGTGCACGCGCCCTTTGATGGTGCGTCCCATCCGCAAGCCGCCCCACTGCGGCGTTAGATAGAAATCGATCTGGTGGCTACCGCCGCGGCGCGGCCAGAAGTTTTCCACCTGCGACGCGTTGTAGCCCGACGCCGAAGCGACAAAGGTAAACGGCATATCGGATGGGATGTCGGGGAAGTTGTAGTATCCCGAATCGGGCGGCGTGCGTGTCGTGAGGGTCAAGCCGTTGGGGGCAACCGCCACGACGGTAGCGTTGATAAGCTCCCATCTCGTGGTCGAGTCGTACAGATAGCCATAAACCCGCCCCGAGGGATATTCCGAGGGCACAAGGAACAGGTCGAGCAGGCTGTCCCCCGAACTGACCAGCACGCGCACCGTTCGCGTGGTATAGCCCGGCGCCCATACACTCAGATCCAACGAGCCGATTGGTTGCTCGCTGAGCGTGTAGCGACCCTGTGAGTCGGCGCGCGTTGCGCCACCGTAAGTCCAAATGAGCGCATTCGGAATTGGGTTGCCTGTAAGCAGGTCGCGGATGGTTCCCAGCACCCGCCCGACCGACTGGTTGGAGCGGCGCAGGTAGTAGTTCAGGGAACGCTCTCTGTTGAAGGGCACGGACTGTCCCAGCCACGCGCTGCTGCGGTAGCCAGGCGCCGTCACGGTGAGGTCGTACAGTTGCCACGCGGGCAAGCCGCTAATCAATTCGTAGTCTCCATCGCCCATGTCTACCCGAGTGCTGTGCCCGCTGGGGAGGGTGATCTGGAGCGTGGCGCCGCTGATGAAATACCGCGCCGCCTCGTCGTAAATGTAGAAGCGCAGATTGCCCCGAGGCGTGCCGTTCGGGCAGGTGAAGATGTCGTTGCTCACGCTGCTGGCAGTGAGCGCGGGGATTCTCCATGAGTAGCTGATCCAGCCCGGCTTGGAGACATCCACCACCAGCCCGCGGTAGTCGCGCGGGACATTCGTGAAGGTGTAGCGCCCCTGACTGTCCGTATACATCGAGGCGATGGAACGGTTGCCATAGCGCAGGTTGACCCAAGCGTTGGGCACAGGACGACCGTCCACCATGTTGCGCACGACGCCCGTGAGCGTGCCCACCTGCACATCGGCAGGCACAAGGTAGTGATAGGTGTAGTTGTCTACTCCCTGCGTAAACAGGAACCCCACGCGCGTGGAGGGGTGGAAGGTGAAGTCGGTGTTGGTATAACGCACCGTGATGTTGTAGCGCTGGTTGGTGGGCAGTCGTTCCAGTTGTCGACTGCTCCAGAAGGTGAAGCGCATCGTCCACCCTGCTTCGCTTTGGAGCAGCGCTTCGAGCCCGCGTAGTTCGCCGCCTGTCAGGGCGTCGTAAGCGCGTTCGAGAATCCAATCGCCCAGCGGCGTTCCGTGCGGGGCGCAGGGCAGCAGGGCGTCGTTGATGGCTGCACTTCCGCCAATCTCCAAGGTAGGGGATTGGTAGTAGCCTGTGCGCCACGCCCAGAGATAGTAGCCTCCTGGAATGCAGTTCTCTATGGTGAATCGCCCCTGCGAGTCGGTGAAGGCGTACACGCGCCGCGCGGAAGAGCCAGACACGACACGGTAGCCCTCCACATAGGCGTTCGCGAGGGGCTGGTTCGTCACGGCGTCCACCACGCGCCCGCTTATCGAAAAGCGCGTGGTCACATCGGTCGGGGTCAGCCCCAAATAGAAAGTGCGTGTATGTGCATGCGAGACGATAATCTGGGGAATCGAGCGGCTGAAGTAGCCGTCTTTTGACACGGTGAGCGTGTAGAACTGGTTGGTGGGCACACTGCTGAAGCGCACATAGTTGGTGTTACCGACGGTGATACTTCGGTCATAGCCGCCTGTGCCCACAAGACGCGCGGTGTAGCTGCGCACCTCCGCGCCCGTCCGCATATCGTACACATACACATCGATGTTGCCCGCGCCCGCGAAGGCGTGCAACAGCAGGGCAATCCAAAGCCCGTATGTTAAGATTACTCGATGCATGGGTTCACCTCCGTTTCTTGAGCTTAGTGTAGCCTATCCACCACATCCTCGCCCGAAGTTGAACAGCACCAATAGCAGGTCGGCGTCGTCGACAATCCCGTCCCCAGTGATGTCTGCGGGGGTGGACACGGTAATGCCGAAGTTGAACAGCACCAATAGCAGGTCGGCGTCGTCGACGCATCCGTCTCCGTTGACATCCACGGCGATGCGTGGCGGCGCTACGCGATTGCCCACATGATCCCGCGCCACGACGGCAAACACATAGATGCCTTCTGCTGGTGGATTGAAGGTCGCCTCGGTCGCTGTGGTGTTGGCAAGCCACACGCGGTACGGGTCGCCGTTGGCGGAGACATAGACCGTGTAGTCGCGCACGCCAGAGCCGACATCCGAACCGCTCCACTGCACGCGAACCGGCTGGCTGCCGACATAGGTGGTGGGCGAAACTTCAGCGACGGGCGGAATGGTGTCTATGGTGTTCACCCAGATATTCGTGTCGATGGGTGGGTTCTCGTCGAAGAAGATGCGTGCTTGGTTGGTGAACTGGGTGCCGTGGCGGATGCGGTCGCGGCGCGGTGCAATTCGGAACGACGCGCGACCCTGCCCGCGCCCCGTCTGCGGGTCATTCGGCGGGAGCAAGCCGCGATCCACTTCAGGCGGGAAGTCGTCGGTGAGCGGGTCAATCGAGCGCATCGTCCATACGACCTGCCCTGTCGCGGGATTGTAGCGCACCTCGATATCCGCCACGAGGTCGGAGTCGCGCAGCGGCACGCGCACGCGCCCGCCCTGAGTGCCTGCCAAGTCGTTGATAATCTGCCCGCCGATGTCTATGTCCAACAGCTCGAAGGTAGCGCGATCTAAGTCGATGTCCAAGTAATCCACGATTCGCACCTCCTGCGCCCATGCGCTTGCTGTTGGCAAGTTCTCGAAGTAGATGTCGTACACGAACGACTCGGTCGGCGCGGCAATCCAGCCCGCAGCCCCGTAGCCCGCAGGACCTGCCTTCTCATTGGGGTCATACGCGCGGCGTATCTGATAGTTGCGTCGCGCTTCAGCGCGCCGCGCCGAGAGGTACGACCACAGCGTCGCGATAGCGGTTCCAGACCATTCAATCTTCATGATAAGCTTGTTCACGATAGCATCTACCTTTCTATCGAGGTTATCTAAGAACTGCTTGACCTTAGGCACAGCTTTAGCATATTCCCGTGCGAGACTAAGATCGTATGTCCTCGAGCCGTATCGAAGTCCCTTTTCCATAGCCAAGTACTTGCGCACAGTCCTTAGTTCGTTGGCGATTTGCGATTTTGTAGCATTGAACACCTGTTGGACGATCTTGGGCTTGAAAGCAGAGGCGATTTTGTGGGCTGCGGGCGGGATAATCGCTCCCCAGAAAACCGCGCCGAGCAAGCCATCGTGCAACTCGTTGCCTGTAGCGAGGTTGATAATCACCTGCGTCGCGACCGAGGCGCCGATGGAGATCGCGGTGCGCACGGCGAGTGCGCCCACCAGCGGTGCGAGAAACACCGCTTCGCCGTCATAGTCCACGAAGATAAGCGGGTTGTTTAGGGCGTACTGATAGAGGTTGGGAATTCCATCAGCATACCGAACAGGGTCGGGGCTAATAAACCGTCCTAAATTCGGGTCATAGTAGCGGGCACGAATCCAGTAGAGTCCGATATTATCATCCATCACGCCGTAGCGTCCAAGGAAGCGGAACGGGTTGGGTATCGTTTCGGAGGAAGCGATGAGGTTGCCGAACGGATGGTATTCGTACTGATTGGCGACGACACCGTTCGCGCCCGTCACTAATACGGTGTTGCCTACCATGTCGTAGCCGTAGTAGAAGACCCCTCTGGCGTCACTGCGCGCGACGAGTCCATAGCCGTGGGCATAGCGGGCAATGATGTTGCCGTTGGCGTCTAACTCGGCGTACAGGTTCGGACCATCGTAGACATAGTAGCGGGTCTGGTCGTTGTAGCTCACTTGGACGCGTCGTCCGAAAGCATCGTAGACAAAGGTGATTACATCGCCGTTTTCAAGCACAACGCGCGTGAGTTGACCGGCTGCGTTCCATTCGTAATGACGAACGCCCGCGGGACCAGCCTGCCGCGTGAGATTGCCATCAGCGTCGTACAAAAAGCTAAACGAACCAGCGGAGGTGTACTGGTGCAACTCGTTGGTAGTGTAGGTGGTCAGGACACCGTTTGCGTTCACAGCAATTCGGTTGCCCTCGGCATCATATAGGATGCCGACGGTAGTTCCATCAGGATATTGAACGCCCACCAGTTGTCCTACGGCGTCATAGGTGTAGTTATAGGTGCCCAGCGGGGTTTGCACGACGACGGCGTTGCCGCGCTGGTCATAGGTATAGGTGTAGCGCGCTATGGCGACACCTGTAGGGGCATAGTGGGTGACGGTTCGCACCCACAGGTCGGGCGTATACTCGTAGTCCACGAAGCATCCGTTGCCGAATCGCTCGCGCTGGAGGGTGCCCACGCTATTGTAGGTATATTCTACAATCAGCGTGCCTGAGCCATCGCGTAGACGTGCCAGCCGCCCAGCCGCGTCGTATTCGTAGTTGACAACGCTACCGTCCCAGCCTTGGCGGCGCGTGCGTGCGCCCGCATTGTTGTATTCGTACCGTATCCACCGACCGTTTGGTTCGGTGACCTGGGTGAGGAAGCCACGCGCATCGTAGCTGAAGGTAGTCGTGCCCGTGAGGCTATCCGTGACCGCGATAAGGCGATCCGCCGAGTCGTACTGGAATTGTTGGGTGCGTCCGTCGGCGTAGCGGATTTGCGCCAATCGTCCTCTGCTGTCATAGCTTAGTTGCGTGGCTTGGCCCCGACGATTGATGTACTGGGTAATCTGGTCGGAGGCATTATAGCTGAATGCTTCGGCGGTATTGTTTGGGTACACAATTCGCGCGAGGTTGCCCCGGGCGTCGTATTCGAATCGCACGGTCTGTTGGCGTCCGTCGCGCATCCATTGCAAGCGTTGGGTTCTGGGCACTGCGTTGTAGGCGCGCGTGATGTTTAGGGCGTCCTGTTCCGCAATCAGATTGCCGAAGGTGTCGTAGTCGTAAAGAGCCATCGTGCCCAGCGAGTCGGCGATACGCACTGGATTGCGGGCGAGATCGTAGGTAATGAAGGTCTCGCGCCCTTCAGGCGTGCGTAAGTAGGTAGGAAAGCCCTCGAGGTCGTAGCGCAAGGTGTAACGATTGCCTGCAGCGTCTCGGAACTGCAGTTCGTCCCAGCTGGGGCGCGTGTAGATAATCGGCGCGACGCCGTTGCGCCCGCTGACGCGTTCCAGACGCCCCTGCGCGTCGTAGGTAAATACCGTTTCGGAAGAGTCGGGATAGAGAATGCGTCGGAGAGCGTAGCTCCGAAGCCCCTCTGCTGCAGTATGATATTCATAAGTAATCGTCAAGTTGCCAGGAAGGGTGACCGTGCGCAGAAGCCCGTCTTGATACGCATATTGTGTCGCCAGTCCGTTGCTGCCTTCGGCGCGGGTGAGAATGCCTTGCGCGTTATAGGTTAGCCGAATCCACGCGCCTGAGGCGTGAACAACGCGCGTGAGCAAATTGCCCGTGTACTCAAAGGTCAGTATGACACGCTCTTGTTTGCGGAATCGTACAATCTGCCCGTTGGTGTTGAATTCCAGCACATATTCTGTTGGCTCGCGTAGGCTCCAGCTGCCGTCGGAGTTTCGGGTGAGGGTGGCGTAATCACCGGGAGCGGCAAGCCACTGATCGCCGTGTCGGGTAAACAGGCGCTGCTGTCCACTGGGGGTCGTAATGATTACGCGCTCTGGGTTGGGTTGATGCAGTCGGTAGTCGAAGGAATGCGACCAGCCGCGCCCATAGACAGTGGGGCGTGTGCGCAACACGATTGACTGCGGCAGCGTGCGAATCAGCAGCAACGGCACATCGGGCGTGTGAACCGCCAAGTCGAAACAAAAACTGTCGGCATCCACCGCGACACTATCGGTGTGGAGCCATGCGTAGAGTATCAGCTGCTCGACGCGAGGTTCGAACTGTCCGTTGCGCACCGCCAGCGCTGCCGCTTGGCGCAACGCCTGGAGAAAAGCATTCTGGTTCGATCCTAAGAGTGAAACAAACTGGCGCCAGAACTGTTGCCAAATACCCTCATCCACGCCGATGGGGCGTAGTTGTTGGCGCAGAACTGCCCAATCATTTTGGAACAGCGCAGGGTCAATCTGAGTAACCTGCTCGGCAATCAGTTGAATCTGATCACCAGTGGTCTCGGAGCGGAACTGCACAGGGATACGGACTGACTCACCTGGCATTAGGCGACCACCGACGAGCCGCCCCGTAGCGAGAATCAGGATCGGCTCGGTTCGCCACGGTTCATTGTTTGAAAGGCGCATGGGTACTGGAGGGTCGGTGCGCAAGACAAACAGCGGCGCATCCATCGGCGCGGTTCCAAAGTTGCCGTAAACGAAATCTACTGTGTAGTTGCGGTTCTCGCGAAGCTCTTGGATGGTACCTTGAATCTCGTAGAAGGGGCTTGGTGTACCTTCACCTGCGCGCACCTCCAAGCCGTTCGTTAGAGCGGCTTCTCGCCCGTTCGGATTGCGAACGACTACCGTGTACCTGCCTGGGGCAACATTGGTGAAGTCGAATCGCGCGCGAATGCGGAAGCTATTGACTACTTGCACCGAGGTGGGGTTCACCGTTGTGTTGTCGCGTTCCAGCCGCACCGAGGCGTTCGGCTCAAAACCGCTCCCACCAATCGTTAAGTCCACTATGGGCTGCTGATGCACCACAGCGGGCGCAACTGAAGTTACGCGCAAGCCGAACTCGGTGAAGGTATTGACAGCGACAGCGACCTGCCCCTCGCTCGTGCCGAAGGCGTACACCGTGCCTTCAGGGGAAAAGTTGAGTGCGCGTATCCGCCCGCGGAACCCCTGCGTAAAGGTATTGAGTAAGACGCCGCTTGTGCCTGCCCACGCCCGAAGTGTCCGATCCCATCCCGCGCTCAGCACAACGCTTCCATCAGGCGCAAACGCAATATCGGTAACCCAGTCTGTGTGCTCTTGCAAAGTCTCTGTCAGGGTATTGGTTGGAAGGTTCCAATACCGCACAGCGTAATCCCAACTTCCCGAAACAAGCGTAGAGGCATCTGGGGAGAACGCAACGCAGAAGACAGGAACGCCCACCTCGAAAGTATGTTGGAGCGCGCCATCGCGGATGCGCCACACATTAATCTTGCCATCGCGCCCTGCTGAGGCGACCAGCGCACCGTTGGGAGCGATGACGGCATCGTGAACCCAATCGGTATGACCGCGCAGAATGCGCTCCACACGCCGATTAATAAAGTCCCATACGCGCACGGTCTGATCCCAGCTGGCAGAGACAAGGCGCGCGCCATCTGGCGTGAACTGCACACTGGTCACGGAAGCCGTATGTCCCTGCAGCGTAAAGAGATGGGAGCCATCAGCCACGCGCCAAATGCGAATCGTGCGATCCCAGCTCCCCGACGCCAAGTAGACGCCGTCGGGCGAGAATGCGACACTGCTGACTGCAGCGGTATGCCCTGTGAGAGTGATCACAGGCTCGCCATTTGCTGCGTTCCAAAGCTTGATGGTACCATCTGCGCCTGCCGTTGCAACGAAGTTCCCGTCCGCAGAAAACGCTGTTGCTAAAATCGCGCCGCTATGCGCGTTGAAGCGAGTCCATACGATGTTGGGCGACTCCTGTGCAACCCCAACGCCTAACGCCAAGCACACCCAGTTTATAAGAGCCAGCCAAATAAACCAGTGCCCACGCATGTTAGAGCCTCCTCTGTTTCAGTATCTCATCGTCAACATGAAAAGGGCGAGGGGGGCTGTCACTCGCAGGTCGCCCGCAATTCAGGCGTGTGGAGGAGCATTTTTGGGCGTGCCTGCGCCGCAGTGCCCCTTTCATAGGCAATTATACATCGATTTTACTGGGTGCGTTAGGGACTTAAGTCTTAATTTGGGGCTTTTAGGGGGCAAATTCTTGGGGGTTTAGCCCACACCACTCGCGCAGCACGGCGTCTGCGCCGCGCGTTTGTATCATCTGGCGCAGCTGCACCGATTCGGGGTCGTTGGGGTCGTAGTACGCCAGCGCGGCTAATATCGCCTTGCGGAAGGGCGTGGGGTCTTCGCCCTGCTCAATCAGTAGCCGATACGCGCCCACGAGTCGGTCGTCGGGGCGCAGTTTGCGCAACGGTTCGCGCGCCACCCGCGCAATCGGGTCATCTAAGTGCGGGTCTTGAATCCGCGCGAGGATGTCCTGCACAGTTTCGTAATGCTCTTGGGGGTCAAACGGGTGCTTTTTGAGGAACGCCTGCGTGAGCGATTTCGCGCCCTGTACAAATAAAGCGTAGATTTCGGGGTCTTGCAGGGCTTGCTGAATCGTGCGGTAGCCGTGCTGTGCGCCGAGATAGGCGATGAGCGCGTGCAAGCCGTTGTGGAGGTAGAGCTTGCGCTGCATGTAGAGTTCGAAGGGGCGCACGAGCTGGAGCCCCACAATCGGCGGCGGCTCGCCAAGTAGCGCGTCGGCGTCGACAGGGAGCGTGCTGTAGCGGTCGACGCGCACGCCTTGCGGGTCGCCAGGCAGTTCCGCGACGGCTTGACGCCCGATGATACAGCGCACCAAGCCGAGCGTCTTCAGCAGAGGGTGTTCGTTGGGCGCGAGAGTCTGCAGTAGCGCGTCGCGCAGGCGTGTATGCGCGTCGAGCGCGTTTTCGCCGAGCAGCAGGTTGAGCGGTTTGGGGTTCTCGGCAGCGCGACGGCGCAGCCCTGCAGCAATGAGCGGGGCTAACAGGGGCAGCGCGTTGACGCCGACGGCAGTCGAGGCGACTTCGGCGCGGG
>Ga0079995_1098641_pt1 | contig 11731 bp, 11 predicted proteins | sample FaiFalFF_MnMetaG_2_FD_69198 | JGI IMG/M metagenome (GOLD analysis project Ga0079995, IMG submission 69198) | Freshwater microbial communities from Yellowstone National Park, Wyoming, USA - Fairy Falls C (FF_Mn_C) (SPADES assembly) (version 4) | ecosystem: Environmental > Aquatic > Freshwater >... | reverse complement strand
CGCCTCTTCGCCTGGCTCAAGGGAGGCTTTCGCCGACTGGCCCTGCGCCATGAGCGCCTCTTGGCCACCTTCACTGCCTTCGTCTACCTGGCCTGCTTCATCATCACCTGGAGAGTTTTGAGATGAGTTCCGTATTTGTCTTCAAGGGAGACAGCTCTGCTCACGACTGTCTACCTAACGTCCTACTTACGTCGCCATGATCTGGCTGCCCGTGGCCCTCGCCTTGCAGTCACCCATAAGGCTTTGAGCTCCGCGTCATCCATTGGCCGGGGCTGGGCCAGGGGCCGACCTCATCGGTTGTGAGGAAGGTCTGACCGGTGCCGGCCGTGGGACTGGGTCTGGCCAGCCAGCTGGGCTGCCACCTCGACGATCTTGTCCTCCTCGCCCCCCACCACCTTGCGCCTTCCCAGCTCCAGGATGATCTGCTTGGGGTCCACCCCGAACCTCTGGGCGGCCCGCAAGGTGTGCAGGAGGAAGCTGGAGTAGACGCCGGCGTAGCCCATCACCAGGCTGGGGCCATCGATGATCTGGGGGCGGGCCATGATGGGGCGCACCGCCTCCTCGGCCACGTCCACCAGCTTCAGCCAGTCGATGCCCGTCTGGTAGCCCTCCAGCTCCAGCACCGCCGCCACCACCTCCAGGGGGGCGTTGCCGGCCCCGGCTCCCAGGCCGCCCAGGCAGCCATCCACGTAGGTGGCCCCCTCCTCCACCGCTGCCAGGCTGTTAGCCACCGCCAGCCCCAGGTTGTTGTGGGCGTGGATACCCACGGCGATGCCCAGCCCGTCTACCAGGGCCCGCACCCGCTCCCGGGTGCCGCGGGGGGTGAGGGCGCCGGCCGAGTCGGCGACGTAGACGCAGTCGGCCCCCGCCTCCTCCATGATGCGGGCCTGGCCCAGCAGCTCCTGGGGCCCGATCATGTGGGCCATCATCAGGAAGCCGATGGCCTCCATCCCCATCTCCTTGGCCATGCCGATGTGCTGGATGGCGATGTCAGCCTCGGTACAGTGGGTGGCGATGCGGGCCACCCGCGCCCCCCGGTCGTAGGCGGCGGCCAGCTCCTCCTTGGTGCCGATGCCGGGCAGCAGCAGCACCGCCAGCTTGGCCTGCCGCACCACCCCCGCCGCCGCTGACAGCAGCTCCAGCTCGTCCTCCCGCGAGAAGCCGTAGTTGAAGGAGCTGCCGCCCAGGCCGTCGCCGTGGGAGATCTCGATGGTGTCCACCCCCGCCTCGTCCAGGCCGCGGGCGATGGCCACCACGCTCTGGCGGGTGAACTGGTGGGAGACGGCATGGCTCCCGTCCCGCATGGTGGAGTCGATGAGGCGCACCCGCCTACTCATCACGAACAGCCTCCTCGCCCCGGCCGCCCGCCTGGGCCCCTGCCAGACGCCTCCGGGCTATTTCCTCCCCCACCCGCACCGCCGCTGCCGTCATGATGTCCAGGTTGCCAGCGTAGGGGGGCAGGTAGTCGCCGGCCCCCTCCACCTCCAGGAAGACCGTCACCTTCTCCTGGTCAAACACCGGCGGCACCTTGAGCCGGTAGCCGGGCACATACTCCTGCACCCGTGCCACCGTCTCCTCGATGGCGGCGGCGATGGCCTCCTGGTCGGCGGCGCCGTCCAGGGCGGCGTAGACGGTGTTGCGCATGAGGATGGGGGGCTCGGCGGGGTTGAGGACGATGATGGCCTTGCCCCGCTCCGCCCCGCCCACCTGCATCAGGGCCCGGGCGGTGGTGCGGGTGAACTCGTCGATGTTCTGGCGGGTGCCGGGGCCGGCGCTCTTGCTGGCGATGGTGGAGACGATCTCAGCGTAGGGCACCGGTGCCACCGAGGCGATGGCGGCCACGATGGGCACGGTGGCCTGGGCGCCGCAGGTGCCCAGGTTCAGGTTGGGCTCCGACAGCACGTCGCCGATGTTGACGTAGGGGATCACGATGGGCCCCAGGGCCGCCGGCGTCAGGTCGATGGCCATCACCCCCATCTCCCGGTAGACGGGGGCGTGGGCGGCGTGCACCCGGGCGCTGGTGGCCTCGAACACCAGCTCGATGCCCTCCCCCAGGGCCCGGAAGCCCTCGATCCCCTCCACGGTGGTCTCGTAGCCCAGGCGGCGGGCCAGGGCCAGCCCCTCCGACTGGGGGTCGATGCCCACCACCAGGGCCAGCTCCAGGAGCTGGCTCCTCTGCAGCTTCAGCATCAGGTCGGTGCCGATGTTGCCCGTGCCCACGATGGCGCAGCGCAGCTTGCCCATAGCTCCCTCCCTGTCCTAGACCGTCTCCAGGACCACCTGCCCCAGCTCCGGGCAGCGGGCCAGGAAAGTGTGGCCGGGCCGCAGCTCGACCGCCGGCGCCACCGCCCCGGACAGCACGACCTGCCCCCGTCGCAGCGCCTCCCCGAACTGGGCCAGGGTGTTGCACAGCCAGGCCACCGCTTCGGCTGGGTGGCCCAGCACGGCCGCCCCCGTGCCGGAGGCCACCCGCCGGCCGTCCACGTAAAAGTCCAGGCGCAGGGCGGCCAGGTCTAGCCCCTGGGGCGGCCTGCCCTCCTCCCCCAGCACGAAGCGGGCCGAGGAGGCGTTGTCGGCGATGGTATCGGCCAAGCGGATGCGCCAGCCCTCGATGCGGCTGTCGATGACCTCCAGGGCCACCACCACCGCCTCGGTGGCGGCCAGCACCTCCCCCCTGGACACCCCCGGCCCCTGCAGGTCGTCGCCCAGGAGGAAGGCGAACTCCGGCTCCACCCTGGGGGCGATGAGCTGGGCGCAGGGCAGGCGCGCCCCCGAGGCCAGGGCCATGCCGTCCAGCAGGTGGCCGAAGTCGGGGGTATCGATGCCGAACATCTCCTGCATGGGGCGGCTGACGAGGCCGATCTTCCAGCCCACCACCCGCGCCCCATCCCGCAGCTTGAGGGCGACGAGGGCCTTCTGCACCTGATAGGCGTCGGCCGCTGTCATGCCCGGATAGGAATCGGACAACGGAGCGATGGGCGTTTGAGATAGCTCCGCCCGATAGAGTCGTTTTGCCAACTCCTCTACTATGGCCTTGTCCATGAGCCTTACAGCTGAAGTCCCCGCATTTGACAGCCCTACTGCTCTATCATACGATCGGATCGCGGGCGGGCAAGGCTTGTGTCCCGCTAAGCGGGACGGAGGGGGAACCTTGGGCAGGATCAGCGAGGCAGCCACGCTGCTCGACCTATTCTGGGAGGGGAAGGAGCTCGGCATACGGGAGATGGCCCGCCGTTCAGGGCTCGCTAGGAGCTCCGTCCACCGCCTGGTTCATGAGTTGGAGGAGATCGGGTTCCTCTCCCGGAACCCTCAGACGGGGAGGTATCGCCTCGGGTTGAGGCTCTTGCAGTATGGCGGGCTGTTCCAACTCCAGAGCGAGCTTGTACGCCAAGCTTTACCCATTCTCAAGGCCCTCATGCATCAGACAGGGGAGACTGTTCACTTGGCTACTCTGGAGGGTAATCAGGTGGTCTATCTGGTGAAGCTGGAAGGGCCCAAGAGCATCCCCATGCCCAGCTGGGTGGGCTGGCGCAATCCGGCTCATTGCACTGCCGTGGGCAAGGCCCTCCTTGCTTTCCAAGAGCCGCCCGTGTTTGACCGCGTCGTTGCCCAGGGCCTACGGCGGTTCACAGCTAATACCATAGTAGAACCAGAGAGGTTGCTCGCCGAGCTGGAACGGGTTCGGCGGGAAGGGGTAGCGTTCGACTGCGAGGAGAGGCGGCCGGGGCTGCGCTGCGTCGGGGCACCGATCTTGGTCAGGGGCGGAGTGGCGGCAGCCTCTTTGAGTGTGGCCGGGCCGGCAGATAGGTTTACAGCCGCTCGGATGGATCAGCTGGCTCTCTTGGTCAGGGAAGCAGCGCAGGTTATCACGAGCAAGCTTGAGAACTAATCGGTGTCCCACTAAGTGGGACAAGGCGCTTGACTTCCTAGGCAGAGATGGGGTATAGGGGGGATGTGCATCTCTGGGCGGGGGGGAGCCATGGTTCTCACCGAAGAGGCCACTAGTCGTTATGTGCAAGTGGGGACCCTGCGTATCCATTACAACGAGGCTGGTGCCGGCTATCCGCTTATCTGTATTCATGGTGGTGGCCCGGGCGCGTCCGGCTGGAGCAATTTCCGCCGCAACATCGCAGACCTGTCTCAGCACTTCCGGACTATCCTCATAGACCTACCAGGGTTCGGCAGATCCGATAAGCGGGTAAACATCGAGGGCGGCAGGTTCGGTTTTTATGCTCGTGTAGTCCGGGAGTTTATGGATGCCCTCGGCATTGAGCGTGCGCATTTCGTTGGCAACTCTCTGGGCGGGGCCACCGCGCTCAAACTGGCCTTAGATTATCCCGAGCGCGTCGATCGACTGGTCCTGATGGGCCCAGGGGGCATGATCGGCGTGTTCACTCCTCAGCCGACGGAGGGCTTCAGGCTGCTATGGGGATACTACGAGCCGCCGGGCCCATCGCTAGAAAAGCTGAGGGCTTTCGTTGAGACCATGGTGTACGACCCCACCCAGATTAGTGACGATTTACTCATGGAACGCTACAAGGCGAGCATCGACCCAGAGGTGGTGGCTAATCCGCCCATTGGCCGACAGATGGCGCAGCTGTCTGAGGAGTTGTGGCGGGACCTGCCGAGGGTTCACCACAAGACCCTGGTCATCTGGGGCAGGGACGATCGCGTAGTGCCTTATGAGAATGCCCTTATCATGCTGCGCCTGATGCCGGACGTACAGGTGCATATATTCGGGCGGTGCGGTCACTGGGTCCAGTGGGAACATGCGGAAGAGTTTAACCGCCTGGTGATCGCCTTCCTTGAGGATGGCCGTGAAAGGTGACCGAAGGTCGGTAGTCCCAGTCCAACAGCTCGTGGAGGGGAGACCGTGATTAGAGAGTTGGGATACATAGGGATCAATTCGCGCGATCTCGCGGCGTGGAGCGAGCTGCTCACTGAAGTTCTCGGCCTCCAGTTGGCAGAGCGTCAAGAAGAAACAGCCCTCTTCAGGATGGACAAGTATAGCTGGCGCATCGCCATCCACCGCTCGGATGCCGAGGACGTGGCATATCTCGGCTGGATGGTGGGCAGTCGTGACGAACTTGAAGACCTGCAGGGGCGTCTGGACGGTGGCGGCGTCACTTGGCGTCGGGGGACGCAACAGGAGGCCGAGGCCAGGAAGGTGCGGGAGCTGGTAGTGTTCCACGATCCCTTTGGTATTCGCCAAGAGGCTTTCTATGCCCCTCTAATTGACCCCAGACCCTTCAGCCCCTCCAGGGGCATTTCAGGTTTCGTCACCGAAGGCCAAGGGTTTGGGCATGCTGTCATAGGAGTCTCGAACGAACAGGAGCGCGAAGCAGCGCTCCGCTTCTACTGTGACCTGCTCGGGCTCCGGCTCACGGACTTCATCGACTTCCAGGTGGCGGGACATATGTTCCACGGGGTCTTCCTGCACTGCAATCCGCGACATCATTCGCTGGCGATCGTGCAGATTCCCTACTCAGTAGAGAAACGACTTCGCCATTTCATGGTCCAGGTATCCTCCATAGACGACGTGGGGTATGTGTATGACGATTGCTTGTCCCGTGGGATCGTCACGAGAACCATCGGCAGGCATCCGAATGACCGGATGTTCTCCTTTTACCTCAGAAGCCCCAGCGGGTTCGAGATCGAGTACGGCGCTGGGGCGATCACCATCGAAGATGAACGCCAATGGGTAGTGCAGTGCTACCCCATTGCCTCGTCCTGGGGCCACCACAGGTTGGAGAGTCAACCGGACCTTCAGAAGCTTGCCAGCGTCGCAAAAGGTACGTGAGGGTGGTGGAATCATGGCGCGGACTGGGCATGACTACTTGACCAGGCTTCGTGAGCAGGGGCCCGAGGTGTGGGTAGGCGCGGAACGAGTGAGGGATGTCACGTCACATCCTGCCCTTGGCCCCGCGGCCAAGGAGATAGCGCGGCTCTACGACCTCCAGATGGAACCGGCCAATCGGGAGTTTATGCTGTTCCAAGTCGACGGCTCGGGTCAATGGGCAAGCACCCAGTTCCTCGTACCGCGAAGCCAGGATGACCTTGAACGGCGAAGGCGGATGCACGAGCTATGGGCGAGGGCAACGTACGGACTGATGGGTCGCACCACCGATTTCATAGGTGCCATGGTAACTGCCTGGTACATAAGCGCTGATTACTTCGAGCCATTCACCGAGAATGTCCGTAAATGGTACCGGACCGTGCGCGACGAAGACTTGTTCGTAACCCACGCCCTCATATCCCCCCCGATTGACCGTTCCCGTCCGCCGTCCCAGTGGCCAGAGCCCTACTTAGACCTCGGGGTCGTGCGGGAAACCGATAAGGGCCTTATAGTCAGAGGGGCCAAGGGCATTGCGACGGCTGCCGCGTACGCCGATGAAATCCTGGTATGGCCTTATGTGCCTCAAGGGTTCTCGGAGCCTGACCGGCCATATGCTGTAGCGTTCTCTCTGCCGACGTCTACGCCTGGGCTCAGGTTCATCTGTCGCGAGCCGTACGGCGGTGGCTCCCCGGCTGATCATCCCCTAGCCAGCAGGTTCGACGAGATGGACTGTGTAGCCATATTTGACGACGTGCTCGTGCCGTGGGAGCGAGTCTTCATCAACCAAGACATAGCCAAGGCTAATGGGCTTACGGGTGGCCTCGGAGCCGGCATCGGGAGAGGGGTCTTCGCCTTCACGGCTTTCCAAACGGCCATCAGGTTGCAGGTCAAGCTTGAGTTCGTGCTGGGCGTGGTGAAAAAGGCCACCGAGGCAGTTAAGAGAGTGCCCCCGTTCATCCAGCACATGGTGGGCGAGGTAGCTACATACGTGTACATCATTGAGGCCTGTATTAAGGCTGCCCAGCTTACCGCTGTGCCCAATGAGGACGGCGTGTTGATACCCAACGGGAAGTACCTATCTATCACCCGCGTTTGGGGCCCTTGGTGGTATCCGAGGGCCAAGGAATTGCTGCAGCTGGCGCTCAGCACCGGTCTCATCTATTTGCCAGCTCGCCAGGATGCCTTTCGGTCCCCCATTGGCGAGTCGATCCGTCGGTACTTTCGTGGGGCGGAGATCACTGCCGAAGAGCGAGTGAAACTATTCAGGCTCGCTGCCGACCTCGCCGTTTCCGCCTTCGGTGCCCGCCACGAGCTGTATGAGCGATTTTATGCCGGGGACCCGTTCCTGCTTATGGCCAGGATGGCTGATTCGTATGACTGGCCAGTCTCACTAGCTATGGTAGAGGACGCCTTGGCCAGAACGGACGCTCTATAAGGGGGGTTGCGATGAGCTCTAGATTGCAGCGCGTCGGCCATTTTCCCGGTGTTTTGGTGCTTGCAGCGGTGCTGATATCGATAACAACGATGGGCTGTGGCGAGGCCGCCGAGCAACAGGCGACACCGAGCCCCCAGGCGCCAGGCCAGCGATCCGCATGGCGCCCGGTCAAGACCGACTTTGGGGTCAGCGATCAGTGATAAGGAGATCAAGTTAGGAAGAACGCAGGGGCTTACCGGCGTTTACGCTCCTTATCGCCCCATAGATATCGCGATGCGCGCGTATTTCGAGAAAGTCAACGCCGAGGACGGAGGCGTATGTGGCCGGAAGCTTATCCTGCTCACCGAGGACAGTGAGAATAGCCCGACAATTGCTCTAGAGAAGGTGCGGAAGCTTATTGAGCAAGATCGCGTGCTCGCGCTCGTCGGCGACCACGGAACTGCTGCTATAACGGGAGAAGTCGAGTATGTCAGTGACCCTAATGGCGATGGCGACAAGAGCGACGGCGTGCCGCACCTGCTGGTGTATAGTGGGAACCCTAAATGGGACGATCCCCAAAGGTGGCCGTGGACGATTGCATACGATGCCATAAATAGAGCCGATGGGGAAGTGTTCGCAAGATACGTCAACGACAACGCGCAACGTCTTTTCGGAAAACCGCCACAGGAGGTCAGGGCAGCGATCCTATATCAAAACGATGATTTCGGGCGCACAGGTCGTGACGCATTTAAAGCGGTGTTCGCCGGACTGATAGCGACAGAGCAGTCTTACGAAGCCACCGCGACTGACATCTCGTCGCAGCTGGCCAACATCCGCGCTGCCAACCCTGATGTAGTCTTTGCTAACTCGGCCGGTCAGTTCACAGCCAGCCTATTTCGCTACATTGCAACCTCTGGCTGGAGGCCGAAGCTAATAGTCATGGCATTTCCGAACGTTCCGTCCTCTATCGCACCTCTGCTTGGGGGAGACGCCTCATTGATGGAGGGGGCCTTGGTCAATTCCTTCCTCCTGGATGCAGTGGCTGACCGCGACAAGCCTGAGATGCAGGAACACGCTCGCATCATGCAACGCTACGGTGGCGGGGCTCCGGTAAGCTTTGCATCCATCCTTGGACAAGCGAACGCCGAAATACAGGTAGAGATACTGCGAATCGCTTGTATGCGAGGTGATATGACGCGGAAGGGCGTTCTGGAGGCGGCCGAATCCTTGTCGGACTTTCATCCCTCTCTTTTCCAGCCTGGTATCACCGTCGGCTTCTCCAAGTCGGACCACCTTGCCGTTGAGATGCTCGTGCCCAGCCAGGTGCAGCGGGACGGCAGCCTGAGGCCGGTAGTGGCAGCACCTGTACCTACCCGGAGGCGTTAACGAAGTCGCCAGGCGGTACGCTGGTATGGGCATGCGGCTGGACGGGAAAGTCGCGATAGTTACGGGTGGGGGACGGGGATCGGTGCTGCCGTAGCGGAGCGTTTCGCGTGTGAGGGCGCTAAGGTCGTGATCTGCGGGCGTCGAGCTGAGCCTCTTGAGAAAGTGAAGCAGAAGGTCGAACGCGCCGGCGGACAGGTTGTGGCCGTTCCGTGTGACAGTGCTACTGAGGCGGGCGTCAAGCACCTGTTCGAGCAGGCGTTGCAAGCTTTCGGTACGGTCGACATCTTGGTGAATGATGCTGGCCATCCGCCGCGGCCTGATGGCCCGCCCCAGGCTGCTGTTGCTGGACGAGCCCTCCCTGGGGCTGGCCCCCTGGTGACCAGGGAGATCTTCCGCATCGTCCGCCTCCTCAACGAGCAGGAAGGCATCACGGTGCTGCTGGTGGAGCAGAACGCCCGCCTGGCCCTGGACATCGCCCGCAGGGGCTACGTGCTGGAGACAGGGCGGGTGGTGCTGTCGGACCTGGCCGAGAACCTGCGCCGCAACGAGGAGGTCCGCTGCTCTTATCTGGGCTACTGAAGGGAGAAGAGGAGATGGAAGCCCTGCTCTCTGGCCTACTGGCGGCGCCCCTGTTCCTGGCCCCCAAGCCGTGGGAGGACTGGAGCCTGTTCGGGGAGCAGATCGTGCTGGGGCTAGCCACCGGCGCCGTCTACGCCCTGGTGGCCCTGGCCATCGTCCTCATCTATCGGTCCACCGACATCATCAACTTCGCCCAGAGCGAGATGGCCATGTTCGGCACCTTCGCCATGTGGTCCATCTGGCTGTCGGGGGTGGCCTTCTTCTCCCAGCCCTGGGTGCTGCTGGTGCTGGCCGGGCTGTTCGGGCTGGGAATGGGGGCGGTGGTGGAGCGGGTGGTGATCCGGCCGGTGGAGGGGAAGCCGATACTGACCATCATCGTGGTGACGCTGGGGCTGTTCCTGCTGCTGAACTCCCTGGCCACCTGGATCTGGGCCCAGGGGGAGCTGCCCAAGAGCTTCCCCTCGCCCCTGTCGGTGCTGCGGGCGGTGGACATCGGCTTCGCCCACATCCCACAGCACCACCTGCTCATCTTCGGGGTGGGGGTGGCCACCACGGTGCTGCTGGGGGTGCTGTTCAACTACACCAAGCTGGGGCTGGCCATGCGGGCCACGGCCCAGAACCCCCTGGCGGCCCGGCTCATGGGCATCAACGTGGGCAACATGCTGACCCTGGGCTGGGCCCTATCGGGGGCCCTGGGGGGCATCGCTGGCGCCCTCATCGCCCCGGTGCTGACTTTGCACCCCGGCTTCATGCTGGCGGTGCTGCTCTACGCCTTCGCCGCCGCCGTGCTGGGAGGCCTCAATAGCGTGCCGGGGGCGGTGGTGGGGGGCTTCATCATCGGGGTGGCCGAGAACCTGCTGGGCACCTACACCCCGCACGCCATCCTGGGGCCGGAGATGAAGCTCCCCCTGGCCCTGATGTTGCTGGTGGCCGTCCTGCTGGTGCGGCCCACCGGCCTGCTGGGCGAGCGGGCCCTGAGGAGGGCATGAGCCATGCACATGGAGATCTGGCCCTTCCTGGCCCTGTCCCTGGGCGTCACCGCCCTGGTGCGCGTCCTGCCCTGGGGTACGGAGCGCCAGCGCATCGTGGTCGCCCTGCTGGTGCTGCTGGCCTTTATGTGTTGGGCGCCCTTCGTGCTGGACAACTTCCGCCTCTTCCAGATGACGCGCATCGCCGTGCTGGGGCTGGCCCTGCTGGGGCTGAACCTGCTCACCGGCTACAACGGGCAGGTCTCCCTGGGGCACGGCGCCTTCGTCCTCATCGGCGCCTATACGGTGGCGGTGCTGCTGGACCGGCGGGAGCAGTTGAACCTGGTGGACGCCAACCCCTGGCCCTTCTGGGCCACCATCTTTGTGGCCGGCTTCCTGGCCGCCGCCGCCGGGCTGGTCATCGGGGTGCCCTCCCTGCGCCTGTCGGGCCCCTACGTGGCCATCACCACCCTGGCGGTGATGATCAGCTTCCCCATCATCGTGCGCAAGTATGGCGCCTTCACCGGTGGGGCCCAGGGGCTGGGCTTCAGCCGCCCGCCCCCGCCCCCCTTCCTGGAGGACCTGCTGCGGCGGGAGCAGTGGCTCTACTTCCTCTGCCTGCTGACCCTGGTGGTGATGACCCTCCTGGCCTGGAACCTGCTGCGGGGGCAGTACGGGCGGGCGCTGCAGGCGGTGCGGGACTCGGAGGTGGCGGCGGCGGTCATGGGCATCCACGTGGCGCGGGTGAAGGTGCTGGCCTTCGTCATCAGCGCCTTTTATGGGGGGGTGGCGGGGGCGCTGCTGGCCCTCATCTCGGGCATCGTCAACCCGGAGACGGTGGACATCCTACAGTCCATCAACTACCTGGCTGGCATCGTCATCGGGGGGCTGGCCTCCATCCTGGGCTCCATCATCGGGGCGGGAGCGCTGGTGTTCATCCCCTCCGATGCGGCCAGGATCGTGGCCAAGCTGCCCTTCCTCAGCTCGGAGATGGTGACGCGGGCCCCTGGCGCCATCCAGGGGGCGGTAGTGGTCCTAGTAATGTTGGCCATGCCCTACGGGGTGGCTGGTGCCCTGCACCGGCTGGCCGGCCTGCGGCCGGAGCAGTTGCTGGCCCGCTGGCAGGAGGCGCCGGCCCTGCTGGGCCGCGCCCTGGGGCGGACGTCCTGGCCCTGGGACATCCGCCCCTGGGCCCGACAAGGGCCCCAAGCGGGCCAGAACTCCGCGGAAAGGACCGAGCTATGACAGCGAACTCATCTCAAAAGCCTCCAACTGATGAGGAAGCAGGCCAGGTAGACCAGGGCGGCGAAGGTGCTCGAGAGCCTCCCGTAGCGCAGGGCCAGTCGGCGAAAGCCTCCCTTGAGCCAGGCGAAGAGGCGCTCCACCGCACCCCTGGCAGCCTGGTAGGTCACCTGGCAGAAGCGATGGGGCCTCCCCATCTTGGGCCTCTTCCTACCCCTGGGGTTCTGGGGGATGCTAGCCTTGATGCCCCGCCGACGCAGGTAGAGCCGCACCTCCCTCGAGTCGTAGGCGCCATCAGCGCACACC
>Ga0079995_1038742_pt1 | contig 11737 bp, 21 predicted proteins | sample FaiFalFF_MnMetaG_2_FD_69198 | JGI IMG/M metagenome (GOLD analysis project Ga0079995, IMG submission 69198) | Freshwater microbial communities from Yellowstone National Park, Wyoming, USA - Fairy Falls C (FF_Mn_C) (SPADES assembly) (version 4) | ecosystem: Environmental > Aquatic > Freshwater >... | reverse complement strand
GACGACGCGTCGTGCAGCTGCGTTCGCCCACGCTTGGGCGGAATCGATGACTTGCTTGCGCACGCTTTCCGCCCAACGCTCCAAGAACGGCTCTAAGTAGCGAAGAGTATGGAATGCGAGAATGAACCGATCGAAGTCTTTCAGCCGCACGACGCGTTTCGCCGCCGCGACAGCCTTTTTGACGGCTTCGTCGATTGGGACAGACCAGTCATTGGGCAGGTCATGTGGCACGATGTCGCAATAGACGCGCCCAGCATCGGTGGTGAATCGCAAGTAGTCTCCCTGTTTCGTGCGGAAATCGACGCCCTGGGCAATACGACACAATAGGCGCTCTTCCCAGATAAAGTCATTTGGCATCACTCCGTTTAGTTCGCCGATGTGAAAGCGAAACTTATTGGCATCGAGCCGCTGCATCGCACATCGCCTCCTTTACAGTTGGTTTTCGCGCTTTGCGCGCGAACATCAAGCAAATTCCCGCCACCATGCCTTCACGCCTTCGACAAGGCGCCGCACGGGCGTGTCCTTGTCGGGAAAGACGAGGCACGCCAGTGCCGCCAGCGGCAGGAAGACGAGCTTCGCTGCCACGACGATACTCCGACGCACTAACTCCACAGCGCCGTGCATCGCCTCTGCCGCAAGGGCAGCGGCAAAAGCGATACCGTAAGTCGGCAGGTAGGCAGCGGCGCCAAGGACTAAGCTGGTCGCTTCGCGAATGTAGCGCCAGTTCAGGCGCTTTTTCGGGATGGCGTTATTACGAACCATCGCTCCTCACCTCCATTGGCGCTTTGCCGGGCGCGATGAAGCACCCAGTCTGTGACTTCTCGCACGACGAAGCGGACGGCTTTCGCCGCCGCTTCTTCCACGCTAATGCCTGCCCGCCGCGCCAGTTCTTCCAGCGCGGCGGCTTCCAGTTCCGTCAGGACGATAGAAATTTCCCGCATGGCAGCAGCACCTCCTTGCGTTAAACTTACTCGTGGACAGGAGGCGATTGCGAGAATGCTGCCGTTGAACCTCATCTTGGACTTGGCGAAGGTGTGGGCGGAGTCGCAAGCGGTCAATAGGCTGAAAGCCTACGCTGCCGATCCGCGCCCAGACATTCAGTTCGACATGCCCATCGTGGGCGGCAAAGTCGACATCTGGGTGCGGGATGTCGACAAGCCGCCGCCTGCCGCGCCGAAGGCGAAGCGCGGCTTGAAAGTCACGGTCGGCGGCGAAGTCTTCTGGCTTTACTACCTCGTCAGTCGGAAGCGCTGAATAGCGCCGAGCAATTCCTGTGCCGTCGTGGTCTCAGAGACGGGAAAAGTGACGACGAGCCAACCGTTACCGCGATCGCGCACTTGGATCGCAGTAACCTTGCGAACGCCATTGCTATCTTCCGTCTGGAGCCAGAAGCAGAATCGGCGACAGAATTCTTCGCCAAGCCGGCGCTCCACCTCATCGAGCATCTCATTCGCTTGCTTGATCGTCATCGCCGGTCACCTCCTGGACGACGAAATCGTCATCGAAGTCAATGACGAACTCGTGGAAATTTTCGCAACGAGCGCTGATGCGCTCGCCGTAGGCGGATTCGTGATCCCAGCCATATTCCGCCCACGGCGCACCGCACTTCGGGCAGGTCGCCTGGTGCTCCAGGAACTCCTGCCAAACTTCGTGCAGGAGCCGCTTCATCTCCAATGCAACGCTCACAGGCACTTTAGGCATTGGCGTTCACCTCCTTCGGCGTGAAATCGGCAAAGCGCACGCCGTCTTGCTCGGCGAACGCGATCAGCTGTTCGCCGAGCTGGACGCACATGGAAGTAGCATCGGCTTCCACATCGGTCTGCAGGCGCCAGACATGGATGGCGCACAACAAGTGGGTCAAGACAGCGAGTAGCGGCTCCATGACGCTTCCGACATCGCGAAGGTTCGTAAGGAATTCAAGGCTAGATAGTTCGCGAACTTCTTCAATGGGACGAAAGCGGTAAGCGTCATCCAACTCGATGAGCAACTGCCAAACATCGTCGATCAACGCCAATCCGAGCCAGCGAAGGAATACATTCACCGCGCGTTTCGCTTCCGCTTCAGCAAAGCGCGGTGCTTCGTGCGGCAAGCAACGCAGCGGCAGGTCAGTTTTTCGGAACGGCGCGGTCTTAACGATGCGCGCATCGATGCCATCGCGCATCAATGTGACTGAGATTTCCGTCGTGCCGCCTGGTGGCTCGCTATTCGGCCAGCGATGCCACTGAGCGCGCACGACGACAGTCAGATCGCCGAAGCGCACGCCCTTCTCAGCGCACGGATACTCCATCGGCGCTCACCTCCTTCGGCGTTAGGTCAACAAAGTCCGCGTCTTGCTCGGCGAACTGAAGCAGCCGTTCGCCGAGTTGGGCGCGGAGCGCAGACATTTCTATCTCCGCGCCGAGTTCGTTCCTCCACGCTTGTATTGCCATCAGCAGGAAGGCGAACGCGTAAAAGAACGGTTCGAAGACATCGTGGATGCCGCCTAATCCAGCGACGCAATCTAGACTGGGCAATGAACGCTCGTTGGTCGGCAGGAAGGCATATTCAGCGTTGAGTTCCGCTATCAGTTGTGGCGTATCGTCCGCCAGCGCAAAGCCAAGCCACCGCAGGAACCGGCGCACGGCGCGCTTGGCTTCCTCTTCGGCGCTTTGTGGCGTTTTTGGATAGCGGAACGGCGCAACACGCACGATAGAACGCTCTGCGCCATCTAGCGTCAGCACGACTTTGATTTCGGTGCAATGGCTCGGTTCGCCGAAAAACGGAAGGCGGCGATACCGAGCACGCACCGTGAGCGCCAGATTGTTAAAGCGTGCCGATTTCTCAACCCACTCCACCGACGCTCACCTCCTTCAGGCGCTTTTCCGCCAGCTCAACGAAAGCAGCGGCAAGGTCAAGTTCCTTGCCGCCGGCATTGGCGAAGTTGCGGAGGCACTCGCCCACAATGGCGAAGATGCCTAGTGGCGCGTATCGTTTGTAGTTCTGCGCCTCAAAGACGAAGGACTTACAGACGGCAGCACGAAGCTGGTTGAAGACGATGGCAAGGGTGCTAGCGATGACGCCGACGCGCGCCAGGCGCCAACAAGTGTCCACAGCGCCTGGGCGCTGGCGATACTCTGGGTTGAACAAGTAGGCGCTATCGAGGCTATTGAACAGGCTGCACGCGTCGTCCTTGAAGCAGAGGCCAAGCCAGCGAAGAAAATGCCGTGCGTGGCGATCTGCCATCGCCGCTCCGTATTGACGCGCGAGCTCTCCGCCGGCGTAGGGCGATAAAGTGCCCTCGTCGGCGACAAAACTGACGCTCCACGCTTTTTGGCCTGCCCAACGGATAATGATACGAACGCGGGTTTCTTCGCCGCGTTCCATGCCATCTTTCCAAGTCGTCATCCAGGTGCCCTCAATCGTGAGCGTCAAGTCGCCCATTTTGACGACCTTCCTGTCTTTGACGACCATGCGGCAACACCTCCTTTAGAGCGCTGCGGCGCCACCATCGCTCGAAACCGAGCGACAGCAGCGCCGCAGGGTTTTGCGCATTCGCGTCCTTCGCCTAAGCAGCGTAATCGGAGAAGCCCAAGTCGAAATTCAAGTCAACGAGATAGTCCGGTTCGTCGCCACGGTCAGCCGCGACAGCGACGAGGCGACCGCCGGCTTCGCGTTCCTTCTCAAGGAGATGCGTCCACCCGGCGAGTTTCAACAGCTCGTGAGCGATCGTTTCCCGAGCAGTCTCAATAAGCTTCGCCCACTCGGCAGCGCGCCGTAGGCTGTTGAACCAGCACGATGCTGTCAATGCGTCTTTCGGATTCAGCCAGAACGACGCGTCTTGGAAATCCTGGTAGAGTTCGGTCAGCGAATTCTGGAGCGCTAATCCAAGGCGGCGAATAAAAGTGTCAGCGATGCGTCGTGCCTGCTCTTCTGCCGACAACGAGAACGCTATTTTCGCCAGCTTTCCGCTGTGCGCTTCTTTGTTGCGCAGCGGATAGTCGTTATAGTCGGCGATGATGCTTTGCGCCGGTTCGCCATTTCTCGAAACCGACAGTCGCACGCACCCTACCTTTCCACGCTTCTCCCACCACGCGACGACTCCAATTGTCATCGCACCGATTTTTATAACCCGCGTCACCTTCGGTCCGCGCATAGACATCCCTCCTTTCGTCGTTTCACCTACGGCAGGACGCGCACGACCTCGCGCGCGTCCTTGACGGCGAATTGACCGTCCGCATCTCTGAAGACAACGACTTCGGCGACGCGCTCCTCTGGGCGATAAGCCCAGTTTTGCAGGAACGCGCCGAGCTCCCTCTCGTGCTGACGCCAATTGTCGGCGAAGTGACGGCAGATTTCCGATTCGGCGATTGCGCAGCCGACTTGCAACAGAAGCGCCCATTCGCCCATTCGCTCCGCTCCAAAGAGCATGGTCGTCGCAGATGACGCGCCGGGATCAAACTTGAAGAAGTGCGTCATGCCGTCGAAAAGGAGCGTGTTTTCGTCCTGCAAAGCCAGTCCGAGCCAGACGGAATAAGTGACAGCCGCCTCCGCTGCCTCCCGCATCGCTTCCTCGATGGCGGCTTGGCGGGAGAAAAGCAGCGCGTTGAGTGGGTCGGACGAATAGCGAAACAGCGCTGGCGGATACTCCCGCACGCGCTGGTCATCGAGGTAGTAGACGCGCACTCTCAACATCGTCTTTCCTGACTTCCCATTGACCGCCTTCCAGCGCGCCCGTGCCTCCAAAGCGGCGGTCGGAAAGACGATGCGGCGATAGACCGTCAGTCCTTTGTGCAGCATAGACGCCACCTCCTTTGTGCGCCTGCCAAAAAAAAAAAAAAAAAAAAAAAAAAAATTTTCGGCCAGCGCGCATTATCGCCCTTTTTCGCCATTCCGCTCGGAAAGTGAACGAAAAAAAGAAGGCGCTGCCGTGCACGCGCACAGCAGCGCCACAGAGCGGGTAGGGGGGAGCGTTGATGCGGCAAGCGCTATCGCAACTTGGGCGCGATGATGAGCTCTCTGAGACAGCACCTATCGCTTCGTGCCATCGGGAATTCAGCTTCTTCCTGCGTAGATCCTCCATGCGACTCTCGAACGAATTCTCGCTCCTCTATTGCGCCGTCTAAGTGGACGCGTATGTGCCATGTCCAGGTGCCCGTCGGGCGCCAATCGCCCCACCGCTCATAGCGCTTCACCAGTTCGACGGGTGTCGTAAAGGGATCGATAATATGCGCTTTGCACCACCATCGATCGCCTCTGTTGCCCGCGGAGCACGTCAACACGGCTTTTGCCTCTAGCATGCTCGTCAGAAATTTGATGCGCGTCGCTTCTCCGCCGAGCTCGTTCCAACGGGCGCCTTCATAGACCAAGAGGGCGATTGATTCGCCAATCTGGACGATCGCGTCCTGCGGAATTTGCCCGTCCTCTAGCGCCGACAGCAACTCGTCGTAATCCCGCACCCGATACTTCGGTAAGCGTAACATGCGTCATCCCTCCTTTCACGCTTGTTCGCGCACCACCCAAAAAATTCGGCAGGCGCGCATCATCGCCCTTATCGCTATCCAGACGCCCAGAGCGAACAAAAAGAAAGGCGCTGCCGCGCACACACGGCAGCGCCTCAAGGAGAGCAGGTCAGGAGCGTTGAAGTGGAAGTCATCAGGACGCAATGTCCGCCAGCCAGAATGCGCCGCGCGCCGCCACTCTTTCTACAGAGTCTTTCTAACGAGAAAGTTTTAGAAAGATAATTAGAGAGACTCGTTAGAAAGCGCAGCGACGCGCGCGGTCTACAGTTTGCTCGTCACGCAGCGTCCTTCAGTTGCTTTTTCAACGGCAACGACGAGGTCTAATTCCACGCCGCGCTGGTCGCACGCGAAGGCAATGAGCGCCTCGCCGACCAACGGGCGAAACTTCGCCAGCGATTCAGGTCCGCGAGCGACGAAATGGTTGGCGGCGGCAGCATCGAGGGCATTGTAAGCGGTCAGGAGCGCCTTCGCGACCGCGCCAATCCGTGCAAGAGCTTGGCATACGCGTGGCGCGGTTGGATGGAATAGCCTTTGTGGGTTGAAGTGCGCAATGTTGTCGAGTCGATCAAAGAGCCGCTGTGATTCGTTCTTGAAGCACAGACCCAGGAGATAGACGAAATCGCGGACGGTTTTGTCAGCGACATGCTCCCGATATCCAGGCGCGTCGTCTGCGTAGGGTATCAGGACATCACGATAAACGACGCACTGGAAGCGTCGTCGCTTCCCTTTCCAGCGCACCGACACTCGCACACGCGCTTCCTCTTTCGGCACATCATCGTCTATAGCACGCCACATCCCATCCACCACCATCCGAAAATCGCCCAATCGCACGACTCGCCGCGCAACCATCTTGCGACACCTCCTTCGGGAAAAGCGTTGCGGCGCTGATTAGCGCACAAGTTCAAGATCATCTTCGGTGACGAGGGCTGCCCTCTCGCCACCGAACAGGATACCATAGACGCGACTGACGACAATGCTGCCAGGAGCCGCCGCAACCATCGTCCAATCATCGCGCAGGCGCGGCTCTTCTGGACAAACGCCTTGCGCATGGGCAATGACGACGCCCTGCCCGCGAATAGCGGTCACCTCGCCGCCGACGACGAACAGAACCAAATTAGTAGGCTCGGACGCTTCGGTGATGACCCAAGTTGGCGCTTCTGCCGCGTCAGCGCGTTCTATGCGGTAGATGCCAGGATGCAATTCAACGAAGCGCCCGTCCGATTCAAGACACGCCACAGGCACGATGAACGCGCATTTCACCTGCACCGGACACCCATGGCATTCCCAGACCTCGGCGCGCGCCATCGCGCCTTCCGTCACTGCCCGCGTCCACAGCCAGCCCGATGCTGGAAATAGAACCGGCCGTGGCGCACGAGCCACAACCCGCAAAATCTTCGCCATTCTCGCCACCTCCTAATGCGCTTCCGCACCATCGTCCGAGCCGCAATCGCAGCGGCTCAGAACGACGATGAGGCGATGGTTTTCGGCGCGCACCACGCAACCAGGAAATTCTGGATGTGGACCCTTCACAACGGTCATCGGACCAATCGCGTGGCGCAACTCCGCCACAATCGCTGTGAACCGGCGACTAGCCTCCGACCCGTCCAACGGCTCGGACGAATGCGTCGAATACACATCCGAGCCGCGGCGCTCGAACCAATCTATGTGGTAATGGAACCGCTCCATCATCAGACACCTCCTTCAGTGCCCGCCGCCAAGCGCACAAGGCTTGGCGGCGCATTTTCATCCTCCGCCTCCACAAAACCCATTCCAACGCATCTCTGAAAAAAATCGCTGCGCCGCCCACCCACTCCTAAGGCAGGCAGGCGGCGCATCTCTAATCGTTTCCCGTGAAACATCCGCTACCTGCGCAACTCCGCCGGCAGCGCTTCTAGCACCACCCGCAACAACTCCTGCGGGTCCAGCGCCGCCGACACCGCCGGGTTGCGGCGATAGCGAAAGATGAGCGGTTGGATGACTATGTCTTCCACGAGGCTATTGCCCGCTTCGTCAGGAAAATCAACGCGCACGGTCACCTCCGCAAACGGTGACCGATGGCGCCAAATGCGAAAACGCCGCGTGGTAGCAGGCGTGTCGTCCTGCTGCTCCACAACGAATTCCTGCGTCTCTAACACCCGACGCCATGACATCGTTCACGCACCTCCTTCCCAAGCGTCTGCAGGCGCTAAGCGCGGCCGCCAGCCGCGCCGCAATAGGTCAAGTGCCCACTCCCGCACGCTCGCCTCGTCCAACTCTTCCTCTCGCTCTAACTCACCGCGAAAGTCATCCCACTCCCGCAATCTCAACGCGCCACTCTCGTCCATCCGCATCACAAAGCGAATGAAGCGAAACTCATCATCGACCCACTCAACGGTGCAGCCGCGCCTTAAGCACGCCAGCACATTCCGCACCGTCCGCTCCATCACAACGCACCTCCTTTCGGTCTTAACGCCCACTTCAAAACATCGCGCCAAAAAATTCGCCCAAACGCCTTTATCCCCCTCGCTCTCTCGCCACTTCGCTCTCCCGCTCGCTCGCGCCCTTTGAGGGCGCAAAAAGCAAGCGTCCCGCCGTTCAGGCGGGACACTTGACGCTTGATGCGCTAACGCTTGGTGCGTCAGATTGTTCGCTTGCGCATCAGAGCGCTCCAGTCAAAGATGCGTAGGTTGCTTTCGTTGTCCAGTTCAATGATGTATTTCACAACGCGCGCCTTTCCCGCGCGCACCCGTCCTGACAGGATTGACGGGACGGGATGGCGCGCAGTCGGCGCGGGAACTCTGCGAAACTTGATTCTCTCGTCATAGACGAAGATCGTCACACGCTCGTTCTCGCGCTGCCGCAATTCACGCCGTTCCAACTCTCGCACCGCCGCTTTGAGCGCTTGCTCCTGACGCCACGCCTCCGCCAGCGCTTCATCGCGCTGGACGCTGACGAGCGTGCCGCCTTTGCGGCGGCGCGTTGGCGCTGCCTGCGGTAGGAGCGCCGCTACAGCGTCCACTTTATCGGGCGCGACAGAGGCGACGGCGCGCAAAATCGCCTCGCGCTGCGGCATCGCGTCTCACCTCCTTCGCCTGAAAAATTTTCGCCAACGCGCTCAACTCGCCTGCGCTTCCTCTGCCTGCCTTCGCTCCCGCACTTGCCACTTGGCAGGTGCGGTCGCCGATTTCGCGATTTGACTTGCCTGTCGGTTGCCCACTTTGTCTGTAGGGCTCTATAGGGCGGGCTCGCCTGCCTGCCCTGTCTGCCTGCCTGCCTATCTGCCTGCCTGCCTATCTGCCTGCCTGTCTGTCCTATCTGCCTGTCCTGCCCTGTCTGTCTGCCTGTCTGTCTGTCCTGTCTGTCCTGCCCTGCCTATAGGGCTGACTGCCAATTTCGTCTAAATTCTTTCCAAAATGATTGTAAAGTCGCCTACTTTGGCGGTCAAAAAAGAGCCCTGTCGGGTGACAGCCGACAGGGCGGTCAAGTTTAGGCGACTTTATCTGCCAATTGGCGAGAATAACCCTGCAGTCCCTTGACGGCATCATTGATGACTTGCGCCATAATCTCAATGGCTTCAGGCATCAAGTCGGGCGACAGGATTGAAGCCAACTCCTCAATGTATTCTGAAAGCCTGTCGCCCAGCCAGTCATTGAAGTGCTCCGCTACGGCATCAAGTATGTCCTGCCTAAGTTGCTCCATCATCATCAGCCTCCTTTCGTCGGGATTAGAGCCCTGTCGGCTGTCGGGACTGGACAGCCGACAGGGCGGTCAAAGTTGGCTACTTGATGAGCCCTAACTTGACGGCTCGGTCAAGCAAGTCTGGATGCTGTCGGATAGCATCCTGCAATTTCTTGACGCGCTGGATGTAAGTCGCCGCATACTGGATGGCGGCGTCACTAACATCCACGCCACGAGCCCTCAACTCGGTCAAGATTGCCCGAGCCGAGTCGCCTTGACGAGCCTTGGCTTGACGAGCCGACTGGTCAACTGCCTCGTCAATGGCTCCTTCAAAAGTCAAGCCGTCAACTTCTGCCGTCCAGTTGGAGCCATTGACAGTGAATTTGACTTGAGTTCCAAGCCGCCTCAAGGCTCGTGCAAATTTTGGCAGTTGAGCCTCCAATTCAAGCCGAGCCAAAGCGGCTTGAATTTGCTCATCCGTCAAGCCTGCCAACTGCATCGCGCGCACGACTTGCTCGCGCGTCATGGTTATCACCCTCCTTCTATGTATTTGTCAAGGTGCAAACTTGACAGTCTATACTTGACGATAATCTATCGTCAAGTAGTCAACTGTCAAGCCTGCCGACATTATGCCATACCACTTTGCACCGTCAATGGCAAGCGCTTATGGAAATTTTCTTTTGGTCACCCGTCAAACCGAAAGTTGACACTTGATGCGTTGACGCATCCTTGCTTGACGCTTTCTGCGCGATCTTCAGTGAGGAGCGTCGTGCGTGACTTCCACGCTTGATGCTCAGTTACTTGACGCTTCGCGTCTTCTGTGTTATGCTTATCTGTGGACAATTTGAAGCGAGGTGATGAACTGATGAGCCGGTCTGACTGGGTTCCAGTGGACATTGCGGCGCAAGTCGTCGGTGTGCCAGAGAAGGTCGTTTGGGTCTGGGTGCGGACGGGCATCGTGCCCGTTCAGCGGGCGCGCTTACAGTGGGCGGATGGGCGAATTCGGATGGCATTTGTGGAGTTGGCAGCGGTCAAGGAGAAAGCGCAAGACCCATTGTGGGTGCGGGCGACCCAACGGGTGGCAAAAGGTCCTTTGGTGACTTCGTGGCGGATGCGTTGGCGGTTGGCGGCGGCGTTGCTAATGGAGATGGGTTATCTGACCGAGCGGCAGATAGCAAAGATGATGCGGAGGGTGTCTGTGCGGCACTTATGGCGAGGGTTCAATCGGGTGCGGCTTGGCAGGTGGGAGTTTGTCGTGCCCGATGATCGGTTTCAGGCGTTCCTGGCTCTGAAGGACAGGGAAGAGCGGAAGCGTTGGCTGAAGGAGGGTGGGACGGTGTTAGAGGTGACAGCGGACGAGGTGTTGGCAGCTCCCGAAGCGTTTCTGGCGCGGGCGAAAGGCGGGCGAGAAGGTGATGCTGCAGAGAGTGGCGAAAGTAGCGAGCCGATCATCGAGCGCTTGGAAGTGCGCAGCCAACGCTGGGAAGAAGACGGAGCGGTAGCGGTCTTGGTCTTCCGTCCGCAGGACGAGGAGGGTGATGCGTGATGTTGCAGCGATGGTTGAGTGTGACGCAATGCGTGCGGGACTTACAGGCAAGCGACGCTTCGGTGCCTTACTGGAAGGTTTGGGAGTGGGTGCGATGGCACTGTTCGTGGCGCAAGGAGGGCAATCGGGTGTTAGTGTCGGAAGCGGAGTGGCGGCAGTTCAAAGCGAAGGTGCTATCGGGCTGGCGCCCGCGCAAGGGCAAGGGTGCCGGTGCGGTCGGATGATGGATGTGATGGTGCGGTTTGCGGCGGTGGATGATGTGCCAGCGGTCAAAGTGATTGCGGACCGTCACCGCCACGAGCTTGGCTTTGTGCCGGCAGCGGCGTTGCTGCAGGCAGCGCAAGAGCGCCGGCTATTGGTGGCGGTCTTGGATGGAAAGATCGTCGGGTTAGTGCATTTTCGGTGTTGTCGGGACGGGCATGCAACGATCTATGAGATTGCTGTCCTATCAGAGTATCGTCGGCGTGGTGTCGGTCGGGCGCTGGTGGAAGCCGTCTCGCAGGAAGCAATTCAGCGTGGTTGCATTGTGCTTCAGCTCAAGTGCCCGATAGACCTGCCAGCGAACGAGTTCTATCGGCGCGTTGGCTTTACCGAGGCGGGCATAGAGGAAGGTAGGCGCCGCCCGCTGCGGCTCTGGCAGAAGCGCCTTGATTCTGCCTTTCATTGCCTTCCGGCTGACCAGTCGCAAGTCGCTAATCGCTGCCGTTCCCAGTCGCCAGTCGCCAATCGCCACTGGCTCTTTTACGCCAGTGCGGCGGACTTTGCCTGGCGGATGCGACGGATGGTTCGGTTGTTCTATGACGCTTATGGTGATGCGCCGCCTTTCCATCCCTTTGAGCGGCAGATCGTGACGCCGCTCTTTGCGCCCAAAGCTGTCCTGCAGGCGCTGCGCGCTTGGAGAGAAGGCATTCCGCCCGTGGACGGTGCCATTCCGCCTGTCCGTTCCGTCATCTTTGACAGTGGTGGCTACCAGGTTCAGATCGGACGGCTGTCTTTTGACGAGTTGGTGGAACGCCTTTTGCCCTATTACCGTGAG
>Ga0079995_1061100_pt1 | contig 11738 bp, 11 predicted proteins | sample FaiFalFF_MnMetaG_2_FD_69198 | JGI IMG/M metagenome (GOLD analysis project Ga0079995, IMG submission 69198) | Freshwater microbial communities from Yellowstone National Park, Wyoming, USA - Fairy Falls C (FF_Mn_C) (SPADES assembly) (version 4) | ecosystem: Environmental > Aquatic > Freshwater >... | reverse complement strand
GCGCCCGAAGAGATGTTCGAACTACTGCTTCTGCTGGCAAGCGGGCAGACGCAGTAGGTATACTTGGCGGGCGCGTCGCGCGGTGGATACGAACCTTGTGGAGTGCGGAAGCGAAGCTTCCGCCCAGCGCTGAAGCTAACGCTTCAGCACTCCATTTGTCATCCCGAACTTAGCAGGAATCGGAAACTATGCAGGCGAATCCATTTGTACGGAGGGGCACTATGCCTGACTTGCAGATAGTTTGGCAACCGAGCGTGTTTGCACAGTACTCTGCGGGAATAACCCTTACAGGTGCTCTGGCGCGGGGGGGCGGAGAGCATGAGCGACATCCTTCTCCGCCCCGACGAGCCACCCCGCGACCTTCCACCCGATCTACGCCAGGCAGTACGCAAAGCACTCTCAGCAACCACTGTCTGACCCCCCCTACCCAGTTACGACAACCACTATTCGCGCGAAGAGCGTGAAGCCCTCGCGAATTGCGCCGTGTGGCAAGCTGCCCGAACCTACCGCGCTGAGATGGGCATCTCGCGAGAAGCATTCGCTTTGCTGTGTGCTAAGCGAGCGATTTATGCTGAATGGCAGCGTTTGTGTGAGCGGGATAGGATGGTCGTGCAAATGCCTGTGAATGCCGAGACGGGGGAGGAGGTGGAGTTTGAGGATGGGGATGCGTTGGAGGCGATTGAGGAGAATCTTTTGCGTGGGCAGGTGCAGGAGGCTTTGATGCGGCTAAGCCCAGAGGAACGGCAGCTGTTGGAATGGCATTTTGGCGAGGAGGCGAGCGAGAGATAGCGAAGCGGGTGGGTAGAAGCAAGACTTGGGTGCACAAGCAGCTGGGAGCTATTGTAGGGAGGTTGCGCAGCTTTTTGCTGGGCGATTCTAACGAGGATTCGGAAAAGAGGGATGGTTTCGAGTGACCAGAGGGGAAAGTCGGCACCATTAATAGTGGTGGGAGGCGGAAATGGTGGTGTGGAACCAATCTGCATCCCAAGAAACCTGTGAAAACCCGCCTGCTGTCAGTCGTCTAACCTAGTGTGGAACCAATCTGCATCCCAAGAAACCAAAAACTATGGAGGAGGATTCATATGTTGAGATGCACAGTGCTAAGAGCAGTGGTCGGCGTGCTTGCGGTGGTGCTATTGGTAGCAGTGCCGAATCTGGCACTGGGGCAGCAGTCTGTTTCGGAAGAGGACGCACCTGTGTTGGATGAGGAACCGATACTGATTATTTCCGAAGATGTATGCGATATAGAAATTGTACCAAACTCAGTTGATCTGCTACTGGTTGACCCTCTAAATTTTTATGCTGCCCATATGGTTCCTGTTCCTTGTGAACCGCCCCTTCCTCGGTTTAAGTGTCAAGGCTGCAACAATAAACCAGGAGAAATTTACATGTGCTATTACACTAGAATGGATTCCAGAGAACAGTGTGATACTAGACTCTGCGCCAAATTCGTTCTCAAAGCCAAAAGCTGCTATGTGAGCAATCAAGGAGCTGAAGATTGCCGCGTTCTTTTCGATCCCGGTGGTTCAACAAATCCTGAGGATAACCACATCGTTCAACATGTAGTAGAAGCCACTCCCTCCTGTAATACTGGGAGTCAAGTGCCTTTTATCTGGATGAAGTTGTGGGCGGGGTGCCCACGTTGTGCCGAAATTCCGATAGAGGTTCGCTGTGTAACGAATTCTGAGCGGTGTCGTGGAAGGACTATCGATACTAAACCATGGCGAGGTAGGTTTAGCTGTTCTCCCAATCCATGTCCACTATAATGACACGGGTTGGCGCTAGGGATAGGAGGTGAAATCATGATTAGGAGCCTATGGATCTTGTGCTTGATTGCCAGTGTACTGTATCACAACGATGCAACTAACCCCGACCCCGACGCGGTCATCCGCCAGATGAGGGAGGCGGATCAGTTGCTCACGACCACAGGGTGTACAGTGCAACTGCACTGCGAACAAGAAGACGTTCTCTTCCGTGAGGCACGTCAACGCTACATGGTATCCGGCACCATTAAGGAAGGCAAAACAGCGATTCACGACAGCCAGTTTAGCTATTCCAGTGCCCCCACTTATCAAGCCCTGAAGAATTATTTAGCGAACTCGCCTTTAATGACAAAGGATGGAAAGCCGTGGCCACTCTATCCTGAAGGCTCCCCGCTGCCCTTCATGCGTCCTGTTGAACGAATCTACTACGAGCATAAAAAACAGAAGCTTTTCGTCGAAGCAGCGCGCTATGAAACGGTGTGGGTCGCCTCTGATAATCAGATTAGCCGTACAGATCCCAGCAGCAATCCAAGCGACTTAGGCGTCCGTATAGAGCGTTCTCGGAGGTTGTGCGAAACGGCAACTTGGTTTGACATAAGCATGTACGCTCTGGGGCGCTTTGTATCCAGTATGCTGGGCAAAGGACGTTCAGCATCATGGTCGGATGGACGGATCGTGCTGGTTGCCGAACACCACCTGTACCCAGAGTGGGAGTGGCATCTTGTGGTTGACCCGCAGCTGCGTTATCTGACCGTTCAGGCAAAGCTTGTGGATACCGCTACACAAAAAGTTTTGGAGCAGTGGCAAAATGTCGGGGTGATGCAAGGCAACATTCCCCTTGCAAAACACGCTGTGTTCACCATGGAACCCGACAAGAGCCCTGCCCAGCTAATTGTGGAATGCCGTTCATATGATGAATGCTTTGATGAAAAGCTCTATGAGGAAACCTTCCAGCGTATCAAACAGGCGAAGTCTTTCCGAGACATGCGAGTAGAGCCGTTTGTGGATATTCGGGTAAAGTAGCCTGTCCCAAGGCGATGGAGACGCTGCGCGCGTTTCTAACAAAGCACACGGCGCGACGCTGGGCAACCGCGTGCGGTAAATGCGTCAACACATCGTTTACACCCGCCCCTGTTGCCCATCCGCTACCCACACTTGAAAAAAGCAGGCGCACCGCCTGCAGAACCGCTCCACAACGCGCACAACAGAAGGCACGCCCACGATGGAACTTACCTATCAGCAGGTATACCCCACGAACCCCATCCAAGCACGCAAACGCATCGTCCACATCGACCAACAGACCCAAAACTACTGCGAAACCGCACCACGATGCCACACCTCCCCACAACGCGTGCGCAAGGGGGTTCAACGCGACCAGTGGACTTTCCTTGAAAGTCGCACGCGGCTGCGCCTGTTGGCGTTTCGCCGTGAGCTGTCTACGCGGCACGGGATGGCGTTTTTGAGTTGGGCAGGGAGTTGGCTGCGGCTGTGCAGGGTGCCGAGCGAGATGACTATCCAGCCCGACTGGGCTGGGGTGAGGCGTGGGGTGGATTTAGCCCTGCCAAGAGTGCTCGTTTGGAGGCAGAGTTTTTGCGTTCGTTGGGGGCGCAGTTGGGGCGCATTTCGTTGGGGCGCAAGGAGGATAATGGTCGTGTGGAGCGCGGTCATCGGACGGATGACGAGGCGTTTTACTTGCCGTGTGTGTGTTGTCGTTGGAGAGTGTGGAGGCGTTTTTGGGTGCGGGTTTGGGTTGGTTGTTGGCGCGTGTGGCGCAGGTGGGATGGTTGCGTGTGGTGCGGGTGGAGGCGGGTATGCGTCAAGCGGCTCGGGATACGGCGCGTGTGCGGGCGTTGGGGTGTGTGGCGGCATATGGATGGGCGTTGGGGGCGCGGTATCGTGTGGAGCAGGTGTTTGGGAGCGTGAAGGGGGTGTATGGGAGTTGTGTGGGGTGTCGGCGTTGGTGTTATGCGCGGGTGCAGGTGTGGGGGATGTTGGTGTTGTGGAACTTGGTGCAGTGGTTGCGTGTGGGGGGTGATAGGGGCGATTGTTTGTGTGTGGTTTTCGTTGTGTGGGGCGATTGAGTGCCGAGCGTGTACGCTCAACACACTTGGTGCAGTTCGGTATGCGAGCCGTGGCTCGCGCAGCGTTTCGTGGCGTTTCGATGCTTGCTGACCTCAGCGCAGTGAGCCCGACCGTGCTTCATGCCAACCCGCTCAGCGTAACCATTCGCAGTGGGCAGGGATTAACCTTCGCTTCGAGCAGACAGTGTGGTGTTCCTTTGAGGGCGTCCGCGTTCACGGCGGCGGATTTCACAGCAGCGCAGGCGGATAAGTTCTGCGACCCTTGCACCCTCGTCTACCTAGCGCGCGGCAGTGTTAGGGTATCATGCGTTTTGGAATGCCCAGCCGTCCGTTGCGCCGATGGGTTTTGTGGATGCTGGCGCTGTGGGTGAGCGTGTTGACGCCGCTCGCTGCGCTGGGCTGTGTGCAGGCGTGCGGGCGCGTCTGGGACGATGGGCGCTGCTGCGCATCCGCGACCACGCTCCCGTGTTCCGACTACCCATGCTCGTGCGCGCCGTGCCCCGTGTGCAGCGCGCCCGAGCCGTCGCCCGTGTGGGCGAAGACGGAGGAGCCAAAACCGCCCGCGTCCGCGCTCGTCAGCATAGCGACCCTCGCGCTGGAACTGCCACAACTCGCCGCGCTGCCAACGCCGCTGCCCCAACCGCCGTTCATTCCCCCAGACACAGGCGTCAAGTGGAGACATCCCCACCGCGCGCCTCCTGTTCTCGCCTAACCCCCGACCGCACGGCGCAGGCAGCCTGCCTGCCGCATGCGTTCACATCTTTCCGCTGTTCTGCTGTCGTCAGCAGGACGCAATCCATAGGAACAGGAGGCGATTATGCGAAATCGTAAGGGCTTTACGCTTATTGAGCTGCTGGTGGTGATAGCGATTATCGCGCTGCTGGCGGCGATACTGTTCCCCGTGTTTGCGGGGGCGCGCGAGAAGGCGCGTCAGACCGCCTGCCTCAATAACAATAAGCAACTGGGGCTGGCGTTCGTGATGTACCTTGGCGACTACGACGAGACCTACCCACTCGGCTTTGGGTACGCAGGCGGGTGGCTGTGGGATCGCTACCACGCGACGCCGCACGACTGGCGCGCCAGTGTGCCACTGAATAGCCCGCTCCACCAAGCGTATCAAGCGCACTGGTCGAACGCCGTGCAGCCCTACATGAAAAGCGACGGTATATACGCCTGCCCGTCGGCGTCGCTGACTCGGTTGAACACGGGCGATTACGCGAACGCGCGTCGCGCGCCTGCGCGGGTCAGCTACACCTACAACGGGCTGCTGCACGGGCTGTCGGCGGCGGTTGTGGCAAGCCCGTCCACGCTGCCGTTGCTCTGGGAAGGGCGCGGCAAGGCGGGCGTGGAAGGCTTCGCGCTTACCAACCCCAGCCTGCGCTGCGACAATCCGAACCTGCCGTGCCGCTACTTCAGCTGTATCGGCGGCGCGCCTGCGAACCCCTATCCGCTCGGCGTGATGTTCGCGCTGGAGGGCGCGATGTGGATTCACCAGCAGGGCGCAGTGTTTGTGTTGGCGGACGGCAGCGCGAAGTGGCGACGGCTTGGCGCACAGCTCGCGCCTGCCCACACCGACTGGCGCACCGACCCCTACACGCAGTACGACGCGCAGGGACGCCCCGCGCAATACTGGTACGACGGCTGCAACCCGTGGCTGTTTAGACCCGACTACGACCCGAACAACCCCACAGGCGAATGCCGCGGGCGCGGGTGCGAACACTGCACGGACTAAAACGCACGCAGGGCGTAGCGCACGCCGCGCTGCGCCCTGTAGCAGGAATCGCCCGCGCCGCGTCGAACCCCCACACGCGAGGTGAACTCTATGAGACGACGCGAATCAGGACGCATTGCAGGCATTCTGGCGCTGCTGGTGCTGCTGGCAGGCATCGGCGCGGGCGCATGGTACTTCTTGGTCTACACGAAGTCGCCCCAGTACGCGCTGAATCAGTTCTTCGCCGCCGCCAAAGCGAACGACACGCAGATAGTCGAGCAGTATGTGGACAAGTCGGGTGGAATCGTGGGGTTGCTTAGCGCGGCAGCAACGATGAACCCAAACATGGCAGGCGCCGACCCCGTGCGCGCCATCTACCCCGGCTACATGGACGCCTCGCTGGGGCAGACCCAGAAGGTGCAGATCGACTCCGTCACGGTGGAAGGCGACCGCGCCAAAGCGCAGGTGACGATGGAGGTCGTCGTGGACGGCAAGACCGAAACCATCAAGCCGACCTATGTGCTGGTGAAGACCGAAGAGGGCTGGAAGGTGCATGTGCAGGACACAATGTTTGGTTCGTTCAATCAGTTTTTCTCGCCCCGCGCGCGACAGGCAATGCGCAACCAGCTGCGTGCAGTTGCCAGTAGTCCTTTTGGTCCGATGGTAAAGATCCAGCTACAAGGCATTCGCGCCGAGATTGAGAAATACCCCGACTTTGCGAAGCTGCTCCGAGAGGCAGGGCTGCTGTAATGTCGATTGCCCCCGAAGCGCGCCCCAAGCGTTGGTACGAGGGGCTGACGGGCTATCACTGGCTGGTGCTGGTCGTCGCGTCGCTGGGATGGCTGTTTGACACAATGGATCAGTGGCTCTATGTGCTGGCGCGTCAGCCCGCCATCACTGAGCTATTGGGTCCCACAGCCACGCGCGAGGAGGTGGCGCGCACTTCGGGGATTGTGCAGATGATTTTCATCGCGGGCTGGGCGACGGGTGGCTTTCTGTTCGGGATTATCGGCGACAAGCTGGGGCGCACCCGCACGATGATAATCACCGTGCTGATGTACGCAGGCTTCACGGGGCTGAGCGCGCTGGCGCAGACTTGGGAGCAGTTTGCAATCCTGCGCTTTCTGGTAGGGCTGGGGATCGGGGGCGAGTTTGCGGCGGGCGCGGCGCTGGTCGCCGAGACTTTCCCCGCGCACGCCCGCCCGACCGCGCTGGGCATTATGCAAGCCAGCTCGGCGATTGGCAACCTGCTGGCAGCGGTGATTTACCTGCTGGTGGGCGCGAACCCGAATCTCGGCTGGCGCTGGGCGTTTGCCGTCGGCTTTTTCCCTGCGCTGCTGGTGTTCGTCATTCGGCTGTTTGTGCGCGAGCCTGAGCGCTGGCAGCAGGCGCGCGCGATTGGCGAGAAGCTCGGCTCGTTCGCGGAGCTGTTCCGCGACCCGCGCTGGCGACGCCACACGCTGATTGGCGTCGGGCTGGCAGCGGTCGGCGTGATCGGTTTTTGGGGCATCAGTAATTGGTCGCCCGAACTGCTCAAGCAGGCGCTGAACCCCACGAACGACCCCGCGCTGAACCCGCTGGTGGAGGAGCGCAAGACCTACGCCGTGATGATGCAGCAGATAGGCGCGTTTTTCGGGATGCTGGGCTGGGCAGCCTTAGCGCAGCGCATCGGGCGCAAACCGACCTTCGCACTAACCTTCGCCGCGTGCCTCGTGGTGGTGCCTGCGACCTTCTTCCTGACGACCTCGTTCGTGCGCGCGCTGGTAATGTACCCGCTGCTGGGCTTTTTCACGACCGCGCTGTTTGCGGGCTACGCGGTTTACTTCCCCGAACTGTTCCCGACGCGCCTGCGGGCGACGGGGGTCGGCTTCTGCTACAATGTCGCCCGCTACATCGCGATTGTCGGACCCTACACCTTCGGCTTACTCACCGCGGCGTACAGCATCCAGTGGGCGGCGACGATTTTGTCGGGCGTGTTCCTGCTGGGCTTTGTGGTGCTGGCGTTCGCGCCGGAGACGAAGGGGAAGCCCTTGCCTGAGTGAGCTGTAGGGACAACGGGTCTGTTGTCCCTACGCGCGTCGTCTGGGTGTGTGCCGTGCGTGCCCTTGTGTTATGCCGCGCGGGTGGTGGCGTGCGTCTCGCGTCGCTGGAACGCGCTCAGCGCTTGGTTGAGCCGCTCGGCGATTTGGTGCAGCTCGTTCGCCCAGCGGGCGACCTCTTGCGCTTGCGCGGCGAGCTCTTGGCTGGACGCGCTGACCTGTTGCGCGGCGGCGCTGGTCTGCTCGCCCGAGCTGGCGACCTCGTCCATCGCGGTGCGCACCTGCTCCGCGCTTTGCGCCATCTGATGCGCCACGCTGCGGTACTGCTCGACAATCGCGCTCACCTCGCGCACGGCGGTGACCAGCTCCTGTTCGAACTGCTGGGTGGACTGCTCCATCGCGCTGACGGCTTCGCCGACCACCTGTCGGATTTGGTTCACGAGTTGCCCGACATCTTTGGCGGACTGCGCGGAGCGTTCGGCGAGTTGTTGCACCTCTTTGGCGACGACGGCGAAGCCGCGTCCCGCCTCGCCCGCGCGCGCGGCTTCAATCGCGGCGTTGAGCGCGAGCAGGTGCGTCTGAAACGCGATTTGGTTGACCACCTCGATCATCTCGCCGATGCGCTGCGAATGCTCGCCCATCGCGCGCACCTTGTCAGCAGTCGAGCGGATTTTGCTGCCCACTTGGTCGATGACCAGCGTGGCGCGCTGCACGGCTTGCGCCTGCTCTTCGACCCCGCGCGAGACGGTCTGCACGCCCTCGCTTAAGGTGCGCGTTGACTCGGCGGCGTGGTGAATCTGCGTCGCTTGGTGCGTCGTCGCGCGCGCCACCTGCTCAATCGCGGAGGCAATTTGATTTACTGCCAGCTGCGTCTGGTCGGTCGTCTCCTTGAGATTCGACGACGCCCTCAGAATCTCGTCGCTGGCGTCAATTGACGAGTTAATCGCGTCGGCGAACAGGCGGCGAATATCCCCAAGATACTCCGTGAGGTCTTGACTGAGCGATTGTACCCGTATCGTGCTGGTATCTAACCCGAAATCCCGCAGGAGCATCACGATGAACGAGTCGACGACTGCCTGAATGTCGTAGTAGAACACCCGCAGCACGGCTTGGAATAGGTCGCGCCCTTCATCGACAGGGATTTCTTCGCTCTCGCGAATGTATCGCGCGAGTAAGTCCGTGTGCAGTCCGTAGCTGCCGAGGTACCACTTCATCGGCAGGTCGATGACATTATGCACATAGCCGATGCGCAGCCGTCTGGCGAAAAAGTCCACGCCGAAGTCGCCGCCGCGCTGCGCCTCGCGGAAGATGTCCAGCAGGTATCCCGCCTGCGCCTGCTCCAGTCCTGCCCGCAGTTGGGCGAGGGAGACGCCTTTTTTGTGCGCATAGCGTTCGAAAAAGGCGCGCGTCTCAGGGAAGTCAAACTGGAAGTCGTAGAACTCACGGGCGTAGGCGGGGGCGATTTGCTCTGCCCAGCCAGCGTACTTGCGCAAAAGCTCCGCCTCGTGTTGACTGAGGCGCAGAAACTGCTTGCGCCGCCTCAAGTTCTGCTCGTTGATGTGCAACTGCTCCGCCAAGTTCATGTGGGTATGCATATCCTTCTGCCTCCTGCGCTAATTGTTGGCATACGGGCATGTTTTTTTATAGGGGCAGGATTCTCTCGCTGGGGGGCGTATCCGAACCGCTATGGAGTTGCTACGACCGAAGGCGATTGAACCTGGCATGACGCTGGGGGTGGTCTCGCCCTCCAGCGCGATCGAGGCGGAAGACTTGGAGAAGGGGCTGGAGCCGTTTTACCAGCGTGGCTACAAGATTGTGTTGGGCGAGTATGCGCTGGCGCGGCGCGGCTACTTAGCAGGCACGGACGAGCAGCGCGCCCACGACTTGATGGCGATGTTCGCTCGCGACGATGTGGACGCTGTGCTGTGTTCGCGTGGGGGCTACGGCGCAGCGCGGCTCATCCCGTATTTAGACCCTGCGGTGTTTCGCAACCACCCGAAGCTACTGATTGGCTACAGCGACATCACCGTGTTGCATCTGTGGCTGTTGCGGCAGGTGGGGCTGGTCGGGCTGTACGCGCCGATGCCCATCACGATGACGCGCCCCATCCCCGACCACGCGATGGAGGTGTTCTGGCGCGCGCTGGAGGTTCCCGAACCGCTGGGCGAGCTGCCCCCTTGGAACGCGCCCTACCGCACGATTGTGCCGGGCAAGGCGCAGGGACGCATCACGGGCGGATGCCTCTGCCTGATGGCGGACTCCATCGGCACGCCCTACGAGATCGACACACGCGACGCGATTGTGATTATCGAGGATGTCGACGAGCCGCCCTACCGCCTCGATGCGATGCTGAACCACCTTGCGCTGGCGGGCAAGTGGGCGGTCTGCCGCGGAATCGCCTTTAGCGAGGACACCCGTTGGGAACAGCATGTCAAGGAGGGCGAGCAGACCCTCACGCCCGACGAGATACTGGACGACTACTTCGGCGGGTTGCCGCAGCCGTCGATGGCGGGCTTCCCATTCGGGCACATCAAAGACCCGCTCACGCTGCCCTATGGGGTGCTGGCGGAGCTGGACAGCGTGCGCGGGACACTCACGATTCTGGAGTCGGCAACCGTGCGGCGGTGATGGTCTCACACTTAGTACAAAAACACCACCGCCAGCCGTTCCAGGAAGCCGCTGACGGCGTTCTCGCGAAGTAGGCGTTCGGCGTCGGCGGAGTCGAGGATGACCTCGTTGCGCCCCACGCCTTGCACACGAATCGCGCGTATCCAGAGCGGGTTCTCGCCGATGCGCGCACGCAGATTAGGGTGCTGGAGTTCGGCTTCGGTGCGCGCCCAGCCTGCCAGCCCGTACTCGATGACCACTTCGGGCGCAATCTCGAGGTTGCCCCAGAGCGTGTTGCCGTAGATGTCGCGCAGGCGCGGCGACATACTGGGCTGCAGCCCCAGTCCGCGCGCGTCGATAACCACGCCCGTGTAGCCCATCGGGATGCACGGTGCATGGCGCGTCGGGGGCGTTCCAACGGGCGTCGGCTTCGGCAAGGCAGGCTGTCGCTCTGGCTGGGGAAGCGCACCTGCCCCGCTGGGCGGCGTCCAGCGCATGCGCACCTCGTACATATCGCCCCGATCGCGCTCGGCGACGATCCGCGCGCCCTGCAGCACGCCCTTCGTGTGGACGACGATGTCCTCGTCTATACGCTGATTGCTCTTGCGCCGTGTGGCAGTGACCTGCACGCCGTACAACTGCTCCACCAACTGCTGCTGGGCGTCCAGAATCGCCGCCTGACGCGCCTGCTGGCGCGCATGCACGCGCGACTCGGCTCGGACAGGGTACGGCGCGACGCCCACCACCTCAATTGCCTCGCTGGGCAAGTGGTTCAGCGTCCAATCCGCCGAAACGCCGACGCGCTCGGCGGATGCCAACCGACGCTCAGGCGGCGCGGCATGGGCAACGGACGGCTTCGGCGGGCCGAACGGCTTCGGCTTCGGCTTCAGCGGGGCGGACGGCGACGGCGTCGCGGGGAGGGACGCCTGCACGCGCTTGGCAGCAGGGGGCGACTTGCGCTCCGCACGCTTGGGCGTCGCGTGCGCCATAGGCACAACAGACTCTGCAACCAGCCCTAACACTCCACATACGAGTAGACCATGCGCCCAAATGCAAGTGATTCGCATACTGCACCTCCTTGTGAAAAGTTCTCCTGCAGCAGCAGGTACTTATACGGACGCCTGTGAGCGCGTGCGGTTTCTGTTGCCCGACACTAAGTGAGACTCAACGCCCGTCCTGCCGATAATTGACCTCGTGCAAGTGGGTACGCTGATAGGCGCGGTAGTGGTTGCCCTATGCGCCGTAGTGAGCGGCGCGCTGGTGCGGGTCGCCACGCCCTACCACACGCAGCGCGCCGAAACGCTGGACGCGCTGACCGTCTACGACAAGAAAGCGATGGCGTCGGTGATGGGCGAGTTTCGGGGCAGCGTCGCCAGCTATCTGTGGGCGAAGACCGACGAATACACGCACGGGGGCGTGCGCCTGCGCCCGATGACCGAGCGCGAGAAGCATCACGGCACGGCGCACGCCGCCAGCAGCGCGGACGGACTGCACGACCACCACGACGAAACGGGCGTCATCCCCGAACCCGAACGCG
>Ga0079995_1052802_pt1 | contig 11754 bp, 11 predicted proteins | sample FaiFalFF_MnMetaG_2_FD_69198 | JGI IMG/M metagenome (GOLD analysis project Ga0079995, IMG submission 69198) | Freshwater microbial communities from Yellowstone National Park, Wyoming, USA - Fairy Falls C (FF_Mn_C) (SPADES assembly) (version 4) | ecosystem: Environmental > Aquatic > Freshwater >... | reverse complement strand
CGCCGTAAAGGAAAAAGAGCGCCGATTGAGGCGTGTAAACTTTGAAGCCCGTCAATCCCCACTCAGGGACGGCAGCGCCCATCCAATGCAAGATGACGCCGTTGCGTCGGACGCGTTGGCGGGGATGATTGACGGCGCGCCCTTGTCCGTGCAATCGCATCACCTCCTCAACGGCAGCGAGCGCCGTCGGCATGTCCAGCAACTCGGCGACTTGACTTTCGGTCACGAAGAACGCCATCCCTATCGCCTCCTTGGCTTGTCGCCGCATATTTTACGGGCGAGGTGACCGACGATGCGGGGTGTTGCGACCGCCATCCTCATCTTCATCGTCATCGTTGGGATGAGCGTCACCTTAGTCGTGTTGCGCCCCCGATTGCAAAAGCAGCAGGAGGAGCAACTGGAAAGGTTGTGCGCTTCTCGGTTGGGACGGCTGGCGGCAGCCCTGCAACTTTACTTGGAGCGAACTGACAACCTGCTGCCGCCGCCTGACCATTGGTGTGATGCGTTGGAGGAGTTCATCCCGCCCAGCCAGCGCCGCTTCGTCTTCCATTGCCCCAAGTTGGAAGGGCGGGGCGGTTACGGCTACGCCATGAACGCTTACGCTTGGGACGAAGAGCATCAAACGCCCCGCTGGCATCCCGAAATGTATCCGCAAAGCAAAGTCGTCCTGATTTACGAGACGCGCCAGAGCCGTCGCAACGCTGTCGGCAAAGGTGACGACATCCCCGTCACTGGTCGGCATGACGGAAAAATCCTGCTGCTGTTTGCCGATGGCTCCACGATGGCGGTGACGCCTGATGAACTGCGGGCGATGCGAGAGCAAGGCGAGGTGTTGTTTAAGCCTCTGCCCCCGCCACTGCCGTCTTTCCCGTCCCGTTGAGCCTTTCGTGACCGTCATCACAAAGTTGGGCGTTTTCTGTGGCATAAAAGCCTCAGCCCTTTCCCTTCGGGGTGACGGCAGATGACTTTGTGGCAGCGGAGCATCGTGGGCGTCGTTGTGTTGTTAGTGGTTCTTGGCAAGTTGGGCGTCACCGAAAGCCTGACGCGCTGGCTGACGGATGCCCACTGGCGCTGGCAAGCCACCGTCCGCCCAATGCCTTTCCCTCAAGACATCCTCGTCATCGCCATTGATGACAAGACCCTGCAAAAGTTCGGGCGACTGCGCTATTGGTCGCGGAGGCGTTACGCTGAGTTGCTGGAGCGCCTTCGGCAAGCGAAAGTCGTCGGCATTGACATTTTGTTCGCCGAACCTGACGAGCGAGACCCGCAAGGCGATGCCGCATTTGCCCACGCCATCCGTCGGCATGGTCGGGTCGTTTTGCCTTTCCACCAATGGCAAGGGCGCACCTTGTCGGCAAAGGAGCAAGAGGCGACCCGACGCCTGATGGCGAAATTCCCGCCAGTGGCAAACCTGCCTTTGCCCCTCACCTACTCCACGACCTTTCAGCCCCCCATCCCGCCATTGATGGACGCCGCTTGTGCCCTCGGCTACGCCGATGTCAACGCCGATCCCGATGGCGTTTATCGGTCGCCCATTTTGTTGCGGGTGACGGAAGAAGGTCGGTTGCTGCCCCATTTCACCCTCGCCATCGCTTGCGTCACTCAAGGCGTTTCGTTGAAAGAGGCGATGCAAACGGGTTCACTGACGGTGCGATTGGGTGAGCGACAAGTCCCCTTAGAAGGCGGCGTCCTTTGGCTTCGTCCCATCGCCCGCCGAGGCGATCAGTTTGTCGGTGTCGGTTCGCCCGTCCCGACGGTCAGTTTCGCCGATGCCTTGACGATGCCGCCCGAAAAATTTGCGGGCAAGATTGTCCTCGTCGGCGAGACGGCGACGGGCACGACGGACATCCGACCCACACCCCTTGACAACGGCTTGCGGGGCGTGGAATTGAACGCTGACATCCTCGCCAATTTGCTTTACCTGCCCCCTGTCCGTCCCCTTCCTGCTGCCTTGCATTGGTTGCTGCTGTTGGTTTCGGTCGGTGCGCCCTTAGCCCTTTACACCCGTTTTGCTGTTCGCCCTGCGACCGTCGGCGCCCTGATGGCTTTCCTCGTCGTCCTTGCGGGGATGGAAGGGATGTTTTGGGGTGCGGGATGGTTGCCCGCATGGGGAGTGCCGTTGTTGGGTTGGCTGAGTGCGACGCTGCTGATGGGCTTGCAACGGTTAGCCGAAGAAGAAGCCCAGAAGCGCCAAATCCGCCAAATGTTCGCCCTCTATGTCGCCCCCGAAGTCGTGGAAGAAATCGTCCGCAACCCCGAAATCGCCCATCAGGAAGGGAAACGCCAACGCGTCGCCATCCTGTTCTCCGATGTGCGTGGCTTCACTTCCTACTCCGAACAAAACCCGCCTGAGTTGGTCGTCCGCCAGATGCGGGAGTATCTGACGGAAATGACGGACGCCGTGCAACGCCATCGGGGCGTCTTGGACAAGTTCATCGGCGACGCCGTGATGGCACTCTTCGGTCCGTTTCTGCCCGATGACGCCAACCCCAGCGCCTTAGCCATTTTGACGGCGTTGGACATGTTGGAGCGCTTGGAGCGGCTTAATGAGCGTTGGCAAGCGGAAGGGCTTCCGACTTTCCGCATCGGCATTGGCATCCATGTCGGCGAAGCCATCGTCGGCAACATCGGGACGCCTCAGCGGGTGCAATACACCGCCTTGGGCGATGCCGTCAACTTGGCGTCGCGCCTTGAAACGATGACGAAGGATTTCAAAGTCCCGTTGCTTGTCAGCGATGAAGTGAGGCAGGAAGCGATGGCGGCGCTGGACGAAAGCGTCGCCTTTGACGATTTGGGCACGGTCAATGTGCGAGGGCGTGAACACCCTGTTCGCGTCTTCGCTGTCCGCCGTCTTGAAACCCATCAGGAGGTGAAAGGCGATGTGGCGACGATCCACCAAGAACAAGCCTAAAAGCGATGCGGAGTTGTTGGCGGAACTCGTTCAGCAAGCCGAGCGGGAGCAACGACGAAAGGAACGGCTTAAACGCCGTCGTGACTATTTCGGTTGGCTGCGAGCGATGCCGGGCTGGGCGAAAACCCTCATCAGCCTTGCCCTTCTCGTCTTGGTCGTTCTTATCGCTGACGGCATTCGGCGGGAGAGCAAGGAGTTCAAGGCGACTTTGGTGGCTTTCACGGGCACCGTCCAAGTGTTGCCCCATGAGAAAGGTCAATGGGTCGCCGCCGAATTGAACATGGCGTTGCGCGACAAAGACTTGGTGCGGACAGGTCCGCAAAGCAGCGCCACCCTTGTCTTCCCCGATGGCAGCGCCGTCCAGTTAGAGCCCAACACTGAATTTGAAGTGAGGTTGTTGGATTTCGCCCGAGGCGGCGTGCGGGATCGTTCCTTCATGGTGCGTTTCGGTTCCGCCGTTGCTTATGTCTCCCAATTTTTCGGGGCGCGTTCACAAGCGACGGTTTGCACGCCGACCGCCGTCGCTGCCGTGCGGGGCACCGCTTTCCGCGTCGTTTATGACCCTGCCAGCCAGCAGTCACTCGTGCAAGTCGTGGAAGGTTCAGTGCGCTTCCGAACGCCCCTCGCCGAAACGCCGTCCCAACCAGGGCAAGTCGCCACCGCCAGCGGTTACCGATTGGCAGGGGCTGCTTCTTTGCCCTCTGAAGTTCAACGCTTTCTCGCCGCCCAAGTTGACTCCCTGCGCCGCTACGAGCAGCCACCCCACTGGTTGCAACAAATTGAGTGGGGCTTGACAAACCTTCTTGACCCCTTCCTGCAAATCCTCGGCTTAGTGCCCGGCGGATGGAGTTATGCGTCCACCGATTTCGCCCGCCGCACCGCTTGCAAGGAAGCCCTACGGCGCTTGCGCGTCCATCTGGAAAGCCTCAACGAAGTCCCCGAATACCTCAACCCCGTCACCTTGCAAGAGTTGACGGGCTTGCACCCGAAAGAGAAGGAACGCATCCTCAGCGCCTTTGCAGGCAATATGCTGGAGAGTTACCGAAAAGTCGGGCGCGACCAATACATCGTCCGTGCCCGCGCCCGCGACAAAAAGCGAACCCTTTACGAGATGACCATCGCCGAAATCCGACCCGTGCCTGAGTGATCAGGGCGGCGACGAAAGGGCATCGTCAACGCAACCAATCGGCATCGCCGATGAAATTGCCGACCGTCGTTTCCCATTTGCCTTGCGCCTTCAAAATCAACTCCACGACCTCCCGAACGGCGCCCTCGCCGCCCCGCCGTTGGGTGATGTAGTGGGCGACCCGCTTCACCTCGTCCACCGCATTGGCGACGGCGACGGCAAATCCGACCTGCTTCATCGGCGGGATGTCAGGCACATCGTCGCCGATGTAAGCGACGGCATCCAGCGACAAACCCAGTTGCCCGCACAACTCTTGCAAGGGCGGCAGTTTCTGAAAAGTGCCCATGACCAAGTGGGTGATGCGGACTTCTTCGGCGCGCTTTCGGACGGCTTCTGTCGCCCGCCCCGTGATCAGCGCCGTTTGCAACCCTGCCAAATGCGCCACCATCAACCCGACCCCATCTTGCGAGTTGAACAACCGCATCTCCGCGCCATTGCTAAGCAGGGCGATTTCGCCGCCCGTCAAAACCCCGTCCACATCCATCACCAGCAACCGAATGCCTTTCAGCCCCGCACCGCTCAGCGGTCGTCCCGTCCAAGGCAATCTCCATCGCTCCTTTCCGTCAAATCGCCCATCCTTCCTGCCGATATGCCATGTCCCAAAACAACCACTCAAAGCGGCTCGTCATGACGAAATGTTGCTGCATCGCTTGCCGCTGCGGTTCGGTCAATCCTTCGGCAATGTGGTCGGTGACCGCCAAGACTTGCCGAACGACTTGCTCAAACTCGGCACTGGCGTAAGTGTCAATCCAGCGGCGATACAACGGATTGGGCGACCCTTTTTGCTCCAGCGCTTTGCCGACTTCCCAGTAAATCCAGTAGCAGGGCAGGAAAGCGGCGACACCCTCGTAAAAGGGACGCTCGTAAGCGACCCGCAAAAGGTAACTCGTGTAAAGCAGGTTCGTCGGCGCCATCGGTGTTGCGTAAACTTGCTCGGCGCTCATGTTCCAAGTGCGGAAGAAACTTTCGTGCAACGCCCGCTCCACGACGATGGCGGTCTTGGCGTGCTCGCAGAACATCACCAGCCAATCGTCTTCGGGCGCTTTCGCCCCCAACACCGCCAGCCCTCGCCCAAAGTCCCGCAGGTAAAGGGCATCCTGAACGACATAGAAGCGGAAGGCTTCTTCGTCCAGCGTCCCATCCGTCAAACCCGTCAGGAACGGATGGGCAAGGATGCGAGCAAAGACATCGCCGATGCTCTCCCAAAGGCGCTGTGTGAACGCCATGCTCATCACCTTCCCCTTCGTTGCGATGCAGTTCACCGCAATGATAGCGCCTCCCTTACCGCTCAGCGCAATTTCGTTTCGGGTTGACGCCGCCCTTGCAAGCATCATCGTTGTCCGCCTCGTCACCCCAACCTTCCTCGTCCCCTGCCCCTTGTCCCCTGTCCCTCTCCTTCAGCGTTACAATGCCCGACGGTGACGAAGGCGATGGAGCGTCGCTTGACAGAACAGTTGCTCGCTTTTTTGCCCGATGGGCTGCGGGAGCGTTTCAAAACTTTGCTGGCGATGGCGTTAGACGCTGCGCCCGACCCCGAAGGCGCTTTGAACGCCCTCTTGCACCTCGCTGAAGCGGCGAGCAATCCTGCTGCCCTGCTTTCCTACCTTGCAGACGACCCTGCGACTTTGGAGGCGTTGCTCGTCGTCCTCAGCGGCAGCCATTTTGCGGCGCGCACCTTGACTTTGCATCCCGAATATTTGCCCTTGCTCGCCGAACGCCATCGGTTGGCGCAACCAAAAGGCTTGTCTCAATTGCGAACTGAACTCAGCGACACCCTTGCGCCCTTCCGAACGCTGGCGAGCCAATTGGATGCCCTGCGGCGTTTCCGCCGCCGCGAGATGGTGCGGTTGATCGCCGCTGACTTGCTCGGACTGATGGATGTGCCGACGGTCACGCGGGAACTTTCCGACCTTGCGGAAGCCCTCGTCAACGCCGTCGTGGCATTGATGCCCCCGCAAAACTTCCGCCCGCTGATCGTCGCTTTCGGCAAACTGGGGGCAAGCGAACTCAACTACAGTTCCGACATTGACTTGGCGATTTTTCACGACGGCGACTCGCTTGCTGCCGAGCGGTGGGTGCGAAAGTTCGTGACGGCGCTGACGGAAGTCACCGACTATGGACGCCTTTACCGCGTGGATTTGCGGTTGCGCCCTTACGGGGCGACAGGTCCGCTCACCTTGCCACTGGAAGCCGCCTTCGCTTACTACGAAACCCACGCCGAACCGACGGAACGGTTGGCGTTGCTGAAAGCCCGCCCGATGGCGGGCGATGAAGGACTGGCGCAACGCTTTGAAACTTTCCGCCACGCCTTTGTTTTCGGCGAGCCGTTGCAAGCGGAAGAGTTGGCGTGGCTGTTGCGGGTGAAAGCCCGCACCGAAGCCACCTTCGCCGCCGACGGCGCTGTCAAGCACGGCTTGGGGGGCATCCGCGATGTGGAGATGACCGCCCAGTTTTTGCAACTCGCCTTCGCCCCCACTTTCCCCGACCTTTCTGTCCGCGACACACTCACAGCGTTGGAGCGGTTGCATCGTCACGACCTTTTGACCGCCGACGAATTCGCCACGCTGAAAGACAGTTACCTGTTTTTGCGCCGCTTGGAACACTTGCTCCAAATCGCCGAAGACTTGCCGATGCAAACCTTGCCGACCGATGAACGGGAGTTGAACCGACTGGCACGATGCCTGCACTTGCCCGACGGCAAAGAGTTGCTCCGAGAATTTGAGCGGCGAACGCAAGGGGTGCGAACCGTTTACGAGTCGGTCACGGCGGAACTGGCGAAGGCGTTGGGCGTCTCCGAGCAAACGAGCGTCCTTTTGAGCATCGTCAGCGGATTGGACGCCGATGCGACGGCGATGCAAGGTTACGGCTTCGCCCAACCGCACGAAGCCCAACGACGCCTTTTCCGCCTCGTGCACGGCGAAACGACTTCCGTTTTGCGTTGGCGCGAGCGCGTTCGCATCCTACGGGTGTTGCCTTCGGTGTTGGACGCTATCGCCCGAACGCCCGACCCTGATGCAGCGTTGATGCGGTTGGAAGGTTTGATTGCGGGGATGGGACCGCGCCCCAGCGTCCTTGACAGTTTGAGCGCCAACCCTTTAGCCTTGCGCGCCATCGCCCTCGTCGCCAGTTTGAGTGAGCCTTTGTGCCAACTCGCCCAACGCCATCCCGAAACGCTGGAAGTTTGGTTGGCAGGGGTGACGCCACCCTTGCCCACTGCCGAACAAATCCGCTCCGCCGTTGCAGCGGCGTTGCGCTCTTTGCCGTCCGTCAGTGACCGACGGGCGGTCATGAACTTATTGCGTCGGCTCAAAGGGCGCTTCGCTTTGCATTTGGGTTTGTTGCACCTTTGTCGTTTGGCGGATGCTGAAGTCGTCGGTCAAACCCTCGCCCACCTCGCCGATGTCCTCACGGATGCCGCCCTTTTCGCTTTGAACGCTTCGTCCACCCTTGCCCTTTTGGCGTTGGGCGGATGGGGAAGTGGCGAGTTGCATTTCGGTTCGGATTTGGATGTCGCCTTCGCCCATATCGGCGACCAGCAAACTTGCGAACATCAAGTGCGCCAGTTGCGTTCGTTGCTCGCCGACGCCACTGAAGAAGGCATCGCCTACCGCTTGGACTTGCGCCTTCGCCCGACGGGACAGGAAGGGGCGCTCAGCAGTGACCTTGACACTTGGCGCGATTTTTCCGAAGGGCGCTTTGAAGCGTGGATGGCGTTGGCATGGACGCGCCTTCGCCCCGCCGCTGGCAACTGGCAATTAGGGCAAAGCGTCGCCCGCTTCGTGGATTGGCGCCTTTACACTCGTGGGCTTGACGAATCGCATTGGGCGGAACTAACGCATTTGCTCGCCCGCATCCGAAAAGAACATCGCCCGCCCCGCGAAGTCCTTGACCTCAAGCACAGCGACGGGACGCTTTGGGACATTGAGTTGGCGGTCGCCGAAGCGCAACTGCGGGAAGGGCAAAGTGATCCTGCCTTGCGGACACCTTCACTGGCGCAAGCGTTACGCGCTTTGGCAGAGCGCGAAGAAATTTGGCGGCAACGGTTGGCGACTTACCGATGGCTTAGGCAATTGCGGTTGTGGCTGAGTTGGGTGATGCCCGAAGCGCCTCCCCGTTTCGTTCGGGGCGACAAGGCGGAGAAGTTGCTGGCGTGGCTGGACGCTAACGAAGCCCCCTTGACACAATCGGCATTGGTGCCCGTGGACGAAGCGGTGGAACGGTTTCGGCAGTGTTGGCGGGAGCGGTTCCCACCGCCCTGACGCTGCCGCTCAGGTGCTTTCCACCTTCGCCTCGTCTGCTTTGGCACTTTCCGTCACGAAGTTCCAGAAGGTGCGGGCGACGGGCGAAAGGGTTCGGTTGCGCCAAGCGATGCCGTAAAAGCGGCGTAAAATGCGTCCTTCCTTCAACCGAACGACGGCGAGTTTTTGCAAATCTTGCTCGCATTCTACGGCTCGGATGGAGACAGCCCCAACCCCATCGCCAGCGGCGACGAATTGCTTGACGGCTTCTGTGCTGCCCAATTCGGCAGCGATGTTGGCTTGGGAGAGGGAAATGCCATGTTGCGCCAAAAATTGCTCCAACGCGCTGCGTGTCCCTGAACCCCGCTCGCGGATGACCAACGGTTGGCGCACCAACTCACTCACGGGCACTTCCCTTTGTTGCGCCCAAGGGTGATCGGGTGGGACGATCAGGACGATTTCATCGTGCCAAAGGGGGACGATGTGGAGCAAAGGTTCGCGGGGGCGGGTGCCGATGATGCCCAATTCCCATTCACCGCTGAGCACGCCGTCCAAAATTTGCCCGCTCGCTCCCAAATGCATCGCCAACGCCACCGACGGGAACTGGCGACGGAATTGCGCCAAAAGTTTCGGCAGGATGTATTGCCCAGGGATGGTGCTGGCGCCGAAGGTGAGCGTGCCCGCCAACCCGCCGACGAATTGCGCCAACTCCTGCAACGCTTCCTCGTGCTCCCTCAACAAAGTTTTGGCGTGGCGATAGAGCAACTTGCCCGCTGGCGTCAAGGTCACTCGCCGCGTCGTTCGGTCAAACAACTTCACGCCCAAGCGCTTCTCCAGCGAAGCGATATGGCTGGTGACCGTCGGTTGGGCAAGGAAAAGCATCTCGGCGGCGCGGGAGAAACTCCGCTGTTCGGCGACGGTGCAGAAAATTTCCAACTGCCACAAATCCAAGCGCACCTTGAGCCGTTCCATAAGAACCCTTGCGCCTCCTTGCTGTATCGCCCTTGCGTGGGGGCGTCTCGGCTACAATGATGCCGCCGACCCTCTGGAGCGTCATCGCCGCACATGGCAAAATAAAAGCCCCGACAACTTGCTGGGGTGAAGAACGGCACGACCTCAGTGCCACAGATGTGCTTTGGCTCGGCGAATTCAACCAAGTGCCCATCTTGCTCGTCGTGGAAGTCTCCTTTACCGTGAGCCTGCAAGATTTGCTGCGAGCCGTCCGCCGAGCGGTTGTCGCCCGCAAGATTGGCTATCGTGCCGTGCCCGTCATCGGAGGCGCCAAAATCCCGCCCGAAGTCGCCGAACGAGCCCGCCAAATGGACGCCATCGTTTCTGTCAACGGCGACTTTGACTTTGATGCCGCCGAACGCATCCTTCAAAAGGTTGCCGCTCAATAAGCCTGCTACTCCATCGGCACGAACTTTCGGTAGCGATAAGTCAAGGTCTTTTCGCCCGATGGCACGGTGAGTTGCCAGCGGATTTGGCTCGTCGGGTTGCGGTCGGCAGCGCGCAAGGGCGGTGTGACTTTGACCTCGCCTTTGTCGCTCACTGTCAAGACTTCTCCCGTCACCGTCCGCCGAACGATAACAGCGACGGGTTCGTCACGGGTGTTTCGGATTTTGACCATCCCTTCTATCGTGACCGTCCAGCCGACTTGCACCGTTTCCTCCGCCTTGTCGGCGCGCCGCGTTTCCGTCACGGGGGTGCGAGATACCTCGCGCTCTTCGTGGTCGCCGACGACTTCCGTCGCGGGGCTCAGCCGAAGGATGGCTTCGTCACCGACAGCGGTGAAAGTGAGCAAGCCCTGACCGATGGGACGCCATTCCTGATACGCCGTTGCGATGCCCGTCGTCAAGGGCACTTTCAAAGTGTTGCGGAGCGCTAATGCATACCAAAAACCTGTCGCCAACGGTCGGATAGGTGGCATCCGTCCCTCGCCACCTGCGGTTCTTGGTAGCGGGATAGGTGTTTCGTCAATCGTCCACTCAAACACCTCGCGGCACGGAAGCGTTTGGGAGAACAGCACCAAACTGGCGCGCTCGCCGACTTTCAAATCCAAAGGCGGCGTCTCATAGAACACGAGTTGCGCCGCCTCCAGCGAAGGGAGTTCCATTTCGGCAGGTAAAGCCACTTCGGCAACAAACTCCGCTTGACGCTCTCCCAACCCTCCCAATCCACCCGCCAACGGAGCACCCCGAATTTGCGTCCTTGCCGCAGGGGCTTGTGCCATGCCGAACTCTCTCCGATACCCTGATGGCGCAATCAAACTCGCCAGTTGCATGCGATAGGGGAAGTTGGGGACGCCGACGGCGAGCAGAAGGGTCGTCTCTTTCAGCGGCGCCAATTGGTTGTCAATGGTCGCTACCAGTTCCAGCCGCGCTGTTTTGACGGGGCGCTCGTTGATGACGAGGCGATAAGTCGCATCCCATCGCAACCCCGCCTCCAACGCCGCAACGCCCAGCCGAACGGGTTTGCCATCTTCCACGCCATCCAGCAACACCGCCAGCCATTGCGCTGTCAAGGGCATCGGCGTTTCCTTCACTTCCTTCAGCGTGGCGGGTTCAAGGAATTGCAACCGCTCAATTTGGTCGGTGCGCACCAGCGCCGTCATCTCGCCCTCCAAAGCGATGTAGGCGACGCGAGACGGCGACTTTTGCGGGTCACGGGGAATGGACGGGTCTTCGTGCAGGGGCGTGATGACGCGCAAAATGCCCTCCCACCGTTCGCCGTCCTTCGTGACGATGCGGACTTTTTTGCCCTCGTTTTGGCGGAGCAACTCATAAAGGTCGTTGAACATCCGCTCCACCCGTTCCTTCTGCTCGCCGACAATCACTTGCCGCAATTCCAGCCGCTTCACCGTTCCCTTACCGTCGGGCAAGTAGGCATAAAGCGTCCCTTCCCGCGCCTGCGGGACGACGCGCAAGAGCACCGCACCGTTTTTGGGCTCAGCGGAACCTTCGCGGAAGGTGTAAGCAAAGCCGTCTTTGAAGACGATGGCGCGAACGATGGGCAAAACGACGCCTTCTTCTTTCGGCGCTTGTGCTATCACGAAAGTCGCAGACAAAACCGACAATGTGGCGACAGTGAATAGACGCATCCCTCATCCCTCCTTTCGCCTCGCATTTTGCAAGCCTCGCCTTAACGCGCCGTCAAGATGACGGGCTTAACGACGACGCTTTCCTGCGGCGCATAGTATTCGTAAGCCGTCGTCCGCCCCGTTTTTGCTTTTACGGGCATTTTTGCCCGCAAGCGAAACCGCCATTCCAAAGTCGCACCGCCACCAATCCGCTCAAGGTAGCAAATGACTTGGCGGGGCGTCAATTCAAACTTTTGCAGCACTTTCCTCTCCACCAAAGTTGTCAAGTCGTCCGTCAGCACTTCAAAGCCCGGCGGGATGCCGATGTCAACGATGACCA